>Ga0222718_10000058_pt1 | contig 113420 bp, 141 predicted proteins | sample C33_27DmetaG_FD_165045 | JGI IMG/M metagenome (GOLD analysis project Ga0222718, IMG submission 165045) | Estuarine water microbial communities from San Francisco Bay, California, United States - C33_27D | ecosystem: Environmental > Aquatic > Marine > Unclassified | place: USA: California...
ATATCTTCTCTAGTCAGCCATCCTTCTACCTCACCATCAAACATAACTTCGAAAGTAGCTACATCAAGCGGATTATCAACAGCAGCTCTATTGCCATTTTTACTATGAGAGTATAATCCTTCTCCAGCAACTATTGATATTACTTTTCCGTTATCAAACTTATATTTCGCCATGATAGCCTTTTCAGGATTCATTGGATGCGAAACAAATACTAAATTTTTAAATCTTGCCATAACCTTTTTACTTTTATTTATACTTAAATATACGAACTTTATCTCAGACTAACAACTTTTTCTTGTAACCCGAGGGGGAGTCGAACCCCCAACCTTCTGAGCCGAAATCAGATATTCTATCCAATTGAACTATCGGGCTAAGTTATGCAACTAATTCCCAGTCTTTCTCTGCTTTAAAAGCTGCTACCTCATAAGGATGATTATCATATCTAAATCCCATATTGTAATATCGTGTCATCCAAGAAGGAGATTGTAAGTAATGCTGATATTCATGCACTAGAGTTTGAGCTAAATCTTCCGCACTATCGATATTCTTATAATAAATAACTATGGTATTATAATCAAAGATGTACTCTGCAATTGGATTATCATCCTCAGTATAAACTGAATGGACATATGGTTGAAATTCTAAATAAGGAGTAGTATTATGATGCTTGCTGTAACCGTATAGATCTATACAATTATCTAAATACTTCTCAGCTAATCTTCTTGTTGTTCTTAAATGCATAACCTTTATTTTATATCTAAATATAAGAAGAATAACTCAGACTACCAACTATCTTAGTTACTTAAAGGAGCTTTTATAGCAGGATGTGATTTGTAGTTAAAGAGGTTAACATCAAACTCTCCTTTCAAAATATCATGAAGAAGAATAGATACTTCCGGAAGATCATAAGAATATCTATCAATCTGTTCTTCTGCTTGTTGTAAGTGATTTTTATATAAATGGACATCCCCAAAGTTTCCTATGAGCTCTCCAGGTTCATAACCAGTCTCTTTACATAGTAATAACAGTAACAAACCGTAACTACTGATGTTAAACGGCACTCCTAAGAATAGGTCAGCACTTCTTTGATTCCACATAAGAGAGAGCTTACCGTTAGCTACATAACATTGAAATGAATAATGGCAAGGAGGCAAAGTCATCTTCTCTAAGTCGCCTACATTCCATGCTGATACTAACATTCTTCTGCTATCTGGATTGTATTTTAAGTTGTTAATTAGTAGTTTAATCTGGTCATAGTCATAGAAATTCCTATCATAATGTCTCCAACTTCTCCATTGCTTCCCGTATATAGGACCTAAATCTCCGTTCTTATTGCCAGACTTTTCATAATCACCATCCCAAATATGACAGTTATTATCTTGAAGATACTTTATATTAGTATCTCCTTTTAAGAACCATTTAAGTTCAGTAACCATAGTCTTAAACGCTACCTTCTTAGTAGTTAAGATAGGAAAGCCATCTGACATATCGTGTCTAATTGTAGCTCCAAAGATAGATTTAGTACCTGTACCTGTTCTATCTTTCTTATCTACTCCTCTAGTTAGAACTTGTTTGAGAAGCTTTTGATAGTCGTTATCTAAACTATTAGCCATAAATTGTAATTTCTTCAGTACCAGAAGTATTCACAAGCTTTCTTAAAACTCTTCTATTTTTTGGTCTTCTGGATACTAATTCATAGGTAAGACCCTCTACAACGATATGATGACCTATAATTGTAGTATCTGAAATCATGCTGTTCATCCTCATAGATGAAATATAAAACGATTTAATCATAACTATTTTTTCTTTAAATATAATATACGAAAAAAATATCAGACTAGAAACTAAGTCTGAATATTAAAGTTGATTACGCATCTATGAGACTTACCGTAAAACGGTTTAACTGAATGTACTATGTCATAAGGCCAAATAACTAGCATTCCTTTCTTAGGTCTAATCATATATTGATGACCTCTTAAATGAAAAGCAAATACTCCAGAGTAAGGATGATCTTTCAAAGGTTCACCATCTGATAAATAATAACCACCGGAGAACATCTGAGTGTTTATTCCTGCTTCTTCTCTCTGCCATCTACAATGATTGTGCTGGTTATGACCTCTTCCTGAATAAGGGTCATAATATTGCATCCAGCTTTCAGTTATTTCACAATCAGTATGTTTATTGCCTAAATTATGTTGCAAGTATTTAAATCCTAATTTAATTCTATCAACTAAAACTTTAACACTATCATGGTCTGTTTTTAAAAAATCATTAGGAGGAGAAAAAAATCTGCTGCCGATAGGAATTTGTTCATCATACTCAACCCACATATCTTGAGTATCCGAAGGAGTATCATACCACTTCTGTCTATCAGAATCATACTGTTCTGGAAGTTCTTGTCCCATAAGCTTTTGGGAAGGACTAAGTTCATTAAACCCTAAGTTATAAACTTCATCATGTAAATCATGATCATTGAAAACCTCCATATATACCGGGACTGGAGCCAGATGGTAAATATTTTTCTGGTTAGTTTCTATCAAAGGGTTAGAAAAAAACATTATTTTTTCTCTATGAGTAGTTCTATTTCTGGGAAGTAAATATATTTCATTTTACTTCTTATAACAGCTGATATAGCATCATCTACTGTTTCTACTAGAGGGTCACCAGCTAGATTAAACGAAGTATTAAATACTATCGGAACATCAGTTAATTTGTAAAATTCACTAATGATATTATAGTACTCTTCGTTTTGCTCTTTAGTAACCGTCTGGATTCTACATGTATCATCTACATGAGTGATTGCTTTAATTTTGTCAACTTTATCCGGTAAAACATCTACAGCATACATCATAAAAGGAGAACTCTCCATACCAGCCATATCAAACCACTCATCAGCATGTTCTTTTAGTACAGTACCTGCAAAAGGTCTAAACCACTCTCTTCCTTTAACTTGATTAACGAAATCTTTACCATTTGGATCTGCAGGATTATAGAGAATAGATCTATTTCCAAGAGCTCTAGGTCCAGCTTCTGATCTTCCTTGATAAACTGCTACAATATTATTTTCCGATAAAAGCTCAGCTACCACTTTAGCATTTCCTTCGTAAGTACTAAACTTATCTTCATATTGAAGTAATCTGGATTTAATAAAGTCTTTGCTGTATTCCGGACCATAGTAAATAGATGTTTGTGGTCTTTTGGTGAAGTCATTTTTCTTGTCATGGTAAATAATCTTAGCAGCTCCAATAACAGTACCTCCATCATGTGAAATTGGTTCTACATAGATATTTAAGTTTGGAAATCTCTTCTTTAAGTAGTAGTTATTAACACAGTTTAAACCATATCCTCCGGCAATCACAACATTATCTAAACCAGAAGCCTTTGCTGCTTGTTCTACTAAATCACCGACTAATTCTTGAGTATCTTTTTGAATTTTATAAGCTAGATTCTTTTCTATATCTGTTAAAGCAGAAGGATCTCTATGCCATTCTTTCGGGTCATTTTTACGTTGAAATATAGGGTTAATATTAGTATCTACAAAAGCACCCATAGGGTAAGAAGGGATAAAGACGTCTCTACTAGCTCTATTATCTCTAAATAAAGTAGGAATGTTATCATCTTCTTCACCGTAAGATGAAAGCCCCATAGTTTTGCCAGCATCTAACCAGCCAAAGCCTAAATAGTTAGTTACAGCCTCATATGCTTTAGTAATTGTAACAGAGTTACCAACGTCAAAAGTACCATTAGTCATTCTAGGTTGATTATTATCCCCGAAGGTTTTATAAATGAATTTAAAATCAGCCGGGTACTTACATTTCCAAACTGATTCACATTCGAAACCTTTAGCTTTACTCTCTTCACTTTGATCCATTTGAACATCCATATAAGTTCCTGCTCCATCTACTACAACTGCAACAGCTTTCCCAAAGCCAGAATTGTAGAATGCTGTAGCGGCATGAGTCATATGATGTTCATGGCCAAAGAAAGTAGTCTTTATATCTGGGTAGAATTTTCTAACTAAAGAAGTATAAGGGTTTTCTTGAGTCCAAGGTAGTTGAGGAAAATCAACACCTGTTCCTACAATAACTAATTCATCTACTTTAAACCTATTCATTATGTCTATCATAGAACGGAATGGATTACCATCGTACTTCATTCTAGATAAACGTTCTTCTTCTAAGTAGTATTTTACATCTCCATCAGAGATTAGAGCGGCAGAACCATTATGTCCTGGATTTATTGCTAGTATGTTATAACTCATATTTTTTGTAACTGTTTAATATAAATATAAGAAAATTATTCTTATTTAAAAACTTTTTACGAAGGATAATATACTTAAAAGATCAGCGTCTTCTATGTTAAGATCTTTTTTATCATACAGTATAGGATTAAATTTGCCAATAAAAGTAGCAATATCACTAAACTGATCTTTACCCTTCTTTAAAATAGTATCTGATTCTCCACTCATAAACTTTCTAGTAGCGATATCCATACCTATTTGACCTTCTGTTGGGTTACCTTCATGTTGTTTAGATAGCAAAAGTTTTCCTTTTTCTTTATTTTTTCTTCCAACCTTTGAACTAATGTCTGATGTTTTCATAACAAACCAATAAGAAGCAAGTTTCTCTTCTTTAACCATTAGTATTTTATCATACAGAGCAGGTTTAACTTGGAAAAATAAACTAGTGTTTCCGGAAGCTTGTTTTAATTCTACTTTACAATTTGAAAAGAACCTTCCTTTACCGTAACAGAAATCGTAATTGGGTGTAGAAGGTGCAGGTTCAGATATAACTTCCCTCAATCTATTCTCTAACAGCACTGAGCCAACTTTACCTGCGGTTGATCTTGTGTAACAATCCGGGTTTCTAGCTAATATTTGATCTAATAATAATTTATCAGGTATGTTTAACTTAGCTGTGTCTAAAGTAAGTAAAACTTTTTTCATATTACGTATTTATGTACCCAGCTGCATTAACTATTCTTTCGACTTTAGTAGTGTATGCTATTGTAGTAGTTTTTCTACTGTCCGAAACACTTTCAAATTCAGCATATCCATAATCTCCACCTCCTCCATACGAAAGTTTTTTAATATATTTCCAAATTTGATTATCATACATAATGATATCTCCTTCTAATAATTCATGTACAAACCTATCTTGAGTTATAGGCATTTCACTTCTCTTAGGTATTCCTCCTCCTGCCATTATTTAGTAGTTTTATTATTACAATTTTTCTTATGATTAAACCAACCCCCACATTTACATTTAATATAGTAAGCTGTAGTAGCTATTAGCGGTGAGCTAGCAAAGGCAGTCCAAATGTTTGGATGCCAATGCTCACCACATATACCTAAAGTATGTTTAATAACTTCTATCATACTAGTGCTGTTGCTAACTTAAACAGCTCTTTATTAACTTTCATATCCTTTTCGAAAGATTTAATCTTTCTAACCTTTCTAACTTTAGCTCCAGTAAGAGCAGCATGAAAATCTCCTTGAGTAATCTTCTCCTGAATAACATTAAATACTCTCCAAAGATCATCTCCTTTATCTTCTTTACGTTTTGGTTCTAAAATATCATCAATAGTCTCATCATCGTACTGAAGCTCTTTTACTCCAGCTCTGATTAACATAGCATCTAAAGCCATCTTTCTCTTCTCTTCTTCTGATAAAATTCTATTCTTCATATCGTTCATTACTTGAACTCTATTAGGAAGATCTTCTACAGCTTGACAAACTACATTTCTAAGTTCCTCAAAAGAATAACCTTTGTGTTTAATCTTAAAGTCACTGAACTGCTCATCAGCTACTACAAGCCCATTTGAACAAACTAATCTAAAGATACCGACAGAGAACTTAAATGCTTGCATCCCATCATGACTATTAGTTAATAAGATTCTAGGATAAGCATCATCACCATCTTCAGAGGTAATTTTAATCTCTGGATTCTGGAAAGCTACCATATGTTTAGAGAAGATAGTTCCTTCTTTCTTTCTAGCTTTACGCTGTGCTGCTTGAACTGGTAACCATCCTAACTTTTCTAAGTCATCAATGATAGTCTCAGTATTAACAAACAAGTACTTATCACTAACATCTGGGTTAGTAGGAGCATCTGCAAATACTAATGGAGAGGAATTTCTAATTTGATCTTTGGTAAGGTATCCATCTAAACCTTTACCAAAATTTAACATAACATCATTCATAATTATAACCTTTTATTTATTTAACTTACTTAAATATAAGAAAAAAAATTGTAACTCACAACTTATTCAAAAGAAAAGTTAGTTAATTCTTCATATAATTTTTCTCCTCCAGATTTAATAGGAAGATTTAAATTAGGATGGATACTTTTATAGTAATTGTAAATTTGTTTTAATTTTGAATCTCCTATAAGTTTTCTTAGGTGATGAATAGTATAAGCTTGAAATATATCATACCATTTTAAGTAAGTAGAATGAAGAAAGCCGTTAAAGTCTTCGTCAAAAAATTCTTTAACTTGTTCTTTACTTTCAATAGTAATAACTTTTTCAAATGGTTGGTTACAGCAATCACAGAGAGTTTTTAATTTGCCTCTAAATGGAAACTTTACATCATTTATACTAGGCACATTATTAAATTCATCTAACTGAGTAAATGGAACATAATCAAATATTGTATGTTTATTTTTAGACGAATAAGCTTTGTATTCTTTATTTTTAGACCTAAGAATTTGATGTAATGTAAGTTGCTCTATGTAGCAAGGTCCAAATTCTTCTTCGTCTATTGCTTGTTTATTAGAATAGTAGTGTGTAAGTGCTTCTTCAGCAACTTTATTAAAAGTTTTATAATCCTCAACATATACTATATTCATGTTTGGAATAGAATTCAAATCAAAATTTTCTAATACCTTTTTGTCGAACTTATCTATTAACTTAAATAGTAACCTAGTATAAGTATTATTTAAATCATAAGTAAATCTTGACTTAGGATTAGAAAAGCTATACATGTTATTGATAATGGAAGAGAATCCCTCATCTATATTTTTGAGTATACCATCCGAACCTGCTAGATCTGGATGGCTAAATATGAATGGCCTTTTATACTTTTTAAAGTCTATTTTTTTAAATAAAAAAGTATCGTAATCTATATGAAGAAAAGGTTCCTTTATATTTTTAAAACAATGTAGCTTACCGATACTCCATGTATCTGAATGCTCTTGAACTATAATATCGTCAATACATTCATTATATGGAATACCTAATTCTGAAACTACTTTTATGATTTCAGGAGTGCTTACAAAGCTAATATTTCCGTAATGTTTTTTTGCCAGTAATGCGCTGAGATACTGAGAGTATAGGAGTTCCTTCCATATAATATTATACTTATCAACATATGAATGAACTACTTTCATGCTTTAATTGCTTCTAATAACTTCCAACAGTCTATTTGTTCATCAGCTAATTCCTCTTCATGAAGATGATTTAAACAATTTTCTAATGCAAATTGCCATTGACTCTTAGGAAGAGATATTTCATACATCATTTCTACTTCTTCAAAAGAAAGTTCGAATAAAGGAGCAGTTCTTTTTCTTTTAATAGCTGCTTCTTGTATACCATTTATTATAGCTCTTGTAACAGCAAGAGTTTTTATTTTAAATATTCCTTCAAACTCCTCTGTATTATTAAAATGTAATCTAACCACGATTTTCTGATATTTTTCTAGCTTTATCCCAAATCTCATTCTTTTCAAAAGAACCGGTGTCTGAAAAGTCTACTATGTTGTTAGTACCCCATGTGTAAACGGGACCATGATATTCATAAGTCCTCATAGGAACTACAACGTTACCTAATTCAGCATATTCCGGTTCAGTAATCCTTCTAGGACCATTAAATGCTCTAAAGTCTTTAGTAGTAACTCTAGTCCATTTACCGTTAAAGAATATTTCTAATAAACCTGCAGTATTATAATTATTTATAAGACTCTGCTGCTCTAAACCTCTCTTTTCTGCCATAACCTTTTATTAAACTAAATATAAGAAAATTAACTTAAAGATCCAACCTATAGTTACTAAATTTTTTCATATAAGAAGTCATTTTAGTACCATTACCATCTCTAAATTCATATCCTTTTCTAAAAAACTTCTTAACATTTCCTGGACCGGCTAAATGAGCTGCTGCAAGTATACCAGATTCAGTAATATAAATTCCATTGATTATTTGACCATCATACTTTTCTATTTGTCTTCTAAGTATCTTCTTATTGTGAATCAATAAATCGTACATAGCTTCTTCTTGTATTGAAGGATTGGCTAAAAATACTCTATTGGATACGTCTTCATATCCTAAAGCATTTAAAGTCTTTCTACCAAACTGATACTTACCTAAGTATCCAAATTGGTTTACTGCTTTATAGTTTCCGGAAGACTCTCTAAATCCTAAGTCTTCTAAAAATTTGTCGTGATTTTTAATAATAAGCTCTACTTTTGGTGCTTCTATCTTTGGGGTTATAACTGCTAAGGCCAAAGGCCTGAGAGGTTCTTCTACTACAGTATCTACTTTCATTCTAGTTGCCATTGTAAATGCCATAACAAGAGTGGATGCTAAAGACACAACAATAGTAAAAATCAAGTTTTTCATAAGATAAGTTTAAATTAAAATAAGTCTAGGAAAGATGTTCCTATCTTCTTTTCTCTGAGTTTATCGTTTAATTCAGAGCGTTTGACTAGATCGTCAGCTACCTTTCTTTCTAAAGGTTTTTTCTTTTTCCAAGTCGAAAATTTATTTTTTTCCTTTTTGGCCATGTCTATAAATAGTTTTATAGTCTAGAGATGTATTCACTCCCATCATCTTTTTCTTCGTCATACAGACCTAAGCTCTTTAGATGCTCAATATGAGCTTCATCAAGCTCCCAATCAGGCTCATCATTGCGTGTTTTAACGTAATCTTCCATTGCCTCTGCTTGTTTTTCTTCTATAGGTGATGCTGCATATAGAAAAGAACAATTGTAGCAGAGAAACTCAAGATTATCTAAATGCCAGTTTTTTTTATTTCCATCTTTAAAATTTAAGATGACTGGTACTTTTGTATCTTTTATTCTTCTTTCGGAAAATCCACATGAGTTACATTTCTCTTCTATCATTCCTTCAAAGATAAGTCTTTTTTTAATATCTTTGGCATCGAAGTGCTCTATTGGAACTCTACCTTCTAACAAATCCATCAATGGAATCCTGTCTTTACCTTTTAAAGCAAATTTAGGAATACCTTTACCCTCTTGATTCTTATGAACTTCTAGAAGAGTAACTCCTTTATCATTCTTAAACATCTTAGCATACTTCTTATAGTGATTATAAGATACATGTAGATATCTGGCAGCAGCCATATTAGAACGAGTCATCTTCTGAGCTCTAAGAATATCTTCTTTGGTTAATATTTTAGAGGGAGTCGGCATTAGTAATCTATTCCTTCTATTCCTTCAGGTTCTTTATCTGGATCAAATGGGTCATAGTCGTCCTCCTCATCATCTAAGACTTGAGTGACTTTTTCTCTTACTGATTGAGAGATAGCAGTTTCATCAGCATCTAAATCAAGCATTTCTAAATAAACCTTTTTACCAGCTAACTCTGCCTCTTTAGAAGCAATTGCTCTAGCTCTATCTTGATCCATAATAATTATATCATTATAAGTATGATCACCAGAACCTTCTACAGTAGTTATCCCTACCACAGGTTTAGCCGTTGAACAGTTAACACAAACGTGGTAACCTAACTCTTTTCTTTTTAATGGAAGTACGTCCTCGTTACAAGCAGGACAAGTTGTCATTTCTAATTTCATATATAACCGTTTTTAAATTAGATATAAATATAAGAAAAATATACCGGGGAAGCAACTATTTATCGAAATTTTTAATAACACTCCACACATCCTCAGGAGTCTTAAAATTTACTGTTTGTTCTTTTTTATTTTTTTCTATAGTAATAGTACCATCCCATTCTTTATCCGGAGCCAGCTGGTACAAGTACATTTGAATTAAACCGAGCTGTTCTTTTTTAAAGTGCATTTTCATAAGATTTTCAATGACAGAAAAGAACTGGTCTTCATAGACAGTCATATCCATACCGATTTCTTCTTGCATGAAATCTCTTCTTTCTTCTATTTGCTTTAGTTGTTTTAAAACTTCAATGAATAATTTTTTATCCATAGTTTTTTTATCAAGAGATTTTAATTTAATTCGATAAGAGAGAGGGTGGATTGAATAAAGAACTTGTCTTATTCTTTTTTTAGGTTCTATCATAATTCTGGTTCTTCTGGTTCTACTTCTGAGCTTCCTGGGTTTTGTTGAGATAATGCCTTTCTGATTATCTTATCAAAATACTCAATGTAGATGAAGAATCCAATGATAGTTTTGTCTTTTAAATTTCGATCTCTTTCAACTCTTAGATCATATTCATCTAAGCCTTGTTCTAATCTTTCTTCTAGCTCGATAGCTATATCGTTTCGTTGAGTTGCTGTTAATGAGCCGAATTCTGTAGGAATAAACTGAACTTTAACTCCTTTTTTGTTAGGATCTTCATTAGTATCTACTTTAAGTAAAAACGAATGACCTGCAAAGTTAATTTTTGCAGCTTCAGTTACCATGCTAACTAGTTCTTTAAGTCTTTTCATATTCTAAATATAAGAATAAAATCTATTATATACAAATAAATAGAATAAAAAATCGTTATCAAATAGAATTTAACACTTCTCTGATGTCAAACATTTCATCTACATTTATGTATGGACATTCATGGAAGTTATTTTCGAATTGATAATCGAACATATAAGAATTTATAAGTTGATTAGCTGTTGGAGGTAATTTAGCAATAATATTTTTATGATTATCGTAACCAAAAACTTTGGGGGAGGTTCCAATCCAAAGCACAGTAGATTGTAATTTATAAGCTGCTGCTGCATGCTGAAGCGAACTGTCAATAAGTACTCTCTTTTGAGACATCATCAAGAGAGAAAATAGCTCTAGATTAGAAAGAGGTTTATCGAATCGTTCAATATTACCTTTAAGTTGGTATCCATCAGGTCTAGTAATCTGTACTATATGATATTCATTGCTAAATCTGTTAACTATTTCTTGAGCTATTTCCATAGGCATATCTCTAGTCCATGAATATGGATATCTCTGCCCTTGCATTGGACCTCCGTTGCTTTGGAGAACTAATATAGGTTTAGGTCTCATCCAAATGTTATTATACATTTTTTGAGGATAGTTAACAAAGAGTTGAGGAGTTTGTTTTTTATAAGGTATCTCTAATAAATCACACCAATTTTCAATCAAGTGTTTTTTCTTAGTTATATGACCGGTCTGATGATAAGGTTCGTGTTTAAAAATAATAGAGTCCTTGCCTTCTATATAATCTTCATAAAAATATGGTGTTGCACCCATTGCAAACACTCTATCTATATGAGGATTATTTAAAAATATTTCAGGATAACTAACTACCATAATAAGTTTTCTATCCGGGTAAGTATTTTTAAGGTCCCCAATTAAAGCTGTTCCTGCTACGTTTTTACCTAACCCTCCTTGAATATGCCAAATTACATACTTATCATTAGAGTTATTATTAAAAGTTTTATTAGAAGAAGATTTAGGTTTATTTTTTATCTCATCAAATACATTTCTTTCCATCTTAGGTACAGGATCTGTCTGTACTGTAGTTTGTTGACCCATGTTAGCCCAAGGGTTAATTTTGGTATCCTTATTTCCTGAAAGTTTTACTTCTTTAACTTTAGGTTTAAAAATATCTTTTTTCTTTGTCATATTATAAAACTTTACCGAATTGTAACTCTGTTAATGATCTATGATGTCCTAAATTACCTTTTGTTACAGCATTAAATGCTAAACTAAACCTAGGATGTTCAGATTCGTTTGTAGGAACTGAATGTACTAGATAAGAAGGAAATAATAAAAGCATGCCTGGAATAAATGGAATTTGAAATTCTTCCCAAGAATATTTACCTCCAGGTTTGCTATTGTCTACCGGTGTTTGAACGTAAGATACGTTCATACTAGCAGTACTTTTATGAAATTTAATAGCTGGTGTCTTTTCCTCTGGTGAACCAAAATACAGTACACCTGAAATAATACTATTAGGGTGAGTATGACCTACGTGATGTTGTCCAGGAGCCTTAACTGATACCCATGACTGACTAAAGCTGTAACCTTCTACGTCATGTCTTAGTACATTTTTACCAAATGCCTCTACATGCTCCATAATAATATCTGCAGCATGCTTACACTCATCATTATTTAAAATATAAGTATCTTCTGAATGCCAACCATATTGGTCTACTAAATCACCTTCGCTCATTTTTTGATCAAAGAAAAATTTAGCAACATCTGCAACAGATTCCGGAAGCATAGTAGTATACAAAGGAGTAGGAAATAAGTCTATAATAGAAGTAGTAGGATTTAAAATAGTCTCTACAGTTTCTAAAGGCCCTCTAGCTTTCAAAAAAGCTGGCTGTTCTAGCTCATTAGAGCATCCACAGTTATTATTTCCACACCCACAGTTATTATTATCTGACATATATATAATATAAGAATTTAATTTGGATCTACAAAATTTAATGCTACAGAAATTCTATCAGTCTCTGATTCATTTCGCTCCACGCTATGTTTAGTCCATGCAGGAAAAATATAACATAAAGATTCTTGAGGATCAACCGATAGAGATTGAGAAGCAAATGGAGATTGATTTCTATATCTTCCTAAAAAGAAAGTAGAGTTATCATTTCTCTCAATAATAAGGTTACCTGTATTTTCAGCTTGTACTTGAATATAGTAAACGGCAGATAATATAGACTTTTGATGGTCGTGAGAGATATTGTAATCTCCTTTTCGGTTTATGTTAAACCAAAAGTTACCGACTTGCAGGTCTTTTATTCCAGTTAATGAACTACAATTTTTTTGAACAAACTCCTGTAAAATTGTAAAAAGATTATTCACAGCATCAGGAACTGGCTCTGTAATTTCGCTGGAATGCCATCCTCCTCTGTTAGAAATATATGCACCAGATGTTTCAGATTCTAAACCATATACATATTCAGCTATACTCTTATTATCTATTCCTTGTACGTCTAACTTCCATACAGGGGTAGTAAATAACTCTGCAAATTGTGATTCTATTTTCATTTTATCTGAATGGTTCACCTCCTGTCCAAAACACTAATGCTTTTCTCTGTCCTTTTGTTATAGGAGTAACTCTATGCATAAGGTATGTAGGAAAAATTAAAATATCTCCTTTTTCTCTGGAAAGAGTAACAATAGATTCTGTATCTGTGTCTCCTTCACCCCCCATCCATATTTGAAAGTCTCCTCCTTCATATTCATCAGGATCAGATAATTGAACTGTCATAGCTAGTTTTCTGTTATTAACATGTCCTGCACCAATATCCATATGCCATGTTAAATGACCTCCATCTTCTGGATAAATAACGTAATGAATAGGATCGGTGACATAACTCAAGTTAAAGTTGTATGTATCTTCATTAGCTTTATTAACAAACCCTTCTAAGTAATCATAAAGTCCTTGTGTATCTGGGTTAGGAAAAAGATATGCAATATCTCTATTGTTTGTTTTATCCGTGTCGATATTACCATATTCCTGTATACCTGTTTTACCTTTTTCAAATTCATAATTTTTAACAAGCTCCTCTAGTAATTCAATTTGCTGTGGTCCAAATGCCTTAGAGTAATAAGTTATATCATTTATTCCTCTTATATTTTTATTTAAAATAGGTCCAATATACATTAGCTATCTTTTTTATTTTGTTCTTCTTTAACATCTACTACAGGTATATGGTCAAACCACCCTGTAAGTATATATTTAGTTTCAGTTTCTGATACTATACCTCTATGTAAGTGAGTCCAGTCAGATGGCCAAATAACTAATTTGCCTTGAACTGGATCTTCAAAATGATTCTGATAATAGAACTCAGTATGACCACCATCGTTAACAGTATTTAAATAAACCATCCATACAAATACTCTTTCTGAATGTGCTAATCCTGCTCTTTCACAATGGTATTGATAGAACCCTTCCCCCGGTTCATATCTTTGAAGATTAAATAAAGGAGAAAGTTGATAAGGATCTAAATTTTCAAAAGCTGTTTTGAATCTACTACTATAATAGAAAGCTTGGTCATAAAGTTTTGGGACAAGCTTATTTAAAAGCTCACCCCAGTCTTTATGTTGCCTCATAGAGGGATTAAACGTTAAGTCAGTAGATTTTTTAGCACCAGACGAACCTATTTCTCCTGCTGTATTACTTACTCCGGGAGATTTATCTGGTGATTTTTCGAACTCTTCTATAAACCTTTGACATAACTCTGGAGATAAAAAATTATTTCTCCTATAAATAAACATACTAAAATCCTGTTTCTGGATCGAAATTGGTTATTTCATCTTTAGCTTCTTGGATTTTCTTTGCTTCAGCTTGATTTTGCTCTAAGACTAGTTTTTCTTTAGCAGTTTTAAAATCTAAAAGCTTACCATCGGATGTTTTTAATCTTTCAATAGTTCTCAAAGGACCAACAGCGTTAATTACTTCAGCAGGGCCTGAGTTAGGACCTAAAGACTTAACTCTATTTTGTAAAGATAGTTTGTAAGATTCAGCTTGGTGTGCATTAACATCTTGAGTATCAAATGAACCATCTTCTAATTCACTTTTAATTTGAGACCATAATTTCAACTCTCTAATACGATCTCGTGCAGTTTGTTCTAGGTTAGCACGTGCAAAAGTATTTTGGTCTAGCTGTACCTCAAGTTCCATGATTCTAAGTTCGTCACCGTCCTCTACTGCCTCTTTATGTCTTTTTTCTAATTTTAATCTTTCAATAGTATTTAATCTAATATCGAAAGAAGCACCAATAATAGCTTCAAACATACCATTTTGTTCCCTAACTGCTTGCCAATATTTAGAGGCCGCTGTTGGGTGTCTACCATCGTTTAGTACGGAAATTCTCATTTCTGTTTCAGTACGGAAAACTTGTTTCTTAGTCCAGGTATCGGTAAGTTCTTCTCTCATTTTAACGAGAACTTCACCATCTTCTGGTCTTAGTACTGAAAGGATTGGTTTAAGATCGTCCGTTATAGTAAGATCTTGGATGTTTTTGTTTTTATCTGTCATAACAAATTTTAATTATATATTAGTTAATATAGTAATAAATTTTTAATTAACCAACTAATCTACTATAAAGATCCTGTTGGAAGTGCAATTGAAGTTGGAGTATCTGAGCCTGAAGGTAGTTCAGCTATAGAAGCAGATAAAGCAGTATCTACTAATGCTTGAGCATCCTCTAAGGTTTTTTCTACTCCACCAACTCTAGCAGCCCATGTGGTATTTTCAGTTGCATATACATCACCTGGGAATCCTGCTACAAGACTAGTTTCATTATCCTCGTGAGTGATAAATCCTCTACCTGTGTTAGTTGCTACGTAATATTTAATAGCCATAGTTTATAAGTTTTAATATAAATATTGTTAATAATTATTTCTACAAGGATCTAAAAAGACATTCTCATTCCCGATAGATGGAATTAAATCAGACTGACAGCATACAAACTTAGTATCAGCTGAACCTGATCTGCTAAATATAATACAATTACATTCTCTATATCTGTATGTATCTCCTCCGTTATAAGGACCACCGGCACTCCAAGCTTCTTCTATATATCTACCTCCACCTGCTGATCCTCTTCTACAGCCAGGAGTAATACCTGTATTCCAGCTAGATATACCATCATAGGCACAGAGACAACAGTTTCTAAACCATGCCATTTCATGTTTACCATCACCTATACCTGCTCCCCATATGACTGGTTGGCCTAAATTAGGTAAAGCAGAATATCCTCCTCTAATACACCATGCCTGACCACCACAACCAATGTGGAATCCTGCGTAATAGTTACCTCCGAATACACTTGATTCTGAATGACAACAATCCGTTGGTGCTGGGTAAAGTATGTGACACCATCTCCAGGAACCGTTACCCCAACATGCAGCTCTACAACAACACCTCTCTCCTGGATATTGAACTGCTACAGTAGAGTTACCTGATCCTGCACTACATCTTGTTGTATGATTTCCTCCACAAGTATAAAAGGATAACCCATCATGTAATAATGTATGAGTAGTACCAGCTGGACTAGTAGGAGTATTACCAGGTATGGTAATTGTATCATATGGACTTCCTCCGTTGAATCCACCAAATAAAGCACAACACGGAGAAATATCATTTTGAGACCAGCTTACTCCATTATATTCTTGATTTGCACAACAACGACCACCTTCCCATACTCTTAAAGCATACTTATGACCTGCTCCATTAGGACAGTACATTGCCGATGGCATATTAGGACCTGTAGCCCAAGCTCCAAGACCCATACATATGTATCCTTTTTGACATCCTTCTTGTTCACAGCACCAATGGTAGTTACAGTTATCAAATCCTACTCTATAATCTGCACACGTACATCCACATTCGTTTCCTCCAAATGTAAAGCTACATGCATCTTCTCCAACCATTCCTGGTTTTCTGTCTTTTCTATATAATGTTTGAGTATCAGTATACCATGAAGTTCCGTCGAAATATTCCGAACAGAAACAAGTACATAATCCTCCTAAAGCTATACCGGCATTTACTGTTCCGGTTGACCCTGCCAAATATTTTCCAAAATTAGTATTAGGTCCTCCACTCCATACAGTACCATCATAGTACTCAGTACAAGTAGTAGGTATTCCTGCTGAACCTGTTCCTCCGATTACATAAGCTCCATCTACTGTTCCTATACCTGTCGCGTAACAGTGTTTATTTGTATAAGCAGCACAAGTAGAAAAACTTGTATAGTTCATTTCTACAGAACAACCTCCGGTACCAAAACAAGCATCACCAACTATAAGGGCTTCATCTATATCTCCTAAAGCTGTACCTCCCATTAAAGAACCTGAAAGACAATTGTAGGTCCTGATACGGCTCTGAGATATTCCGTCAAAATAAACTAATGTATTAGCACCACATAATCCACGAGTCATATAAGCTCCATCAGAACGACCCCATCCTACACCATATCTAGAACATGTTGCACTAGATAAGTAGGCATTATATCCTCCCAAATTCCATTGTATACCGTTGTAGTTATTAGAAAATCTACAGCAACATCCTCCAACATAAGAAGCAGCGTTAACACCAACACCTAAACTAAGTCCTTCTTCCTGATAGCAGCATTGCATTGCTGGTCCTGCTCTCCATACTGCTGAGCATATATTTTCAGGTACTTCCAGTAAAGGAAGTTCCATTTTATAAACTTCACATTTATGTGTAACTCCACCAAGTTGTAGGAGTCCATTAGCGTCTCCAGCTGTAGCGTGGAATCCTGTATTTGTAGGGTTGTTTGTAGATAAGTTCCAACCTATACCGTCATAGTGCATTGTATTGCAGCAACAACCTCCATATGCCCAAGCATCATTTGCTGTACCAGACATACCGAAACCACAATCTAATCCGTATGCTGTAAAGGCTGTTTTAGTCCAAGCTGTTCCATCCCATTCTTCAGTATCACATTGGAAAGCTCTTTCTAGACCCGGACTAGAACAATAACAACAGCAGTTAGCGCATAAAGCTACACAACATCCTCCTGTAACTACAGCGGCATTTTCTGTTCCTGCCCCTTTAGCTCTTTTTCTAGCACAGTTCATGTTAGCTTGAGTAGTCCAAGTAGCACCGTCGTATGTTTCTGTTCTACAGAAACCACAAGTAGCGCCAGGTACATCACAGCAGCATGCTCCAAATACTAATGCCGAATCTCCTTGACCTACTACATCATGACATCTGTGAACGTAATTAGTATTTCCTGAACAGTACCAGGTTAATCCATCATATCGTTCAGTATCGGTGTTTACACAGGCAGTATTATCACAAGCACACCATCCCATAAATAGTGTGTTATCTTGAGTACCAGTCATACCCCCGTAGTATCTGTTACCTAAATGACTATTAGCAGTTGACCAAGATGTTCCATCAAATTGTTCTGTACATAAACATACACCGCTAGGAGTACATCCAGGTATATAGAGCGTGGCATTTGTTGTCCCAGATGCCATACTACATTGTCCGAATTGTGTAGTGTTAACTCCTGCTGACCACACCGGAGCCCATGATCCAGTTTGATTAAATCTTAAACTGGCTGCGTGGGATCTACCTCCTACAGACCAGTACATATTGTTAGGGGTGTCTAATGGTGGTATATACTTATCAGTTCTAAGATCAGGAAGTTGAAATACACCTGAAACGCTTAGTGAACCTGATACTGTGAGTGATTGTAAATTTGCCATTTAAATGCTTTGTTATAAATATCTTAGTTTATACTACCTACTCGAAATGATGTGCCTATAGAGTTAGGATAGTCAGTTGGACCGTACTGTTGCATTTGAGCACAACTACCTGTTGGGTAAGCACATCCTCCAAATACTATTCCTGAGCTGTTATTAGAACCGGCTGCTGCTGTACAAGGTATACCGCACATAGTTGTGTAGTTAGCAAATTTACCTCCTAAACTATATGTTAACCCATCATATTCTTCAGCACAACAGCTACATCCTCCGACTACTACACCTGAATTTGCTGTACCCCAAGCTGCTGCTCTAAATCTTTGACACTGTAAGTTACTAACATCTCTTGACCAAACTGATCCGTTCCAAAATTCGTTAATACAGTTACTTGGATCCCCTCCTATCGCATGAGCAGCGTTGTAAGATCCAAAGGATCCGAAACATCTATGCCGACATAACATCTGTGATTCAAAAGCCCAAGCTTTTGGAGTAGAACATTCAGAATAGAATTCAGTAGCACAGAAACAACATCCTCCAAATACAATACCGTCGGTACTATCATTACCAGTACCGTGTTGACAAGAACAGAAATTACAAGATGATCTTGCTCCAGCACCCCATGCTATCCCATCGTACTCTTGTGCACATTTACATGTAGTATTACCTCCAAATCCTACTGCTGAATTGGTAGTACCTGCTAAAACTATACTGGCAGCTTTACAATATAACTCTGGTCCTGTAGACCAAGAGGTACCGTTATATTCCATAGTTTTACAGCACATTGGATTTAAATCACCACCGATAGCGATAGTAGCATTTACTATACCAGATGCACCACCACACCTAAACGTATAAGGAGTACATTGTGTTAAAGTCCAAGCTGAACCGTCCCATTCTTCAGTATGTGTACCATTACATCCTTGAACACAACCAGCAAAAGTTACTGATGAGTTACTAGATGCACCTGTAGTACCGTGGTTACATTTTTTATATGTCATTGATGTACTACTAGTCCAAGATGTACCGTCCCAAGTTTCTACACAGTTAACACATCCGTTAGGAGTAAAACATCCACCGGTTGTTATAGCGTCATTTACCGTTCCATTCCCTTGATTATGGTAATAACAGTTATTAGTAGCTGCAACACACGACCAAGAAGAACCATTGTATTCTTGTGTAGCAGTACCTAATCCTACAGATAATACTGCATTGGTTGTACCTGTTCCGAAACCTGCACAGGCACATTGAGGTAAATTAGGACCCGAAGAGAAAGTACTATAAAAGCCTGCAGAACCATAAGATAAAGTACAACAGTCATTTGATCGGTTATCTCGACCTCCGTAAATTACAGCACAATCTTGATCTCCCGCTGCTGAATGGTTATAAACACTAATTGGTACAATAGTACCTGTTGACCAAGAAGTACCATTATAGCACTCTACACAGTCGTAGCAATCTCCAGCAGTATGTAAACCTGCAAATATTATTCCTGCATTTTGAGTACCTACTCCATAAGATTCTTGTTTACCTAATATTAAAGACGTACCAGCTGACCAAGAACTTCCATCCCAATCAAATAAATTAGTAGTACATCCAGTAGGAACATTTCCTCCAGCACTTACTGCTGCGTCAGTAACTCCCCAACCCATATGAATTTTCTGAGCTTGAGGAACGTTAGGTAAAGCAGTCCATATATTTTTACTATAAGAACAACATACATGCTGGTCTCTTATATACAGTTCAGAACACTCACATGCTATGTAAGTACCTCTTCCACATCCTCCAACTGCTAAAGCACGATCTTGAGTTCCTGTACCACCCAAACAAGTTCTAGCTATGTTCATACCAGGGACAACTGACCAAGCTTGGCCGTCGTATTCCTCAGTCCAAGGAACAGCACAAGTAACTCCACAAACTCCTGCATACTCTCCACCGAATATCAATCCAGCTGTACCACTACCAGCTCCTGCACCTTTACATCTAGGTTGAGTTACATTACCTCCTAGAGTCCATGTAGTTCCATCAAAAGTTTCTGAATTACAATGTAGACAGCAGTTATCACAAGCACAGTTACAGTATTGTCCTGTTGCAGCGAATGCATCACAATTACTGTTAGCACTTCCAGCTCCATCTAGCCTTCTAATATTCATATTAGGTCCAGTAGTCCATGAATGTGTTATCGTACATAATTCACAGTACTCTAAAGTACAGTTAGTAGACCCATGAGTTACCAAAGTTCTATTATTACCAGAGACGTTTCTTCCTCCACCTGATGCTGGTCTACATGCTTTATGATAAGGTAGGTTTCCTTCTGATTTAAGAGTTATTCCATCCCAACCTTCAGTAGTATATACTACCTGTTCTGAACCATCTTGATGACAAGTACAGTTACCTCCTATTACTAAAGCGTTATTTTGAGTACCGTTACCTGCACTATTATATTTTTTAAATAATACATTTCCTACTTCTGACCATGTAGTCCCGTCCCAGGAATGTATCAAACAGTTATGATCTCCTCTTCTTTGTTGACCACCATCATCATCTGTCCAAGTTGCTGGGCAATTGTTTAGTCCACCGATTGAAATAGCCGCTGATGAGTTACCAGCAAATCCTCCTGACATATTACAGTATGGAAATTCAGCTACACAACTCCATGCAGAACCGTCAAAACATAAAGTTGCATTACCGTTACAGTTACCGTGCCATAGTAGTACATCATCATGATCACATGAGGTACCCACCATTGCATGTTTACATTTGTATATAGGAGTATTAGCACCATAAGAAGTATATGCAATTCCATCATATCTAGCTACACAGTTAGCATTAGGAACACCTCCTTGAAGCATAGCAGAGTTTTGAGTTCCTACCATTCCTCCTCCACAGAAGTGTCGAGGAGTAGTTGCACCAGTATTCCAACTACTTCCGTTGTATTCATTAGTACAACAGTAATTTCCTCCAGCTGCTACATAAGCAGTTTCAGTTCCTGTTCCTTGAGTACAGCACATTGCATTAGGAGATCCTCCTATGTTACTCCAAGTACCTACTCTAATAGTTGAAGGATAACTTCCATAATAATGAGTTCTAAGTGATCCTTGATCACCTTGATCACATTTTCTAGCACATTCTCCTCCTCCAAAGTATATTCCATTATCTTGACTACCTCCTGCTCCAGCGTTGTACATTGGGTAAATATTATAATCACCACACGCCCAGGCTGTTCCATCCCAAAGGTTGGTATATATCCCGTAGAAACAATTTTTCCCTCCTGTTAAAATACCGGCATTATCTGTACCAAGTCCAGAAGAACAACATGCTTGTGACCAGCTTCCTGGTAAAGTGCTACAAGTGTTCCAAGTGTTACCATCAAATCTCTGAGTGTAATTACCAGAACAACCTAAGGTCATTGCTCCATAAGCATCTCCTGTTACTCCATAAGAACAACATGAACAATAAGGCATTGTTCCAGCCCGTTCCCAAACTCCATGGGTAAACGGTTTATCATATGCATATTCATGGACTTCTGTACAATCTAGTCGTCTGGATTGAGTACTAACACAGTTGTAGTAACATCCTCCCATAGACCAGGCATTATCAGTATTCCCTATAACTCCAAAGTTAAAGCCAGGGTAATTTTTATTAGCTCCCCATATCCAAGTACATCCAGTAAATTCTAAACTTTTATTTCTCCAAACTTCAGTTGGTGCATTACCTATTACTCCTCCAAACACAATAGCATTGTCAGGACATCCAGCATCACCGAATTTAGATATAGTTTCAATCATATTACTGGCTGTCTGCCAAGTAGTTCCATCGTATTTATAAGTTTCCGGTCTTTTACAGACGGTAGCCGTTGGTGGTGTTCCTGCACAGCATTCTCCTCCGGCATAGTACATGTCATTCGCAATACCTCCAAATGCTCCAAATCTTCTGCAACTAGGAAGAGTGGGTAATTCTGACCAAGTAGTTCCGTCATAAGTCTGAACACAAGTAGTAGTACAGGCTGGTGCTGTTCCTTCTCCACCTGCAAGTATAGCTGCGTTATAAGTTCCTGTACCTTTCACTCCACATCCCATACAGTATGGAAGCTGTGTATCATAAGACCAACCAGCTCCGTTATATACTTGATTCAGACATCGGTTAGGATATCCTCCCATAACTCTGGTAGCATTTTGTGTTCCAGCAGCTGCTCCAAAGCAAATACAGCATAAAGTATTACCTCCATCTGTGAATACTACTCCATCAAATTCATCTGTTTTACACGGCTGACATTGTCCTCCTGTTAATAGACCTTGTGTGTTAGTACCGCTTCCTTGACTTCCAAATTTTTGTGCGTCTAATTGAGGACCTGTTCTCCAAGCACCTACTCTTCTAGGAGCTCCTTGAAGAGAATATCTTACCTGAACATTAGTACTGTCGTACCAAATCTGAAAGCCGTCTCCTGCTGTAGGAGTATTACCAGAGTATATAGGAAGCTGTATAGGTGCACTATTGTCCGTAACTAATGAACCTGTTACAACTGCTGATCCCGATATACTAGAAGCCTGAAGTATTGCCATTTATCTTATATTATAATTTATTTTCTATTGTGTTAACTCTAAACAAATCAACATCAGATAGTGTTCCATATTTTTCTGTCTGAGTAAGGAAGCATACACATCCTCTATTACATCCTCTTGCTGCCATAGCTGATACTCCATTACCTGCTCCTTCAAATTTAAATCGAGTTGACAGTGTGTTTATTCCAGTTGACCAAGAAGCTCCATCATATTCTTCCGAACAGCTTTGCATATGAATACTACATCCTCCGAAAGCAACAGCCTCGTCTTGGTTAGTAGCGGCTCCTCCGTGATCTTTCCTACAGAAATTTAATGCACCACCGGTTGCCCAAGATGTCCCATCCCATTCGTTAGTACAACAACAGGTAGTTGCTCCTGGAGCACATCCTCCAAATAATATTGCAGTGTTTTGAGTACCTCCTCCAGCATGTCTACAAAAACAAAATGTAGAATCAGTTCCTGCTGACCAGGTTGTTCCATCATATAAGGTTACACATTTCCAACATGTACCTCCAGAAAGGAATGCTGCATTTTGTGTTCCTAACATAACGTGGTTCCGTTTGTTTGTAGGAAGAGCTGTTTCTGTAGCCCATGTAGAACCGTTCCATGATTCAGAACAGCAACAAGTACCACCATTAAAGTATCCTCCTGCTATTAAAAAAGCAGAAGTTGTTCCAGTACTTGCTGTTTCACATTTGTCGTATATTATTTGTGATTGAGCTGTCCAAGTTGTTCCATCATATTCTTCAGAACATCTTTGTGGAGTATTAGAAGCATCTCTTCCAGTTACTGATAATACTGAATCACTGTTAGGACCTGATGTCGCTCCAACAAATAATGGATTACTAATATTAGCAGCTTGACTCCAAAACTTATAACGGTTAACATACTGAGCTTCAAATTCCATTGTAGTACTAGTACACCCACAAGTTCCCCGGCCGCTCCATGCTGAAGCTACACTTCCTCCTGTTGCTCCCCTTACCTGAGTTTGAGGCATTTGAGCCTCCATAGCCCATGTAGAACCGTTCCATGATTCTGCTTTATTACAACAACATGTACCCCCTGTAATTAAAAATGTTGTACTGTCTCCTCCTCCTCCTGGGTAGGCTCTGTTAATATTTAAACAATTTTCTTGTGTCCATGCAATTGCGTCATAAGTACACGTACTAAAGCAGGTTGCTTCTCCACCGGCAGCTATTGCGCTTCCGTCTGTTGCTCGTCCAGCTCCTGCAAAACGATAGAAACAGTTAGCCATAGCAGGGCCTGAAGCCCAAGTAGTACCGTTAAATTCTTCTGTTAAACAGCAAGAAGGAAGACCCCCGAAAAATGTTGCTGAGTTGGATGTTCCTGATAATCCTCCATCTGCTCTTACTTGAATAATATCAGGTTGTTTTGTCCAGGTACTACAGTCATAAGTGAAAAAACATGCCATAACTTGACCTACTGTACATCCTCCGATAGATAATGTATCTGTTGCAGTTCCATCACCCGCATGACAGAAAAAACATATTGGACTATTATTACCTGATGACCAAGATGTACCGTCATAGTGTTCAACACAGCTGTAACAAGCACAACCATCTGATCTTCCTCCCCAAACTATTCCTGAGTTAGCAGTCCCTGATCCTTTATAATCATATCTACATCTTAGAAGAGAAAAGTCACTAGTAGTCCATGTTGATTGCCCAAAAGAAAGGGCACTTGTAAACTTTATTGAGTTATTAGTTGGGTCTACCCACATTAGTCCTTCTGATCCTGTATCAGGATTAGAAACGTATGGTACGGTAAAAGTAGAACCCGAAACTGATAAAGAACCAGTAATCGATGTAGATTGTAATATAGCCATAATAAGTTGTACGTACTTTGTTATAAATATCTAACAAAAGAAAAGAACTTTAACTAAAAAGCATTTGTTTTGATTTACTAGAACCTTCTTCTAAAATAGCATGGCTTTTAATTGCTCTATTTCGACACCATTGCTGAATAGACCACTCAAGCCTATCTGTAGTTAATTCAATTTCTTCTACTTTTCCGTCAAGATGGGTGAATTCAATCAAATAAGTTTTCATTATATTTATTTATTTTAATAATTATATTTCCTAACTTGAACTGACCTTCTTGTGGTTTATTCTGAGAAAGTATAGCGGCAAGCTGTCTTATATAAATATAATCTTGAGTGTTAAAAGTATTTACATCTATAGTTAAAACAATATCATTATCCTTATCTGCTATTTTTTCAGCTAAATTCACAACTGTTCTAGGCTGTTCTTCTTCTATATATTTTTCTAAATCTTCTGAAGGACCTTCATAAGTAAGATTATCACACCAAGGCTCTAACATTTTGAGAGTGTCAAAATTACCATTTTTTATTATTAGATGTCTATCATATTTAGGATTTATAATAGGAAACTGATACTGATCATTTAAAATCCAATCACCCCATTTTCTAATAAATTCTCTTTCACATCTAGACATAATATCTTTATAGTCTGGGTTTTCTATTCCTACTCCAGCATTCCATTTATGACCTCTACAGGTCATATGATATACAAATGAATCTCTAGCTTGAACCATTTCATAGCCAGCAAGTATCCATCTGTTAAAAATATCTGAGTCTTCGTATCCGAAAGGAGCGAATCGCTGATCATGTCCTCCAATAGATAAATGATCTTCTTTAAAAAGAGTCCAAGGAGCAAATATACCTTTAGTAGTTTTATCTTTATCTAAATCTATTTGCTTAGAAACAAATTCATAGAAAGCATCCCATTTAAATACTTCAGCATCATCTCCAAAATCTCTTACTATCTTTTCTTTGCCAGCTGGATGTATAGGCGGTTCAATTCTAGTAGCACAAACTACTTTACCTCTCTTTATATGTTTCAACATATTTTCAAAGTAACCTGGACCTATAATCATATCTGAGTGAAGTATAGATACTATATCTGTTGATGCTATTTTCATTGCTTCATCATACCAGTATGTATGTCCTTTTCTTTCTACGTTTAATATATAATGTAGCTTATCATCATCTAAAGTTAATAACCAGTCTTTTGTACCGTCTGTAGAATAATCATCTATAATAATAATATTTACGTCTCCGGCATTTTCTTTAAGGCTTCTATAGGTATTTTTAAGATGGGCTAAAGTGTTATAGCTTGGAACTATGACAGTTACTTCTTTTGTAGTATACATAGTAGTGCTGGGTTTTGTATTCCTTCTCCTAGATAAAGAAAGTTAAAGTGTTTTTCAAATAAAAGAGTTATAGATTCTTTGCTAAAGTAATGAAAGTGCCCGTCAAAATTTACATCAGGGTTTCTAAGTCTTCTGTTAATTGGTACCTCTATAATTAAATACTTGTCAGTAACTTTTACTGCCTTGTCTAAGAAAGACGGTAAATCTTCTACGTGTTCTAATACGTGCCAGCATGTTACTAAATCATAACTTCTATTTATATCCATTTTAGTAAAAGCACCATGATGTACTTTATAGCCGTACTCAGTTAAATTTGATGCACATAAGTCGCTAACTTCTGTTGCTTCATACTCAAGAACATAATTCTTAGCCATATTTAAGAAAGTTCCTCCTCCTGCTCCTATGTCTAACAAGCTATCACATTCTAAAAGATATTCTTTTGTTTTGTTAATTCTTTTTTCACAAATAGTTTTTCTTCTGTTATGAAATTCTTGAGTAAACTTACCATCTTGTACTTCATTATTTCCTCTAGTTCCATCTTGTCCTGGTTTTCTATATAGTTCTTTATGGTAAAGTATACCGTCGTCTGTATAATTTATAAAGGTGTGATTACATTCATTACATTTAAAGACTTTATGTTGAATTAAATTATTATTAGGAGAGTTACATACTTTACAGTTCATATTTAGTCAGGGCTTTATTTACAAAGATAAAATCTTTCTGATGCCATAGAGAAAGGCTACTCTCTCTTAAAGCATACCAATCTAAAAGGTACTGAGATTTATCTCTGGTTAGTTCGTTAATTTTTTCTTCAAGAATCTTATACCAGTTTGGATTTGTAATATCTACGTTGTAGTTTTCAAAACCATTGATATTAGAAAAATCTTCTACTTTATCTTGAGTGCTAAAGTATATTCCAGGTAAACCAATACCGATAGATATCAATTGTCCGTGTCCTCTCATTGCGATGAGGTAGTCAACTTCTTTATATAACTCTAAAAATTTATATACTTGATCAGTCTTAGTATATTTCTCTATAAAAGTACTTTCATCAACAACAGGAACTGCTTGTAATCTTTTAAAGTCTTTTAGGGTATGAGGATATAGTTTATAGTTCTTAGTTAAATCAGAAAGTTTACCTATATTTTTATGATCAATAAATCTTTTATCATTGATTCCGGAACTACCATTAAATGCAGGCTGTATACCACCTATTTTTAAATTGAAATTTTTCTCCTCATTAAATTTATCTAAAAATAATAAACCAGGATCAGGTATAACATCTACATTTGTAACGTCTAATCCTATCCAGTCTTTTAGTTTTTGAAATGAACCATCATTTCTAACAGAAAATCCTGCAGAGTAATTTATAGTTTCCTGTAATGACTTCTTAGCTTTACTATTATATTCTATTCCTCCTCTAAAAATATTCACACCTACACCGTGAAAGAAGACTGGTATTTCAATGGCCTGGAGTATCTCTTTGTCAAAGGGGAGTTTGTAGCCTGTTAATTTATCTTCGTAACCTCCATACTCTATCAGACCTCCTCCGCCTACTACAATAGCATCAAACTTATCTTTAAGATCCGAAAAGATTTCTATAAACTTACTTTTACTTTCTGTAAAAAACCAATATTGTCCTATATCAAAGTTACTCCATATTATCTTTCTTCCGTGACGCTGCCAAGATAGTTTAGCATTATACAGAGCAATATTGTCTCCTATATTTCTATCGAAGGCTCCTATATGTAATATTTTTAAACTATCCCGCATACCATTCCATATTGATCCTTCTTAGGCATTCCACCCCACTTTTTATAAAACTTCTGTGCATTAGCCTGCTCTGCTTTTCTCTGTCTTTCTGATGATTGATTATTATTCTCTTCAAGTCTATGAGAACCTCTAGCACCAAAGTGCCAAACGATAGACTTAGTTGGCATGAGAAATCTACCTCCCTCATTTAACATACGAAGAAACAAATCATAATCATCCCATGATGTAGGAGCAAATAAAGGATCATTCCCTCCTATTTGATCCCACCAGCTCTTTTTTACTAAACCAGATACTCCTTCTCCTTTGGGTATCTCAAAATCATTCTTTAATGCTATCAATTTAGCATACTCTAATAAACCTTCAGGTTTAAAATCATCGTGATAGGCTCCAAAAGCTTCTTTAGGTACAAAATGAGTACCAGGTCTATCTTGATCACCAAACATATTAGGTTCTATTCTAAAAGAGTTCACCCATAGTTTATCGTCATTATACTTTTCATGCACCTTCATTAACTCAAGATCCCAATTAGGAGTAACATAGAAATCTGAATGCAAGAACATAATATAGTCTGTCTTTACTTTTTCAGCACAAAAGTTCATTCCTCCTCCTATACCTTTTGGATTATCGTTCTTATCTATGTAGTATTCTAAACTATATTGGGCTGCATTCTCTTCTAACCATTCATCAGTACCATCGTTACAGTTCTCAGCATGTATAATAAATGGAGCATTCTTCCAATGTGAATGCTGCCTTACTGATTGAATAGCTAATTCAAGATAAGGCTTATTATTATAAGTACTAATACAAAATGTTATCATAATTCTTGAATAAACTTTTGCATTGCTGCTATACTAATATCAGCATATTTTTTAAACACCTCATCATTTCTAGTAGAATTTGTACCAACTCTTTTATTAGGATGTTTATAGTTATGTCCTTTTAACCTGGAGGTAATACATACCTGGGGTATATTCTTTTTTCTGAGATAGTATTCAAGGCAAGTATCTTCTCTAACAAAATGCATACCGGGAGCTATAAATGGAGTATTTAGTCTTCCTGATAAACACACTGTGCTTCCGTCTATTTTATGTGGTACTTGTTTTATTTTTATATCACCTGACTCTTCATTAAACTTATCAAGTTCGTTTTGAGAAATATAATCTTTATATTTTAGAGGAGCCTCTAATAGCTCTATACAATCCTCTATATGTTCATCACCACACTGGCATGGTTTAGAATAACCTAAAAGCTTTTCATGTGTAACTACATCCCATGTATTATCCCACATAGGCCTTCCGGCAAATGTTAGAACGTGAGGCTGATCTATTTCAACCTGATCTAATATAGCAAAGAAATCTCTAGGTAAGAGAGTATCAGTCTCACCCCATACGGTATATTTAGCTTTAGGATCATACACTTCTCTTCTCCAGTCAGCTATATTATAGAATGGTTGATCATCTGTTTTAATAGTAAGTTCTGGTTTGTAGTCTTGCATTAGAGGATGACTATCCCATTTTTCTAGCATCAACCTATGTCCTTCTACACTTGGTTTTTCAATGTATGTTTGAAAGTTAAAGCATATTTTTATTTTTACATCTACATCAGGAGCAGCTCTTAGTGCTTGTAATATAGAATGCCAGCATTCGTCTATCATATTAGACTCATACCACATGTGGTGTATTTGAAATAAAATCATGTGTGTTTATTTTGCATTATTATACCAAGATAGTTCTTAGCTATATTTTCCTCTAATTCTAAACCAGTTCCTTTTTCAAACTCTACCATCTCTTTCCAATGATAGGTTTTAAATAATGGTCCTGAAGGTACGATATCTATAGCTTTGGTAGCCATCAAATACTCTCCGTACGTTAATGTTTCACGAAAATGTACTTGAAATGCATTTTTCATAGTGAGACATAATTCTTCTATAGTTAGTTTATTAAAGTCTAATACACCTTTTTGAAAGTCTAATAAAACTCTTCTATTCCATAGATGAGGGTTAGGACCGTAATCATAAATTTTTCTAGACTTATAACCAAAAAACTGTCTATATGCTTTAACAGCCTTAGCATAGCCTGAGTTGAGATAGTCTCCGTTCTTTAGTACTGTTTCATATTCGGCAACTTGTTTATTTTCATGTACAATGGTATAAGGTGTACTATCATAAGCAATAAAATCTTTCTCTGTAAACGGTCTTATAAATCTTGCATCAGAATCTAATATCAAATAGTTTTTAGCATCTACCTTTTTATACATTTCTAATTTAATAATCATCTGCTGTTCCCATCCGTACATTTTATTTTTAAATGTATGTACCTCTTCGTCAGAGATAAATGTATACCCTTCAGTACCTAGTGTATCTTCTAATATTTTTTTATCTGATTGAGGAGCTATAATATAATAAGGAATCTTATCCAAATTATACGTGTTTATAGAATCAAACAGTGCCTTACATAAAGGAATATCGTTCTTGTAGGTTTTAGTAACTAAGGCTATTTTATAACTCATCTATTGTAATTCTTTTAAAACGTTTATCGGCTGGGTTAGTATTAGATAAGATACGAACTTTAATGTTCTTATCCAAAAACCAATCGTACATTTCTTTTGTACACTCGATAGTTTCTTTTAACTCTTGGTAGTCTGGTCCTGCTCCTGCATGAACTCCTTCTGCATATAGAGTATCAGAATGTTCTTTTCTCCAATCATTATCTCCTAACTTAAATCCTTTCTCAGGTTTAAACTTAGATAGATCTCCTATGTCCCATCCTATAGTTACAATCTCTTTTGCTCCTAGATGAACTGCTAATGAAAAGCCGGTCTCGTACATAATACCAGGACCCCATATAATTTTACCGTCGCTGTAAGATTCAAATTGGTCGAAGCGTCTACTAAAAGCAGTAGTGTTATTCATATCTACCCAGGGAGTAGAGTAGCATGGAATCATTATATGCGCTTTATGTTTCCATTCATTTTGTATTCTATTGATCTCATATGGCATATTCATAGCAGTAAGCTGCCAATGAACTAATGTTTCATCTGAGTGGTACTCATACGGCTGATATCCATATGCTGACATACCGTGAATAGTAGCTACTTCTTTAACGTAGTTGTATGATTGTTTCAGAGCTATTACAGGCTTACCTTCTAGTTTGCTTATTAACTCTTCTCTGTTGTGGGTAGTTAAGGAAGGACCAGGAGTAGTTATGTAGATAGTTTCACCTTTAAATCTATCTTTAAGTAATTTTATTCTTTCGTAACTATCGTTAGTATGACTAACTTCCTGTACTAAATTTATCATATAATAACTCAGCTGTTTCAAACTGCCATTCATAATCTATATCAAAAGCTTCTAGCTCATCCATCTCAAATAATTTTATACCTCCTGGTGCTTCAAAGTCACCCATAAACCTAGAATCTTTTATAAGATCCATTCTAGAGGCATATAATACATGAGCTGCTTCATAGACTGGGTCAACAGCTTTAGTGTTCATAATTGTTTGTCCTTCTGGCCAGGGAGTAATTAAAGCTCCTTCTTTATTCCAGTAGTATGTTTTCTTTTCAAAAACTGCAAATAGATTCTCTTCTTCTTGTTCACCAAACTGTTTTACGAACCTATCGATAGTTTCAACAGTAAGGAGAGGATTACAGCCAGAAATAAGAACAACGTATTTGTGAGGAAGTTTGTCATGCCACTCGTAAATCTTTTTGAGGTCATTATCGTTGTTAGCCGATTCATAACTCCTTTCAAACGTTCTGATATTTCTTTTAGTGTTGGCTTCATAAAATAATTCTTCCTCATGAACTGATGCTATAATATTCTCAGATGGTATAACTTTAGAGCTAAGTAACTTATCTAATATGATACCAAATAAATTAGAACCAGCAAAAGGTCTAATCATTTTTTGCGGTACTCTTTGACTGTTTAATCTAGCCTGAACTATAAAAGCTGTGTCATCTAATCTTGTCATAAACTTCTTTTGTTAGAGGAAAATACTCTTTACTGATAGGAGTACCAATATTGTAATCAAATCTTTCTCCTAAATTTTGTAACCTTTCATAACCAGGTTGTTCGGCTAATATTTTATAAGCCTCTGTAAATACAGTAACATATGAATCATCAGTACCTTCATATGTTTTTCTATGATCAGTAGGTTTTAAACCGGGATGTTTTGTGAAAGCATGTATGTTAGTAAAATCTCTATTAAATCCATCAAAACCAGCAAAATAAATTTTTTTGGCATTTGTCTTTAATGCAGCACGAATTAAACGGAAGGCTGCACCTGACATAGCAGCAGGTGATTGTTGTTTTGTAATATCACATAACGAGCCTCCAATAATCGGAATACCTACAGTGTTTTCAAAATGTTTGAACTCTGGTGTGTTCTCTTTACCTCGATAATGTAAATATTCATAAAGTACTGTAGTATGACTATTTTTAAGTTTTGAAATTAGTACCTTATTAGATAAATCAGACTGGAAGGATAATAAATAAAGGTCTATAGTTTTAGAATATACTCTAGGTTCTAAATAAAAATCATTACATGTCCAGATAAAATCATAATCTAGATTTTCCCATTTGGTATCTAAAGTAGAAGTACCTCCTCCTAGGATAAGTATATTTTTATCTATATATTTGTCCAAAATTATCCTCTTAACTTTTCTCTTACTGCTTTTTCTGATTCAGTCACTTCTATTATTCCATTACCATAGGCTGCTTCTAATTCTCTAATCCCGCTAACAAGTTTAAATAACCCCCAAGGTGTAACTGAAGCCATATGGTCAGAGCCTTCCATATTTCTATCTAAAGTTATATGTCTTTCTATAATAGAAGCTCCTAATAGTACTGAAGCTACTGTAGTACCGATAGTTAATTCATGTCCTGAATATCCTATTTCAAAGTCAGGATACTTTTCTTGGAGTGTTTTAATGGCTGATAGATTTAATTCCTCTATAGGTGCAGGGTAAGTTGAATTACAATGTAGTAGTCCAATTTTATCATCATTTAAAGATACGTAAGTCTTTTTGGCTTCTCTTAAAACTTCTACTGCATGATCTATTTCTTCTTGAGTAGACATACCAGTGGAGAAAATAACTCTTTTACCAGACCGAACACATCCTTCTAGTAGTTCGTCATTGGTTAATAAGGCAGAGGGTATTTTTATGAAAGGTATATCATATCTCTCTAAAAATCTTAACGAGTCCATATCCCAAGGGGATGCTGACCAGGCTATGCCTTGCTGTCTACAGTAGTCATCTATCTCATCATACTCTTTTTGGCCAAACTCTACTTTATACTTATATTCAAGATAGGTCATATCTACTCCTTGCCATCTTCTAGGCTTAGATTTCTGAGCTTCTGGTACAGCAATGTCAGGATTACGTTTTTGAAATTTAACTGCATCACATCCTGCTGCTGCTGCAATATCAATAAGTCTTTTTGCAATTGAGAGATCACCTTGATGGTTTATTCCTATCTCTCCAATAATGTAAGTTTTCTTCATAACTATAATATAACTATAATTCTTCTATTCTCATACTTTTATCACATATAAGTAAGTCGTAAGCAGGTTTGTGCCCAGTAATAAGGGTGTGATACTTACACCCCCATGAGTCTAACTGTTCTTTAGTAATTCTATACCAGTCGATTCCAGATAAACTACCTCTTGCAGTGTAATATGTTATACGATTACCTTCATCATATAGTTTGTTTATCTTATCGATGTTTATATCAATAGGAGTAGCTAAAGAGTAATCTTTTCTATCGTCTTCTGGATGGTAATCTGCTATTGTTTCGTCTATATCTACATATATATTCATCTAGTAACCTTTTTGTCTATAGGAGTTAATCCTGGTTTAATAACTTTTTTTGGTTTGAATTTTTCAATGATAGGTTTTATGTATCTATCAGCAAATTCGGGTAGTTTAGCTTTTTTTCTAGAAGGTTCTCTAACATCTGGTGTGCTTATTTCAGCTTTAGAAGGAACTGTAGAGTTAAACAGTACCGGAGTAGCTATATTATTTTTTATCAAATAACCTCCTTGTATGCTAAATTTTTTATGGTTAAGTTTGTTTGTATTGAAGTACTCAACTATAGCAGGTTCAACTATACTATTATTAGTAATAAAGATGAGTCCATCTTTATCAAGCAAAGGAAATATAGAGGTTAATGCAGTGATTGTAGCATTAAAATCTCCTAAATCTATATGAGCAAAAGCTAGAGGCTCCTTTATAGACGTGTTTAACGTATCACTTATATCTCCTTTAATAACGTTAATATCGTACCCAGGTAGTAAGAACCTTTTATCTAATGCAGGTTGAATAGGAACGGTGCTGAATAAGTCAAACATATAACCTTTTCTTCTTTTAACTTCGTCAGCTCTCATTAAATTTACGATAGTATCAAAAGATTTACCTTTACCGAAACCTAATTCAGCAAAAGAACCTTCTGTGTTTTCAAGTTCTAAAAGGTATTTTTTAAAATCTATCATAAGAATAAATGTTTATTATAAATAGAATATTATGTGAGAGTTTCGTAATAAGCATTTTGCTTCTCCTGTCTATCAATATCTTTTGGGTGATAAAGAGATAGTTCTTCTTTAGCAGGTAATGGAGCATAGGTCTTATATCCATCTAATACTTCATGAACTTTATTTTTCCATTTAATCTCTGGTTTGTTCTTCCATATACGCCATTGATAATCTGGGTAGTTAATCCATCCGTCGTTATTTATTTTCCATCTCCATTTAGAAATATGCTGTTCTGTTAGACCTTCTACAGTATTAACTCTAGGAACTAAGTATACATCGTTATCAGGATTAGCTTCTAATATTATAGGAAGAGCTGTAATTAAAGATTTATGAGGATATTCATCAGCATCTATTTGAAAAATATAATCTCCGGAACATAAGGATGTAAGTTTATTTTTCCAGTCAGCAAAATGACCTTCAAATGTACCTTTGTGCCAACTGAAAGCTCCATTGACTGATTTAGCTCTAAGATATTCTTCTACATATAAATCTTCTCTTGAAGAATCAAATAAAATAACTATTTCATCTTCTAAGCGTTTATTTTCTAATAGCACAGTAACTAATCTTTGTATCTCAACAAATTCATCTACTACTGTTATGGCATAGGTTATTTTCATAAACTTAAAATATATTCTTTTAACCTGTCTTTAGGTGACCATTGAAGTCTTTCTAAAGCGTCATTATTTTCTCTAAGTGTTTGTCTATAGTTTCCTTTTTGATCCAATATGTACTTATGATCACAGTTAAATTTTTCTTTAAACATTTGATATACCTCATTTATAGAATAATTTATACCCGATCCTAACTCCCATGCATCATCATGTATCTCTTTTCTAAACCCGATTCTAAATAAACCTTCTGTTATATCATCAACATGAGTAAAATCTCTTCTTTGCTCTCCATCACCTACTATTTTAAGTTTCTTACCTCTGGCTATTCTATCTCTCCATATTCCTATTACTGCTGCCCAATCACCATCAACTATTTCAGCTGGACCATATACATTATAGAATCTTGCTATTTCTATATCCATACCGTAAGTCTTCTTATACATCTTACAAACTTCTTCTCCCATATACTTACAAGCTGCATAAGGTGATTGATAAGGATCATGATGTCTAGATGATGAACCAGCATAAACTATTTTAATTTGATTCTTTCTAGCAAATTCACAGACCTTTTGAGTGCCTAAAGTATTTACTTTATACGTCTCATCTGGATCATTAAATGAAGGTTGTATTCTAGATAAAGCTGCTAAGTGAAATATTTTATCAAAAGAACCTAATGAATCTATTTCAGTTGTATCTCCTTTATGGTATATACCTCCTGGGTGTTCATTTTCTACCTTACCTGTAGAATAATTATCTAACGATGTAACATGAAAACCTAGGTTTAAAAGTTTTTTTATTAAATTACTTCCAATAAATCCTGCTCCTCCTGTAACTAAAACTTTCATGATTAAACTGCATAAAATTCTATAACTTCTAAAGCATCCATAAAGTCTTTTTGTTTAAAATGAGTTACGTTTTGCATATCCATTCTATGCGTTTGTTCGGGAGGAAATTGTTTAACCTTTCTATCTTCTTCTGTGATTTCAATAGCTTTAACTGCTGCCCATTGCCAGTCAGATTTTGACGTACCATCAATAAACACCATTCCTTTAGCAGGTAGTGTAACAGTAGCAGGGAACCATGCTCTATTATTATCATCTATAAACATTAAATCTTTATAAAGTTCAGGAGATGTTTCTAATGTATTAGCAGTTACTGGTCCTTTTTCGTCCATAAGAGTAGAAGTAGTAAAGCCACATCCCATACAAAGCCATGTGATAGTCTCTTCGTTAACTTGCTGTTCGTAGCAAGCATTACCTTTACATCTTTTACACTCAGTTAATTTATCCATCTATTTTTTCTAATTTAGGTAAATCTAATTTTGGAAGAGTAAGCTCTATTTGATTAGGAAACTCAGGAGTATTCTCTTGTAGGATTTTTCCTAAAAGCTCTTGCATCTTCTCAAAGCTAAATTCTGTATAACTTATTCTTTTTTGTCTTTTAGCATTAGTAATAAACTTTTTGTAATGCTTAAATACCTCTTTATATGCTTTACCTGTTTCTGCATCGTCAGGAGTAAACCATTCAGCCTCAGCAAGTATCATATCCTTCTGTACAGCTGATTTATGTACTTTTTCTAACTTACCACCTAACAGAACATTATATCTAGGATCCAAAAAATCTACCTGTCCAGACCATCCTGAAGCTATAATGGGTTTTCCTATAAGACTAAACTCTAATAAAGGTCTACCAAAGCCTTCTCCTTTAGTATGACTAACCATCGCTTTCACTTTTGGGCTGTTATACAGTTCGTTCATTTCTAAGTCGGACAACTCACCGTGAAGTAAGTAAATATTAGGTAGCTTACCCTTTACTGAATTTCTTATATTATCTATTTTGTTTAAAATAGCAGATCGGTCTAATATAGAACTACCTACTTGCATAGTTTTTAAAATTAAAGCAGGAGGATTAGGTCTATTTTTAAAAGTCTCTAAAAACGTTTTAATAGTATACCCGATATTTTTTCTATCATGTCCGTAATCACCTTGCATCCAATGACCTACCATTAAAAAGCAAAACGATTCTTTTATTTCAGATAGATCTAAGGAAGATTTAGAACTAACAAAGTATTTAGATAAATCAGCTCCTTCAAATAATACCTCCATCTTAGTTTCTAAACCTAGAGAACCTGTTTGTTTAGTCTTGCTATCTTCAGTAGCGTATTTACTATTTTCAAATACTTTTTTAGCATGATGAGATGATACTAAAACCAAGTTCATTTTGTTACATCCCTGGATCCATGTATGATGAACTAATGTTGTTTCCATCCCTGCTGTAACGCCAATATTAAAATCACCTACTGGTTGAAATTCATTAGGAACAGTAATCTGTACCCATACATTTGGTTTATTGGTAAGTTTAGGAATAATTCTAGAAGATAAGTCAGATTCATTATGATCTTCTAAATATCCAAATCTGGTGTTTCCCCATCTTTGTGAAAGTATCTGTACTTCAAATTTATCTAAAGCAATCAAAGCCTTAACGAAGTCTCTTGCTCTTGCTCCATAACCGGAGTATGTATCTATCGGGCAGCTTACAACTGCAATTGGTTTACTCATCTTAGTATCCTGTTAATTTATGAACTACTCGATTTTTCTGAATAGGACCGATTTTGTGAATTTCGTACTTAGGTCTAGGAGTAAAGTTTTCAAAACCTTCTTCCATAGTCTTCATAATGTTTTCAGTCATTTTAGTTGAACTCATTTGAGCTTCATCACTCTGTGCCCATTCCCTACCTGCTAAACCTCTCTTAGTTCTTTCTTCTTTTGAAAGTTCATATACTTTTTTAATTGCTTCTGCTGCATCTTCTGGTTGACATCTATCATCAAAAATGTAAGGTGTTGCAGGAGAACCGGCTAAAGAAATGTTAGAAGGGAAAATTGGTACAGCCCACTCACCGCATTCTTTATAGGTACCTCTATGATTAGAAGGAAAGTCAGCATCAAAGTCTATCCATTTACCTTTATCATCTACAAATCTCATTTGATCTTGCATACCTCCTGTTACATTAGATATAATCATAGTACCTGCCATCATACTTTCAGTAAGAGCTAACCCCCAACCTTCATTAGAAGATAGCATCATAGTAGCATCAGCAACATTATATAATAAATTCATCTGTTGTGAATTTAATTTATCAACAGAAAAGTATATATTAACGTACTCAGGATCACAAAGAGCAGATTTTACTGCTTTCAAATCCGTACCGTTATTATCAGAAGGCTGTGTATGTAGTACTAATGCACATTTCTTAGCTTTCTCTTTACCTATTAAATCACAAAAGTGTTTATAAGCTAATATTATATCTCCAGGTCTTTTTCTATGTATGTTTCTAGAATTAAAAAATACAGTAAACTCTATATCCTTACCGTTGAATAATGCTTCCTTAAATTCTATAAACTCTTTAGCAGTTTTGTCTACTGGGGTAAATATGCTATCATCTATACCATGAGGAACATATTTTATTAGTTTAGAACTAGCTTTTTCACCAAGCACTAATTTATTTATATTCTTAGTTTGTTTTGAAATAGCCATTAAAACATCTACTGAGTCATAGTAGTTTTTATTGTACATAGGAGCAGGATAATCGTCCCAGATGTTTAACCAAAAAATAGGTATCTTACTTCTAATCTCTCTTTCGATATCAAATAACCAAGTCCAATATCTTGGGTCAGTGAAGATAAAAATAGCATCTGGTTTGGTTGTTTTAATAAGAGAACGAATTGTCATCGCATCTCCATACCCATTGTTAGGTTGTACTTTTACATCAGAGTCTTCTATACCGATTAGTTTATTTAGGTCTTCAGATAAATCTAATATCTTTCCTTTCTCTGGGTGAGAGATGGCTCCACCTAAATTAAACCAGTTATATCTATGAGCTGATTTTACAACAAATTCTCTTGCCATTGTTGCTATACCAGAATGCATCCTAATATCATCACATAAAAGAAGAATGTTTTTTCTATCTTCTTTTGGTATATACCCTTCTTTCATTATTTTAATTTTATGTTGTTGATTTCGTGTACTTTTTGTCTAAACTCCTTATCAGTAAGATAAAGAAAAATAGCACGATCAGCAAGTTTTTTAAAAGAAAAATTATCTTCTAAAGCTGCCATTTTAAATTTATCAAAAAGAGGTTGTGTGATTTTTACCGAAGTAAGTTTTTCTTCTTTTATCATAACTATTGTTTTATATATACATATATAAATATATACTAATTCAAAAAAGGTCTACAATGTTCACATTTACCTAAAGGATTATTACATTTATAATCTTTATCTATATAATTTCCTTCACTATCGATAACATCAGATATAAACTTATTCATCGACTCTATTACTTGTTTAGTCTTCCTAGGGCCAGATGAAGGACTAAACTGCTGTACTCTCTTTTGCATAGAAGCGAACTCAGCATCTTTAGGTACCCTTCTTTTAACTATGAAGAACTCTACATCTATCTTATCTTTATCAATACCAAACTGCTTTGCGAAGAACTCTCTATATAAAATTACCTGTGCAGTTAGATTAGGATTTTTCTTTTGATTATCTCTCCATCCTGAAGTAGAGGTTTTTATATCCATTACTGTCCATCTATCAATATTAGGATGGTAGAATACTAAATCAACTAGACCTTTAAACATAACGCCAGGGCGTAACTCTTGGTATAAGAGCGTTTCTATACCTGCCAATTGCATGTTCTTAGTACTAAAGTAACCACCTCTTTTCTTGACCAAAAAGTCTAAAATATGTTTACCGTCTAACCAAAATTGAGTTAGTTCATCTTGAGTAGAAAAATGCTCATGATTCATTTGAGCTTTACCTTGCTTGTATGCTTTCACCATATTATCGTAAAGTAACTGATGAAGATTCATATCATTAGCAGCTTTAACCTTATCATGGTACATTACCTCTAACCAGGACTGAACAGTTTCGTGCATTGCTGTACCAAAGCAAGTATAGATGTTCTGAGTAAAAGGAACAGCATTGCGCATATATTGGAGTTCCCATAGCTTAGGACACTTATTATATGTACTTATAGAACTGTACGATATATGTTTATTCTTTGAAGGTGACTGTTTAATCTTACTCTCCCAAACCTTCTTAACAAGACCTTTTAATTTTTTTGCCATTAGTTATCTTTCCATTTGTCTTTAAATACTATCTGACAAATAATACCGTAGTTAGTTATGTCTTGGAAAGTATCTATTAGGGTTTCATTTTGAGCTTTACGACCGGTAAGTATCATATTCTTCCATCTGTTAATCTTATCAGATAACCTATACCATAGACCGGTCATGGCAAATTCTTTCTCTTCTTCGTTAACGAGTTGTGTACCTGCTGATACATTACCCATTCCATAATCAAGATGCTTCTTTGCAAATAATTCGAACTGTTCGTCGATTATTTCTTTGTATGCGTTATAAATTGTGGGATACTCCTCTTTAAGTATTTTAGTAGCCGAAGGAGGATTCTTGGCATTCATGATTTCTCTATCACTCATAGTATAACTTATATTCTATAAAGATACGAAAAAATATCTAATTAGACAACTTCTTATAAGTATCTTATAATATTGTCGTCTTTATCAACCTTTTTTTGAGTGCCATCAGAAAATAATACTCTATGTTTAGAAGGTCCCTTTTGAATTATTTTAACTGGTTTGATTGTTTGATCTTCTTCAACTACTACTTTCCAGTCTTCTTCTGGTTCTAGTGTTTCTGTTTCTACTTCTATATCTTTTATATCTTCTTCCTCTTCGAAATCATCCCATAAGTCTGGTTCAATTTCATCTTCATATTCGTCATAAAGATTCTTTTTATTTGCCTGATCAAAAGCAAAGTTAGCTGCTACAACTAATGATATAGCTAAAGGATCAAAAACAAAAATAATAACTAATAAAAGAATATTGATAATCTTATCCATTGGAGTGCCGGTAAGGCCAGATAAGTATTGAAGAGGACCTAACTCCCCAACAGTGTCAGATGCATTTTGTAGGTCCAGTATTTGTAGTTTATAAGTCTGTAAGCTGTCTGCTGCTACTGTTCTTCTTTGGTTAACTTCTTTACGATTTTCTTCTTCAACTTGAATACGCTGTTGAGCCAATCGAAGTTCAGCAGTGGAGACGGTTGATCTAAGGCCTCCCACAGCCGATGTGTCCCGTACCTGTATTGAGGTAGCTTTTGCATTACTGAGAGTGCTAATATTGCTAGAAATTCTTTCAAGTTCTTCATCATATCTATTTACATCATCTTCATAAAACTTTGCCTTATTTTCTAAGAATTCAATCTTGTTCTGGTTAACAGTAAGCTTTTGATAAGTCTCTTGATATGCTGCACTTAAAAAGCCGTATATACCCATACTAGTAATCAATACTAATACTACAGCAGCAATTGTTAAATACGTTCTAAGATACTTATTGATAGTGTCCCAATACTGGTATAGAAGTGAAGCAATAACAAGTTTAGCTACTTCTAATGAACCAGCCATTATGATTACTTCAAATGAAGCACCGGCAAATAGTTTTGATAGACCGCTAACTGAATAGAAAGCAGCTGAAGCACTAACAGACAAAGCTGATAATGCTATAATAAATGGAAGTATGTTAGCCTTTAGTCGTTTCATTATTGTACAAGCAATAGAAGGATTGCTCCGGCTCCTACTGCTGAACCTATTTGGTACAACTTTTTAGCTCTTTTTTCCTTTTTGAGTGCTTTTTGTAACGATTCTGAAGCTAATCGTGCTTGTTCCATCTGATCATCTTTATTATTGATGATGCTTTGGTAATTTAAAACTTGAGCTTTTAAATTAGTTACTAACTCTGCTTGAGTATTTAACTTATTATTAGTCTCTTTTAATATATCCTGAACCGTAATCAGCTCCTTAAACACTCCGTCATATTGAACTAAATCTTTAATTACTAGTTTAGCAATAGGTTTAGTTAATTGAATCTTTGTTGAGTCTATATCGTTCTGCGAAAAAGCGTTCAAGCTCATCATTACCAAACTCATCAATAGCATCCAATTGTGCTTTAGTTTCTTTTTTAATAACATTTATAGTGTAGTTAAGATTTCTAATTCTTGTGTCATACTCATTCATTTTAAACTCAAGTGAATCAGCTTCTTTTTGAAGAGATACATTTTCTGAATGAAGTGAATCTACTTTCTTCTCTAATGCTTCAATCTTATTTAGATACGGGCTTAGATCTATTCCTTCTTGCTTCTGCTTTAGAATATAAAAGATAGCTATAGCAGTTAAACAAATTAAAATAGTATTTATTCGGTTCATACTTTAATATAAGGAAAAACTTTCAATCAAGCAACTAATGCCTGTTTAAAAGCTGTCCAATTTAAAGCTGCTCCAGGGTCAGTCTTACCCTTTCCAGCACCTCTCACATCATCTCCTGATACGTCTGAGTGTCTTACAACTCTGCTTGCAGGGATATCGTATTGTTCCATCCAATATTTACAAACTTCTACTGCTGTATCAAACTGTTCCTTGGTATAAGTTCCGGAGGTTTCTATCGCTTTAGAGAAAGTACCGAAATCATGTTCGCCAGGGACTAATAGTTCAAATCCTAGATAATGTGAGTTAAGTCCAGATAGTCCTTCATGAAGAGATTTCCCAGCATGAAAAGCCTTGCCAGGAGTCTCTACCATTTTTTCGTATTTACCATCAGGGTGTATAAATCCATGTACAGATAATTTAACTGACTTTAAAAAGTCATGTGCTTTCATTGGCCCTTCTGGCATCTTTAAAAACTCTGCCATTGAGTGTACTATGATTCCTTTTGGTTGTATGGGCATATCTATTCTTTTTTACCAAATATTTTACCTGCTTCACCAATTCCAAATGATCCTAATGTAATGATCACAAATGAATTGTAAACAAATTCGTTAATTACTAAATCCTTTCCAACGTATCCAGTTAATAAATCTGCTATTGCAAATAATACCATGATTGCGAAGGAAGCGAAACCAACTACTGATTTTTCGTTGTAGTCGTTCTCGTCTTTAAAAATGTCTTTAAAAGCCATCCAATTTCTTTTTATCTTATTAAACATATAGATAACAATTTAAATGAAACGTTCTTTGATATAAATAGTTAAAAACTTAGTCTTCCACCAATCGTGAATGTTTTGAGTGTTGGAAAATCTTTTATAGTTGCTTCTATAACATTAACTCCAAAGTTTAGTCCAAATCTCTGAGTAAGGTTATAGGTGAAGTTAGAACCTCCTATAAACATAAGATCTGAGTTCCATATTAGATCATGTCCGTACATATCAAATACCATAAAAGGAGAAGATACCGCTAACATAGGGGCTATAGTGAGTTTAGGGCTATAGTTAAATGATCTTGTATAGAAGCCAGTTAAAGATGTACCTAAAAATGCACTATCGACATATAACGTCTTATTGATAGAGTTTATCTCAGCATATGTTAATGATGTACCGAACGCTAAACCTTTGACAGAACCTTTCTTTCCTAACCATACAACACTATGATTCATCATCCCCATGTATGTAGAGAACATTTTCATAGCTCCTACTGATCCTGAGTATACTCTGTTTATTCTTCCTTCATCGTTTATATGAACTTTAGAATAGTTAAAGTTTAACATAAACTGCTGGAGATTGTCATAGACCATTAGGTTGGCACCGTATGTTTCAGTACCTAATAAAGATGATTGAGTTATGCCGAGAGTAACAGCTTGTTGGTATTCTCCGGTTGGCATTTGCTGGGACATAGCGTTGGCCATAACGACAGGTGGAGCCAAGTTTCGTTTTTTCTTTTTCTTCTTATCTCCCTCCTTTTCATCTTCGTCGTTGCTTTCCTCTTCTGTGTCTTCTTCCTCAGACTCTTCATCTTCATCTGATTCAGATTCTTCTTCATCGCTCTCCTCTTCGCTGTCTTCTTCTTTGCTCTCGTCGGATTCTTCATCGCTACTTTCTTCATCTGTCTCTTCGGTTTCTGATTCCTCTTCTGTCGATTCGTCAGTAGACTCTTCTTCAGTAGATTCCTCTGTTTCTGATTCACTTGATTCTTCTGTAGACTCCTCAGTAGATTCTTCCGTAGATGATTCTTCTGTTGAGCTTTCTTCCGTACTAGACTCTTCAGTATTTACTTCTTCAGTCTCTGTTGTTTCTTCAGTTGTAGATTCTGATGAGTTCTCAGTAGTCGTTTCTGACGTGCTATCTTCCGTTGACGTAGTTTCGGATGTAGAAGCATCTGAAGTTTCGTTTGTAGATTGCGTAGTCTCTGACGATGACGTGTCAGTTTGATCTGAACTTGATTGCGTTGTAGTCTCGCCTGTTGTAGATCCTCCGGTACTTGACGTATCGTTTCCCGTACTACCTGCATTTGTTCCAGATGTAGATGTATTCGTAGTGCCAGTATTGTTAGTCGCTGCACTAGTATCTGTAGTAGTAGGTTGAGATGTTTGTGTAGTTGGGGGAGGACTAGAAGTGGTAGGTGGTACATTCGTCGTCGTATTAGCGGCAGCATTAGTGGCTGCTTGAGTAGCCTGCTGCGTGGTTTGTTGAGTTGTCTGCTGTGTAGCTGTTGCTCCTGTTGTTGCTGTTGAACAGGGGCTAAGACTCGTCCACCATAAATAGGTCTCTTCTAACCAAGCTTGAAGAGTTCCATCTTGAAAATCTTGTGAGGTGAACGTTTTTGATCTATTGTAAAATGCTACGACAGTTTGACCATTCATAGGGACAGTAAACACTTGAGTGACTCCTGTACACCTATCAGTATAGGTTTGGATTAGGGCCTGTGCTAGACCCTGACCCATCCCCATCGCAGTAATTACTATGAAAAATAGTAACCGTCTCACAACTGATTAGTTTTCAAATATCTTCTTCTGAATCATTCTCCTAACAATTTTGTATACTGCGGTGTTAAGAGCTTTCTTGGTAGCGGTACCAATAGAAGATTGATTGAAGGCTACTTCTTCAAGATTTTCATCATTTAATAATGTCATCTCTCTGGTGGTAGTTGCTTTACCTAAACCTGATCCGGTCATATAAAGACCAGTCTGTGCATCTACTAAACGTACTTGTAGTCCTAGTCTAGTTACAAGTTTATTAGTGACACCATCTTTAAGGTTAACGGTTTCATCTTCTGAGATTGAGAAGTCGTATACTTCGATATACCCAAAGTATTTAGCGCCTACTATATTACCTTTAAGTTCATATTTTTCAGTAAGTAGACCTTTTGCAGAAGCTTTATACTGAGTTACCATTCTATTTTTAATCTCGTCTTTTGTTTCAACGAAATCAAAACGGAAGGTCTCTTCCATAAACGCTACTGTGATGTTGGATAGTCCTAATCCAACTCTATAATCTCCAAGTTCGGGGTATTGAGATAGAATCTCTTCACTTACTCCGATAGAAAGGATCGCTACAGGTACGGGTTCTCCCCAATACTCTGGTATTTGATAGACTGAGGCTTCTTTTTCAAATCCTGCTTGGTAGTCCTCTGTAACTGTACGTCCTAATCTCTGTCCAAAGGTTAAAGTACTAGCTAATAAAGCTAATACTAAAACATATTTAGCCAAGGGTATCGAAGATGCCCCAAGTTGCGTTACTAAATGCTGTAGGATTGGTGATAAGTTCGTAAATTACCATACCAATACCTGATACAGATAGTGTCATAAGAGCGACTATCCATACAGACATAAAAATTGCTAAACTTTTTTCAGATAAAGTTGTAGCTTCGGAATAAAGTTCTTTTATTAAAGAATAAGGGTTAATGTAATTGTTCATAGTTTTTGTTTTTAATGGTTACTTTTAACTTTACTGCGAGATCGAAGGTTGCCGCCTTCGGTCTCTTTTTTTTACTGCGAGATTACCAATCTAGACCTTCGTCCTTTCTTTTTTCGGTTTCAGTCTTTTTTGGTTTTGGTTTAACATATACCTTCTTTACGACGGTATCTTTCTTTTGTTCCGGAATATTGATAATGATGTCTTGAGGTTGTTGAATAACTTGCTCTGTTTGTGCAGGTGCTTCGTCTTCAGCTAATCCTAATTTTTCTTTAACGACATCCATAAACAAAGTACCTAAGGCAGCCATTGCCACTCCTACCCCGGCTATAATTTGGTTCTTTAAGTCTTTAAAAAAATCTTTCATAATTATCCTCCTGTTGATGATGTTGTAGTTGAACTAGCTGTTGCTGTTAAAGCTGCTGCTTGTTCTTCTGAACATCCTTGTTCGTTAACTGTTAGTCCTAATTCAGTGTCTGGGCATTGATCTAATCCGTTTATCACTCCATCATAGTCGTAATCAGCTAGTAGGACTAATTGATCAATCATTGCTTGTGTTGCTGCCAAATCTTCTAAAATAGCTTCTACTTGATCTTTAGTACTGGCATTATCGATAATTTCCTGCACTGCAGCTATATCTACTAAAATAGATTGAATTTGAGATTCCCATTCCTCTACTTGTTCTACATATAGATTGACATCGTTTTCCATTTCTTCAACTTGATCCTGCATAGTAGCAACATCAGTAATGATTTGGTCAACATCTATTCCATCTAATTCTAATTGAAGTTCAGCTAATGCTGCTTCAAGACCAGCTAATCCTTCTTCTACTGAAGGGTTAGTACAACTCAATGCTACAAAACCTATTACTGCGATAAACTTTTTCATTGTAAATTGATTAGTGTAGTTCCTACTTTTCTATTTTCATGAAACAACTCTAACCTGTAGGAACTTTTAGGTAGAGTTGAAGTGTAAACCGTAAAGATGTTATCACCAATTTTGCCATTAACTAGCTCTTTAGCGACTACTTTACCTGAAATGTTTAAAACCTTTATATAATAGTTACCTGAACTACTAAGCTTTACGTTCATTCTAACTTCAGTTGTAGCAAAGTTACTCTCTAACTTGATACCTACATCTTCTTTTATTATTAAAGCTTCAGGAACGAATGTATATGGTTCTATTTCGAAAGTATAGTCTGGGGAGCAGGCTAGGAATAGTGAGAATAGAATAGTGTAGTATATTTTTTGAAATCTGTAGCTCATTTTATTGTATATTTAAGTTTATTTTATCACCGTTTGCTTTTACAGCATCGGTATTTTCAAAGTAAAATAACCCTGTTACATTGTTTACTGTTCCTATTGGGGTAAATTCAAGTGTAAATGCTTTTCCTTTTTTAATAGTTTCTTTACCATCTGTAGATAATCCTCCGAATAGTAATTCACCTTCGAATGGTTTAGAGAAATTAGTTACCGTATTTCCTGTATCGAATACTACATTTTTAAGCGCAAGTTTAGATGTATCGTATTTTATTCTTGCCTGCAATCCTACTATATCTTCTCCATTATGAGTTAGTTCTACTTTTACTAACCCGCCTTCTATTTTACTTACCATGTCAAGTTTAGTATCACCTACTGGTTTACTACTGAAGTTAATAGTCATATCATTAAAACTCTTACCTGTGATAGCTGAAGTTGTTATGTTAGCTGGGAATGTAGTACTATGTGATTGGTCTAAATCAACATGATGCCAGAAAGCAAAATCAAAAGTTAATAAGTTTTCTGTTGGAGTAAAATCTCCATTCCAGTAGTTTGTACCTGTAGGTTCTGTTTTTCTTATATCTAATTCAGCACCTAGTTTTGCTATTGTAAAGTTTTCGTATAGTACAGTAGCAGTGCATCCATGATACCATGTACCATCATCATTTTGTTGTGGAAGGCAAAACTCTCCTGCTACATCTAATCCTAAAACATAAGCTAGAAGGCCGTATGTATCTGCTGAGTTGAATGCTTGGTTGAGATTAGCGTCAGCTGAGAATAAACCGAAGTTATCATAAGTTGTATCAGTACCATTTATTCCTACATCTGTTAGGTACTGGAATGACCTATAAGCATCGGTTACTGTATGAACATCTGGGATATATGATGCATCTATTGGTTCTAAATTCCATACAGAATATACTTGATCTAATGTTACATCAGTAAGTATTACATCTGCATTTGCATCTAAAGTATAGGTAGTTGAAGTGCTAGTCTCTGACATCGTATCACCATTAGAAACAGTTACTTTAAAATTAGTAGGGTCTAATGTTTCAGGTAAATTAAAATGTAAAGTTGCATTATATGTTACGGCTTCTTCTACACTGTAGTATTCTCTACCATCGGTTGCTGTGGCATATATTGGATTGGTAATCATTACACCGTCTGTATCCTCTATATGAGCTAAAGTTAACCTAAACTCCTGTTCTGCATCTAAATTACTATCTGGTTTTATAGTAAACATCATATCAAAAATAGAGTTGACTGTAAGATATGTACTAGGATCTAAAAGGTCTTGAAGGGACTTATTAGATAGTTGTACTGCAATCCTAACAACACTCCATTTAGCATTTTGAGCTGAATATGTAGCGGTACCGTTTTTCCATTTAGTATGACTATCTCTCAAATCTCCCTGAATTATACTAAAAGAGGTATTTGGGAAATCATATTTAGCTGTTATAGGTCCAGCATCAAGTACAGCATCAATACCAGTAAATGCAAATCCATCTGTTACGGGTGTTAATATATTATGATTGTACTGAATGTCTAGGAAGAGGTATTTGTAATTTACTAAAGAATCATAATCAGCTGTTCCTACAGCGGCCATATGAACTTCCATTCGAAGAGTTTCTCCTTCTTCTATTGAATTTTGTTCATCTACAATAACATTTGTATCTTGATTGAACAATTTTAAATCAATTTGGGTGTTCTGTCCTAAGACAGACAAAGGGAGTAATAGTAAAAAAAGTAATTTTTTCATTTTAGAGTTTAAGTTTATCAATTAGGTCTTCGCACAACTTTTTAATTGCTGTTGAAACGTTTGCCTGAGAAAATTTTCCACCCTCATCTATAATGAGTGTGGCTGTTGATATAGATTTAGCCTCGCCAGTTGCTTTGACGGGCTTTTTTTTCTTTCCATCTTTTATAATGTATGCTTGAGCTGCTAGCATATAGGTATCAGTATTTTTACCATATATACCAATTTGAACGCTAGTCTTCTTTACGTCGAAGAATAACAGCTCTACGTTAATTATTGTTGTTGAATTTGGATTGAGATCGTATCCGGCATCTTGAACTACTTCTTCTAGAACGTTCTTTACACCGAATGCAAAATTCCTGTTACCGGCTAAGTCTCCGATAACGATTTTATTCTCTACTGTTCCTATTTGAACCTCTTGTGCAACTACACTAACCCCAAATAAGAAACTCAATAAAAATACTAAAAGTTTCATACCAATTACTGCTTATGTCAGCCATAAAAACAATTACAAGACGATTGTAAAACGATTGTAAAACAGTTGTATAAAACTTATTTAGTATAAATAGAAAGTGTTTAGGTAATCTCTATAATTCCGTAAAAATCTCCTGCACCTCCGGGTGTACACTGTATATGGATAGCATCAAAACTATTTAAAGATAGCCCGGTAAATAAATAGGAACTTACTGTATCTGCAGTAAGAGATTGAGTGATAGGTGTTACTATAGAAGTAGCTGATGAGAAAGCTGATCCGTCAGCATTTTTAAGAATATCTATAGCTGCGGAAACACTAGTGCTGCTTCTCAAATGTACTGTAATATTTGCTAGAACATTAGAAGTTAATAAGAAACCAGAATCCGAAGCTGGAGATGCTGATGTATCTGATGTTCTAGTTTGTGAGTTAAAGTAAAATACGTTTGTGTTACTTCTTGCTGCTGCAACAAATAATCTTAACTCCCCAGTAGAGAATCCTGATGGTTTAGGTTCCCATTCGCCGGTACTATTATTCCATTCTATATGATATCCATCTGGAATAGTAGTATAGTTGTTAACGTCCCCTAAGTCGTTAAAGTTAAGGCTACCAATCGTAGAAGCAAATGATTGTGAAACTAAAGTAAACGAACCTGATATGTTTTCAGCTATTTGAGCTGATGAGGATAGTAGACCTTGATTTGTAAAGTCTCTAAGGGTACCAATTGTAAGTTTTTTAGTCTCAGTTGCAGTGACATCAACAACAGCTAATAGGTCACTGTTGATGACTGAGGTGTGTTGAGTTAGTTGTGTTATCTTTTTATCTGCCATTATAATCCCCAAATAAGCTTACTACCGTCTTCTTGTAGTAAAAAATCTGTATCTTCTTGTAATATAAAAAACGTATCAGGTGTAGATGGAGATACAATTACATCTTTTCTACCTTTGTTTTGACTATAAATTTCTGCAGAGAGTGCTTCCTGGTAATAATGGAACCTTCTCATCTGTTCGTTTAACGGTAAGTTACGAATATGATGTTGATGTACAAACTCTTTCCAGGATAATTCTCTTAGTATCACTATAGTCTTTTAAATAAATAGTTAAAAAAAGGGGATCTAATGACCCCCTCTTTCTATCTAGTGTTAAAAATTAAACAGCTTTCTTCTTTAAAATGTGATAAAGAACAAAAGCGCCAACTAGTCCTAACAGACCTTCGTTACTGAGTGATCCTAAGATACCCATTACGTTGTCGATTACCGACACCTGAGGCCAGAATGGAATTACAGCTCCTTTAAAAAGTACTTCAAGTACAATACCAAGAGCGATAATAGACACCCCTACTTCAGTTAGTTTGTTAGCCCAGTGGCTAACTTTTTCCAAAATGTTCATGTGATTTTAATTTAGTTAGACATAGATAACTGTCCGAACTTGTAAGGCATATGCTTATATAAATAGCAAAAAAAAAGAGACCCGAAGGTCTCTCTTATTCATAATTGTGAAGTCCCGGATGAGAATCAGTCAAGGGATTGAACTTCCTTTGGGATGAAGTCACTGTTGACGTGTCCGCATTCTGTACATTTGAAGACTGGGATCGGAATGAATCCTGGTTTTCCTTGTCCGGTAAGGATGGCTGAGACTCTTCTGATAACCATTGCTTGGTCAAAGTATGTCCCATTGCATTTTTCACATAAAACTGGAGTCGTTTGAGATATGTCGACATTTGATTGTTGTTGCATATTTTATCGTTTACCTGAATAGTAGCCTGTACCCGAAGTACCTGTTCCTGTAGAAGTAGTTCCTTTACTAGAGCCTCTTCTTACTGGTCTTTTTGCTTTAGCTGCTTCTTTAGCTGCTTTTTGTTTCTTTGTGTAAAGCACAATCCCTACGACTGCTGCTACTACAACTATTGCGAATATAATTCCCATAATTTATTTTTTAGTGTTATTTTTTCTTCTTGGTTTACGACCTTTTCTAGGTCCGCCTTTTGCTGCTTCAACTACATCCCCAGCTTGGTCTGCAACGTTTTTAACAGCATCTTTCACGTCTTTAAGTTCTTGCTTAACTCTGCGTGCTCTTTTTTTGACTTCAGTAGTAGTTTTTTTAACTGCTTGTTTAGCATCTTCTACCTTGTCTTCGACTGCGTCCGGAATACCGTCCTTGTCGTCATCTTTGGTTAGACCGAAATACTTCGTACCCACCCATACTGCTCCAGCTATAACCGCTAAAACTAGTACAATAATTAGAATTGTTTTCATTTTTATTTATTTTATTAACGTTAACATATATAAATAGCTAATAGCAACGGTCTGCTGCTAAAACTAAACCTTTAGGTAATGCTGAGGGTTTAATTACCCAACCTCGTTTACCGAATCTTTTATCCATCTTATCATAAAAACTTAGAATACTTTTATTAGGGCTACTAGACTCTCTTTCATATTGCTCAGGAGTCATATTAAACTCCATAACGAAAGCCTTTTTTAACTTTTCTAACTTTTCTTTTTCATCTTTATTTCTATCTTCCTGTAATCTTTTAATTCTTGCCTTATCAATCTGAGTAGCTTCTATAAAGGTATCTTCGTGTTTATGCTCTAGAAACTTTTCATTTATCTTATGCATAGCTAATTCTATCTCAAATTGATAAGGACCTAAATCAAAATCACCATTTTCAATACGTTTACGTAAAGGAGATATATCCATCATAGGTTTATTTCTTAACGTATAAGAACGCCACCACATATAACGGTCGTATTTTTTCTTAAAGTAGTTCTTGCTTAGAAATCTTTCTAACCAAGTTTTACTATGAATAGGTTTATAAGGTAAATTCATATAGTAAAGATACGAAAAATTATTTATTTAGACAACTAATTAAACGCCTATATCAATAATTTTCATAGCCATACGAATAACTTCTTCATCATACTCACATAAAAGTCTGTAAGCTTCTTTTTTTAACTCAGTTTGCGGATGCACAATAGTCTTTCTTTCAGATACATCAGCCCCAAAAGGACGTTCAGTAACTGTTTTACCTCCATCAGGGGACTCGAATATTTTTTTATCTTCTTGCATTTCATGCCATTTTTTAATTGAATCACTCATAACTTATTTATTTTAACTGATGTGGACGGTAGGGGAGTCGAACCCCTTTCTACTGCCTCGGATGCAGCCATCTTGCCGTTAAACGAACCGCCCGTAATTACTGACGACTGTTGTTTTTACTTTAAAACGCTTCACCTGATCTTTTCGAAGGATCAGTCACACAGTTACTAATAAAAATGTACAGCCGAATTTCATTACACGCAGTACGTCAGTATAAAAAACTCATTATTTAAATGAACTTAGCCCTAGCCAACCGATGTTGGGGGTCACCACCACTTTTTAAGGAAAAGGGAAACCTTTTTTGTGTTTTACTTTACGTTTATACTTTGATTTATCACCATGATCTTTTTGTATCATACGACGACGAGCCAGTTGGGATAACTCCCCCTTGCTGTATTTCTCCGGTCCTATTGTTCCATCCGTCTTCATAGTAAACATTATCATGATAATCTTTCATATTTAAATATACGAATTATTTCTGATAATATCAACTTTATTATAGCTTTTTCTAATCCATTCGTCGTATTCTGGAAATTGTCCAAAATTGCCATCTTGACTTTTAGCTTTATACTGAGTCACAGCTAATGGATATACTGCGTATTTCTCTGTAAATGTATCCCTTACAAACTCATCATCTATATTATCTAAAGTAGGAATATAACTATTCCATTTATCAAATGTATTACCGTTTATACCAATGGCATGGACACATATCATTTTATCTACTTTTACTAAATTATCTGATATATAATCTACGGTAGGAGATTCTATACAACCGCCAAAGTAAATTATCTCCCAATCAGGTATATTCTCTAATGCTTTAAGTGCGTTTAAAATATAGGCTTGGCCTCCCGGCATGAATTCAAAGTCATCTTGAAAAAAAAGCACATTCTTATAACCGTAGGTTCGCGCATAACTAACCACTGCTTTGGAACCCAGAGATGTAGCAAGGTGCCCAGTCTTCCACTCTTTCTTATGATCTTCAAATCCAGCAAATCTTTTAACAAAATGCTCAAGTCCTAGTTTTCTAAGCTCTTGCTCTGCATGTTGTCGTCTATCTTGATTTTTATCAAGATTTAAGTAAAATGCTCCGTCAAAAAATTCTTCCATATTATAACCTATATTGTATAAATATAAAAAAAAAGAGGCTTATTTAGCCTCTTCTTTCTTTTAAAAAACCCCTCCGGTAAGGGCAGGGTTGGTCAAAAATGCGCGTGGGCACTTCGTGAGAGAGAGGAACGCCCTACCCCTTCACTGCGTCCATGTTCGCTTTCTTGTATGGAGTAATCAATTTCTTGATCTCACCTGCTGCTTTTCTAGCTCTTGCTTGAGAAGCTTTAGTAGTTCCTCCATTGTTTTCATCTAAAATTGCAAACTGCTCAGCAATCTGCTCGAATAATTCTTGTTTTGCACTCATATTTGTTTATTTAAAACGTTTTTACAAACTGGAATAGGTATCATTTTGTGACTATTCCTTTTATTTAATATACGAAATATATTTAAGATACCCAACTCTTTCTCAGATAATTTACTTTCATCACCTTTAAAAGACATTGCCCACTCAAGTTCATCATATGTAGCACCTAACTGTTTTTCATCAGTTCTATCATCACCCCAAAGGCCATCGGTAGGAGCTGCTTGCATAATACTGTCTACTATACCAAGTTCTTTTCCGGCATCGTATACTTCACTTTTCATTAGATCTGCTATAGGAGAAATGTCCACACCTCCGTCACCGTATTTAGTATAGAACCCAACACCAAAATCTTCAACCTTATTTCCTGTCCCTACAACTAATCCATTAGTCATAGTAGCCAAATTATATAGATTAGTCATTCTAAGTCTAGCTCTAGCATTAGCTAATGATAAATCGTTAAGGTAAGGATTAACTGTTTTTTTAAAGCTCTCATAAGTATCAGTTAAATCATTATTTATACTGATTACGTTAGGGTAAGAGCCTTTGAGTTTGTTTATATGTTCCAATCCTCTGTTAGTCTGTACCGGAGCTTGATGTATAGGCATTAGTACACAGTATGTAGTAATATCAGTTCTCGCACAAAGAGCAGAAGTTACGGCAGAGTCTATACCACCGCTTACTCCTACTACTAATGCTTTTATATTATTACTCTCTGCGTAGCTTTTTATCCAATCTGAAATAAACTGGTACTTCATTAACCTAGTAACATATTAGGGTCCACTTGCTCAGTAGACTTTTTCTCTTTACCCTTACTAACAACTGCTTCAGTAATTAACAACGTACCAGCAACAGATGCTGCATTTTCTAAAGCTAATCTTGCAACTTTAGTTGGATCTATAATACCTTCATTAAACATATCAAAGTAATCATCCTCTCTTGGATTAAAACCAAACCAGAAAGAATCTTCTTCTTTAATACGTAATTCGATATCATTTATATGCTCTTGTCTATAGCCGGCATTCTGAAGTATTTTAAAGAAAGGTTGTTCTACTGCATTTATTACAATATCGTAACCTGTTAACTTATCGCCTTCTAGAGGTTTAACGTCAGATAATTCGTTACTTAAAGAATCAGTCAACCATAAAGCTGCTCTTAGTAATGCTATACCACCACCAGGTAGTATACCCTCCTCTAATCCTGCTTTTGTTGCATGTAACGCATCATCAACTCTATCCTTTTTCTCTTTCATCTCAACTTCAGTATGACCTCCAACATGAACAATAGCAATACCACCCATAAACTTAGCTAGTCTTTCTTGAAGCTTTTCTTTCTCATAAGGAGAAGTAGTATCGTCGATTTGAGTTTTTATTTCTTCTATACGTTGAGTTATAGCATCTTCAGAACCTAAAGCGTCAATAATAGTAGTTACGTCTTTATTAACAGTAACTTTGTTAGCTTTACCTAACCATTCAGATTGAAACTTATCCAGTCTCATTCCTTTTTCAGAAGATATTACTTGACCACCAGTTAGAATTGCTATATCTTCTAACATTGCTTTCTTTCTATCTCCAAAATCAGGAGCTTTTACAGCTACAATAGGAAGAATACCTCTCATCTTATTAACTACCATAGTAGATAACGCCTCTCCGTCTACATCATCAGCAATAATAACTAATGATTTATTTTGTTGAGAAACACCCTCTAGTATAGGAAGTAACTCTTTAATACTAGTTAAACGTTTATCAGTAATTAGTATTAACGGATTTTGAAGAACAGCCGTCATTGAGTTGTTATCTGTAACGAAGTAAGGAGATTTATAACCTCTGTTGAATTGCATTCCTTCAACTGTTTCTAAATATGTTTCTCCTGTTTTAGATTCTTCGATTGTAACAACGCCATCTTGACCTACCTTATCCATGGCAGTGGAAATTAACTCACCAACTTCGGTATCGTTATTAGCTGAAATGGTAGCGATCTGTTTTAGCTGCTCTTCATCCGTGATTTCTTTTGATTCAATACTTAAATAACTTACTATATGTTGTACAGCTTCATCTATACCTCTTTTTATATCTACAGCATTAGAACCTTCTTTCATTCTATTTATACCTTCACTCAACATAGATTGAGCTAATAATGTAGAGGTAGTAGTACCGTCACCTGCTTGTTCTGCAGTTTTAATAGAAGCTTGCTTTACTATCTGTGCTCCTAGGTTTTCTACTTTATCTTTTAGTTCAATAGATTTAGCAACTGTAACCCCGTCTTTAGTAGATAGAGGATTACCCATATCTTGCTCTATAATAACATTACGGCCTGAAGGTCCGAGTGTAGCTGTTACTGCGTCTGCTAGTTTATCTACTCCGTCTGCTAGTTTATTTCTAGCATCTTTTGAAAATGTAATCTTTTTAGTCATAATCTAAATCTATATTATCTGATTCTTTTACTACTGCTAGTACTTCTTTATCTTGAGCTATGTAATATTCTTCTCCTTCGAAATCTATACGTAAGGTACCAATCTTTGGAACTAAGACTATGTCTCCTACCTTACATGAACGAACTGTAATAAGTTGTCCGTGTTCTGAAAGACGTCCTGGTCCTGTTGCTAATACTTCACCCATTTCAGGTTTTTCTTTACCCATGTCTGGAATTACAATCGAACCGTAGGTTTGTTCACCTTCATCGATTGGTTTGACTAAAATACGATCATTAGTCGGATGTAACTTTTGTGCCATTATATAACGTTTTTATTTAATATATGAACTTTTATTAAAAGAACAAACCTCAGAGCAGGTTTATTTAGCTAATTTTCAAAGTTTTTGGCTCTGATCCTTTAGCAAAAGGTATAACTATTTGTAACAGTCCGTTTTTGAACTCGGCTGTTGCTTTTGATAGATTAAACTTACTATCAATTTTCCAACCTAAATTGAACGATCTTTTTGCAATACCTCTATGGATAAATGCTCCTAGGTCATCCTCTTTTGGTTTATCGTAATTAACTCTGATTATATTACCCTCAATAAGAATTTCAATATCTTCTTTTGAGATCCCGGTACAAGCTATGTCTAGTCCTAAACCATTGTCTCTTTCGTAAATATCTACTGGGTGGGGTAATTTGGATTCTGTCAGAGGTCTGTATGCCCCTGCGTCTTGGAAAAAATTCCTTACTAAAATATCGAACGGATTACGTTCATAAAATAATGTACTCATATCATTTAAATTTGTGAGTGCCTAAGCTACTCGGGTTATTAAAAAAATTATCGCTCTGAGGTCGATGTTCTTTATTATAAATATAAGAAAAAAAAGAATATTATACAACTTTTTCCCATTTATCTTCTGAATCTAATTTAAATGCTCCTATAAAATCTTGGTCCCATGCATCTGGTTCGATTAAAGATAAAAATAGCTCTTTATTATTTTTTTGATAAAGATAGTAAGTATGTCCTTTTATTGGAACAAAACTATAATTACTTTTATAAACTAATTCATTCCATTCGTATTGTTCAATTAACTTACGGTATTCTTCTTTTATTTCTTGATATCTAGTATTAAAGAAGTGATTAGTTTTTATTGCCTGCTCTGCTTTCCAACCTACTATATCATCCGGTTTAATAACAGGAGCGCCAACATTACTTCCGTATGGTAAGAGACCAGGATCATCAGCTACTTGATCAGGTTTTTTTTCTACCTTCATATAACGTTTTTAATGTCCTTCTTTCCAGTTATCAGCTATCTCTGGTGGAGCTTTTAATGTAACTCCAGGAAGTCTAGTAGTGCTTTCCATAATTGATTGAACGTGCGGTGCAAACATTTCTGCATCTTTTTCATCTACGTTAATTATTAGTTGATCATGTACTTGAGCCTGGCATATAGCATCAATGCCAAGTTCTTTAGCTTTGAGGTTAATCTTTAAAGCTGCTCTATTAACTACTGCTGCTGCTAATGACTGTAGCTGAAAGTTAAGGCAGTTATTTAATCCGTTACGGTAATCTCTGTATGCTTGAGTTATTTGATCTCTAGGAGAAATCACTTTAATAATTTCACCATTTTTAATTACTTCTTTAGGAGGTATTTTAGATTCTAAATCTTTTCTAAATCTCCAATCCATCATTCTATCGCCAACTTTTTCATACAGTCTTTTAACCTTAGGTAAATGTCTGACTCTACCTACATAGTTTTTAATATAGCCATGCTCTTTAACTTGTTGACGAGATCTATTTCTCCATTCAGCTAGTTGAGGAAATCCGTCAAGATAACCTTTAACTAAGCCTTCTGCAGTCTTTTGATCTACTCCTAAAGACATCTTTAGAGCATAAGCCTCCATACCGTATGCAATACCTAACGAGTAAGCTTTTGCTTTATTACGTTTGACTGGATCTAGTTTTTTAAGGTAGTTATCAGCTTTCTTATCTGCTGATACTCCTTCTAGCTTTTCAGTCTGTATAGCAACAGTAGAGTAGAAGTCCCATCCGTTATTAAAGATCTCTTGAAGTTTTTTATCTCCAGTAACAGAAGCAAAGCAGTGAGGTTCTAGAGATTCGTAATCTGCATCGATAACCTTTCTACCTTTTCCGGCAACTAGGAATGCTCTAACAATATTCACATACTTCATAATAACAGGAGCATCTTCACCTTCTTCTAGAGGTTTAGGTAGCTGCTGGGCATCACTACCGTATCTACCCGATACAGTACCGTTCTGCTTAAAATAGAAGTAGTATCTACCGTCCTCTTGACGTTCTCTAAAGCGATCTACATAAGTAGATTTAATCTTCAAAAGCTTGTTGTAGATACGTAAATTTTCAGCCCATGGATAAGTCTTCGCTAACTCCTCCACCATATCCATATCGAACTTAGCTCTACCAGATTTAGTATTAGCTCCTGCTACTTTAGGTTCGATTCCCATATATCCGAAAACGATTTCTCCTAAATGCTTTTTCGATTGAATATTGATATAGTCACCATCGTTAGATTCTTTCCAAAGTGCCATAGATATTCTAGCTTTTTCAATATCCTCTATAAACGAGTCATCACCAGTAAGTAAAAATTGCTTTACTTTAGATTCCTCTAGTTCGTTAATATATTTAGCGGTTAGAGAATACTTACCAGTCTTTTCAGATTTAGGTAAAGGTAGTGAATACCTCTGAACTAATCTTTGAGCCCAGTTACCTTTATGGGATACTGGGTAATTTTCCATAGAAGTAGCAACTACCCATTCTTTTACTTCAGGTATAGCTAGTAATGATTTCATTACTATCTCTTTATTTTTTTTCTGATCCTCGACAATTTCTTTATGTACTTTTTCTATAAGTTCCGTATCTAAATCTACTCCGTAGGATTCCATAGGTATAGTAACTTCTCGATAGATAGGCATTACCTCATCCTCGAAGAAAAATTTGTCCAACCCCTCTGCTCTAAGTTTATCCAAATATAGATTACAAATACGAAGGGTAAGGTCAGTATCAGCACTAGCATACTTACTAAGAATTCCAAGGTCAGCTTTATAAATTTCAAAGCTTTCTTTCGTAACACTTCCACCATTATTTTTTATACTTTCTTTTAGTTCTATTTGTTCCTGGTTAGCAGCTTCTTCGACATTTAGTCCAAGAGCCTCTTGGTTCATTATCGCTATGGACTTTAGTCCAAAAGGGTTACCGAATCCAAAAGCACCCTCTTCGTAAACAGTATGTACTAGTAGTCCAGTATCAACCCATACATAATCTACTAAATCTATACCAAAGTAGTTTTTAATAAACTGAATATCAAAAGAAGCGTTATGAAAGACAAGTTTTTTACCTTTTAACGCTTTAAGTAAGTTTTTAGAAATAGTCTCTGTAGAAGTACTGTCAATAGTTTGTAGTTGAAGTTCTCCTGCTTCAAAGTTCCATACTTGAGTAGGAATATAAAAACCTATACCTTCATCACCAGAAATAGACCATCCTACGATGATATCTTTTCTAGGGTTAAGACCAGAGGTCTCTGTATCGACTGCGATTACTTCTGACTCTTGAATGTGTTGTAACATTAACTTTAACGTCTCAGAGTCTTGGACGGTGTAATACTTTTTTTCTATTTGCATGAACTAATAACCTTTATGTAAATATAAGAACTTTTATTCAATTATCCTAATATTCTCCATAAAGATCGAACTTCATTGGCTCTTCTTCTGGTATTTCTACCTCGTTAGCTTCGATAGCATATAACTTTCCTTCTAAAGGTTCTAATCTGTAGTGGCCTTTGAATTTAGTTTTACGCATATACATGGTAAGAGTCATAACTAGACCTTCTATGGGGGTTCCTTGGTCTATTACTAATTCCCAGTTATCTCCTGGCGGTACTCTGGTTGCAATAAGAACTTTATCTTCTTCGATTAAAATTTCACTCATTTTAATAAATTTAATATTTCTTTTACACTATCATTCCCTACTTTCACAACGTGGTAAGGTAGGTTGTGTTTTTCTAGAATATCCTTACATAGATTGTCTATATCTACAGATTCTGCATAATTTTGAAATCTTTCTTCATTATTATGAATTCCTTCAGCTCTATCTAATAAAATATTTATGTTGTCATATTTGTTATGTAGGTCTATTACCATATTATGAAAAGATTCACCATAAAAATCAACTGGGTAATCATTAGTGTAGTATCCATGGTAAATAGAGGAAAATAATATAGGAGAGTCTATAATAATATAGTCTACTTTACCATAACATTGAGCGATCCCTCTGTGTTGATTGGCAAATACGTATAACTGGTCTTTTATAGCAGATGAATTTTGGTCCCAAGCTAATAGTTTTGGGAACTCATACGGATTATTGCAACTTATATGTTTCTTCTTTAATTTATAGAATATACCTGCTGCTATAGATGATTTACCAATACCGGGGCCTCCAAATAGATTAACAAGTTTGCTCATGAAAATATGCTATATAAATACCCACAAATACCTACGGCATTTAAGAGTGATAAGTTATAAGATTTAGTTTTTTGTGTTTGTATAGTAAGTAATGCTAAACCTACTATCATCATTAACTTTCCTGATAGACCATTTACAAAAAATGGTCCTGCCATCATACAAATAGTACCTATATAAATTACAAATACTTTATACAGTAATTTTTTATCCAAATATTTCATTTAATAAATTTCCTAATCTTTTTCCTGCTTGATACAATCTTTCCTCTAATATAGGTTGGTACTTATATACATAATCATATGAAAGGTAATCACCTTCCTTAGTATTCTTATAAATATCTTTTGCCCACCAGTGTGATTCAAAAGTCCATTCTAAAACATTACTCTGTTTTACCTCTTTTTTACGGAATTTATTTTCTAAATGATTTGACCATTCTGTAAATGACATCTTAAAATCATCTATAAGGTTTGAATCCCATAATACGTGTAAGTTAGTATTTGTTTCAGTTCCTTTTCTACCTTTAAATTTTAATCGTATTTTACTACCTCCATAATCTTCGTATCTACCTGTATGCATGGGTTGGTGTAAATCACCTACTAAATGTACCAAGTATTTGAGATAGAACTTCTTCATCTCTTTATCTGAATTTGGTGATTTCAATACAGCAACACATCTTTCTATTATTGTTACTATATTATTTTGTGTGTGTTCTATATCGGGATATTCTAAATCTAATGGTAGGTTTACATAATGCCATTTATCGAAAGGTCTCCAATTAGGATTACTTCTCATTTCATCAGGCCATGTACTAACTGATGATAGAGATTCTCCATCTAAAATATCGTAAACTATTTCCTTAACTTCTTCAGTCAATTGTCTTTCAGCAATCTCACCTACTATTCTGTGTCCTGTCTTACCCCAATCGTTACTAAACGATATAAAGGGTAGTAGTAAAAATAATAACCTTATCACTGTCTCAAGGTTTTACGAATTGTATAATTAGGATTAGTAAAAAACTCTGGGATGAGCATATGATGTGTTGCTCTGATTGGATTGATATCTATTCCTCCTCTTCTTGTATATAAACAAGCTACCATTAACTGCTCAGGTTTAAATCTTTCTGTCAAATGTGCAAATACCATTTCACATATTTCTTCGTGAAAGTGACTAACAGTTCTATGACTAACAATGTACTTAGCAAGACTCTCTGGGGTAGGAAGTTGTTCTCCGTTAATATAGATAAATACATCGCCCCAATCTGGTTGATTAGTTACTCTACAATTAGATCTCAACAAGTTAGAACGTACTAACATTTCTCCTGATTTCAAAGACTCTTCTAACTGGCTAGCATCAGATTTAAAAGCAGTAAAATCTATATCATCTAGATTAGTTAAGTCGCTTAAATCTTGATAAGAATCTGAGAAAGATAGAGGTTCAGTTTCAAAATCAGAAGCATAAAAACTAACAGTAGTATCTGTATCTAAAAGTTCATCTAAATCTCTTTTAACTCTTGCTTCTATACCTGAAATACAATCAGCAGCATTATCTCCAATTTTGGTCATATTAAATGAATTTAAGTATAATTTAATTGACTTAGATTCAACGTGATTTTCGCTATCTGAAGGGCATACAATTTTAAGCATTCCGGCAACAGGTTGACCTTTAGTGGTAATAGCAGATACTTCGTATGCATTCCATACATCTACTCCTTTAAATTCCTTTCCGGTTAATCCATACCCTTCTCGATTGAGACTTCTTGGTATTTTAACTAATAAATCAGGAGCATAAGAATCCTTATATCCTGCACCGCCAACAGTACCTAAGTGCTTGCTAGCTATTTCTACTACTTCTTGATAATTTTTTACTTCACTCATATTATATATTTAAGATGTAAAGGCCGTAGCCGATTAAAAGATTAAAATTTACTATTACTATATTCCATTGCTTAGCAATCCATACTTGAGGTAATGAAAGCACTGCACCAATCAAATATGTGTAAGCCCCTATATTATCGTATTGAAGCAGATAGGGTGATGACATAATAAATGCTGATCCCATATAACCCAATCTATTACCTAATCTCTCAACTGGTGTTAGTCTACGTTCTTTAACCAGTAAACGTAGAAACTGTGTATACCATCTAGTCTCACATTTTAAGCAAGTCTTTTTATTTTCATGCTTAAACTTAGAGTTTTTTTTCTCTTTACCACAAACGTTACACGTTTTCATTATACTTCTTTATATTCTACATCAATAGGTTCATCTCTACCATCTGGTTCTGCAGTGTTTGCATTAGTGCTGTTGTATATATCATCAGATATACTACTCATAACAGATTGTAAGTTATCTATTTCACCTTTGATAGCTGTAATATTATTGCTTTCTTTTGCTTGTTTTAGTCTACTTAACGTTTCAGTAATTTGTTGTTTTTGAGTCTCTGTAAGCTTATCTTTTAAACTTTCTAACTGTTCTTCAGTAGTAAATATAAGATTATCTGCTTTATTAACAAACTCTATTTCTTCCTGCTTTTTAAGATCTTGTTCTTTATTTATTTCCGCTTCTTTTCTCATTCTTTCTATATCACTGTCTGATAAGCCTGTGGAAGATTCTATTTTTATGTTCTGTTCTTTACCAGTACCTTGATCCTTAGCAGTAACATTTAAAATACCGTTCGAATCTATGTCAAAAGTTACTTCTATTTGAGGTACTCCTCTTCTAGCCGGAGGTATATCTGAAAGTACAAAGTTTCCTAAGCTTCTATTGTCTGCAGCCATAGATCTCTCTCCTTGTAGTACTTTAATTTGTACAGAAGGTTGATTATCAGCAGCAGTAGAGAAAACTTGTGATTTAGTAGTAGGGATAGTTGTATTAGATTCAATAAGTTTAGTCATTACACCGCCCATAGTTTCAATTCCTAAAGAAAGAGGTGTAACATCTAATAATAAAACGTCCTTAACATCTCCAGACAGTACTCCTCCCTGTATTGCGGCTCCCATAGCAACAACTTCATCAGGGTTTACTCCTTTAGATGGTTTTTTTCCAAAAAACTTTTCAACCTCCTCTTGAATCACAGGGATTCGAGTTGATCCTCCTACGAGAATTACTTCATCGATATCTTTTAAAGATAGTTTTGCATCTTTGATTGCCTTTTTACATGGTTCAATACTTCTATCTACTAATTTAGATGTAACTTTATTAAACTCTGCTCTGGATAGATTATAAGTAAAATGGATCGGACCAGAATTAGTAGCAGAAATATAAGGAAGGTTTACTTCTGTTTGAGTAGAAGAAGATAGCTCTATTTTAGCTTTTTCTGCTGCTTCTCTTACTCTTTGAAGTGCGTTTAGATCTTGGGAAACATCTAAGCCGGATTCCTCTTTAATTTTAGATACAAATAAGTTGACTATTAAATCATCAAAACTATCACCACCAAGTTGTGTATCTCCATTTGTAGATAGCACTTCAAACACTCCGTCACCAAGTTCTAATATGGAAATATCAAATGTTCCACCTCCTAAATCATAAACTGCAATTTTTTTGTCTTGTTCACTTTTATCTAACCCATATGCCAAGGCAGCAGCAGTAGGTTCGTTAATAATTCGTTGTACTTTCAATCCAGCAATTTCTCCCGCTTCTTTCGTCGCTTGACGTTGGGAGTCGTTAAAATAGGCAGGAACCGTAATTACCGCTTCGGTCACATCTTCACCAAGAAAATCTTCAGCAGTTTTTTTAATATTTTGAAGTATCATTGCTGATATTTCTTGTGGTATATATTCTTTATCGTCTATTACAATTTTGACTGTGTCGTTGTTTCCTTTTACAACTTTATAAGAAGTATTTAAATGCTCTTTGTTCAATTCAGAATACCTCTGCCCGATAAATCTTTTAGCAGAATATACTGTATTCAAAGGATTTAAAACAGACGAACGTTTAGCACTACTTCCTACTTTAATATCTTTATCTTTTAAGAATACAATAGACGGTGTTGTTCTTTGACCCTCACTATTTACTATAACCTGTACATCTTTTCCTTCTATAACAGAAACACAAGAGTTTGTAGTTCCTAAATCTATTCCAATAATTTTACTCATTTAATAAAATTTAATATTTGCTTTACACGCTGTAATGGTGACCCTGTTACAGCAAGATAAGGTGTATCTAATTTATCTAATTCTTCTTTGAATGCTTTATCTATATTTTCTCTCCACTCTTCATTAACACTTCTTACTCCATCATCTACTGATTTAAACTCAATAGGAAAGTAAACATAATGAGTATATTCTCCATTTACTCTATTCCAAGTTTCTTCAATAAAAGTTTTAGTATTATTATCTACATCCATATGATTAGTATAAATAAGTAAATCTAAATAACCTCTATCAAATAAAATATTACCAGGTCTAAGTAAAGCTTCTAAGTGAAAACTACTAATAGCTAACTGAGTAGCATCAGTACCTTCTTCATTGATAGGGAAGCCATACTTAGCTACACTTCGAGTAGATTCGTTAACAAACTCAAACTTAGGTAATTTACCTTTTAGCAATTCAAATACTGTAGTCTTTCCAGTACTACTTGCTCCAACTAAAGCTATTCTTTTTATCATAAAACCTTTTGTAAGAAATTAGTCCACATATACAGACTTCTATCTCTCAATATACGAAATAATTCATCAAGATCCAACCCATCAGCATTGAAACGTTCTTCCATAATAACTTTACCTTCGTCTACTCCAGCAGTAACTTTATGTATAACTGCACCTGCTACATCATGACCTAGTTTATGAGCTTTAACTTGAGGATCTTTACCTTTAAGTTCTGGGTATTTAGTAATAAGTCCAGGATGTCCATTAAAAATTGGAAACTTATCACATACCTTAGGAGGTACAATTCTCAACCAACCGTGTAATGTTACAGTCGTAGCACCTTTACATACTGTATTATAGTGCATAGGTTGAGGTTTATTAGGAAGTATAACAACTTTCTTATCTTTAAGCCTGTCGTCAATAGTACGTACTGCAGCCGGTCTAGCATTAGTAACTATTACATCCGGCCATCTACCTAAAGACTCTGCAATATCACATATCTCAGCTCCTGTTTGACTGAAGAATGCTACCCATTTGTTAACCATCTAAATTTATTTATATTATTAGTAACTTTTTCCAAATCTATATTTTCAATATCTACATCTATAAGTTCATGTAGTTTTTGCGATTCTTTACTCCATAATCCATCTTCTGCATATTCTATACCTTTCAGTCCATGCACTACCGGATTCGAAGTATCTAAAGAGTAGAGCCACTTATAATCAGCATGTTTGTAGAAAGCAAATTCTTGAGGTAAACCACAACCTAATAAGTGATGAGGCTTATCTTTATTTATTATACCGTCTCTCTCTAAATCTCCTAGTAGCTTAACACGTCCTAGCATCCAACTAACGTACTTGTTAGGATGAGGACAAGACTGTCTATAATACGAATAATCGAACGATATAGCAATCATATCTACATCAATATCTTTATCTAAGTAGTTATAACACTGTGCTATTTCTTCGTAGTTCTTACCTTGTACTACTCCTATACTTTTACCGTTAATATTACGATAATTTATTTTCCATAATTCAGCTTGTGTACAAGTTCGTTCAGCATTTTCTAATGCATCTGGTATAATGTACCAGGTAGGTTTAAGTCTATCTATCCATAAAGCAAATCTATCAGCTTCAAAAGCTTCTTCTAACTCAAAAATAGAGTTATCTAGAATAACTTCTCTACCTTTTTTAACTGCTCTTTCAAACGTATCTCTATAACGTCCATTTTGCTCTAGTAAATGAACTAAAGCATAATCATAATCAGTTAGTCTTTGAACTTCTTCAAATATATCTATAGGAGCTTCATGAGCAATTTTAATCATCTTTCAAGGTGTCGTTTATTGATTCGTTCATATCGTTTATAGATTTTTTAATTAAAGTCATAGCATCATCTAACTTTGTATCATTGTAAGCTTCAGCTACTGCTGCTTGAGCAATTTCTAAAGGTACATATTCAATTTCCTGCCTGACTACTACGTGATCTTTTAAATTTATCATATACCCCTACTTTGATCATGAAACTTTTGCAACTCTTTATCAGTAAAAAATTGATGAAGATCTGGTCTAAAGTAATTAACAGATTTCATTACTTTTCTATCTCGAGTTCGGTAGACAATGTACCGTCCCTTCGCAACTTTTTCAAAATGACAGGCCTCACCTTGCTCCTTAGCTCTTTGGCTGACACTCTGTACGGCCTCTTCTTCAGTTGAACAAGCTTTTGACATATTACTTGCTTGTACCTCTTGATATGCTGGCCATATCTTATCTTTAAGGCCATGTAACATAGTACCGTTCCCAAGGGAAACATAAGCAATGTCGCACAAAGCATCCAAAACTTCCACGATATCTCCTCGTTCGCAAGCTTCTCTATATTCTTCGAGTTCTTCGAGAATGAAGTCGTAAACGAATTTCCACTCTTTTTCTTCAGGGATGGTAGGTTCATAATTATTCGGTTTACCAAATGTTTCGTTAAATGTTTCTACTTCTGAAACAAACGGTACGTATTCGGATCTACCGTTATTTCTGAATAATTCCTCTTCTGGGAATAATGATAGTTGTTTACCTTTCATAATCGTCTTCGTATCTTATTATATCGTCTTCACCAAAATATTCTCCGGTTTGTGTTTCTATAAACTGACATAATTCTAATGATTTGTTCCAAGCTCTATGTTTTGAACAGCAAGGTATATCTATAGAATCACCATATTTTAGATCGTATTCCATACCATCTAATATAACAGTAAGTACACCCTTAGTAACTACCCATGTTTCTGATCTTTTATTATGAGATTGATATGACAGTCTTTGCTCTGGAGCTACTGAAATGCGTTTTACTTTGCATTCTTCCGAATCAACTAAAACTTCATACATACCCCAAGGTCTTTCTTCTACTTGTGACATCTTCCTGCTAATTCTATATTTTTGTAAAATTCTGCTCTTGCATCTGCTTCTTTTAAAAAACAACCTGATAGTTTAGCTGTTTGCATAGAAGCTCCTTGATGCTTTACTCCTCTACAGCTAACACAGTTATGTGTTGCGTCAATCATTACTGCTACACCAATGTTACCTTCACATATTTTATCAATTGCATTGTGAATAGCTACAGTAAGCTGCTCTTGAATAGCTCCTCGTCTACCGAATAGATCTACTATTCTATTTAGTTTAGATAGACCTATTACTTTACCGTCTTTTGAAGGTACATAAGCTATACTAACTCTACCTCCTATTCTCTGGTGGTGATGTGAGCACATAGACTCTACTGGAATATTGCTTTCTTGAACTATACCGTCATATCCGTCAGAAGGAAATGCAGTAATATTAGACATTGCTTCATATCGGCCTTTCCATAGATCGAATACATATGCTTTAGCAACTCTACGAGGAGTATCGTTTGAGTTAGGATCGTTTCTCCAATCACACCCTAAAGCATCTAAAAACTTACCATAGGCTTCGGCAGCATCATCTACCATAACCCACTTTTCTTTATCTGTTAACGGAAAGCCTGGAGCTACTCCATTTGCATAACCTTCTTTTACTAATTCTAATTCTTTACTCATACTTGTGTTTTTATTGAGGTTCTACGACTCATTATTATAATATAAGAATTTATTTTTAATCTACCAAACTATCTATAACGTTTTCGTGCCTGTCGTATTGATGATAAATGTAGTAGTCTTCAATACTATCTAAATTTTTAAGATTAGCCATATTCAATACAATTCTATCTTTAGGATTAGGAATTCTTAAAATACTTTTATACTTAGTATACGCAAGTACATTTACTGCTGCTTGATCTACTGCACACCAGTTTACAAGGTCATTATAATCACTATTCTTACCAGCACTAAAACAATCATAAAAAAAATTATTTAACATATTTCCTTTACCAATTATTACACCTGCACACAAAGGATAATTATTTTTAATTTCATCATAATCATCTTTAAATCCTTCTAATATTGAATCAGCATTCCATTTATGGTTTTCAAATGTATTGAAAATATCTGCCCCAATATAAAGCTCTTCATTTATTTCTTCAGGAGATTTTTTAAAATATACATCTTTAATATCTGTGAAAATAATAGAATGTTTTTCTAAATTTTCTTCTGTAATTAAATAACAAGCATCTTCAAATCTCTGAAAGTTTATATAGTAGTTTAGCTTATCAGGTGTTTTTACTGTCCACCCGTTTTCTTCTAGATATGTTTTAACAGTTTTATCACTATTATAGTAAAGGACGTACTTTTTACCTTTATACCCAGTACTGTTAAGAGACTCGACGTACGGTTTAATAGTCTCTATTGAATAACCTGTTAATGCAGTAATAACTGCTGTCATTTTAAATAATCTTGCATAGGAACACTATCTAACTTTTCCCAAGGAAATACTAACCATCTATCATCTAGTATATGTTCTCCATGATATGTTGGTACAGTTTTAGTACCTGACCTTATAGATAAAGTTGCAGTTATAAAGCCTAAACCTACAGCTTCTTTTAAAGTATGTCCAGTGTCCGCAATATCATCTACAACTAAAACTTTTTCTCTAAGTTCTTTTGGAAGCATCTTAGCTGAAGAATAGCTAATGTACTTGATACCAAATGCATGAGACATCATAACTGCAGGAATTAAACCTCCTCGAGGTATACCTGCTACAAATTCTAATTCTTTACCTTCTAACTTGTCGCCGATCGTATTGAGCTGGTCGTCGACCCATTTCCAACTTAAATATAACTTATTTGCCATAACTATAATATAAGAAAAAAAAAGGGAGCAAAAAAGCTCCCCTTAGTTTTTTTTACTACTAAAATTTATATTTTAGTGAAACGTTCCAAGTACGGCCAAAACCGAACCAGACTGAGTTTCTTACATCAATACCGTTCCAAGTTTCTGAACTTGAAGTAGTATGGATATTACTGTTAGACTCAGCAATGTATGTTGTGTCTAATAGGTTATTTACATTCGCTCTTAGACTCCATCCATTATTAGCATAGAATGTAGCTCCTAGGTCAACTAAACCAAATGAAGGTAGTTTTAACGCTCCATCATTGTCTGGTGAAGTAAATGCAGAATCTGTAATTGAATAATCCGCATATAAACCATCTACAAATCTGTAATCAAGATCTACTCTAATGTTAGATCCTAACTTTTGGTCAACACCAAGTAATGCTGTTGTTTGAGCAGCATCACCTACTTTAGCATCTTTTAAGTATAAAGTACCAGTACCTACTGATTGTTGGTTATCATCAAATAACTCTGCTTCGAAATCTTTAGTGTATCTCCAATCTCCGACTGATAACATACCTCTAAGTTTAGTAGATCCAACTGTGTAAGTACCTTCAAATTCAATACCTTTATGAGTTACATCGATATTTCTAAACTGAGCTGTTCCATCAACACCTTGCTGGTTAGATAAACTACGAGATACAAATCTGTTACCCCAGTTAGTTGAGTAGGCGTTAATATTAAACTTTAATCCGTTACCTACATATCCATATCCAATCTCAACTGATTCAATACGCTCGTTTTGTAGGTCGTCGTTGATATCATTTCTAAAATTAGGAAAAACAGCATCAAATAATGGCTGTCTATCAATAAATCCTGCGTTAACAAATACATTTGATCTTTCAGTAAAGTTGTAGTTAATACCTCCTTTAATATACCCACCAGTTAAATTAGCTTTATCTGAGATAGGATTATCTACATTATCAAATCTATCTTCTCTTTGGAATTGCTGATTAGATAGTCCAACTTGTAATACTGCAGTAATGTCATCACCAGCATATTCTACTAATCCGTTTAATCCTGCCCATTTTACAAATCCAATATTATAGTAGTCAATTTTAGCTTCATCATCTCCAATGTTTGTACCTTGGAATGGTTTAGCAACTACTAAATCATTTGAACCATAAAGTTGAGTACCTAGATTATTGTTACCTGTAGAAGCATATTGCTGAAGACCCATTAGGTTTTCTAATGCTCTGTAGTGGTAACCAGTATAGTCTCTTAAATCTACTCCTAATGAGTATCTCATTTTACCTTTCTGAATATTTAACTTAGAAATAGCTCCAATCCAGTTATGAGAGTTCATAGAAGCTCTTCTTACTAGAATATCTCTAGCATAAGAACTGTCGTTGTTAGATCCTACGTCATACTGTGAGTTGTGAGATACAATTGCATCATAGTTAATAAAGCCATTAGCATCTCTTGTACCTCTTCCATTCTCTAGATAATGTGTAGTAAGGTCTTTTTGGAAAGGTAGAATATCGATTCCAGAATTATAGTAGTTTCTACCACGAGGACCTGTTCCTCCACCTCTACCGGCTGAACCGTAGATAGATGTGTTTAACTGAATGTTATCAGATATGTCCCAATCCCAGTTAAAAGTAGCAAGAGGTTTGTTGTAGAAGTTTCTACGTAAGTTAAATTCCTCTCCGTTTAATGTACCACCGTTAGTGTTCCATCTTCTGTCGATTCCATCTTCTCCAAAGTTAATATAGTCCCTAACAGATACCCACACATCTCTTTGGTGGTGCCATTGACCTGCTCCTAAAAAGGAAAGGTTCAGACTATGTGCTGAACCCTCTGGTGTGTATCCTACTGCTCCGAAATATGTCCAACCTGCACCGGACGTATTATAAATGTATCCGTCTCCAGACCATTTAGTTAGTAAAAAAGAAGATGACCATCCTTTATCATTTACTCCAGTATTATAAACTGCAGTAGTTTTAATATAGCCATTATTTCCTACCATCTGAGTTAAAGATCCACCTTCGGTTTTTTCAGCACTTTTAGTGAAAATAGAAACAGTTCCACCTACTGATGGTACTGCTAAAGAAGTGGCACCAAGACCACGTTGGATTTGGATATTAGATGTTACATCTGTCAATCCTTGCCAATTCGACCAGTATACCCATCCATTTTCCATATCGTTAACGGGTTGACCGTTGATAAGAAATGAAGTGTTACGCTGATCAAAACCTCTTAAAGAAATACGACTATCACCGTATCCTCCTCCTTGTTTAGTAGCATAGACACCTGGTGTCTTGTTCATTATTTCAGGAAATTCTAAATTTCCTACTTTTAACAGCACTTCTTGTGCTGAGATAGTACTCACTGCAATTGGTGTTTCCCTTTCTTTGGCGACATCAATTACTCGTGAGGTAACAGTTACTTCATCTAAGTTTACATCTAGAATTGTCTTAGAATCAGTACCCGTATCTTGAGCATAAGCTCCTACTGCTAAAAACATTAACAGCACTGTAACGAGATTTCTCATTAAATTTAAATTTAAATTAAACAAAATATAACCTTTAAGCAACATCAGTTGTCCAGTATCGGTTATCGATAATATATTGAATCGATTTCGAACTGCCAACAGAATGTTGTTTTTTATTATCATGAATGATTATGCTGTACTTGATATTCTTCCCAATCTTTGGTTGGTTTTTCATTGGGAAAGTCGTAACACTTGTATACATCTGTATCTATAAATTTTATATGTTTAATAAATCTTGAAGGAATAGTAGCTCCTGTTGGTAAGATAGAATCTGAAAATTCTAGATCTATAGTTACTTCTAAATCCTCAGTATCATCCCAAACTCTTTCTTCTTGCTCTAATAATCTCCATTCTCCTCTGTTAAGGTATTGATTTTGTAAAGCACAGTTAAGATATGAAAAAGTTATCCTTAGATTCTCCATGGAATCTGAAAATGTAGCAGCAGGTGCTAAGTGTCCTTTATCCCATACATTTTTATAATAATCTGCATTATTAGAAGTATGTATATCGTCATCTGTGAAAAAGTTCATAGAGCCTCTATCAACATTTTTAGGACGGTTTGTAGATAAGTAAGTAAGTGAAAGTGGTTGTTCTTTTGTTTCAGAATATTGTACTACGTAAATAGGAGTCTGTATGGTTATGCTTTCTCGTAATTCTTCAGAAATTTGTGCTTTAGTACAAGCAGAAAAACTAACGGAAACTAGTAAGGCTAAGTAAATCCTAACCATTAAACGTGAGACCATAAAATTTATAATTTTTTTTAACGTATTCGTCTGTGCCATCTTTTTTAATAGCTTCTTCCTCACTCTCATAAATAGCTTCAACTGGGCATTCCGGTAAACAAGCACCACAGTCTATACATTCATCAGGGTTAATATACAGCATTTTTCCTTCAAGTTCTTCCTTGCTCATTCCTTGCACTTCTTCTCCTATACCTTCTACATCAATTGGACCGTTGATACAATCAACTGGGCATACTGTAACGCATACTGTATCACAGACAGAAACACACGGTTTACCTATTATATAACTCATTTACCTATATTTGATACTCTTTTCATAAATGTGTTTAAAGCATCTTTTTGAATCATACCTTCTTTTATAAGTTTCTGGACCTCTAAAGCTCCTTCCATATTAGACATAAGTTCACCAATCACATCAAGCTCTTCGTCTTTTAATCCTCTAGCATCTATAAGATCTTCTAATAGCTCTAAAGACTCTTCAACGAAATCTTGATCGTTTTTTTCAATAAAATTACTTAAATGTTTTATAATAGGTAATCTCACTCTGGAAAATATCTGTTTAATGTTTCTACAACGTCGTCAGCTTCTGCTAGTGCTCTTGCTGCTTCTTCTGCATTTTTGTAGAAATCTTCAGTTGAATGATCTCCTATACCTGCAGGATTCTCTGTTAATAACTCAAATGTCATTAACGCTTTTTCTCTTTGTGCTTCGAATGTTTTACGAAGCATTTTTATTACTCTAAACTGTGCCATTTTTTTGTTTAATTTTAATATCTACTAATAGGTGTGTCAATCTTTCTAAGCTATGAATTGCATTTGGAGCATCACATAACTCTTGACAACATATTCCTAAGTTACCGTGTATAACTTGTAAATGTTCGTCTATTTCGTCCCAAACATCTTCCATCACACTTCTCTTTCTGTGTTAAACGCCATTATATGAGCTCTACCTGTAAACCTATATCCTTTATCTCTTACAAAATCCATAACTACAGGGTAACTTTGCATGAGAGATTCTCTATCGTCACCAGCTGGCATGCACCATACTTTTTCATTTGGTATATTTAAGTCTTTTAAAAATTTATATACTTCTCCATATACTGTTAAATCTTTATCCAGTACAGGTTTGATATGATAATCGTTATGGTACTCTATTGATTTTTTAATAGCTTCTTTATTTAATCTTAAACTATTATGTTTATCTATCATTCTTTGGTCAACAGTAGCTCCTTGAGGTGTGTTAACACCGAGAGTAGGAATTGAATTACTGAATTTAGGACTAATACTAAGAAGGTTAATAGGAAAATCAGTAGGAAGGAAATGTGACCCTTCAGTCTCGATAGTAATAAAGATATCTCGTTCATTAGCTAGATGTGTTAGTTCGTTTACAAGCTTAGGATGCATAGTAGGAGATCCTCCTGTTAGCATCATTTCCTTGATATGAGGATTATTATCGTACATATCAATTATATCTTGAAAAGAATATTTACCCTTTTCAGGATGTATACTTGTATACCATGAATCACACCATCCTCCTTCACCGAAGTAACATCTATGTGTACAACCGGTAGTTCTTATCACGATAGTCGGATAACCTTGTCGACTTCCTTCTGATTGTACTGCAGTATAAACTTCTACTATAGGAAGTCTTTTACTATAATCTTCAATCCTGCCCAGGCTCATATATCGCTGAATTTTTACCGTGTTCTCTAAACTCTACTTTTGCTATTTTTACTCTACCGTTAGTTTCATCCATAATAAAAGGATTCACCTTATCATATACGAATTGAGCAAATCTTTCAGCACCTGTTGCAGGAACTTCTCGTAATTGTAATAAATTATATCTAGCTAACTTTTCAAACTTATCTTTATGTGGATCATCTGATGCTACTATATAAGTGTGATCAAACATATAATCCATCCATTCTTTAGGGGACATACCATCTATCTTTCCTTTAGCTCTTTTCATACCACCAAAGTCCCATACCCAGTTACGTCTATCTAACTGACCTTCAAACCATAATTTAAATGAAATACCATACCCATGTACAAATCTGCAATGAGTATCTTCTGCTCTCCACTGTCTAAAGCAAGTAGAGAATCCGTCAAATACTTTTGTTGATGTAAATTTTCCCATTATACTAGTTCTTCTATTATACCTACTATTTCTGATAATATAAGAAGAATAGCTGAAATTACCAAATTAAATGGTATAAAACAGTATCCTAGTATTCTAATACCTGATTTAATAAAAGATACTATTTGATGTTTTTTAGCATCTGGGTAATCAGTAATAAGTGGTGAAGTTGAGAGATCTTTGATGTTAGATACTCTTCTAGATTCTCTATCAAAGAGTTCTTGTTCTATAACCCTTTCGTCTTTTTTATTTAACATTTACGTGTTTTTAAAGTGGTGCTACGACACTATTGTCATTTAAATAAATATAAAAAAAAAGAGATAATTTTCCAACTATCTCCTTGTTTTTTTTTAAATTAAAAGTTATTTACCCTAATAAAGTAAGTAAAGAACCTGTAAATTCATTATATGTAGTTGATCCTGTTAACGCAGCTAATAAAATACCTTTATTAACATAGTTTGAGGATAAACTTGCTGATGGTAGATATGAGCTAGTTAAAGCAGATAATCCATCAACTCTACTTTGGTTTACTGTAATACTACCAGTTGCTACAGTTAAAGCTGCATTCAGAGCATAAGAACTAGTAGCAGCGTTTAAAGCAGATACAGCTGTGGTAACTTCGGCATCGGTAGCATAAGTATCATCAAGTGCATTTATTGAAGCTAAGTTAGTTGCAATGTCTGTTGCTAAACTTGCTGATGTTGATGTAATATTATTATTTAATGTGCTTATGGAACTAGATACATTTGCAATTCCGGCTACTGCTAAAGTACCTTGTAAGTTTGTATTACTACCTGAAGTGGTTGTTAATGTGCCAGCTATTGTAACATCACTTGTTAAATCAACTTGTCCATTAACATTTAGGTTACCGGCTTGACGTACACTACCTGTAAATTCAGTATTACCGGTTATTTGTACATTGCCTGTATGTGTGTTGGTACCTACTGTTGTTAAATTTCCATTTAATGAAGTTGTGCCTGTTTTTTGGACTATACTTCCAGTAATTGATTGAGTACCTGTTAAGCTAATACTACCTGTTTGAATAGTATTACCTGTCATCAAGTGATTACCTGTCTGTATGTTGGTACCTGTATGGTATATTCCTCCTATAAAAGTATGTGTATCGTCAGAACTATCTCCAAATGTAGTAGATCCTGATTGCTTTAGTATTGAAGAAGATACTATAGTAGTAATAAACTCTTCTGCTCGTACAGTACCACTTACTATAAGATTAGATTGAATTTGTACATTACCTCCTCCAGTTGGTGAAATATTAACTGCGGTTCCAGAATACTGTCTAATTTTGTTTGTTTCTAATATACTCATTTTGAGATAATTTAAGGGAATATTCTAAGTTTACTGTTATTTTTTATCTGTATTGTAGCAGCATTGGACAAAGGACCATAAGCTCCTGCATTATAATTTTCAGGCACGATCACGTTAGAATTAAACGTGTTAGGGTTCATGAAGACTCCTGGGTTGGTAGAAATATTTCCTTTAGTAAATAAACTACCAGTTTGTAATGTGTTTCCAGTATGGAGTAAATTACCTGCTAATGTTTCATTACCAGTAATGTTAACTGTGCCTATAAATGTATGTGAATCATCGGGAGTATCCCCGAATAGTGTTGAACCAGATTCATATATAGTAGAAGCAGAGACAAATTCAGTGTAGTATGCTTGTGCTGTAACACTACCACTTATCACTACGTCACCACCTACAGTAAAACTATTATTTACATGTAAAGTGTGTATAGAAGCGGATACGTCTTGCCCTAAACCATCATGTATTTGACCATGTTGATTTTGAAGCAACCTTTCATAGGTCGTACGTATTTCATTACCGGTTAAATTTGCCATAATACTACTTATATTAAATAAATAGCACTAGAAATTCTTATAGGTAAAAGGGTCTCTTTTTTTAAGTTCTTTTATCTTTTTCTGGTATTCTTTTTCTTTTTGCCATTTTTTAATTTTTTCCTGTATCCTTTTTATCATAGTTTTTTCTTATTAAAAAATTGTTAATAATTAAATAGTCAATATCCGAATTTAAATACCTTTCAACAGCCTGTTTAGGATTGAGTGTAATAGTTTCATCTTTTAGATTAAATGATGTGTTTAATAGTACCGGTATTTTTGTTATTCTTCCAACTTCTTCTAATAGTTTATAATATTTTTTATTTTGTTGCTTAGTCACAGTATGTACTCTGCAGGTACCATCTATATGAGTTGCAGCAGGTAAAAAATTAACTTTAGCCTTTACAACTTGATTCATATGAGGTACTGGTTCTTTTAGGTTGAAAAAAGTGCTAGCTTCTTCTTCTATAACCGAAGGAGCAAAAGGTCTGAAACTTTCTCTTTTCTTTATTATTCTGTTAAGTTTTTCTCTCATTTCAGGTCTTCTAGGTGAAGCTAATATACTACGATTACCTAGAGCTCGAGCACCGAATTCCATCTTATCTTGGAACCAAGCTATAATTTTTTGAGAAGCTAACAGTTCAGCTGCTCTTTTTATAAGTTTATCTTCCTCTAGTTTAAAGTAAAGTAGTTTATCGTTGTAGTTTTTGAGCAGCTTTGTAATTTGATGGTCCTGATAGCTTGGACCTAAGTACGGACCTACTCCTGAGTGGGTAGTTAGACAGGCTCCTATAGCTGAACCTGCATCTGATGGAGCAAACGGTATGTGAATAGAATCAAAAAACTTATATGCTAAAGAATTAGCGACTCCATTGTAGGCGCATCCTCCTCCTAAGCATAAATTTTGTGAACCTGTAATATTTTTTGCTGTTTTTACTAATTTCAGAAATTCTGTTTCGTACAGCTTCTGAAGTGCTGCGGCTAAATTCTTGTGCTCCTGCGTCAAGGTGTCTTCTGGCAATCGAGGAGGTAACTCTAGTAACTGGCATAATCTTTTATTAAACATTATTTTTTGGGAATACTCCCAGGTGAAATACTTTTGATATAAATAGAATTTATTAGATGTATTATATAAAACTTTTTCAAGTTTTTTAAGGTATTTAGAAGGATCTCCGTATGGTGCTAGTCCCATAACTTTATACTCTCCCTCATTAGGTCTAAATCCTAAATAAGATGTTATAGTACTGTATAACATACCGAGAGAGTTAGGGAAATCAATTGAGATAAGCTTTTCTATTTTATTCCCTCTAGCTTTAGATATTGTAGTTGTTTCCCATTCTCCTACTCCGTCTACAGTTAATATTGCTGCATCACGGTAAGGACTAGTGAAGTAAGAGAAAGCAGCATGAGAGTAATGATGATCGTGATAAATGATTTTTCCGGTGTACCCAAGGTTCTGTAGTAAAGTTTCCGGAGAGTTATTTTTTCTGTCTTTTTTATACCTCTGTCGAAGAAAAAAAGTTTTAATCGGTCTTTTACTAAAGATAGTTTTGACTCTATCGTCTTTTGTTTCTGGGTTTTCATACCAATGTACTTCGTCAATATCTGTTATTTTCGTAGCCGTTGAATATAATAGCCATTTTATGGTATTTATTGGGAAACTGCTGTCATGTTTTATACCGGTAAATCTTTCTTCTTCAGCGGCAGCGGCTATAACCCCGTTAATAGACATACAGGCAGCTGAATCATGGTAAAATGCTGAAATTCCTAATTTAATCATGAATAAAGTATAAGTTTTTATTTATCTGTTTATCTATAGTCATATTTAGCTGTCCTTGATTAAAGTGTGAATTAGTTTTAGCATCACAAACTAGTGGTTCAAATGTGTTTATATAGTCCTCAACTGTTTTACAATACCTTTTAGAGTACAGTACCATAGACATTTCTTCACTTGCTACACCAATCTTATTTTTTTCACATATGGTAAATAATTCTTCAACTACGGTGCTATCGGTACAATAAACAAATCCAGCGTTAGGTGTTACCCAACTATTGTTCCAACTGTAGTTATATTTTTTTAAACCATCAACCTGTTTATATAAATATTTTTCTATTTTTAAAGGTATATCTTTCCATTCATTTAACACTAACCTTATGTAATCTTTTGGGTAAATGTACAGTGGCATTTGTATTTTTAAGTTTTGTTTGTGTAGCAACTCATAAAATGTGTCATCCACAGGCTTAACCTGTCTTGTGTCCCAATCTAAAAAAACCACTGATCCAAAATCTACACACCCTCTTCTTATGGCATCTAACTTATGGTAAAAAAAAGTATCTGAGTTGTTTAAAAAATCTTCGCCAAATTCAGTAGAGGATTCAGACACCATCATACCTTCTAAACCTAAAGATGATATGTACTCCCAATTGCTTTTACCCCAAACGTATACAAAATCATTCAGGGTGCTTGTTCTAGCAATATTCTGTATTTCTTGTTTATACTTACCGTTGTCGTACTGTAAATCTCCCCAAAAGGCTCTAATAAATCTCATTTATTAAATAAAGTAACTAGGGTTAAAAAAATCTACTTTTAAATTATTTTTCATAATTGCATAACCAAGTCCTACACCTTCTCCAGAACCTATTCCTGTATATCTATTTTCATTTACAGTAGAAATATATTCAAGTACTGGTTTTATTTTCTCTAAACTCATTTGTAAGCCTACCAGGTTAGTATCTCGAGGAATAAATAAATAATGTTCTATGTAAGCTTGGCAGTTAAGAGGGTCTATGTTTTCTTTAATAAGAAACTTTCTCATAGGTTTCCATTCCTTGCCTTTAAATTTTATTTCCGACCACTCAGGTGTGTCGTCTTCCCAAACTCCTTTTATGGTTAATTCACTAAACTGTTTTGCTGCACTAAAAAAACTGTTGTCAATATTGCCTATCCTTCTAGCATCAGAAAAAAATACATCTGTTTTAAATTTTCTAGCTAACATTAAACTAAATAAAAATTTATCAGTATAACTGAATAGAATATTAGGATATTCATAAGTGACATATCTGTCGAACTTGTTTGGTTGATCTGTAAGTATGTGAATATCGTAACCTTGATCTTCAAAGCGTGTTATATTTTTACATACTTGGTCAATATAGTACTCTCCTACGGCAACTGTTGCAAATATCATAATAAAAAAAAAATGGGTAATGCATTACACAGTACCCATAATTTAATTCTTGTAAATTACATTCTTACAGGTTTTCGTACTCGTTAATGAATTCGATAAACCAAGCAATTAGTGTAGTTTCTTTAGCTGCATCCCATGCTGCTGTTAATTCAGTGACAAGTGTTCTGAAATTTACTACGTTTGTATCAGCTGATGTGTCGTAAAAACTGCTTACTGCAGTTGTCATCGATGTAGTACCAGTTTTGATTGCGTTATCAAATAACCAATTAGCTTCAGTACTAATTAAACCATCTAATACAGTAGGTGATAAACTTGTAGATGTCAATCCTATTGAGATTGAATCAATTGCTGCATTTAGATTAGTATCAGTAATCGTTGCTGCTACCATTACATCTAACTTATCTCTTAGTGACTTAAAATTCTTAAATGCAAGTACTTCACTCTCTAAAGTTGTAGCTTGAGTTTGTAAAGTAGCAATCTGAGCCTCTAACGTAGTTACACTTGTAGTAAGTGTTGTTATCTGATCAGTAAGTTCAGTGTTAGTTGCACCTGAATTTGTAATAGTCGTTTCTAAGGTTACTATCTCTGCCTCTAAGGCGGTAACATCCGCTGTAAGCGAAGTCACTTGAGACGTCAAATCAGTTACATCATCATTCAAACCAGCGATAGTAGTTAACTGAGCAGCATTAGTTGCTGTTAACGTATCGTTGTCTGAAGTTAATGTAGTGTTTGATACTGTGAGTGTACTTACAGAGGCCTCTAAAGTTTCTACTTCACTTGTCAAAGTAGTTACTTGAGTTGTAAGATCTGTCACTTGCGTAGTTAATGCGTTTTTATCATTATTTAATTCAATAATAGAATTGTTTAAATTGATTTTTAACGCATCAACGTCTTCTGGAGAAAACCAATCTGATTTCTCACAGCTTACACTAAAAAGTGCAAGTCCGAATAATAAAAAATACTTATTCATAACATAAATTTAGTGGCGGGGGCAGGACTCGAACCTGCGACCTTCGGGTTATGAGCCCGACGAGCTACCTACTGCTCTACCCCGCAAAAGTTTAATTCCCTATTTTAGTAAATAACCAAGCCTTGTCTTTGCTACCAGGTTTAGTTACAACAAATATATCGTTACGTACTCGAAATCCTAAAGTATATTCTTCTTCAATATCTGTACGTATCACTCTAATTTCATTATTGACTAATTCTAATCTACCAGCTGCTAATATTTTATTAGACGTTCTTCTAGTAAATGTATTATTTAGTTCAATAATTAAAACTTCACCATCTAGGTTTACCCAGTATCCGTAGAGTGAAGGGTCTAATTCAGCCTTGTTTTGACTATGACTAGTGCCGACTGTAAATAATAAAAATAATGTTAATAGTAACTTCTTCATTATGCGTCTCCTAGTACAGCTGCTGATGAATACTCATCTAACAACTTAGTTACATGTGCTTTCGCAACACTATAATCGACCGGTCCAGTTTCGTCCTCATACTGTACAGGGTCATCCACACCCAATGCGATGAATGCTTCAATCCTTTCAACAGATGATGCTGATTTGTAGTCACTATTACCGCTAGGATAGGGCTTGTAAGAAGTATTAGTACGTTTGTAAACCTCATCAAATAAAATTCCAAACTCGTTAACCAATTCTTGTCCATTTTGTAATATTCCAAGTTTATCTGTGTTTATGTAAGGTATATAAAATCCTACCTTATCTGCATCCCAGTTTCCTATTTGAAATGCTTCATAATCAGCATCTCTAAACTCTTGTCTACAATCTGGGTAGATTGCATGATCACCAGCATGAATACCTAATGCGATATCACACTCCTCTCCAGTCTTTTTAGAAATAGATAAAGCAACTGCTTGAGTAAGAGAAGAGAAAATTTTATTTCTATTAGGTACCACAGTCGCTACCATATTTTCTTCTTCGTAATGACCTTCCGGTACATCATCACCACCTTCAACTAAGTTAGAATCTAATAGATTTACTAACCCATCCAGTTTAATAACTTGATAAGTAACTTTTTGACCATTTTCATTTAAGTAATCTACTAATGATTGAGCTCTTTCAAGTTCTACTCTATGCTTTTGACCGTAATCGAAAGATAAAGCAGTAACATTATCAAAATCTGATAAGCATCTGAGTAATAAAGTTGAGGAGTCCATCCCTCCTGAAAGACTAACTACGACATTTTTTGCCATTTTTATATAATATTAAATTTGCCAGGTATTATAAAGCGTATAGGCAAACGCTATTCTAATATAGAAGTTAAGGAATTTTTTACATTTTCCCAACGTTCTACATAACTTTTTAAATCGTAAGTTTTACCTCCTTCGTTAAGTAGCTCATTAGCTACCATTTTCAAAGCACTTCCAAAGGTAGAAGGGTAGCCTAAAGTTTTAATATAAGCTGTATCATTTTCTCCTTTTATAACTCTTTCATAAACAGTATACCCTCCAGTTTGAGAGCGTGTAACAAAGTACGGCTCCATTACTGGGTCTTGAATAACTGTGTCGTTGTTTGGTATTGAATTAGGATTTCGTAACATTTAAGATAGTATTAGTTCAGTTAATTCGTTGGCAGATAATCTACCACTCTTTTTTATTTCACTTCCGTCTTCTCTAATGAGCACTGTGGTAGGAACAGATTCTACTTTGTATTTTGCAGCAAATCCGGATGTATCTTTATCGATATCAATATTTATAACATCTATTTGGTCTTTGTAAGCAGGTACTACTTTTTCCCAAACTTTATTATATACCTTACATGGACCACACCATGTAGCATAAAATTTAATAATTTTTTTTGCTGCCATAATGTTTATTTACTTTATTATAATGATCGGACTTAGAAAACTTCTTACCTTTTATAGGATCATCTTTTTTCATGTATTTATCTCTATAACTTTTTAACGTAGGTAGCCATTCCATTAGTTGGGTATACCTAGACTTCGCACTTATTTTGCTCATATAACTTATTTATTACTAATATACGAAAAAAAGATTAAACTATCAACTAAAAAGTGCATAAAAACTAGTTATACCGCCAAAAGAACCTGATGTTACAGTAAGAGTAGTATTGGTAGAAAGTTCAGTACCACTAGACGCTGCATCATACCAGCCGTCAAAAGTAAAAGGGTAGGTAGCTGTTGCTTCAGCAGTGAAAGAGCTATATACATTGTAATCTATACCGTATTCTATACTTGCTGTTGAAGCAGCAATAGAGTCAGGAGAAGTTATTTCAACTGTACTGTTACCATCTGAAGTAAGGGTGTATACTATTGTATTAGGATCTACTGGGGGTATGTATAAACTTCCTGTCTGACCAAGACATTCACCAGAAGTACACTCTGCTATAAAAGTAGTTACATTATCTGGTACATCAAAGGTTAGACTATTAGAAGCAAAATAAGATGCCGATATACTTGAGGTAAGTAAGTTACTAGCTGTTATAGATGTATGGTAAAAGTCTAATACAGTTAAATCACTCCCAAGTAGTACATTCGATAAGGTAATTCTCTTACTCATATATTATAAATAGGTTAACCATCACAGCTTAAACAGTCTAGAGAAGTTCTACTCCCTATATCTCCGTTTATTACTGAGTCTGTTCTTAAATAATATAAGGTTTTTATTCCTAATCTCCAAGCTGTTTGGTGAACTTCGTTGATAAACTTAGGACTATCAGTTGGGTCGAAAGCTAAGTTAAGTGATTGTGTTTGATCAATATATTTCTGTCTTGCAGCTGCTTGTTCTACCAATTGTAGTTGGTTTATTTCAGCAAACGTTAAAAATATAGGTTTATCTTCTGCTGGCATTACATCTTCAGGTAAGTTAGCTATACTACCTCTATCTTTCATTATTTGATCCCATACCTCTTCGGTATTTGCACCTTTGTCTTCTAAGTAAGACTCTAATGCAGGATTCTTTCTAATAAATGTACCTTTTGCTGAATTAAATGTATAAACATTAGCTGGTACTGGTTCAATACCTGCTGAAACTCCTCCAGATATAGTACTATTTGATACTGTTGGTGCAATAGCAAGTAAGTGAGAGTTTCTTTGACCGGTTCCTCTACACCATACAGGTTCTCCGTACTCATCAGCAAGCTTTCTTGAAGCTGCTTCTGCTTTATTTCTAATATCTGAGAATATCTGGTGTGTTAATGAGGTGGCCATTAAAGAAGCGAAAGGAATTCTTTCATTTTGCAGTAAAGTATGCCAACCTAACACTCCTAAACCTATAGCTCTACCTTTTTTAGCTGATCTATGGGCTCTTACTAGTGATTCTCTTCCAGAAGTTTTTGCTAAGAACTCTTCTAATACTCCATCTAAAAAATATATTGCGGTTTCTACTAGGTCCGTGTTTTTCCATTCATGCCATTTAGTAAGGTTAACAGATGATAGACAGCAAATGAATGAATGCTCATCATCTGTATGTAAAGTAATTTCTGAACAGATATTAGTCATACTAACATCCAGATTGTTCTTTTTATATGCAGGTGGGTTAGCATTATTAACATTATCACCAAACATAATATACGGTTCTCCTGTTTCTACTCTAGACTTCAATATTTTAACCCATAATTCCATTGCCTCAGCGTCTCTATGCTCTAGTTTTTGCATAAAGTTATCATCCACTACAACGCATTGGTGTAGGTTTAGACACTGTCTATTAGGGTCTCCTTTAGGTCTACGGATCTCTAGGAATTCATGTATGTCTGGGTGATTGATATCTAAGTTTACAGAAGCCGCTCCACGTCTTACTGCACCTTGATTTGTTGCTATAATGGTTGAATCATATATTTTAGCCCATGGAACGATTCCTTCTGATTGTCCCATATCGTCTTTACCTATTTTATTACCTCTTCCTCTAACTTTAGATAATCCAATACCAACTCCTCCACCGAGGGAAGTCAATCTCATGAGTTCAGCATTAGTGAGTCCAATACCTCGTATCGAGTCGGGTGTGTCGATACCGAAACATGAGATTGGTAATCCTCTATCAGTTCCTGTGTTTGAGAGTACAGGAGAGGCTAAGTTCAACCAACCCTTCCACATGTAACGAAAAAATTTATTCGCTAAATCTGGTCGGTCAAGTCTTTTTGATATTCTTTCAGCTACTCTTCGGTATGCTGTTTTTGGAGTTTCTCCAGGCATTAAATATCCTTTAGATATAGTTGCCAAAGAAACTTCATTCATCCATTCTGGGTAGTCTTTTCCGGATTCCCAATTGGAAGTATCTACTACTGTACTCATATTAAACTTCTTTTTGTTCTTTTTATAAATGGTAATAATACCTCTTTTGCGTATGCTTCATGCCCTGCTTCATATGGATGTCCATACTCAAGGTTAAAATTTTCTCTTCCTATATACTGTTCTTTATTCTCATGAAATTTACACCACTCCCAGCATCCTTTAGTGTCGGCAAATGTACTTAAATCAACGAATTCGAAATAATTCTTAACATCTTTATGTAAAAATTCAATATGTTTAAAAATATTCACAAACGTTGACATAAAGTATTTAATGTTTTTACTTTTTAAATAGTTTTGAACCAGTAAGATATTATCGATAGTGTTCATATATACATCTTCGTTAGTGTGTATATACTTGAGAAATGCTTGATCAAATTCTGTATCCCAAGCTCCGTTACCAATTTCCCATACTTTTTCCCCATCAGGCCATAAATTTGTAGGATTTTCAATCCAGTCACTAACAACAGGTATTGGGGAACTATTAGGGTCTTTAAATTTATGTATTCTATCTGGTCCGCTCCACATTACGCCAACTAAGATTTCGCTGGGATCTAGAGTTTTTAGAAGCTCTTCTACCTGTATAATAACCTTACGTGATATAAGTCCATTACCGGTACTTGCCATACCTACGTTTGTAAGTTCTAAATTTAAGTCCTGTGCTACAAACGTTGGCCAATTCCAAGGTTCAAAAGTAAAGCTGCAACCGCTTGCTATTAAATGCTTTAACATAACTTTTATTTAAAATGCATTTGACCAGTCTAAGTGTCCTTTACTATAATTCGTTACTCGATTTGCAAAGAAATCTGTGTGCTGTTTACCAGCTATTACTGCATCAAACCATTTCATAGTTTTTAATGCACCTTTATCTATATCAGCTGCTGGGATGATAGGTTCTAATCCTAAGTCAGACATTTTTGTATTAACTCTATGTCTGATAAAATTCTTTAACTCTTCTTTAGATAAATTTTCTAAATCACCCATTTCGAAAATCTTATCGATAAAATCAAATTCTAATTTTAGAGCTAAATGAGCTGATTCTTCTATTTCTTTTACTAGTTTTTTAGTTTTAAATTTTGGATTTTCTTCCATAAGAGTTCTAAATAACCAGCAACCTGCTTCTGAGTGAAGTGATTCATCTCTAACAGACCATTCTACTATTTGACCTACTCCTTTTAATTTATTTCTCATCTTAAAAGATAGTAAAACTGCAAAAGAACTGAATAGGTTCACACCTTCCGTAAACGCAGAAAAAATCGCTAGTGACTTAGCTCTATCATGCCAGTTAGCTGTTCCATCGTGATTATCTCTAACATTCATTAACGATTCTATCTTTGCCATCGTAGTTTCATCTTCTAAAAACTCAGCAAAGTTATCTAATCCTAATTGTTCATTTAATAAAGAGTAAGCTTCCGCATGGATAGTTTCAGAAGAACCTAATGTTGTACCCATCATAATAATTTCAGGTTTTCTGAACCATTTTGTTACTAGTGTTGACCAGTAATCATTTACTATTGTTTCTGTTTGGGCAAACCCTTTTAAAATCCCTCCTATAATATTTTTTTCGTGAGGTTTCATATTTGACTTCCAGTCAGTTACATCTTGTGCCATTGGTACTTCTGTGTGAAGCCAGTGTGCTTGTTGCTGCTTTAACCAGTAATCGTATGCTTTAGGGTATTCGAAGGGCTTATACACAACTCTTTCTTTTAATAAACTCATATATCTTTATATATTACTTAGGTGATTAGACAAAAACACCCGTCAGACTTTTGTCTTTCGGGCCTTTAATAAATAGAATATATATTCCACATTTAGCCAAAAAAATTACAATAATTTTGCCATTGCTTCTCGAGAAATAGTAAACTTAGGTTTACCTTCCTCCTCAGGTATAAGATCTTCAGCGGATGCCTTACCTTCGAAAGTTATATGTCCATTATTTGTATCCATTTTAACGTTATACGTCATACCGTCTTGGCCGTAACGGTTCTTCATAACGTGCACACGCCCTGTACCGAGTACTTTATCTTCTTTCTGTCTAGAAAGTGATAAACAGATATCTGCTACCATCATCTTGTCGTAACTACCTGCTGCTTTATCTCCTTCTATTACATTATCTTTAGCTCCCATTCTATTAACCTGAGAAGGTGTAAGGACAGGTATCTTTAAGTCTTTTGCCAGTCCTTTAGTAGCTATAAATACATCATCGATTTCATCTTTACGTTCGGCAAACTTACCTCTAGAGGGTGCTCTTAAATAATCAACATAGTCAATAATAACTAAGTCAGGTTTATGATCCATATCCATACATTTTTGAATATGAGACTTTATTGTATTTACAGTTGCTCCTTTAGGTGGGTATTCTTTTACTATTAACTTACCTTTTAAGTTATCTACATACGTTTGAACTTCCTTACGGTGTTTATTAACTTCATCAATAGAGTACCCTGTAAAGTAGCAATCAAATCGTTTACCCACATAGTCCTCTCCGAGTTCGAGCGTATAGTAATTAACTTTATAACCAAGAGAGACGGCATGAGCAGCAATAGCAACCATTGTCCAACTTTTACCACCTCCAGGATTACCAAAAATAATACCAAGGTCACCAGGTCCAAATCCTCCTTGAATACCGTCGTTAAGTATAGGCCAAGGACTAGGAATAGTAGGACGGTAGTCAGTTCTATACCTAGTTTCAACATCTTTATTATATTCATGTCCAATATTTTTATCCATACCAGCTTTCATAGCCTTTTCAACCTGGTTTCTTATACCGTCAAAGTCTCCCTGTTTAAGTAAATCAGCTGAGTTAAGTATAGCTTTTTTCATTTCTTGATTCTTACAGAAAGTTTGAAACTCCTCTTGAACATATTCTAAATCATCTTGAGAAGCTTCATAAGAGTTTCTTAACTCTTCTTTAAGTGCTACCTGAAGTACTTCGTTTTCAACTTTTAATAACTCTACTTTGAGTACATCCATAGTAATATTGGTATGGTATTTGTCAAAGTAATCGACAATTTGAGTAATTATCCACTTATGAGAATCAGCATCAAAGTAATCTTCATGCATTACATCTCTAACGTTAAGTAAAAACTTTTTATCTGTGAGTAGCGATCCTAAGACCTTTAATTGGAACCCCTTCCCGTACTGCTGTAAGCTCTTTAATGTCATATAAAACCTTTGTTTTAATATAGTTATTTTTTATCTAATAGCCAACTACTAGACTGTATTTTATCTCCTAATCCATCAATTAAACTAATACCGTATTTCTTACATGTATTTGCTTCTGGGATAGTATTGTTGTTTTGGTCTCCACCGTTAGCAAAAGATAAAAAGTGAGTATCAGTAAATCTCTTAGCTAAGTACTTTAATGTAGCATTTTGAGTTTTATCTTTATCTACTGAAATAAAAGCAAAATCTACGTATTTCAAAGATTCAACAATAAGAAGCCTTTCATTTTCATTCATAAATTCTTTAGAGCCTTTAAGTTCCCTTTGAAAATCTGAGTTAACTATAACGATCAACATCGGTGCTAGTTCTTTAGCTTTACTAAATAACTCTAAATGTCCTTTATGAAGTGGGTTAAAATAACCACTAACTATAATTGCTTTATTTTTTAAATGATTCATAATACTGTTGTTAGTCCTCTAAAATTCTCTAACCACCCCTCAGTGTTTTTTGTAATACCCTCGATCTTATCTTGATCTAATAAATGTAAAAAAGCTCCTGACTGTAAATCAGGTACTGGTGCTTTTATAACCGACTCTACGTATTCAATCTCACTCTCATCTAGTGCAGTATCATGAAGATCCATGAGCTGGTAGTTGGTAAGTACTCTTTCCCAGTTATGAATAATCTTAGGAAAGATTTTTTTACCTTCTAATTTTTTTTCTGCAACCATATAGATATACTCTAAGTCAGTCTTTTCAGTCAAAAGTTTTGGAAACTCTGATATTATGGTTTTTATTCCTAATCCTTTTACACCTTGTAAGTTATCAGAGTTATCACCTAATAATGCTTTAACAATATTGTAGTTTGTAGGTAATACTTTAAGTTCTTCAAAGATGTTAGTTTTATTAAAAGTTTTCTTTTTTACTGGTGCGTATACTTCAATGTTATCGTCTATTAACTGTAAGAAGTCTTTATCAGATGAAACTATAGTAACTTTTTTACCTGACATAGAAGCATTTTTAGCTAGGTATGCCATTATATCATCAGCTTCTAACTTTTCCATTACCATCTGCTGGACTGGTAGGCATTCCAAATAATCTTGAGTCCTGTACAACTGTCCTATAAGTGCCTCTGTCTCTTCTTCTTTAGTGTCGTATAGTCCCCAATGGGTTATTCTTGACGTAGCACGTTGGGCTTTATAGTTAGGGTCAATATTCTTTCTATTTCCAGATCCACCCTTACCGTCCCACACAATAATGATCCTTGTGGGGTCAAAAATGCGTGTAACGTATCCTAAAGAGCGAAGAAAACCCACCAGGCCACCAACATGGGCACCTGATGGATTCATCGCTTTGAGCAATGAGAAACTACGAATTAGCATATTCATAGCATCTACGACCAAGATATGGTCGTTTAGAGCTCGGGGTGGGGTCTCTTTTAAGTTGTTTAAAATATCGTCGTATGCCACTAATCTAATAAATTAGGAGTTATAGTATCTTCTTCTAAATCTCCTTCTTCGATTAGATCAAAGTCTAAGCTACCGACCAGTTTCAACCAATGATCTTTATGAGCATCTTTATATTTATCGATTGCTCTTTTATCATCTTCTATAAAACCGTGTGAAGTCATAACTACTCTACCCCTAGACTGTACTCCTCCTATGTGATTCTTTTCTATTTGTACGTTAGTACGTTTAGCAAACTCTACCTGCATACCATTTTTAATGGCTTTAATCTTAGATGTACCAGGATTAGTAATGTTACCAAAAGTAACTACTAAAGTAGCATCATACCACATAGACATTCCACCTTTATTTTGAAGCTTAGGTTGACCCATAGGCGATTCAGGTTTCATAGTCCATACTTTATTGATAGCTACAAGAGTGTTAGTATAAGGAGAGTTCTCTTTTCTAGATAATAAAATTTTCTGATTTAGGTTGTTACCAAACTGAGTAGACATTGCACCAGCATTCCATTCATTATTATTCTTATTAGAACGTACTGAAAGGTCGCAGGGTACTGAGCCAATACTATCCCAGAAGAAACACATGTCGTAAGGTAAGTTACCTTTAGCTTGTTCGTCCATAAGATCAGCAATATAAACTGCTACATCTTCAATAGTATTTAACTGTCCTCTATCAGCATATAAGAAATGCCCTTCATAGTCGGTTACAGTTCCGTTAGCATCCTTAACTTCCTCAAATTGTAATCCCATCTCTTTTGCATGTTCCCAAGACCACTTCATCTCGGTAATAATGAAGACCGGGAGAATGCCCAGCTTTTGAGCATTCACCGCAGCTTCTAATAGGGCAGTTGTTTTGCCCGTATCACTATGTCCACGCAAGAGAGTGATATGTCCGGTAGGAATACCGGGTAAGGAAGTAATGTCTTGAAAGGCTTTGGATAGTGGAATCCATCCTTGCTCTTTAAATTTTACAGAAGCATTTGAATAACCTTTCTTCTTTTTGAAATTACTAAGATTAAAAGACTTTTGTACGGCTGCTGTAGCTTTTTCTAGTGTCTCTTTTTTCCCAGCCATTATTCGTTGAATAAATCGTTAAATTCAGATACTTTATCTTTTTTACCTTCTGTAGCAGTTTCTAACGTAAAGTCAGATTTAGGAGGACTTGTACTTTCTGGTGTAGTTGTACTTGTAGAAGTAGCTTCATCTGATCCAGGATTCAAATAATTTTGAAGTTGTTTTTTGATAAAGTCGTAATCATACTCTGTATGTACTTCTACTGGGTTTGGCTGAGTTTTTAACCATAAATCTACCTGATCATTATTGTCTGATAAAGGTGTTTGTTTAGGTTTAATTCTTACAGTAGTTTCAGGGTAAGGATTACCTTGTGCTTGTTCTACAACCATATCCCATCCGTTGATAACGTCTGTGAAGTCTCCGATATCTTCGTCCTCTGCTAAAGCAAGTAATGCTTTATAGATAGTAATACCGAATCCCCATAGTCTAACTCCTTTATCTTCTTCTCCTCTTACGATTACAGGAGCAAAGATTCTAGTTTTAGGGTTGAGTTTTCCTGATAGAGACCAGTTGTCTTTATCGTTAGTCTTTCTTAGTTCTTTTACGAACTCCTCGATAGGGTCTTGCTTACCAAAGTTTGATAAAGCAACCATCGGGTACTTACCAACTCCATAGTGGAATTTTAATTCTTTGAATGGGAATGCAGGATCATAAGCAGAAGGAACGATACGAATCGTTTGCTTACCTAATTCCGGTTTCCAAAAAATTGTTGAGTAATCTGTTTTCTCTCTTTGCTGGCCGCTATTATTTAACGTATCCAGCTTTGCGCGTATAGCATTTAAATCCATATAACTTATTTTTATTTATAACTTTTTATACTAATAATATAAGAACTTTTTTTTAGTTCTCCAACTCTATAATCTTATAAAGTTTAGTGTTAACCCTTTTGAGTTCAGGTCCTTTGGTCAGAAGTACACAGTTTCTGTAGTCTGGCCAGTTTATACGGTAAGAAGTGTCAAGTACTCCTCCGTTGAGCTCTTTAATGAGAGTGTTTAGTGCGTTTATTGTATAAAGGGTATTAGATTCTTTTTTACGGTGCACTAAAATAGTATTTTCTAAGAAAGTTCCTATATTTCCAAAATCTACGTTATAAGTACAGATGTACTCACCTTGTGATTTAGAATATAAAACAAAAATTTTATTATATATGATCTTGTACCTTTCTTGAATTTGCTCCAATACAGAATCTAAAGTCTCTTCAGTAGTAAAGGTACAGAATAGTTTATTACTCATATCTTCATTTAAATATATCGGCTCGATGTCATAATCGAATACCGTACTCACAACATTTTGTGTCATATATAAATATCTTTTTTGTTCTATAACATAAGATCTTTTGCGTATTTGAATTTAATTGGATATTTACCATCAGATTCAAGTATCTCTTTAAGGTTCTCTAGTGTTTCTTTTCCATCTTCCTTAAAAAAATCAAAAAGTAAAGCGTCGTATGTATACAGAACTAATTTAGTTTTTTTATTTTGTAAGTATCTAAGTACTTCTTTTAAGATAAGAATGTTTCTTGAAGTTTCCAAACTTTGCATTATATAGTTCATTAACTTCTGAGGATTCATATCTTTTAACTCCTTAGTGAACGGTTTATTACTAATTGGCGCCAAGACTCTTCCGTTAGTTTCGTATTCGGTCCAAAGACTTTTGATAAACCCATCGATTTTTTCAAACACGCTGAGAAAAGCGTATTTCTCTGGTATCTTTCCGTAAATTGCGTGAAAGTTAATCTGTTTGGCTTGATTGTATTCTTCATCTGTTATTTCTTCTTTGTTAAAGTATTGTTTTGCTAGCTGCTTATGAGCTGATTCATCTGTGAGAGGGTATCCAATCTGTTCACAAAGTAAACGAAGGTGATAACCATCAAAATCCAGCTCAACAAAATAATCCCCGGTCGGATGAAAACATTTCCTGTGTTGTTCGCTCTTAGGTATAGCAGCGAAATTAACGCTATTAAAAGCATTAGTAGGTCTAGAGGTTGCATTGTATAAATTATAAGAGGTTAATACTGTATTATCTATTATGTTATGTAGAGCATTACGTGGACTAAACATTTTTACAAAATTATCATAATATATACCGAGACCAGATTGTTCGAGTAAGAAAAATACGTTAGTTGCGGTCTTATTATAAAAATCGAATCCAGATGGAAGGTCATATTCTAACACTTCCTTTATTTTATCGTAAACTTTTTCACAACTATCATATAACTTTGAGATAGGAATAATTTTGTTAATGTTTTTAAAATCTCTATATTTGCTATAAAAATATGTAAGATCGTGGTAATACTCTAACCTATCGTATTTTACCATTGAATAAAGTAAAGATATATCAATGGCATCTTGTAGATTAAAGTGATATAAAAGGTTTTTCTTATCTAATGTATATATTTTACTGGCCTTAGAAAGTATAGCGTAGACACGGTCTTTAGATACGTTTAGACCTTCATCATGATCTATAGGAATAATATATCCGTAATCAGATTTAAGTAATCTAATGTAAACTGCTACTGTTGAAGTAAGTTTAGGGTGGTATAAGTTATTTGTAGATATTACATCCACATAAACTCCTAATCTAACGAGTTTTTCTAATGACTCTAACTTATTATCTTGCTCTACTATATAAAACACTTATATAACCTTTTATGTAATATAAGAATATTTTACTTACGAACAAACTGAGAAGGATCTTTTAGTATCTGTTCACCAATACCGGGTAGAAGTTTTTCGGCTTGATTTATAACATCTTGATTTTTTGACTTAGTACCTGGGTATAGATATCCGTTAATTATTTCATCTTCTGGATTACCTGTTATGTACCATTCTATTTTTATTACTCTTCTATAAAGTTTTCTATCTTTTTTTTCTGCTAGATATCGATCTTTAGTCATTTCGATAATTTTATTTGAACGACTGTCTTTACAGAAAAATCTAGAAAAAAATCCTTTGTCGTATGCTGTCGCAGAAGGTGTTATAGTAGAAGAAGTAAACCCATTGCCATACTTTTTACTATCGTCTACATTACTAAAAGGAATTAAAGTTAAAGGTTTAGAATCAGAAGTAATTTTATCTCCTTTAAAAAAGTTACCTAAAAAATCTTGAATAAATTTTCCATTAAATTTTAAACCAGTTATGGGATCAATTAAATTTCCTTCTGGTTTAGCTCCTTTCTTTTGTTTAGTTTTAGGTATATACATTATACGGTATATGTTTTTATTTTTCCTTTATTAGCTAACGATATAGATTCACTGAGAAATTTTTGACCTTCAGTTCCAGGACCCCAAGATATATGAAAATGTTTTCCTGATGCTGCTTTGGTAGGGTTAGCATATTCATCTATAAATCTAAAATTAGGTTTATTTCCAGCTGCATATCCTTGTAAAATTTCCTTTACTTCTTTAATATAATTAGGTGTACTAGGAGTAACTACAAAGTCAAGTCCTCTACCTGCTTTATGTCTACTGTTATATGACAGCTGTTGGTGATATAAGTCATTACCCCCAGTAAATACTAACGTTGCACCAGGTACAGTGTCTTTCACTTGTTTTGCAACAGATATACCCATATCTGCTGTTTGTTTAGTTATGTCCCCTCCGTTAGAAAGTTCTCTTCCTTTTTCTAAGTAGCCTAAATTAGTTAGAGTAGATCTAAGACGATCAGCGTTTGGTGTAGGAGCATCTGGGTCAATATCTAATTCTGAAAGTTGGTTGTTTGGTTGAGTAGAAGTACGTTGGTTATCTGCTTTTTCAGCATCTTTTATTTTTTGAAAACCAACTGCGTTAGCATTTAATTTTCTAGTTGAAAAGAATTGAGTTTTTAAAATAGTTACCCATTTATTATCTGTACCTATAGTGTGCTCTACTCCTGTTATTATGTAACCAAAATTATCATATTTAGATGGTAAAATATTTTTATTTATTTTAAAAGCAGTACCTACTTTAAAACCTCCTAAACCTAAAAAAGTAAGTTCTAATTCAACCGGAACTACCCCTCTTGCAGTTTCTTTTTGGCTACCTAAATATTCCCTACTTAGTTTTTGCATAACAGCTATATTATCAGGTTTTAACTGATTAAATAATTCTCCGTCATAAATTTGATTAGTTATAGCTCTTGTCCATCTTCCTTGGTTTAATTTTCCATTATTAAAGTGAACAAATGCATCTTTAAGGTCTTCTAAAAACTTTTCAAATTTTTCATCATCCTCTTGATCTTTTTCTGAAGTAGATTGGTCTTTTACAACTAAATGTCTATCTATTGCTCCAGAATTCCATTCCAATATTGAAGAAACATTATCTTGGTAATTACCGCTATTACCTTGTGCTGCAATAGACAATTGAGATGCTATAGCACTAGAAATTTTACTAGAAATTTTTATAGAAGATACAGAAGTTTTCAAACCGGATACTGTTATTTGCGGTAGAGTTTCAGGCGCTATTGCTTTTCTATCAACAAGTACATGTTTTCTACCGTCCCAGGATATGTCGAAATCATTTATCTCTCCAAGACAATTCTGGACTTTGGAAAGAATATTTTTTATTACGTCAAAATACCCTATTCCTTCTTCTTGAGCATCGTTAATAACTGCATCTAATTCTCCGGTAACTAAAGAATTAGAAACTAATATATTTAAAATATCATCAATTCCACCGTTAGCTTCTTTTTTATAATAGGTAGTAACTTTAGAATGAAAGTCGTTAGCATACGAAGTAAACTCTTTCAATGTAGATTGATTAGGTAAGACAGCAACACCAGGGTCAAGACTATAGTGTTCTGGAAAGGTAAAGAATTTTTTTCCGTAGTCTATATTGAACTCTATAATATTTTCTCCTAATTTAGTTTTAGGATTTTTTTTCGTATTGTCTTTTAAAGTACATAATTTATTAAATATATCCAGTACTGTTCTTAAACTAATAAACTGTAGATTGATAGTTTTTTCGAAACCAAAAAATCCTAATAGTCCTGAGGTTCTCTTTACGTCTACTGCAAGTCTAAAAACTTTAAATGGTTCTAAAACTTGACTTACATAATTAGCACCTTCGTCTTTTAGTACCTCTAATCCATTGAATTCAATTTCATCATCTTCTGCTTCTAATTTGTTAAAAATATAATGATAGACTGATTTTCGTTGAATTTTACCTTCTTCTTTTTTAGCTTTAGTTATTTCGTCTTTAGGAATAACATCTGTAGTTTTAGCATTTTTAATAGACTCTAAAACTATACCTCTAGAAATAATTTTTACTGAGCAATCATATCCTCCGTCAGGGCGGAATTCCCAAGAGAAATTACTAATATACCCATACATTGCATCATAATTACCTAAGTACTCTTTTCTTTTATTCTCTATTAGAGTCTCAATAGAATCAGAGTTTAAAGATTTAAACCAATTCTTATCGTCGATAGTTTGAGATTCTAACCCCGCTTGTTGAATTTTACCATCATTATTTGTATACACAGAATGTCCCCATTCAAGCAAAGTAGTATAGCCTGGTCTAAAGTAAAGAAGTTCTACTATATTTAAATCTTCTACAGACCAAACATTAAAATTTACAGTAGCTTCCATTAAAGTACCGTAAGTATTTTTTGATGTTACACTCAAAGAAGTAATACCAGGCATTGGTCTAAATCCTAAAGTTCTTTCAAAATTATTATAAGCCGATTGAACTCCTATAACATTAGGTGTCCTTGTAATTCCGCTTCTAAGTCCAGAAACTGATTTTGTACCCCCAATAAGTATAAAGTTTTTTGCAAACTGATTATCACCTACAATTTCTTTTCTTTGATCTTTAGATAATTTTAATTTATCAGCATCTTCTAAAGTGATTTGATTTACACTAGAACGAAGTTTAACCCAGGCTGAGTTAGAATTTAGTATTAAATGATCTTGACTTACTTTAGAATCTTTTTCAAATACTTTTTCTCGAGCTTTAATTTGCTCTATTATTTGAGTACTAACTCCTGAGCCTATTTTCTCTTGAGTATTAGACATAACTTACCTTTTTGAGTTCAACTCATTAAATAAACTTCTTACTTTAGCAGCATCTGCAGGAATTCTTAACTGAATGCCTTGTTCTACAATTAAACCATCTTTCTTCGAGTTATTAGCACTTGCTATTACCCACCATAAAGTACTATCACCATAAAACTGTAATGCAAGAGTGTCATATCTGTCCCCGCCAGTAGTAATGATATAAGTATCATCTTCAGTAGCAGGTATATCTGGGTATATTACATTTTTATAATATCTTCTACCACTTTCTTGTTTAAGCAATTCAATATTTCTAAATCTATCTGGCATTATCCAAAGTATTTTTGACCTGCTGTGAGGTTACTTTTTACATTAAAGTCGTGTATAGGTGTAAAACTAATCGAAACGTCAAGGACTTGAGGTACTTTAGGTAAATCTTCATCAAATAAATCTATTTCCCATTGGTAAGAAGTGTTCCAACTAATCCCTACATTAGATATAAACCCTATCTGGTCAGTTATATAGTCTCCTATGGTTACTGAGGTAAGTGTGCCTCTCATAAATTCACCTTCACTATTGTATGTTGGTGCAGTAGTCGCAGCTAATAAATTTAATTTCTCATACAGTGGTACAAGTTCTTCTTTAGAAAATGCAGCAATTTTAAATGCAAAACTTATATCCCTTTTAAAGCCTTGATAAGTGTAAAATTCTTCTGCTCTACCAATATACCTAGTACCAGACCATTCACCATTAAAATCATCTGTTAAATTATCTAAAAATGCTCTAAAGTACAGATACTTAGATTCAGTAGGTGAAGTAGAGATAAAGTAAAAAGGTATAATATCTTCTTCTAGTCCACTAGTAACCGCTGCTGTTGCAGCAGCTAATTTATTTACTTCATCTGGTTTTAATTCTGAGTTTTCTTTATATTTTTCGACACCGGCCATATTCAAACGGACATCTATTTGCTGCTCAGTATAATTTATATTAGAAATATCTGTAGTCGATGAAAATCCGTTTTCATCAAATAAACTCTCAACTCCAGAAGAATTACCCCATTTTCTTACCTTTCTAAAATCTATAAGTTTTGTTACTCTGTTTCCTTTATCATCGGCTCTACTTACTCCTCCTTCTTTAAGTTCGTAACCTTCATCGTTAGGTTCATCTTCTTGGAACGATCTTAACTTAGTAGCAGGTATTTCTCCTGGTTCATAGCTATCTCCTTGTACGATGGTTACATTTCCTTCCTCATCTTCTTCTGATCCAACATACCCATCAGCTTGACCATTGTATTTATCTCCAAGTGATGCAAGTTGACGGCCACCTTTTTTAGTTAAAGGTACTTCAGGTAATTCATCTTCAACTCTTTTAGATTCTACACTTTCTACAGAAGTCGATAGTTTACCATTTTGTTTTGTATAGCCATCTAACTCAGGGTTAATATCAGGACGTATATCTTCTGTCTTTCCATCTACGTTAATAGTCTGTGTAGATGGTTTATTTTCTAGTAAATTAGGAGATTGAGGTTCATAACCTCTACCGCCGTCGTTATCTCTAACTACTTTAGCATTAGATCCCTTAGGAGTACCTCTGATAATACTTCTTGCGTCTAATTCGCTAAAACCATCAGCATTTAAGTAACTATCTGGATTGTTAGGTCCTTGAAGGTCTGAGTTAATATTGATTTGGTCATCGTTTTTCTCAGTTCTAAATCCTTCTTGTCCAATATTTAATGGACTAGATTTAAAAATATTAGATAAATTTGGGAGTAGATTAGATCTCTTGTCTTTTTCGTTTTTAGTAAAAAGACCTTTTATGGAATTAAATACACTCTTTATATCACTTCTTAGATAAGGGTTAGTATCGAAACCTTGTTGTACATCAAATTTACTGTTTTTATCTAGTAAACCAGATTGACCAGGTGGAGCGTAATTAGGCTGACCTTCATTATCAGTAATAATAGTATTTCCCTGTAATGCTCTAGCAGCTCCGTTTACACCTGCGTTACCTATACCTAAATTTTGTCTTAGAAATCTACCTAATACTGTTGTACCAGGAGAACCCTCTTTTAAATATTCAAAGCCTCCAAAGCCGTAAACAAAATGAGTTCCGGTACCGTTTACCGGTACTTGTGAAAGTGTAGATCCTACTGCTTTTAACGCTGTTCCTGTACTGCCAAATACTTTCTTTATTATATTACCTTTTTGATTAGGTAAATTTAATAAAGCTTGATTCTGTGCGAATTTTTGACCAGGTTTATCGACAATTAGTTTACTAATTCTAGATAGATCATCAATTCGTGCAGAAGCTTCAGAAGTATTTGCACCGTCGTTATAAGGTCCGAATCCAGTTGAAGGTTGATTTCCAACAGGCGGTAAACCTTTTGTTATATACGGTTTGTTAGCACCAGCAGAACCAAACGTTAGAGATCGTAGTCTTTTTACTCTTTCGTCTTCAAACGAATCTCTAAGGGTTATTATTGGCATTTAACTATTCTGGTGGGTTATCTAAATATTTAGGTTGATTAGCACCGTCTAAATCATGAACAGAGTGACCTGCTTTCATAATAGTAGGATTTACTTCCTGAGCATGTAATTGAGAAGTTGCCAAAGCATTTTCTCTAGTAGCTGGAGTAGTTCCTTTAAGACCGTGTATTGATCCTTTAAGTTGGTTTTTTAATATTCCGTGTTCCATAATAAATTTTATTATAAATAGTGTTTAATTATTGTCTGTATGTACCTAAAACCTGTGCTTGACCTGCTTTATTACCGTCTATGTATACATTCCCTCCAGCTTGTATAGCAGCTAATATAGCATCTAGCTTTTCTACCATTGCAGGGTCAGTATTAGATTCTTTGTCTCCGCTTATACCCTGTATTAACGAGGTTATAGCCCCAGTTGCAGCGACTGCTGGTGCTGCTAAAGCAGTAGTAGTAATAAGATCTTTTACTTCTTCTAATTTAGAAGTCTCCAAACTGTTTAGAGCAGATGCTAGTTTTGCAACTCCTTCTGCCATTATAGTTATACCGTTGCCGGCTAAATCTAAACCAGGTCCTAAACTAGATATTCTTGCTAAAGCGTTTATTCCTGGTATTGCTAACAGAGCAGCAATAGAAAATATACCAAGTCCACTTGAAGCAGAAATAAGGGCAGGTCCTAAAAGAGCTAGTGCAGCAACCTTTTCTAGACTAATTTGTTCTAACATTAAAGCTATACCTTCACCGGCAGATTTTAACATACTACCTATTCCTTCAAAAGCAGATCTTATTATATCTCCTATAGCAGAAATTAGTGGTGATAGTTTTGATAGTGCATAAGTTAAAGGTATCATTGCTGCTCCAATACCGGCTAATGCTAAGAGTGCTAATCCTACTTGCGGTAGTGCTTTAGCAACAACAGAACCAAATGCTTTTAAACCTTCTCCTATACCTTTTAATGCAAGTTTGATAGCTTTACCATTTAAAAACTGTAAACCTATTAAAGAAGGTAGTGCTGGAAGTAGAGAGGTTAAACCTAATGCAGCTGGGATAAGTGCAAAGGCACCTCCTATTACTTTTCCGCTTGCCATCTCTTTAAGTCCTGCAGCTAAGTTAGTTAAAAAGTCTTTTATGCCTTGTCCTGCTTTTTGAGGAACCATAGATCCTTTTTTAGCACTATCAGCAGCTTTATCACTAACTTCAGAAACTTTATCAGCACCTTTAGTTTTTGAAACAATTTCTTCAACTTTAGTTTTACCTTTAGCTTTAGAAAGTAATTCCTTAGCTTTATCAGGATCTTTAGCAAATCTTCCTTTTGCGTCTCTAAATCTTCCTTTAGCATCTTGTGTTACTTCAGATACCTTATCTTTTATCCCTTTACCTTTATCTAAACCTTGAGTAAAGGTATCTTTGAGAGTTTCACCGAATCCTAGTACATCATCTCTTAGTTTTTTAATAGAGCCTATAGGGTCATTAAAAAACGACATTAGGGATTTTTTTGCCGCTGTTGCATTTTTTACTACTCCGCCAATTTTTTCTCCAATACCAGCAATATTTTTAGTAACTGCTGATGCAGCCATAATTGCAAATACAGAACCGACGATTGGTTTAAGTACTCCTAATTTATTTAAAAGATTTACTATCCCACCTACAATATTACCAATAAAAGCTACAGCTGGTGCTATAGCATCAACTATATCAACAACTACATCTAGTATAGGGGCAAAAGCTTGCTGTATTCTTTCTACAAGTTTAGCAATTTTTTCCTGAACGTCCATTGCTTTCATATTCTCAGCATTTACGTTTGCTGCTTTAGCAGCTGCTTCTGCAGAAAGACCGTTTTCTCTTGCTTTTTGATACGCTATTCTTGCAAGTTGATCTCGAGTTAAACCTAATGCTTTAGCTTGTGCTTCTTGCTGTATACGGTTCATTTTACCGAACTCGTTAATATCAGAAGAGTTTTTAAATATCTCGTTTCCTAAACCAGCTAGGTCATTATTTAAAGCAAGTTCCCTTGCCTTAGCCATATTGATATTTTTTCCTGTAAGTAACTGTGCTTCTAATTCACTTTCAATAGAAGATTCAAAATCTAATAAAGAACTAGCTATGTTATCAACATCTTGTAAAGAAAGTCCTAACCTTCTTGCAGCTGCGGCAGCTTTAGCTATACCGCCAGGAAATTGAGCAGTAGAAGCTCGTACTGAATCAGATGCATTTCCTACATCCTCTATTATTTGTTTATGATTAACTGCTGACCTGTTTGCTTTATTAAAAGCATTAACTTGATTTACTGTAGAATCTACTACAGCATCAATAGATTTACCAGAAGCTTGAGCCTGTACTGCTAATCCAGCAGCTTCTTTTCCTGTTAGACCCATTCTATTTTTAAGTTCAGCAGCATTAGCTAACATCTCTTTACTAAATACAAGGTTAGCACTCATTCCAAGCTCTTTTGTGAGCTCTACTGTTGTCTCTAATATATCTTTTGTGGAAGCTAACCTAGACGTACTGCCTTGAAGTCCTGAGTTATATTCTCCTGTGTACCTTTGTGCTTGTACAGCAGCTTTATTTACATCTAGAAATCCTTTTAATACAGCACCTACTGCTACGGCAGGGTCTCTTAGAGCAGCTCCAAAACCTTTTGCTAAGATGCCGGCACCTTCTAATGCAACTTTAGTCCTATCGTAGAAGGTAACAGAAGTTTTAAGTTCTTTGTTTTGGTCTTTTAAAGATTTAAGACGCTTTTCTTCCTGATCTGTTAGTTCTTCTCCTTTTGCTACTTTATCTTCAAGTATCTTTATCTGCTCGTTATTTTCTACAACAAGCTCTCTGTTATATTTTACTTGAGTATTTAAAAGTTTTGCTTGATCACGCATTTCCTGCGCAGCATCTTTCATAGCATCATGGAAGATACCAGAACGCATACCTAAACGTTCCATCAATGCACCAGTACCTTCAACTATAGCTCCGGTAACCCCTACTGTTTTAGAAATATCACTTTCTAGCTTTAACCTAGTTTGTGTATTTGTAATTGTAGCTTGAAGTTCACGACTTTCTTTTTCATTAAAATTGGCTACTTCTTTTAGATTTTTTATTTGATTGCCAATATTCTGTGCTTTGTTAGCGGTCATCTGACCGGTAGCTATAAGCTGTCTTCTTTCAGCTTGTAAAGCAGTTACTTTTTGATTAGCAAGTTGGGCTTGAAATTTAAACTCAGCCTCCATTGACTCCAACTTCTGTAATCTATTACTTAGATCCCTTTTGTTAAGATCTATTATTCCAGAAGCATCCATTGCAATATCTCTATTGATATTAGCAATAGAGCTGTACATTGATTTTTGTCTATTTAGGACTGTTGCAGCAGAAGAAAGATCAGCTACCTGGTCGGCAAGCATTTTACCTATATCGTTAACTGAAGTACCTACTGAATCAAAACGAGTTTGGAGTACAGTAGCTCTATCAGCCATACTTTGAAGTACTTGATCTACTTTTTCAGCGTCTGTACCAGCTTGACGTAGTTGTTCTTCAAATAGTTTTAAGGACTGTGCGCTTGCACCTAACTGTCTAAGAGTTTGTGCTAAGTCTTTAAACTGTTGATTATTTAGATTGTCTGCCACCTAGGTATATTTTAATATAAATAGTGAAGGCCCGCTAATTGCGAGCCTTTGTACTATATGAAGGTTGTCGTATTGCAGGACCTTTAGGAACTGAAGAACTTCCTTTTCCTTTAGAAACTTTATTCATCTCTTCGGCTTCCTTTTCATAATACTCATTCATTTTCTGAAAAGTAAAATTTCTAAGCCAAATAGGCATATTATACACAGTGGTGTAGTCGTATCCTCCTTTACCGTGAAACACTATTTCATGTATCTGTGTAAATACGCTTACCCTATAGGTTTGCGTCAGGCCAAAGAAAGCCAATCCCTATGGGTATATCGACGCCCTCCTCTGCGCCTTCTGGGTAGAATTTAAGATCTACGTCAGGTTGCATTTGAGTTAAGTATTGTCTAAATGCTCTTGAATCTCTTGCTAAAAATTCGTTATCAACAAATGATCTGACTACTTTTACATCAATATTATCATCGACAGCGATAATCATATGTTTTAATCTAGTAGAAAGTTCAGGAGATGCATCTTTGTTAATTTTTCGTAAACCATCTAACTCTTGTTGAACTTTAATTTCATCACCATGAGTCAATAACTTAAAAGTAAGTTTATTATTAGACGTAGGAGTAACAAAAGTAAATTCATTTTTACCAGCTTTTTCTATGTCTGGGTGAAATTCTTTGTTGTTAATAAGAGAAAGGTCTATAAGTTGCTTTTCTCCTGCATAATTAAATTCATAATCTTTACCGTAACCTAAAATACGCGCTGCTACTAATAAAGCATTTTTATCACCTACTAATAATTCATTATAGTTGATTTTTTTATCTATAATAAGTGATTGTAGTAGTTTATCAATAACTGTACCTTTCTGGATATAGTTCTGATTCGTAAGAATATCTTCCTCTTTTGCAGTCATATATTTCATCTCTATGTTTCCGGATCTTAGAGGTGAATCTTCTGCGTAAAGTAAGCCTTTTGAGGGTAATTCTACAATTTCCGATGGAAATTTCTTTTCTTGTTCCATAAATAATTAAATTAAAACTAGTTTATATATAAATATACGAACTTTATTTTTATAAAACAACAAACCCGACGAAAAGCCGGGTTAGTTAGGTGGTTTGTAGGAGTGTTTAGTAATTTAAAACACAATAGTCCATCGCTACTGTAATAGTCAATTCAGCTACATCTGATGTGCTCCAATCAAAAGATCCTTGAGCCATATTAGTTATGAAAGCTCCTTTAATAATCCACTCACTTACTATATCCCCTACTGGGCCAAGTACGTTAAGTGTAAGATCTTTCTTATAAAAATCAGAATAACCTGCTCTTCCTGTTACAGATTCGTAAGATAAACGAGCCCACTCCATTACTGCTTGAGCTCCTGATGGGGTTACTGGATCATAAAGGGTCATGTCCATATTTTCCCAGTTTCTTTTTCCACGAATTTTTCTATATGTGTTAATATGATCGAGTTTAACTTCTTCATCAGTGAAAGAAGGAGCCGTTACATTTTTGATCATAAAGCTTGGAATAGCATCAATATACATGATAAATCTATTCTGTACTTTAGGCTCAAAGGCTCTGAACATTATTTCGTTAGGATCTAGTACTGCCATTTTATTATTTCTTTATTATAAATATTCAACGTTTTAAATTATGCTCCAAAAGAAGCTCCTGTTGGTTCAATTGTAAAGTCTAGTACAATAAATTCAACTGTTTTAGCTGGTTGAATAAATATCTGTCCTATCAATTGGTTGCGGTCGATAACGTCTGCAGTGTTATTAGTGTCATCCATTACTACTCTATAAGCATATAAACCTTGTCTTTGAATTACTGATTCTAAATAAGGGTTTACTTGTGCTAAGAAGTTATTTCTCGTAGCTGTAGTATTTTGTTCAAATACTAAGTTTCTAGACACATTACCAACGAATGTCTTTAATTCTATAAGCAATCTTCTTACGTTTACTCTATCTAATGCTGATTTCTTCTTCTGTAAAGTTTTTTGACCAAATACGTTAATACCAGCTCCAGGGAAGGTAGCAATTGGATTTACATTAGCACTATATAGTGTATCTCTCTGAGATCTTGTTAATTTTCTTTCTGCTTGAATAACGTCACCTATTCCACCTCTAGTTAAACCTGCTGGTGCGAACCATGGTGCAGAAGCTCCGTCTGTGAAAGCATATACGCCTGGAATAACAACTGATGCTGGTACCCACTCTGTTTTACCAGTAGCAGATAGCATTTGTAACCAAGGCCAGTAAGTAGCAGTATAAGAACTGTTGATGTTACCTGCTGTTCCTGTTACATTCGATACTGTAGCTCCGTAGTTTTGTACGTCTACTACTGCAATTGCATCTCCTCTAGTCTCAGCTAAAGAAATAATTGAATCTAATTGAGTCTTGTGATCTCCAAATTCATAAATCAATCCTGGTGCAGATATAATGTTAAATACATATTCATCTTTATTACCTAAAATTGATATTGCGTCTGCATAGTAAGAAGCATTTCCTAAACCTTGAGTATCTGTTCCGTTAATACTTCCGAAAAAGTTTCCAGTCGTATCAACATTTCCAGCTGCTCCTGAGAATGAACCAGATTGTGCAGTTGGAAGAGAACCAGAAAGGTTTCCGTTGCTAATTAGTCCATCGTTTCCAATATAATCTAATGTTTGACGTGCAACACCAGATATTCTAATATACTTTGATTTATTTGCGTATTCTCCTGTAGTAGCTACATATACATTACCGTCTCCGTCAGTAGTCTTACTAATAGCTTGATTACCTACTACTGATTCAATGTAGTTCTCTGAGTTAGGATCTAAAGATACATCATTAAATGTTTCTAATACGATTTTGTTTTTAAGGTTATCATCACCTCTTCTCACTATTAAAGAGAATGTACCCTGACTAGTGTTAATGTTACTAATTTCATAACGTAAATTATCTGCATCTCCATTTACTAATGAATGATCTGCATTTAATGAACCGTTACTATTGAAAATAGTTCCTTTACCTAATGTCTGGATAGTGAAAGGTGTTGAACCTGATGTGGCAGTAATACCTGTATCGCTAGCTCCTGTAAAGGATCCGCTAACAACTCTTGTAACTAGTACTGAGTTTCCTCCGTTACCAAAGTAAGATTTTACTGCTAGTGAAGTTAAAAATTCTTTTTTAGCTGAACCAGAAGTAAACGTAGTACCGAATATTCTTTGGTACTCCCCGTATGAAGTAACTAAAGTGGGAACTTCTACAGGTCCTTTTACACTTGGTCCAATAATTGCTGCTCCTGCCTCGGTTGGCGCTGGTGCAATAAAAGATATGTCGTTCTCTCTTGCTAGTACACCTGGGGAGATTAAAGTTTCTGCCATGTTTCGTTATATTAAATTATGTTGTCTATAATAAATATTATAAGGTATTCGAAACCTACTGTATAATAATACATTTTATTATGTATATAAATATTAGGAAAAAACCTGAAAGTGATTTTATGCGGAAATGAATTCTCCTGTTTCTAAATTTATTGTACCCTTACCGTATTTTTTTTCTAAATTAGCTGTAAATTTAGCTTCATCTTCTCTGACTGTCTCTAAAATTTTCTTAGCAGCTACTTCTCTAGCATCTAAATCTATTTGTGCCAAAGATATAGAACCTAATTCTTCTAATATAAGCCTATTGTTAGTTCTTATTTGTTTAACAATATCTAATTCTTCTTTTTCTAATTTTCTATTTTCCATATTATATTCTTGTGTTACCGTAATGTATTATTTTAATATTTTTATCTGTTTTAAACGATCTCCATGGATCTACTACTACTGAACCATCTGGAAAATCATAATCGTGATGTTTACCCATATGTCCTAAAAGATAAACTGCTTTGATAGGTTCTATAGGATCATAAGTTACTTTTTTAGCTGATCCGTACGCCTCACAGTAATGTCCAACTAGTATAGAAGATGAACCGTCTTTATAATGTACGTCTGGTTTGTACGCTTCTCCTAAAATTACAATAGGTAAATTTACTTTATCAGATTCTATGACAAGTCTAGTGGCTATATTTTTGGCTTGCTTCTCTCTTGCTTTCATTATAGCATCAAATAAATCATAACCTAAATTTAATTCTTCAGCCATATACCTTAACGCAATATTATCTCTTGGATGACATCCTCCACCATCTCCCATACCTGCTTTCATATAAGCTTTACCTAGTATACGTTGTGTTGATCTTTCTAAAGCTCCAGTAACAACATCTACATTCATATTGCCATTTTTTTCTGCAACATCTTGAATCATATTAACTAAAGCTACTTTTGTAGAGATAAATGTATTGTAAAATATTTTAATACCTTCTGCTTCATCCCAAGTACCTACTTCGTATCTTGTTCCTTCAGTAATAAACGTTTCATAGAACTCTAGTAATAGTTTAGCATCTCCAGTAGTTGAACCATCTTCAGTGCCTATTATAATCATTTCTGGGTTTACCATATCCCATTTTACGGTGCCCATTGCTATTAAATAAGGATTATAAATAAATCTACCATTTGGTATTCTATCTATAAACTCTCTTCTTATAGTTCCAGGAAGAACAGTTGATATTAGTACTATAAGTTGATCTTTATTTACATGCTTATTTACTTCATCTAATACATTATTAACTATAGTATAGTCAAAATCTTTATTAGGTAAATGAGATGTTGGGTAACGTCCGTCATAGTCCGGATGATGAGGTGTTGGTACTGCTATAAAAATAAGTTCACGATCTTGACATACGTCTTTAATCGTTGGTACCATTTTAAAGTTATCAGGGGATACTTCTGTTACGTCGTAACCTATTACATCATGTTTTTCTGCCATAACTTCGGCAGCGTCTTTTCCGAGTTTTCCAACTCCTATAAAACCTATTTTCATATTAACTTCTTTGTATTTTAATAAATATGATTAAAAATTAAATCTGCTAGATCCATATGCCATTCTTCTCCTGGGTGGTTCCCGTCTTCAGCTTTAGGGTATTTTTCTAACAATTCTGCTTGATTTATTACTCCTAACGTTTTATCACTTATGTTATAAGGTGCTAATTCTGTGATAAGTTTAGATTTAAACTCTTCATATATCGGGTAAACCTCTACATACTCAGGAGGCTCAATAAAAATATAATGAAAATTTAACGATTTAGAAACTAAATAACTAGTAAAGGTACGTATATTCATAATACTTTTTAAAAAAGTATCAGTTGGATTAGAATAGGTAAATTTATTTCGCATATATTCTTCATGCCATTCACCACGAGCTCCTATAAAACTTTCTTCAAAGAACATTTCTCTAGTATAAAAAGACCAGAGTATTACAATGGTATCAGTTTCGTACAAATCGTTAGATAGAAACTGTTTAATAATAAAGTCATTCCCGCGTCCAGGCATGGCGAGATTTTTAACAGGTAAATTTAACTTTGTTCCTAACAATGAAGGCCAAGCATATTTACTTGGTTCTGGTCCATATCCATTATCTGCATAATTTATACAATCTTTTAATCCATGACCGTATGTATAGCTATCTCCACCTACTACTAATCTCATTTTTTTAAATTATTATATAAAGTTAATAACTGCTCTTTATAGGCATATAGATAAGTATCATCCATCAATGTATTAAAGTTATGTTCTAATGTAGGTAACATTTCTGTATAAACTGTGTTTAGTCTATCTACACTCCATAAACTAATATCGTTATAAAGTTTGTACAGTTTGTTAAACCTTATCAACCAGTTTTCTTCTTCATCGTAACTTTCATCCCACCATCTGTCAAAAGTTTTATACCCTAGTAGTTTAAGATGCTTCAGGTACCCCGGTCCAGCAACAATAATAAAAGGATTTAAAGAATATATTGGTTTAAAAGTTTTCTCGCTAAAAAATACGCATTTATCTGAGTGGAGTGTTTCAGTTACTATACTTATTAGGGCTTTATTATGAGTATTATAATCTAAGGCATGAGCTAAATTTTCTGTATTCCCGTTTTGTTCACCATCTCTTATGGTAAAAGGAACAGATAAATCTGTTGTTTTAATAAATTTAAATATATTTTCATAGTTATCTAAAACTTTCCAATAATCATTATTCAAATATGCTTGATAATCTTTAGGATTATGATCAGGCGAAGGGTTGAAAAGACTCCCAATAGTAGTTTTATCTAAGTTTTCATTAGTTTTTATTTGAGCAAAAGTAATCATCCTATGTACATCTAATCTTCTATTAAAAATTGAAAAATGTTTAGTAAATTTAAGCTCACTTCTTTCAGTTAAATTTTCTAACTTTTTATTCTCGTGTACTTCTCTATAACCCGGTAAATGTTTATGGCGGTGGTCTACAAACCATAAAACGTGTTCGAAATAATTATAACTTAAAACTGTAATTTTAGGTAAATAATCTTTATTACTAAGAAATTTTTTATATGTTTCATTTAAAATTAAATTACTATGTACTAAAATTATAGAGCTGCTATCTAACTGGTTTGCTTTCGAAAATTTATGAAACCATTCAAAAATTCTGTCATTTGCTCCTACGTATCCTTCCATTGGGAAAAGAAAGAGAAATGAAGCTTTACCTAGTTTAATATATTCTAAAATATCACTTGGAATTTGCGGTACAGGATCAGTTTCAAATAATTTTTCTCCTTCTAAAAAGACCGGTATAAAGAAAGTCTCATTATTTTTTATAAAATACTCTATCGACCTTATATTATAGTCCAGCTCTGGTAATGCAGGTAGGTACTGCTCTTCCCAGTGAAAAAAATATCCTGCTTTGTTAAGTTTTTCGATGGTTGATGGATAATCAGTTGTGTGTACTGGTAATTTTAAACCGATTAACTCTTCAATTTTTTCTATGTTTAAGTTTTGAATATCGTTTTTTTGATTTCTAAATAAGTTTTTATCTCGTTCATAAAAGAAATTAAATCCCTTATATACACCATGATTATCTTCACAAAAAACCTGTCTATACCCTATGTTAATAGTATTTAACATAATCAATTACTTAAATTTACTAAGATATTAGTATTCTCTCTATGTCTAGTCAAATCCATCATTACATTAAAATTATGTATAAGTGTATCTTCCATTTCTTGCTGTATTTTAAACAATTCATCTATAGACAGCTTACTTAGTTCTACGTAAACATCTAATAGTTTATTAAATCTAGCTATAGAATCAACTTCTTCATCATAATCTTCGTTCCACCATCTGCTAAAAGTTTTATACCCTAATTTTTTTAGTTCTCTTAAAGTAAAAGGATTCCCTACTATCAAAAAAGGTTGACATAGATGAATACTTTTGAAAAGTTTTTCAGTAATGAATACAGTTTTTGGATCATATAGGGTTTCTGTAATTATATTAACAAAGGTAGATCTGTGAGCTTCTACGTTAAGAGATAAAGCTAAGTTCTCTTTTGGGTCTTCATCGTATATATCTAGGTTAGTATAATCAATTTGTTTTAAAAAATGTGCTATTTGATTACCAAACGTAAGATCATAAGCTCTAGGACCTCTGTCTGGATTATATGTAGATATAGTTCCGTTTATAATTCTGTATACATATTGATTATTATAGTTTACGCTATTATGCATTGTCGCTATAAATTTTCCCTTTAGAGAAGGATGTACGTTAAGCTGACCGTAGGTAACTAATCTATGGTAGTCTAATCTTCTGTTAAAACATAAAAAATGATATCTTTTTTTAGTAGTTCTAACATAGTTTAATTCATCGAAAAAATCTTTGTATTTCTTAGTTCTTTCCCAACTTTGGTACTTTAAGCGTGTATCGGAAAACCAGTAAAAATTTTCAAAGTATATATCGTGAACTATATCAAACAGTAGAGGTTCACCTATTTTTTGTGAGTATAATCTTCCTTGCTGTTTAGTAAGTAGGTTACCAGAAAAAAGCTTTACTTGTTCTTTCCTTAAACCAAACTTTAGACAAAATTCATTCATCCATTTGTATTGGAATTCTTCTTTAAAATGTCCTTCCTTTGTTAAAAAGAATATGATGCACCCTAATCCCTGCTTTACACTGTCTAATAAGTCTTTTGAAAGAACTACATCTTCAACGTTACTAAGGAAAAACTCTCCTCTGGTTATGTTAATGGCATATATAAACTTTTGTTTTTTCTCTATAAAATTAGCATAATAATCATAGTTAAAGTCATAACCACAGTACATATATATAAAAATAAGATCTTGAAGATTATGGATTAACTCATCGTATGTTGTATCGTCCTCTTCAAGGTATAGAGGAAACTTTACTTTATATTCTTCCTCTATTTCTGTTTTTGATTTATTGTATATGCTATATTCCCAACAAAGGTATTTAGGGTCAAGGTTTCCCCAAAAAGGCGGAGTGTACGCAACCACTTTTTCTCCTTTATAAATTAAAGGCTCGTTATACGCAAAGTTTATTGTTCTAGTTTCCATCAAATAACCCTAATTCAACTAATTCTTTAAAAGATTCTTTATAATTTAAATCTCTCATTTCATCTAATTTTTCTATATATTCTTTAGTTTGAGAAAGTAAATGTGACCAGTCTTCAGAATTCATAAGTTCTAGACTACCGTAAACATTTTGACCTTTAATTTTTTCTTTATTATCCTCTACATACTTAGTCAATTTCTCTGTTACTTTTCTCTTTATATTTTCAGGTAGTATCTTTGTAGATAAATATTGAGGCCAATGCAAACTTCCTAATATTATTGTATTATCTCCATCAACTAAATCTTGCGGTATAAGGTTTATTTTTTTAAAATTTTGAGAAAGCATCCATTCGTAAAATTCTGGAATATAATATATGTTAAATGCCTGTACTGTATAAAGCAGCTGAAAGTACATGTTATCTGAGGCATTATCGTCATACTTTTTAAAGTTTTTCATTACTAGATCATGGAGTGAAGGGTATCTCAAGTATCTGTTTATTCTTTCTACTCCATCTATAGAAAAATAAATTTCTACTCTTTTAAAATTCTTCCATAGCTCCATCAATTCAGAGTCATATATAGTACCGTTTGTATGATAATTAACTTGAATATTTTTAGCATATCCTCTTGATACCAATTCCTTTATAATGAGCTTATGTTCTGCTATAAGCAGTGGTTCACCACCTGCAAAAATCATCATTTTCATATTTGAACATGACTCATAAAAACTTTCTAAAAATTCTGGTCTTTTATACCATTCGTACTTTTCTCTTTCAATATAACTTTTACCTTTCCAGTCCCATTTAGCGTCTGTTTTAAGTTCTTCAGATAGTATTTTAGATTCCTTTATCCATTTAGAACTATCTACTGGTCTACACATAATGCAAGATAAATTACAAGTGTTACCTAATCTAAAATCAACATAGTATAGATCATTTTTAATTTTACCGTTTTTAAGAGTATTCTTAACTAATTTGTCTATAGTTTCTTCTCCTATTTTATGATTCCAGTTATCATTTTCTCTTAGTCTATGACTTGTTATTCCAGATTTCTCTTCATCATAACACGGTTGACAAGCATGATACTGTTCACCGTTTAACATAGCTATTCTAGCTTGCTTAAAATGTGGGGAGTTGATAGCCTCTTTTACAGTTACATCATTTAAGTTAATACCAGATGTTCCTTTAGCTACACAACATAACAAAGCAGTGCCGTCAGGCCAACTTGCTAAGTGGGTCCAGGGTAGTATACAAAATGTCTTAGATTTTTTCCAATCTTTCAATAGTACTTTATTACTCATAGCTTGTGTATAAAATTTAAGTTATTTGTTAAATCAAAAGATTTATCGAAAATAAATTTTTCAAATTTGTGATGACTTAAAATTTTATTATTCTGTTTTACTTTAAAATTATGTAATTTTATATCATTATACTTTAAATTAAATTTATTTTTAGGAAAATTACTTGCTCCAAAAATAATATGAGGATCTGGGTTTTCTTTAAATCTATCTTTAGTTAAATCTATAAGAAGTAGATTTTTTCTATTTACAGTAATTTTAAAATATTCATCTTTTTTATGTTCTAAAGTAATTTTAGCTCTATTGTTTGGATTAACAGAATAATCTAAAATATTGTATTTTACTGCCCCTGAATTATAGGTAAAGGTAAATTTAAGTGTTTTGTTTTCTATCTCTAAACCTGTAAAATGCGGCAGTATAGCAAATAAGCTTCCATCCTTATCTGTAAATTCTATATCTAAGTTTAAATTAAATGATGATTTTCCATCTAGAATTTTATTACAAGGATTGACAGGGTAAGTATCACATATACTACTAGGCCAAAAAATCCATGGATGTCCTTTACTTATATTTAACATATAGTTTTTTTAATTCAGGAAAAGTTTTTAAAAAGTTAGTATCTCGTCTTTTATCGTACTCTGTAATAAATTTTGCAAAAGCTTTTCTATTTAACTCTACATCAAAT
>Ga0222718_10000059_pt1 | contig 111655 bp, 88 predicted proteins | sample C33_27DmetaG_FD_165045 | JGI IMG/M metagenome (GOLD analysis project Ga0222718, IMG submission 165045) | Estuarine water microbial communities from San Francisco Bay, California, United States - C33_27D | ecosystem: Environmental > Aquatic > Marine > Unclassified | place: USA: California...
TCCCGATATCTCCATCGGGGAGACACTGATCCTGATGAGCACGATGCTCTCTTCAGAAATCAGGCTCGCAGGAAAGTCTGTTTCGAGCAGCCCCGCGAGTTTTTTATCTCAGTCGCATCTGGGTTTATTAAGCATGGTTGCTGATCGATCATTGATTGTGATTTCTCATTCCGAGAAGTTGCTCGCTCAATTTGAGTCTCTGGAGATCGGTTCGTCGGAGGATGAATCGGCTCTTTTGCTATCACCTGACGAGACTGCGTTAGTGAAGCAGAAGCTGGATTTTGAGTCGCCCGTCCTGTTCGTGTTGGATATGAGGCCCCAGTATCGGGCGCAAGATCTCATTCCTGTTCTAAACCTTCTCGATGAAACCCCGGATGCCAATTGGAAACTGCTTGCCGTAACTTCTGGTGTGATCTCTTTGAAGATCGCAGGCATGTTATCACGATTAGTTGATGGATATCTCGACGAACGTCGCGATTGTGCCAATGTGAAACAATTGGAATCGTCGTTGATTCCTTACTTGAATGACGAAATTGCCTCCACGCGGCTTCGAGGTGGGTACTACTTACAAGCGGGAGATGTCGAACTTCGTACATACACGCCGGCGATGGTTCCTCTCTTAGGACAACTTTCAAAGATTGCCAGGCACGATGTTACCTTGATGCTGATTGGAGAGACGGGAACAGGTAAGACCACGCTTGCCAAGTTGATGCATCGAATGTCTCGTCGCAAGGAAGCAACATTCCATACCGTTGCCTGTGGCGCTCTTCCGAAAGATTTGATTGAAAGTGAATTGTTTGGTCATGCCCGTGGTGCATTTACGGGTGCTGAACGGTCTCGCATTGGACGTTTTGAAGCGGCAAATGGTGGGACATTGCTTCTCGATGAAATCGACTTGTTAGGCCCCTCCGAGCAGGCGAAACTTCTCCGTGTCATCGAGACCGGTGAATACGAGAAAATCGGTTCGACCGACACGTTACACAGTTCCGCTCGAACGATCGTGGCGTCGAACATCGGACTCGATGAGTTGATGGATCAAGAAAAATTCCGAGCCGACTTATACTATCGCCTGAATGTGCTCCAATTCCGTCTGTTGCCATTGTCTGAACGGCCTCATGATATTCTACCACTCGCCATCGACTTCATCGAATCATTCTGTAGTCACCACGATATTACGATTGATTATGTCCGCATGGATTTCCTCGAAGCTTTGCAGACTTATGCCTGGCCCGGAAATCTGCGCGAGCTGAAAAATCAGGTTGCCCGTGCGAGTATGATGGCAGAAGGGAAAGAACTTCGATTATGCGACCTGACTCCTGAAGTCCAAAATTCTGAGCAATCCGTGGAACGCAAATCAAACGCCGCAACAACATGCAGCGATGACACTAACGAGACACTCGCCGATCAGGTTGCAAATAACGAACGTGAAATTCTGATCGATGCGTTGAAAGCCAATAATTTCAAACGCATCGAGACTGCGAAGTCGCTGGGAATCAGTCGTGTCGGACTTTATAAGAAGATGAAAAAGTACGAACTGCTCGACGATCAGCAATCTTCGAAAGATTCAGCTCAGTCGGTCGCTTGAAGAAGCTCTTGAGATTTTGATTGCCAATATTCGAGCCATTGAGCCATCATTGCACCGCGAATATCTCCCGCTTGGCTGTTCTCTTCAGCAGTTTTCCCCCAGTAGAAGCTCACCCAGCCATCGGTGAAATCTTGGGATCCATCGATAAATTCGTCCATTTCTTTCAGCGAGCATTTCAGCGGAAACATTTCTTCAATCACAAGTGGTTTTCCCACATCGTAAACCTTGATCGCTTCGAGTGATCCTTTGATGTTCCCTTTTTTTGGATAGAAGTGGACAGCAACAAAGTCGAGCGGCTTGCCAACGACGGGATCGTGGAATAATGGTTTCGCGTTCGGCCAGGTATGAGCCCACGGAATTACTCCCACCGTGATCATCGTCTGCTGATCGTCATTCCGAATCGACTTCGCCAGGCGTTCAACCCAGGCCTTGGCGATGAGTTCACGAGAGCGTTCACCGGGTGTCAGCGTGATTCGTTGAACAAAATGCTTTCCCCCGAGTTCTCCGGCTAGCCATTCTGATTGTGGTGCGGCTCCACCGATGATCGGTTCATTCATCAGGTCATAGCAAAAGATCGCAGGACTTCGCTTACAGATTTTCGCGACTTCTGCCCAGAAACGCGACTGTGCTTCCCACCGCATGCCCTCGTTCAAGTCGTCATACCACGCAGGAACATCCTGCTTGTGGTAACAGCCAAGTCCGGTGATATCGAGATAGAGTTTCGTCTGCTCCGCGAGAGTGATCAGTCTGTTGAGTTGTTTCAAGTTTTGTGAATCGGGTTTGTCGGTTGTCTTCATGAATTTGGAAAATTGCAAATGAATCCGTACCACATTACAGCCAAGGCGTTTGATCTCACGGAAGTCGTCAACCACTGTGTCCCATTGGTCGTGCCAATAATCTTCCAACAACAATCCGTCATGGTTGTGGTCGTAATTAACTCCCCAGACGATGAATCTGTTTCCCGTCGTCGCACCGACAAAATGAGAACCATCAGCACTCACTCGAATTCGCTCTAACTTCGATTCTGAATCATCGGCAAACAAGGAGGCATTAAGTACCAATAGTAATACCAGTACCACGAAACTTGGTGTCAACTTCTTCATAGTAATTATCCTACTTGATCGCACGAACCGCTTCCGCGTATTTGAGTTTCCCCGTTTTCCCATCGTAATACTGAAAGATCACTTGAGGCAGGGGGTATGCGACCCAGCGCTCTCCCTCGACTTCGATGGGATTGTTATAGACGTTGTTCAACTGCACGATGCAATAGGTTGGGTGCAGCAGGTTTTGACGCGGGATGTCTGGTCGGAAATGGGTCGACCAGCGGATATCGACTTCTCGGGGACCGTATTTGAATTTGCCGTTGGCGGGGCGATCACCTTCATCGGTCATAAAGTGATTATTCGAATTGCGCGGCCCGGCAGCGAATTCCCAGACATTGTCGGTAATATTGCAGACAAAACTGTTATGCAGGTCGCCCGTTAGCACAAAGACCGGCTTGTTGATTTTATCAAAATGATCGATCAGCATTTCTCGTTCGTGATAAAACACAGTCCAGGCATCGTCTTTATTACTGGTTCTGACTTTGCCTCCGCCGACATGGGGGACCATGAAGTTCACAGACGACACAACAAAGATAAAGTCGGCCTTGCTGTTGGCAACTCCGTCCATCAGCCATTTTCGTTGTTCGAGGCCGAGCATGGAAATTTTCTTGTAAGGGTCTTTTGTGTCGTGCATCATTCGCATACCTCGTGTGTCGCAGATGAAAAAGTCGCAATTTGCCTGTGACATTTTCCACCAGGAGCGACGTCCGAGAGAGTAAGAAACCGTTCCGTCAACTTTCGCCGGAGGTTCAATTTTGAGATGATGTGCATCGATCACTTTAACCACGCGGTAGACGCCAGCATTCGGGTCGCCTCCGACGCCATCAAGTGAGTTTTCATTGACGCCAGCAAACTCACCTCCCCAATGAACGTGGAGATTATTCACCTGTTCAAAGTCGACCTCGGTGAAGTCGGCTGATTCATCCGTGAGAATATTGCCGCTCGCAGTCACTTTGGCTTGGCTGAGATGTACACGTTGCGTGTGGGGATTGGGATTTGCCCAGCCAAGATAATCGTACCAGGCGCGAACTCCGACATCACGATAAACGGCACGTCGATCACGAAAGCCGACAGAACCCGCTCCCCAAATGTCGTTCAGAATTTCATGGTCGTCGTAAGTGAAAAAACAGGGGACGTGACGATGAAACTCTGTCAGGTTTTGGCTTTCGTTGAGATAGTTCTTATAGTTTTGCCAAACACCCGGCAATGTGGGGGCGGCTTGAACAACAGACGGTAAGGGGCTATCCGATTCATTGATTTGCGAAAGCCATTGTTCTGGCTGATAGATACGTTGATTCTCATAGAGCCAATCACCATTTTGAATCGAAAAGTGAATGTCATCAGCGTGTTGATCGAGCAGTGTTTTGAAGGTTGGAGTGCTCGGACCAATACCATGAGACGGGGCCTGATTGTTCCCACAGGCGAATTCAAAACTAAAATTGAACAACCCGGCTGGATTCAGTTCGTTATCAACAAGCGATGTCGGGTCGGGCAAAGTCCGAAAAGTGCCAGCGCGTCCTGTTCTCTCATGCAAACCGGGCATCACGAGCTTGTACCAATATTTGGTGTTTGGTTTCAAATCAGAGAGTTCGATCCAGCCGGTGTTGTCGGTCGTGGAAGAGGTCTGCACAACGTCTGAAGTCATGTTGAGAGCATCGGGCGATTCTCCATAAAGAACTGCAAATTCGCCAGCAGACTGAGTACGACCCCAGATTCCGATGCTGTGAGAGGTGACACGGCCCAAAATTGGTCCGTGAGTCAGGTGATTTTCCAGCACCCGTCCATCAGGTGCGGCTGCTCCGCAGAGATGATCGCAAGACAGGAAAATTAGTACCAATCCAAATCGGCGGAGGAGGCGACGAGACATCAAAAGGCCCTTATCTGGCAAAAATGTGTGGTGATCTATCAGTGGACGCCAGAAAACCCATCAAGTCAACGACCGATTTGAGTGAAGTTTCTGAGACTGTGAACCCGATAAAATCAGAGTGTGTCAATCTGGCACTTGGAACCGTGGAGACTCTTGCGTTTCGCCGGGAATCCGCGATAATCCATTTTGTTGGTGACGTGACCACGTCCCGACCGGAGAGATGGCAGAGTGGCCGAATGCGCAGCATTGCTAATGCTGTGTTCGGGTCAAACCGGACCGCGGGTTCGAATCCCGCTCTCTCCGCTTGGCAGTTTGTTGATAAACGGATTCGTTGGTGAGAATGAATGTTTTGAGTTGAAGGCAAGGAAGAAATCCGCAGGCGAATCACATGATTCGTCGAGGATTTGTAACGATGTATCGCAACTCAAAATATCATTCGCAGCAGAATTAAGTTTTTCAACGGGCTGTGAGAGTGTTTCAAAACCGTAATTTGCACTGCGAGAAATCGCTGTCATCTTGCGGTTTTTTTGTGTCTGATAGAAGCTCTCAAATTCAGGAGTTTTTTTGATGAGCAAATTCCGTGACATTCTGGCAATTCTTCTCGCCTTAGTCTGCAGTGTCTCCTTTGCGGAAGATACTCAGGAGGCAGATCCCCTCCAACTGACATTGCCCCCTGAAATTTATGCCGTCCCGGGGATCGAGACGAACATTTATTTCGATAATGTTGTACTGACACAGACTCCCGAGAAGTTTCGGTTTGAGGTGTCTTCCAGTCTCGGCGTATGGAGCCAGCAGCGTTGGGCATTCACTCCCAGCGAAGAAGATGTCGGCTCACACATTCTCAAGATCGATGTGTCAGATCGCCGAGGAACTTTACTTGGCACCGCGGCAACTCAATTACAAGTCGTCCCCGCTGATACGGGGCAAGGACGGAAAATTCGTTTATTGATCGTTGGTGACAGTCTTACTCATGCTTCAATCTATCCCAACGAACTCTTCCGCTTGCTATCTCAAGCGGGTAATCCTGAAACGACAATGTTAGGAACACACAAGCCAAGTCGCGCGCAATCAGGAGTGGCGCATGAAGGTTACGGCGGTTGGACTTGGCAACGCTTTGCGACAAAATACGAACCAAATCCTGATGGAACCTATCGCAAGCGAAGCAGTCCATTTGTCTATGTGGGAGAAGATCAGAAACCGATACTCAATGTGAGTCGCTATCTTCGCGAGGAGTGTGACGGTGTGCCTCCCGATTATGTGATCTTCATGTTGGGCATCAATGATTGTTTCAGCGCTCCCGCCGAGGATGTGGTCGGCATCGATCAACGCATCGATACCATGTTTGAACACGCCGAGGTCTTGCTGCGAGATGTTCGAAAATCCGCCGCTGATGCAGAGTTTGGATTATGTTTGACGACTCCACCCAATTCACGACAATCCGCTTTCGTGGCGAATTACAAAGATCGATACCCACGTTGGGGATGGAAACGCATTCAACATCGACTTGTACAACGCCAGATCAAGTATTTTGGAGACCAGCAAGATCAACTGCGTTTTCTCATTCCGACCGAGTTGAATCTCGATCCTGTTGATGGATACCCCGAAAACAATGCCGTCCATCCGAATGAAACGGGATACCAGCAGATTGGGCGTTCGATTTACGCTTGGTTGAAATGGCGATTGTCGGAAACTTCGGAGAGCAAATGAAGTTCTGTTTTTGGGCAACATTCCTTGCTGAGAACGAGTATTATTAGTTGCAGACAGACTCACTTTCGGAGAGACTCCATGCGCTCAGTTTTTCTCACCTTATTGGTGTTCCTTGGTCAGAATACTTTTCTGTTTGCTGACGACCGTCCGAATATTCTCTGGATCACTTGCGAAGACACCTCACCACACTTTGGTTGCTATGGAGACGATTTCGCCATCACTCCGAATGTTGACCAGTTGGCCGAGCAGGGGATCCGCTATACCAATGCATTTGCCTACACTGGTGTTTGCGCCCCCAGTCGCTCTTGTCTGATTACTGGCATGTATCCGCTACGTCTTGGCAGTCAAAATATGCGGTCGACCGCTACGCTTCCCAAACAAATTCGCTGTTTCACCGAGTATCTGCGAGAGGCCGGCTATTACTGCACGAATAACTCGAAGGAAGATTACAACTTCAAACGTCCTATAACGGCATGGGACGAGTCGAGTAAGAAAGCCCATTGGCGAAATCGGAAAGCGGGACAGCCGTTCTTCTCGGTCTTCAATTTTACGGTTTGCCATCAGTCGCAGATTTTCTGCAGCGAGAAAAAGTATCAATCAAACACCAAACGACTCACCGATGAACAGCGTCACGATCTCGCCGAAGTCTTTGTTCCGCCGATTCATCCCGACATTCCCGAGTTCCGCAAAGAGTGGGCCCGTCATTATGACAATGTCACCGCGATGGATTATCAGGTCGGTGATGTCTTGCAGGAGTTGAAAGAAGACGGCCTCGAAGAAAATACGATTGTTTTCTTCTATTCCGATCATGGCACCGGTATGCCATCGGTCAAAATGTTTGCCTGGGGACCGGGGCTGGAAGTTCCGCTTGTGATCCGTTTCCCAAAGAAATATGAGCATCTCGCTCCGACCCAACGGGGAGAGACCACAGATCGGCTGGTCAGTTTCGTTGACTTTGGTCCCACGGCTCTCAGTTTGGCCGGTGTCAAAATTCCAAAACATATGCAAGGCAGGGCGTTTCTTGGTGAACAACAGACCCAACCAAGAGACTTTGTCTTTGGAGGCAAAGAACGCCAGGCGGAATGTATTGATACGATTCGCTACGTCCGCAATCACAAGTTTCAATATAATCGCAACTTCCACCCTGAGCTTCCGTTCGGCCAGTACATGAGCTACGTCTGGAAGCACGACAGTATGAAAGCATGGTACGCTCTCCATCAAGATGGCCAGTTGAACGGTCCACCTGCGAAGTTCTTTGCCGTCCCTAAACCAATCGAAGAATTGTACGACGTTCAGAATGATCCCTGGCAAGTCAATAATCTTGCCAATGAGCCAGCGTATGAATCCGTTTTGAATCAGCTACGAGCGGAACTCAAATCACAAATGCTGGCTGCCGGTGATCTTGGCCTGCTTCCCGAACGGGAGATGCACAGTCGATCCGAGTCATCAACCCCTTATGAGATCGCCACCGATTCAGATTTGAACGCGATTGAAAAACTGTGGAATGCGGCTGCTGACGCCAATCAAGGTGATCCCCAAAACATTCCGAAACTCACACAAATGCTGTCCTCTCCCGATTCGGCGATCCGCTGGTGGGGAGCTTTGGGACTGGTCACCTTGCGAGAGCAGGCCAAACCCGCAGAACGGGAACTCATTTCGGCGCTCGGGGATTCCTCTCCCGATGTGCGGATCGCTGCCGCAGAAGCTTTGGCTCAACTTGGTAAGGTCGACTTGGCATTGCCTGTCTTGAAAAAGTCGCTTTCCATCGACGATCCGTTTGTGCGACTTTCTGCCATGAATCTGATTCAGCGAATCGGCTCTCCAGCGAAGTCCTTGATACCTGCGATTAAGAAGGCTGGTATGAAAAGTTCACAGCATAAAGATGTGGCATCGTACGTGGGCCGAATGGTCGATTATGTTCCTGAGCAGTTAGGCGAATAACAGTTAGAATACGAGAGAGGCTTGTTACCGCGTCATCCGCGGTTTAACCACTTCTCAATTCAATTTCCGGTGACATCCACGCGGCAGATCTTTTTCTTGCCGACTCTCACCAGCAGGCCATCTTCAACAGCAATCAGCTCATCGTGAGTTTCGATGCGAGTTTTCTCTTCTCCAAGATACGTGGCCCCTTGAGCAATCATGCGTCGTGCTTCTCCCGAAGAATTACACAGGCCGAGAAGATTCAACAACTTGACAGCCATGATTTTGCCGTCTTCAAGTTCTGAGGGAGGGAGTAATTTGATTGGAATATCTTCAGGTAAAGCTCCTTGACCAATTTCTTTTTCCCAACGTGCTGCCGCCTCGTCCGCTTCCTCGCCGGTATGGTATTCCTCGATCACAGTCTTTCCGAGTGCGATTTTGGCGTCTTTGGGATGGCCGGCAAGGATTTGATCCACTTCTCCCAGAGGTAAATCGGTTAACAATTCATAGAACATCTTCATTGCATCATCGGGAATCTGCATAAACATTTTCATCATGTCGTAAGGCGATTCGGCGATGCCGATATAGTTGCCCAAGCTTTTTCCCATGCGACGAACTCCATCCAATCCGACGAGAATCGGGGACATCACACCGATTTGTAGCGGCAACTTTTCATCGCGTTGAAGTTCGCGAGCGAGCATGAAACTGAAGAGTTGCTCGGTGCCGCCGAGTTCGATATCGGCTTTGATTTCCACCGAATCCCATGCCTGCATGAGAGGGTAGAGGCATTCGTGTAAGTAGATGGCCGATTCTGACTTCATCCGGTTCGAGAAATCATCGCGGGTCAGAAGTTGTGCGATGGTGACTTTGCTAGTCAATGTCAGGATGTCAGAAAACGACATTTTTCCGAACCAGTCGCCGTTACGATGCACTTCAGCTTTGTCCAGATCAATCACCTTGCCGACCTGTTCGAGGTAAGTTTTGGCGTTTTGTTCAACGGCGGTTTCGGTGAGACGAGCGCGGGTCTCATCCCGTCCACTGGGGTCGCCCACCATTGCCGTATAGTTACCAATGATGATGACGGCTTGATGGCCAAGTTCCTGAAATTGCCGCATCTTGCGCATTGGGACGGTGTGTCCTAAATGCAGGTCGATGCCGGTGGGGTCGATGCCGTATTTGATTCGGAGTGGAGTACCAGTCTTGCGACTCTCTTCGAGTTTTTTTGCAAGCTCTTCTTCGGGGACAATTTTTTCGACACCGCGGCCGATGATGGCCATCTGTTCTTCAACGGGGAGGAATTCCATAGTGATCTCAGTCAATCGAATCTCAAAAGGACAGAATGATGAGTTGTAGAGGTTAAGCATCTCGCGATCACATGACCCGATTGCACCCCCTCTTAATCTCCCCCTTGCCAAGGGGGAGAAACTTCTCATCTCAAAGTATTTAATTGCAATCGTGAGCGTACCAAGCGAGTCGATTTGCTGCCAGCGAGTTCGGCCAGTTAGAGCAGGTTGCCGAGAATTGTCAGCAAGATATTGAACGCATTGAATAGCATATGCATGATGACCACAGCCAGGAAACTGTTCCGAAAATGCATGACGAGTCCCAACAAAATTGCGAGCGGGAAAAGAGGAATGGAGTCCGGGAACAAGTGGACCAGGCAGAAGAAGACCGCGATTCCAGGAATCGCGATTCGTAGTCGATAGCCGAGTGACACCATTCCTTCTTGCAAAAGCACGCGATACAGCATTTCTTCCTGAATGGGCGCAACAACAACAGCCGACAGACATGCCCAGAACACAAATCGAAAATCAAGGTTTCCTTCCGTGATCATGCGGAGCAGGGGGTGGACGGCTTCTTCTGTTTCTTTCAGCGGCAAGATCATCGCAACCAACGCATACACTGGAACAACAGCGAGCAGAAACCCCTGAACTCCGTACCATGCTTGTCTCTTCAGGTCATCGGTGCGAAAGCCAACTCGCTTGCGATCATTGTCGGGTAAACGCAATACAACGACCGCTCCGATGATCGCAACGGCCAGATTTAAGGCAATCGAATATTGTGTTTTGACCAGCTCCCGTTCGATATCGAACTCGTCGCTCAATGGGGGTGAGGGGGCGAATTGATCGAGAATTTTTGGTCGAAACGTAGAATCGAAGATTGCGGCTCCCAGAATGAGAAGCCCTCCGGTCATAAATAATGTTGCAGAACGGCTTGGTAGGGCATATTCCCGAGGAAACAGCCAGAAGGGACGCTCTGATTTCGAGAGATATTGCAGCCAAAAGACGAGGCCGACCGCAATCGGTGCAATAATGAGCAGCAGACACAGAATCAGAGGGAGATCGAAAGACTGCATAGATCGGGCCAGCTTGACGGTTGGGAACTGATGCTGTGCGAGTTATGATGCGAAAAACAATCCGATTTCGCTATGACCCTCCCCTGATTTTCCGGTCATCTTCAAAACAATCACATCATATGTCGATCAACGTATTAGATCAAATCGTCGCTGACAAGCGGCAAGAAATTGAACAGGCAAAAACCTTATGCCCGCTCCATGAGTTGGAGGCACAGCTTGCCGATGCTCGTCAAGTTCGCGATTTTGTGGCAGCTCTGAAAAATGCCGACGAAATTGGCCTCATTGCCGAAGTCAAGAAAGCATCGCCCTCTGCGGGAATCATTCGTGAAGACTTCGATCCTGTCGAGATTGCCCTCACTTATCAGGAGAATGGGGCCGCCTGCCTGAGTGTTCTCACCGATGAACCTTATTTTCAGGGGCATCTCGATTACCTGAAGGCCGTTCGTGCGGCAGTTGAAATTCCCGTGATGCGGAAAGAGTTTATCATCGATCCCTATCAAGTGGTTGAAGCTCGTGCTGCCGGGGCTGATTGCATTCTCTTGATTGCCGAATGCTTGAACGACTGCAACTTACGCGAGTTGTATTTTCAAGCGTCAGACTTGGGGATGGAATGTCTCATTGAGATTTATGATCCCGAAAATCTGGAACGAGTGCTGAAACTCGACCCGCCACTTTTGGGGATTAACAATCGCGACTTGAAAACTTTTGTCACCGAATTGTCACACACGACTGATCTTGCGAAAGATGTCCCCGATGAAACCTTGTTGGTGAGCGAAAGTGGGATTCGCACGTATGAAGATGTACTTCACTTGAAACAGTTCGGAGTGAAGGGGATTCTTGTGGGTGAATCTCTGATGCGACAGGACGATATTGGCTTGGCCGTACGTCAATTACTCGGGACTGCTTAAACTGACACAGCCTCGAATCAAAATCGATTATTATTTTATTACTCAAAAGGATTTCTCTGATGAGCGACGTTGAACAGATCATGGTGGTTCCCACACTTCTCTTTCACGAAGTGGGACACTTCCAAGGGTTTTGCGAGAATGTCGATCCCTATTTGAAGACACTGCTCGATCCCGCGCATACGCGATATGAGCCGCGACCTCAGATGGAAGAAGACCCCAGCTTCAAACAGTTGATTCCCTACTGCATTTTTCGCTGCGATGGCAAAATCTTCAATTATGTACGTGGAGGAAGCGGGGGAGAAAGCCGACTGCATGCGAAGAAATCGGTCGGCATTGGAGGCCATATCTCTGCCGAGGATGAGGGAGGAGACAGCGAGCCTTATCTGGTCGGGATGCAGAGGGAATTGGATGAAGAAGTGAGGATTGAATCCCCGTTCAGCGAACAGCTCGTGGGGCTCATCAACGATGACGAAACCGAGGTCGGAAAGGTCCATTTAGGGATTGTTCACATATTTGACCTGGAAGAGCCCAAAGTTTTCCCTGCGGAAGAGTCGATACAAGAGACAGGGTTTGCGCAACCGGAACAACTGTTAGACCAGATTGACACGTTTGAAACGTGGTCACAAATCTGTTTACAGCATCTGTTTGGAAGGTAAAACCCCTGAAAAACAAACATCTATCGAGAAATTCGACTTCGCGTTCAGACTGAAATCAACTAAAAGGATGAAGAGTTGATCTGAACGATTACGACTGGCGACAAAGGAGTGTCCCCGATGAATCTGAACAGAAGAGACCTGTTGTTAAGTGGATTGTCCGCAGGTGCCTTGGTGGGGGGCGGTTCCGCGTTTGCACAAAGCGGAAAAACCACCCTCGAAAGTCTCAATGAAGAACAATTGGGGCTAATGCTCGAAGCGATGGGCTTGCAGCCGAAAAAGACCGAAAAACGGTACGACTTCGCCTTTCGCACAGCCTTAGACGGGGACGAATGGAACTTCACCATGTCTTCGGTCCTTTCCAAAGACGAAGCCTCTGTGTGGGTGATGGCATGGCTCGATCCTTTGCCTCGCTCGGCGGCCGATGTTCCACGAACAGCATTGCTGCGATTGTTGGCCGAGAACGACCGTATGGGGAATGGCAAGTTCTTTGCCTACATCGCCTCAAACCGTCGCTTCGTTCTGCAACAAGTGGTTGATAATCGCGACATGAACACGGCCAAGTTCGCTTCGATCCTGAGAGACATTGGTCGCAGCGTCAAAGATACCTATCCATTCTGGAAGGTGGAAAACTGGGCCTCCGGCGGCAACGTGCAAGCCAGCGACGATGATCGAGAAGCTCCGTCCAACCCGTCAGCTTCCGCACGCTCCGAAACAGGAACTACGAAACAGTAACAAAGGTGGAATTCCATCTTGGATCAAAATTCAAGCCCGGCCACTGATTAGTGCCGGGCTTTTTTTGTTGCGATGATGGTGAATTAGATGTTGATGGAATTGTCGCAACATCATGGCCGGTGGAACCGGCCCTACCTCTCACTCGTGAACAGTGGGAATTTCTCGCTCGGGGTATGAGCTTCGTCCATGAGTTTGACCAGTTCTTTCAGCTTCTCGGGATGTTGCTTCGCGAGGTTGGTCGTTTCTCCCAGATCGTTTTTCAGGTTGTACAACTCGGGAGCTTTTGGTTTTTTGGAACTGACCTTCAATTGCACAACTTTCCAATCTCCCTGACGCAACGCACGTTTACCGCCTTGTTCAGAGAACTCCCAATAGAGGTATTCGTGTTTGTTCTGTTGGGTCGGATTGTCGAGCAGCGTCGGCAGAAAGCTGATGCCGTCAATGTTATCGGGGGCATCGACGTTCACCAGATCGGCGAGAGTCGGTAAGACATCCTGAAAGCCGGAGAGATGATCGGTCACACGTCCCGGTTCGATGACTCCCAGCCAGCGGGCGATCATCGGCGTGATGATGCCACCTTCGTACAAATCTCTTTTGATGCCACGATACGGCCCATTACTGTTGAAGAAGTCAGGATCGGCACCACCGGCGGAAGTCGCTCCATTATCGCTAGTGAACATGACGAGTGTCTTCTCATCAATGTTCAATTCTTTGAGAAGATTCATAATGCGACCGATGTCGCGATCCATGTGAGTGATCATCCCGGCAAATGTGGCGTGAGGGTATTTCTCGTGCCGATAATGTTGTCCGCCCGGTGTGCCGTACGGTTTTTCGGATTCGAGTTTTCCCAGATATTCGGCTTTGGAGTCCTCGGGAACGTCGAGATCGACGTGCGGGATTGTAAACGGCAGATAGAGGAAGAATCGTTCTTTTTGATGTTGCTTAATAAATTCAAGGGCGTCTGACGCAAACAGGTCGTGGCTGTAATGAGTTCGTTTTGTGGGGTTATCAGGATAGAGAACTTTCTTGCCGTCTTTCCAGAGATAGTCCTGATAGTAATGGTGAGCCCGACTTTGATTGAGATAACCGAAGTAGTGATCGAAGCCCTGTTTCCAGGGTGCGCCGGCATCGGATTCCGAACCAACTCCCCATTTTCCCATGGCTCCAGTGACGTAACCGGCTTGCTTCATGATCTCACCAATGGTGACATCTTCGTCAAGCAAGTGAGCACCTTTGCCGTTACCGCGAATACGAGTGTGTCCCGTATGCTGGCCGGTCAATAAGACACTGCGCGAGGGAGCACACACCGTGCTCCCCGAATAATGCTGAGTGAACTTGAGTCCCTTCGCACACATGCGATCAATGTTCGGCGTGCGGATAATTTCACCGCCATAACAACCAAAGTCACCGATCCCCGCATCATCGGCCATGATGTAAATGACGTTTGGAGGTGCGGCTTCAATTTGTGACAGATTGACAGAAAATATCGCTAAGAAAACAACGATCAGAGAGCGCATGGTGCATGTTCCATATTAAAAATGCAAAATCGAACTAGAACGATCGCTCAATCAATCTCGGGAATCGGATCGGTCGGGGCGACGTCTTTGCCTTCCCAATTCACCTGACCATTCTTGAGTGTCAGGATGCGATGAGCACTGCCGGGGACCGGATCGACATCGATTTTCGGCAACCATTTGCGATGCTCGGCGATGATCTTGGCGTAACCGGGTTCTGCCGCGACGTTGTTCCATTCTTTGGGATCGTTTTCCAAATCGTAAAGTTCTTCAGAGCCATCCGCGTAATGGATGTAGCGGTAGTTTTCTGTGCGGATGCCGTGATTGCCGCGATTGTGTGTCGTAATGGCGGGCCATTTTCTCATGGCATTCTGGTCTTTGAGTTGCGGCACGAGTGAGTGACCTTCAAGTCCCTCGACTGGTGAGAGTCCGCAAAGTTCATTTAACGTGGGGTAGATGTCCAATAATTCCGCGGGCGAAGTCACTTTGCCTCCGGCTGTAATACCGGGACCGGCAAAAATCAACGGCACACGTGTGCCATCGTCCCAAAGTGTGTTCTTGCCGGTGATCTCTTTTTCGCCGATGTGCCAACCGTGATCCGACCACAAAACAATGATGGTGTTGTCGCGAAGTCCTTTGGCATCGAGAGCCGTCATGATGCGACCGATTTGATGATCGACAAAACTGGTGCAGGCCAAATAGGATCGACACAGGTTATGCCATTCGTTGGCTTCCTGCAGAAATTGCAGTCGTGGTTCGGGAAGTTTCCAATGGAGATACCACGAGAAACGCGGGGTATCTTTGCGGTCGTCGAATTTCACGGGAGGTAACACGGAGTCGTCATCGGGGTACATGTCGTACCATTTTTGTGTCGTATAACAGGGGACGTGTGGAAGGAAGAAACCGACCGAGAGAAAGAAAGGATCTTTGGGGCCTTTTTCGATCTGGTCAACAGCCCACGATGCAACGACGTAGTCTTGTTTGTCTTTGTCTTCATGCGGGAAGACACCCCAATCGACGAGCGGATGTGGAGCAGGGGTCTTGACCAGTTTTTCTTTCGGTCGTGCGCCGACACCGGCTGCGGGGCCGAGTGTCTCAAATTCGTTGTCTGTCTTTCTGCGACCATAACCGCCGTGATAAATTTTTCCGGTGGAGTAGGTGTGATAGCCGTTGGCTTTGAGGTGCTGAGGTAAGCTGGTCACGTCTTTCCATTGAGGGACTTGTCGAAACCATGGAGCCAGACCATAAACGCCTGTGGTGGAGGGGCGTTTGCCGGTCATCAGGCTGGTGCGTGAGGGATTGCAAAGAGGTGATTGACAATGGGCGTTTAGAAAGATGGTCCCCGCTTTGCCGATCTTGTCGATGTTGGGAGTTTTGGCGAGAGGGTGGCCTCCCAAACAGCCGATCCAGTCGTTCTGGTCATCAATGGCGATGAACAGGATGTTGGGTTTCTCGGCTGCAGAGAGAGTTGTCGTCAATAAAAACAGGCCCAGACAAAGCAACTTGCGCATGGAAAGACTTTCCGTGATGTCATCTGATGAGTGTGTGGATATCCAATCGAATATCCAGAGTCGCGGTTTTTACGCGCGATGTCAAATTGCGAATCAAAAAAGAGGCGCAGCGTCTTCATGAAAGCGAGAATACGCCCTTCGTTCAAATCATAACATGACTTCGTGTCGGACTTCTACGGGCCAGCCAACGCCGCGAGTTTTAAGAGTCTCAAGGATGGAGCTCACAAGTCGGCTCGCATTTTGGGCAAGTTCTCGAAATTCGGGTGGCTCTTTCTCGGCGTTCGAATCGTCCCGAAGTATTTTGACGATCTCTACAGACGACATCTGACTCAGAAAGAGATTATAGCTGTCCAAAATTTGACTTTGATTCTCACTCTCAGCGAACAGGCAAACTCTTTCCAGCGGTGTGAGAGGCAATCGCTGCATCAGCCACTCCCGGGAATCGCCTGTTTGTGCCGAAGCCTCACCCACCAATAGGATCAATCCAAAAATCAGCAGATTCCGACTGTGGCGAAATTTAACATTGATGTACCGCCATTCTCCCAATGAACGATCATCGAGCCACAAAGATCGTCCCCCGAGAGCTTTCCAGTAGCGGATGATTTCAATCAACAGCCCAAGCCATTGCGAAGGGTTGTTGGATTCTGGTTCACGCAAGTACCGATTCAACACGGCACGTTGCAGCTCCTGAAATCGGTCCACTTGAAAAATCGGCTGAGAGTCAAGGAGCAATTGAATCCGTTTCCCATAGACAAACTGATCCTCATCAACTTGTCCTCGATGTGAGGGATTGACAAGCTGGTTCCAAGTCACTGTCTCGGAAAAAATTCCGTTCGATTTGGGGCGAATCATGGCAAGAGATTCGAGTCGGTCCCAAATCTCTCCGTAGAGATCTTGCGCGAGTTCTGATTTCGGCAAGATGTCGTTTGCAGTGACAATGACCAAATCACAATCCGAACTCGGGATTTGCTCCATACGACCGAGCGACCCACAGACATACAGCGTTTCCACGCATTCTGGTAAAGGTTTTTCGAGAAAGACTCCTCTCAGCAAGGAATGTGTTTCTCGTGACCGTTGCCAACTTTCCGCGAGAACGCTCGGTAATGGTTCGATCAAACTCTTTCGATCTGCGGGGAAGATGTCCTGAGTTGTGGAATCGAGATCAAACATATCGCGAGTTGTATCCGGGTTGTGTATGTTAAGGGAACCTGCGTTCCTGAAAGTCTTCTATCATGTCTGATGCCAAATCCCAAGTCTCGACCGACCTCGATTATCTTCCTAAGCTGCCCGAGAACCGAAATGTGCCAATTGGCTGTATCGGTTCGGGATTCATTATGTCGGATTGCCATCTGGTTGCGTATCGGAATAACGGTTTCAACCCCGTCGCTATCGCCAGCCGTAACCCCGATCATGCCAGAGAGGTTGCAGAACGACACCAGATTGGAAAAGTCTACGATCATTACACGGAATTGTTGGACGATTCCGAAATTGAAGTTCTTGATGTTGCTGTGCCACCCGATGTGACGATTGAAGTGATTCGCGAAGCCGTCAAACATAATAGCCATTTACGAGGAATTCTTTGTCAAAAACCACTCGGTATGAACTTCACCGAAGCAAAAGAAATTGTCGAACTGTGTGAAGAGGCCAGCATTGAACTGGCCGTCAATCAGAACATGCGATACGACCAATCAATCCGAGCTGGCAAATCGCTTTTACGGCGTGGCGATCTTGGCGACCCTGTCTTGATGACGATTGATATGCGAGCCGTTCCCCATTGGATGCCTTGGCAAGAGCGGCTTGGCTGGGTAACACTGCGAATCATGAGTATTCATCATCTTGATGCTTTTCGTTATTTACTCGGAGAACCGCAACGTGTTTTTGCCAGTATTCGCAGCGACCCGCGGACGGCAGAAAATTTTCCTCATCAAGACGGTATTTGCTTATACATTCTGGAATATGAAAGCGGACTTCGTGCGACTTCACTGGATGATGTTTGGACTGGGCCCGTTGTGGAAGGGAGTGAAAACGAACCTTCGATCCGTTGGAGACTGGAGGGAACGGAAGGGCTCGCCAAAGGGACCATCGGTTGGCCCAGTTATCCTGAGAGGACTCCCAGCACATTGGACTACATCAGTGCCACAAAACCTGGCGTCTGGCAGTCGCCTCGTTGGCCGGAAGTTTGGTTCCCGGATGCATTTGTCGGCCCGATGGCTCATTTGTTGTGCGGATTGGAATCAGGACGCACCCTCGAAATCAGCGGACGCGATAATTTGAAGACGATGGCGCTGGTGGATGCTTGCTATTTGTCGGCCAAAGAACACCGCGCCGTGGAAATTGAGGAAATTCTGCGGAGTTGAACTGTCGAGAAGCTTGCCCTTCGGAATATCAACTTTCATAGTCAGTACCGGCATACTTCAGTACCAGTATGCTATTGACGACTGTGTCCCGGCTCATCCCGTGAGCATGTAGCCGATCAGTCCAAGGGCAAAGCCGGCAATGCTGCCGAGAGCCGGTAAACGAGAGTTTTTGAGAACAGCTTGGGGGGCAATGTCTTCAAAGGTCAGGTAGAGAATGCCTCCACTGGCAAACAACATCAAAGTGCCCAGCCAGGCATTCCGTTCGGCGAAGAATTCGATTCCAATGAATGCCGCCGCTGGTCCCAGCAATGACAACAAACTGAACGCGACAAGAACAGTCCGAGAGGAGAGTTGAGCTTGGCCGGTCAGCTCTCGGAAGGCATTAAATCCTTCGGGAAGATTTTGCAACGCAATCATGATGGCGATCAGAAATGCCGATGATTCTCCCGACGCAAAGGTGGCTCCTAACGCGATGGCCTCAGGAATGAAATCCGACATCATGGCGATTAACTGCGCGACCGATCCTCCCAGCCGGTCAAGAAGACAATCGAGACCATAAAAGGCGATTCCACCAAGAACAAAGGAGGCAACTGCGGGAAGAGGAGTCAGTCTGGCGGCACCTTCGGGCACAAGAACGAGGGCCACAGCCGAGATCAAAGCGCCACCACCAAAAGCAATGATCGCATGATGAAATTCTTCTTCACCCCAGTCGGGAGAAATTTTATCGCACCAGGCAAGGAACCCTCCGACGGGAATTGCCAGTCCAGCGATGAGCGCAAAAAAGAGAGCCGTTGTCATCGAAAATTTGATCCATTTGTCAATCGCGTGGAGATGCCTAAAGTTTCTTCCAGCATCATATTCCTTTTAAATCATACAAACACGTGCTTGGAGCTACTATGGATCACGGAGTTCTCATCTTTGGAGCGACCAGTTCTACGGGAATCGAGTTGAGTAAACGTCTTCATCAGGCGGGTTATTCACTTTTTTTATGCGGTCGGTCTGATAAAAAACTATCAAGTTTGGCGAAAGAAGTGGACTCCGAATATGCCGTCATCGATAGTTGGGAGAAATCGGCGGTCGACAATGTTGTTAAACAGGCGCATGAAAAACTTGGAACGATCTCTGCAGTCACCAATCTCGTGGGCTCACTGCTGTTGAAGTCGGCTCATAGCACGACTGACGATGAATGGCAGCAAACTCTTGAGGCGAATCTCACTTCTTGTTTTTCGATCTTGAGAAGTGTTATCCCCGTGATGCAAAAAGGGGAGGGTGGTTCGATCGTATTTGTGTCATCTGCGGCAGCCCTCAACGGGATGGCTAATCACGAAGCGATTGCAGCGGCCAAGGCTGGAGTCGTCGGACTTTCACGCTCCGCAGCCGCGACCTACGCTTCTCGGGGAATTCGCGTCAACTGCGTGGCACCAGGTCTCGTTCGTTCTCAGATGACTGAAAAAATGCTCTCAAATTCGATGACCGAGGAGGTCTCACGCTCAATGCATGCAGTAGGACGTTTGGGCGAACCCTCAGACGTTGCTTCGATGATTCAGTGGTTACTCACCCCTGAAAACAGTTGGGTGAGTGGGCAAGTCTTTTCCGTCGATGGTGGACTGTCGAGCTTGATGCCCAAAATGAAAGCAAAAGTCTCGTAACGAGCATTTATCGACGGATTTTGAAGAGCTGATCTCCCATCCCGGGACGGCCTTGATTGCCAAAATAAACTTTCAGGTCGCCGTTATGAATCATCGTCCCTTTAATCGACAACTGATGTCTCCCTTTATCGAGTGACAAGGGGACGCAACGAAATACCTTCTCGGAGGGGGGCAATTCAACCGGGACACCATTTAAAGTGACTTCGAGATCAAACCCGCTGCTGACTTCCAGTTGGTAGAGGTCCTGCTGGTCGGCGTCGTGATAACCGGTCAGTTCGAAGGTGTCATCCATTTTCAGGCCGTTGGCTTGCATCCAGTCGGTATTACGAGTGTTTTGTAATTCGACTTTACCAGTTTGAGTCGTCAACAATACTCCGGGCTTCAATGGTAAGCCTCGTGCTGGTCCGATTGCTTTACGGAGTGGCGGAGGTGCAATTTTGACCGACAAAGGCTTTGAGCGAATGCTCCAGCCATCTCCTTCTCCGATGGCATGAAGTTGAACCTCCCCCAGACCGATGACATCTGCGGCGACTTGCAGTTCCCCTTCGGCTCCCTCGATCGTACCAAGTAATTTGGAGAACTGATAAATCTTGATCGTTTCTGCATCCTTACAGGTCACCTTCAAGGAGACACTTTCTCCCAAGCTGCAACAACCCTCTGGTTGATCATCAGGATTTTTCGTTTGCAAAGCCAAGTCGATACTCTTTCCATACCGTTTGACACTGAATGGAACAGACTTTCGGCCATCAGTTTGAGGCTGTTGTTTTGCGGTGGCAATCACGGTTAACTCATGACTGCCATCCTCAAGATCATTGACTCTCAAGAAATCTCGGACGCCGGGTATCGAACTCGACTGTTCAACGCCATCAACCAGAACAATAAAGCGATCAATTTCGTCTTTAGGTTGAGTGAGAAGTGGAACCGAGGATCCTAATTCTTGTCCCGGCTCAAACTCGAGGTTAAATCGGGGGGGACTGGCCCAAGGCTGACAAAGAGGGTCACCAAGAATGAGCAACTGATAAGGAGATTGCACGGAGAGATAGAACGATTCGGCCAGAGAGTAGCCGCGCGCATAATAAACATGCAGAAATGCGGTCGGAAACTTGGGCTGCAAGGCGTAAGGCTCGAAAACAGTTCCACTGGTCCCCGAGGCTCCATAGCGGATCCATTCACTGATGGGAGTTTGTGTCGCGTCATCATTCATCATTCCACCAAAACTGGTGAGATGTTCGCAAATTGCTCCCGGTGTCATTTTGGATTGCGATTTGGGCCAATCAAAACCGGCAGTGCCAGACATCAAGCCTCCCACATCTCGGCGGAATTTGGGAACATCATCTTTGATGATCAAAGCATGACGACCGGTTTCGCGCAATTTAGCAACAGCAGCATCGAACCAGGCATCGCGTGTTGTTGAGCGGATGTCTTTGGTTCTCGAAAAATAGAACGAGGATGCCGGAAGATTTTCATCCGCCTCCACACTGCTACGCAAACTTTTCATAATTTCGGAGACTGAGTTTCCACGCCCGACAGTGACGCCCAACATGGTGGACATCATGTAGTGGACATCATGTAGTGGATAGGTTTTTTCGTGAATGGAAGATTGTAAGAGGTCTGATGAGAGAAGGCATAAGCGTCTTCGGTCTCAAATAAAGGGTTTCGCATTTTAGTAAGTAGATCACGAAAGCCTTCCGTCGAGCGTAAGGGACGAAGCGACTCATCTTGCTCAGCCTGCTCAGCATTTACAAAACCATTTGTGACCGCTTTTTCCAATGCCTTGAGACCATCAAGATATTTTTCATCCTCAGTCAAGCAACGTGCATAGTGATACCATAGCAAGCCGACATGATCGTGAGTGTCCAACAACCGCTCCAGAATTTTTTTGGCATCGTTGAACCGGCTTTCTTCCAGCATTTTGAGCGTTTCGCGATATTGAACTCGTTCGCTCTCGTTGGGGAGAAAGGCACCACCTGCCTGAACTCGCTTTCGGAAATAGGCATTCGAGCTGAGTTGCATATAGTTGATGTCTTCGCGAAACACATATTCAACGAGATACGTCATACCGGTCAGCGAGCCATAGGGAGTCAAATAATGCGGTGGCTTTTGGCCGGGAGTTTTATCAATGTCTGATTTTAGGCCGATCTGCCAGGGGAAGTCAGCCGAATAAGAGATGCATTCAATTTGGTTGGCGATCCCTCGTTCTGAAATCGTCAAAATGATTGGTTTCAGAATGAGCTGACGAAACTGCTCAACATCGATGGCCCAAGTGTCGGGGATGTCTTTCAGATAAATGACGTTTGATGGGGGGATATTTCGCAAGCGAATGTATTCGTTGGCGACCGCTTTCAAGGTCCAGCTATCTTCATTCACAATGACCGCGACATTGTGGGGTGATAGCCCGGCTTCCAGAGATGAAAGCATGGACACAGCGAAAAGACACATCAAGAAGAAGCGTTTCATCTTAAATCTCTGTAGATTCAAAAGGTATGATGACGTCGGACTTGCCGGGAATATGTATGTTTCCCATGACGAATTGGCCCAGTCAGCAGGAGAAAATGCCACTTCCCCACAAATTCCTACATTTTACGGTTCCGTCCAGAGAACCTGTTTTCTCTGCCGATAACCAACTATAATAGAGGTGCGGGGCAGACACACGCTCCGTCCTGCCTACAAAACATTTTTCTCAGCGAATCACCCTGCCTTATGTATCGAATTTACCTATTGTTCGCAGCTTCTTTGATGTGTCTGGGCTTAAGGTCTGTTCAGGCGGAGGCTCCACCAATCACCCCGGAGCAAGAGAAGTTCTTCGAAACTAAGATCCGGCCTGTGCTGGTCAATTCCTGTTATGAGTGTCATGGTCCCAAAAAACAACAAGCCGGCCTGCGTGTCGATCATCGACAGTTCCTTATCAAAGGAGGCGATACCGGCACGGTTCTGACCCCCGGGAAACTCGGCGAGAGCCGCTTGTGGGCCGTGTTACAGCACGATCCTCTCGACACCCAAATGCCACCCGATAGCAAACTGGCAGACTCCGTGCTTGCCGACCTCAAAACATGGATTGAGATGGGAGCTCCTTGGCCTGCTTCTGATCTTCCAGAGGCCACTGCAAGTGAGCATGGTCTCGATTGGCAATCTCATTGGGCATATCAACCCGTTACGAGCCCTGAGCCGCCCAAGCTCACGGACAGTTCTTGGCCCGTGAATGCCATTGATCAATTTGTGTTACAAAAGTTACAAGAAAATGATCTTAACCCCAGCGAAGTCGCAGATCGTGAAACATTATTGCGTCGATTGAAGTACGATTTGCTTGGATTGCCTCCCACAATCGAGGAACTTCAGGCATTTCAGAATGATACTTCTTCCGATGCCTATGCCAAACTGATTGACCGATATCTGGCCTCCCCTCATTTCGGAGAACGCTGGGCTCGACATTGGTTGGATGTCTCTCGCTATGCAGACACCAAAGGGTATGTGTTTCAAGAAGATCGCAATTATCCAGATGCGTGGCGCTATCGGGAATGGGTGATCAATGCCTTGAATCAGGACTTACCGTATGACCAATTTATTGTGCGGCAAATCGCAGCCGATCAAGCGTCTGAAAATGAGAACGACCTGCACGCAATGGGTTTTTTGACGCTGGGGCGTCGTTTTCTGAATAACTCTCACGACATCATCGATGACCGAATCGACGTGGTTACTCGCGGGCTCATGGGACTCACAGTTGCCTGTGCTCGTTGTCACGATCACAAATACGACCCCGTCCCCACGGCAGATTACTACTCTTTGTACGGCGTCTTCGCCAGTTCGCATGAACCGAAGGATGCTCCCTCCCCGCTACGGATGGTCGATAAAGAAAACCTGTTTCAACCGGTTGTCTTTCTAAGAGGCTCTGCCGGAAGTCGTGGAGAAAAAGTACCTCGTCAATTTTTGAAAGTCATTGAGAGGGAAGAACGCGAACCGTTTCAAAATGGTAGCGGCCGTCTGGAGATGGCGAAGAAGATTGCCTCGAACGAAAACCCTCTTACAGCTCGAGTATGGGCCAATCGCGTCTGGGGATATTTGATCGGTCATCACCTGGTACGAACTCCGAGTGACTTTGGAGTTCGCAGCGATCCTCCGACTCATCCTGAACTTCTCGATTGGTTGGCAACCAGCTTGATGGAAGACCACTGGTCAACCAAAAATCTGATTCGAAAAATCGTTTCGTCAAAGACATACCAACAGGCTTCTGGCGTCACCCCAGAGATTGCCGAACAAGATCCAGAAAATATGTTGATTTCTCACATGAATCGTCGTCGCGTTGACTTCGAAACTTTGCGAGACAGTATGTTGGCTGTTTCCAAACAACTCGATGCGACTCTCGGCGGCCAATCTGTCAAAATCACCGAGCAACCTTACCCCAAACGACGAACCGTTTACGCGTTCATCGATCGACAGAATCTTCCGGGGCTGTTTCGCACCTTCGATTTTGCCGGTCCCGATACACACTCGCCTCAACGTTTTGAAACCAATGTCCCACAGCAGGCATTGTTCCTGTTAAATTCACCGTTCGTGATGGAGCAGGCAGAAGCCATTCAACAGAAATTACCCAAGGGGGAAATATCGAACGGCATCCGTGAACTCTATCATCGCGTTTTGCAAAGAGATCCCTCTCACAACGAGCTTCAGATCGCGTCGGCTTATCTCGAAAGCTCAGACTTTCAACCTGTCATCGTCAACGATGAACGACGCTGGGAGTATGGTTACGGGTACGTCACTCCCGAAGCTGGGATGTTAGTTTCCTTCACGCCACTACCTCACTTCACAGGAACTGCCTGGCAGGGGGGGGCCAAACTCCCTGACGCGAAATTAGGCTGGGCGATGCTCAGTAACAACGGCGGTCATGTCGGGAACGACTTGATGCACGCTGTCGTTCGTCGCTGGATGGTTCCAGCAGATGGTAAGGTCGCAATCAAAGCGAGGTTAAAACATCTCACCGATCAGGGAGATGGTGTTCGGGGTCGTATTCTCATCTCAGGGAAAGATCAGCAAGGAGTGTGGGAGGTTCACAATCGAGAGCAATCGACAAACTTGCAGAATGTTCGTGTGTCGGCTGGTCAAACTATTGAGTTTGTCACCGACCTCAAAGGAACTCTTTCTCACGATTCCTTCCAATGGCCGGCAGAAATCATTTTCACAAAAACTGACGGCAATGGCCGCATCTCGTCAGTTGCTGAAAAAGAGTTCTCAGGCCCGGGACCGACATCTCTCGACCCTTGGTCTCAATTAGCTCAGGTTCTACTTCTCTCCAACGAATTCCAGTTTATTGACTGATCAATCATGTACACAGTAAATCCCGATTCCTCCTTACCACGCCGAGAACTCTTGCAACGCTGTGGTCTCGGTATGGGTGGATTGATGTTTTCGCAAATGCTGGCGGAGACCGGTTCTGTTCAAAATACACTTCAGGCGGCGATCAAGAATCCTCTGTCTCCCAAAGGAGGACATTTTCCGGTCAAGGCGAAACACGTCATTCATCTTTTTATGAATGGCGGCCCGAGCCACGTTGATACTTTCGACCCCAAACCCATGTTGGATAAGTATCACGGCCAGCCATTACCCATCAAAAATCTGCGAACCGAACGTCCGACCGGTGCCGCATTCAAATCTCCGTTCAAGTTTCGTAATTATGGGGAAAGCGGTATTCCCGTTAGCGATCTCTTCAAGCACACCGCTGAATCGATTGACGAAATTTCCGTCATTCGATCAATGCACGCCGATGTTCCCAATCACGAGCCATCTTTACTGCTCTTGAATTGTGGAGACGCTCGATTGATTCGCCCCAGCATGGGCTCTTGGTTAACTTATGGACTGGGGACTGAAAACCAGAATCTTCCCGCGTTTGTGGTGATGTGTCCCGGTGGCTATCCAATTCAGGAATCTCAAAACTGGCAAGCGGGTTTTTTACCGGGGATTTATCAAGGCACTCATATTGACACACAGCATGAGGACATTGAAAAACTCATTAACAATATCAAGAATAAACGTCTGCCGCGTGATCAACAGAGACGACAGCTCAACTTATTGCAGACGCTTAACGAACAACATTTGGAACGAAGTGGCACAGATTCCGGTCTGGAAGCACGTATTCAATCCTACGAGCTCGCGTATCGGATGCAGATTGAAGCGGCCGACGCGTTTGATGTTTCCAGCGAATCGAAACATACTCTCGACATGTATGGGCCGGGGGTTCAGGCACGACAGATATTGATTGCCCGTCGCCTCGTCGAGCGTGGTGTCCGGTTCGTACAAGTTTGGTACGGTGCTGGCCAACCTTGGGACAATCACGACGACATCGAAAAACGACATCAGCAACTGGCCAACCAATGCGACCAAGCCATCGGTGCGTTACTCAAAGACTTGAAACAGCGAGGCTTACTGGATGAAACTCTCGTAATCTGGGGAGGGGAATTTGGGCGCACTCCGGTTGTCGAATTACCCAAAAAAGGTTCCAACGCGGGTAAGATCAACGGACGCGATCATAACCATTGGGGTTATACAACCTGGATGGCAGGGGGCGGAGTTCGTGGTGGATATGTTCATGGGGCGACCGATGAATTCGGATTTCGGGCCGTTGAAAACAAAGTTCATGTTCACGATTTACAGGCCACAATCATGAAACTGATGGGGTTTGATCACGAAAAATTCACCTACCGATATGCCGGACGCGATTTTCGTTTGACCGACGTACACGGGCGTGTGGTCGAGGAATTGATTGCCTGACGTGCCCGACTTGCCCCCATCCAGCGAGATCACGCCTGACAACGATTCAGGTTCTTTAGCCGAACCCAATCATTCGGCAGTAAACGATGCAGAGGAGAACGAGAAGAGAGGATGCGTTCGTGCTTGTGGCGGGTGTCTCACATCGCTCATTCGTTTTTTGTGACACTGTCTACTTATTGGTTGCGGATTTCAGTTAGTCGTCGGCACACTTCTTCGTCTGACAATCAAAGACACAATCCCGCACCTGTCTCTGTTTTTCTATGCGTCGCCCCCCATTTTGCTGGCACTTGCAGCGTTTGTCCTTTGTGTTCGCCAATGGATTATGAAAGAGCAACGTCGGGCTATCATTCTCTTGATGGTCAGCCTGGTTATGACAGGTTGGTGGCATTGGGGAAACTACAATTCATCGGCACCACAGGTAGTCACCAATAACGAGACCTCTTATCAAGTTTTGTTCTGGAATGTCAGCTATGCCAAAGCAGGATGGCCGGCACTGATCGAGGAAATCCAGAAATATGATGCAGACATTATTGGAATGGTTGAAGTGGGACATGGCTTCCGAGCAGAGCAGGATTGGTTGAAAGATGTCTTTCCAGACTATCAAATCCAGTTCCTCGGCCACGGGTTTGTACTGATAAGAGGAGACATCTTGTCTCATAAACGTGGATTCCTGGAAAATCACGGCGGGTATGGAGTCGTCCGAGCTCGCTTGAACGACGGAGAGGAATTAGGCATCGTTTTGGCTGACATTTATGCCTATCCCTTCATGCCGCGGGGACCGGCGTTTGAGGCGCTTTCAAAAGTTCTGGAGAACGAGACCGATCAACCAGTCTGTCTGATGGGTGATTTCAATACACCACCCGACTCGGTCTTCTTCAATCCTCTTCGAGAGACGCTGGAGCATAGTTTCGAGGTGGCGGGAAATGGATATCAAGTCACTTGGCCGATCCCCGTTCCTGTTCTCTGCCTTGATCAGATCTGGTTACCAGAGGGGGGAACACGCTCTGCGGAATACCACACCTCTCCCCATTCGGACCATCGTCTTGTGGTTGCTCAATGGTTGATACCGCGGGCAGAATGAGTAATAAGTAGTGCGCATAAAAAAGCCCTCTTAAAAAAGAGGGTTTTTGCAACAGACTTTTCAAAGAGATTCAGTCTTTCAGTTCCAATTTGATCTCATTGCAACCATCTGCTGTCACTTCGGCTTTTAAACCAGAGGTCTCAAACTTGATGTACTTCTGTCTTTATTCATGAGTTGTGCTGTGGCGAACATCGAATGGTCTGCCTGCGGGGCTACCCATTGATTTGAGCCTACAATGAACAAAGAGGCCCGCCGAGCAATGCGAGGAAACAAGGGCAACTGCGCCAGCAGAAGCATCTCGTTTCGCTAGCTGGGAGATCTGCCTTATATTCTCTGCGCCGCCGCGCCGCTGCGTGATTGTTTTTCACATTGGCGAACAAGCCGACCAGTGACACCCAGGAAGAGAATGAACCCGTTGCGTTACTTATGCGTCTCGGCGTCTTTGCGTCAAAAGAATGATCGCTCAAAGTCATCTTGCAATTTCATTCGTACCAGAGTTAGCGTTCGTGGTTCGCTGGACGGCGAATCGATCTTTGGCAATTTGAACGTCATGACAACATCAACCTAGCCCTACTGCGCAAGCAGTTGGGGCTGGTTCAAGTGTCATTGCATGTCCCAGGTGATTTGTACGAGCCCGCAGTGCTCGCATACTACGGCTATGCCTCTTGTGGCTTAGCACCGCGTTTGACGAGCATGGTGTGTATTGCTTGGGTGGCTGTGGATGACCGTCAGGTCACCCACAGAGCATGAATCTGTCTGGGGCTTCGCTACGCTCCGTCCGCCAGCCACCCTCCACTTTCAACGGTGAGTGATTACGCTATCTCAGATCTCAATCAGGATTTACGTTGATCGATGCAAAATGCTGATAAGTTTCGGTGGCTGTTCAAAAATGACGACCACTGCAACGTGAGAAAGAGAACAATTTCGCGTGACGTGGAAAATGCGCACCCACAAAAAGCGACAAGCTCTCACAAAATGAAGTTCGGCGCAAGCCGATGGATGCCAACAAGTTGTTCAAGAGTACACAAGATTTGGAATCAAGATTCGGGAAGATTTGATTCACCATTTGGTCAAGATTCGGTCAAGGTGTGTCCCCGAATCTCCAAATCTTGACATCTTGAAACGGCTGTTGAGTGTTCGAATAACGCTGGGGGCATGACGTGCGATTAAGCCCGCGGAGCTTGCGCTCCACGGCTAGGCCGAAAGTTCGTTGAATATGTGAGTTTGGGCGAGAGCCTTCTAATGAAGATAAAGGTTCGCGATCCAGAAAGTCGTCAAGTTTCTGATTTGTGAAACATTCCGCGAATTGATTGAGGTGGAGTGCTATAATCCTGATGCCTTTTTTTGTCGACTCGCTGCAATTTATGAAATCATGAGAAACGTATGTCCGAGAGTCCGACACATTCTGAAAGCAATCCAGACAGAGATGAAAAATCGTCTGTGCCACTCTGGGTTCGATTGTTATTCGCGGCATTATTCGTTGGCGGTATTGTCTTTCTCTCTCAGAAATATGGAAGTGCAGAAGTTCTCGATTATTTCGCACAACAGGAAAGCCGGGCAGAGCAATACCGAATCGATCATCCGGTAGCAGTGTTCGGTGTCGCTTTTTTGATCTACTCAATTGTGACCGGGCTCTCCTTGCCGGGGGCTGCTGTTCTGACAATTTTGTTTGGCTGGTTTTTTGGATTTCTTCCCGCTTTGTGTGTCGTCAGCTTTGCTTCGACAACCGGAGCATCTTTGGCATTTCTCATGAGTCGGTATTTCCTCAGAGACTCCCTCCAGAAGCAATTTGGAGAGCGATTGAAAGTCTTCAATGAGGCCTTGGAAAAGGAAGGTGCTTCCTATCTGTTGACTCTAAGATTAATTCCGGCTGTCCCATTTTTTGTCATCAATTTGGTGATGGGACTCACCCCCGTTCGTATGACAACCTTTTGGTGGGTGAGTCAATTGGGGATGTTACCCGGCACGGCTGTTTTTACTTACGCGGGTAGCAGTTTTCCAGAGATCGCGACAATACAAGCCGTGATCCAGGAGCATGGGGTGAGTGGTTTGCTGTCTAATTCGGGAAGTGACGTGAATCTTGCCAATTTGTTTGTCGCTCTGATTGTTTTAGGATTATTTCCCGTTGCGATTAAATTTATCATGAAACGGTTTCGGAAGACGCCTGTCGCAGTGAGTGGCTCTTCAGAATCTTCATAAGGGACATTGATGCCTGATATTACTGTCGAACCTCAAGATCAATACAACCTTGAACTGATCAATCAGGTCCACCCTCCAGACTGGAAGAATCCTGTTCCCAGTGGCCGGTATAATCTGGTTGTAATCGGAGCAGGAACTGCCGGACTTGTTTGCGCGGCGGGTGCTGCCGGCATGGGAGCCAAAGTGGCCCTGATCGAGCGATCATTGATGGGTGGGGATTGCCTGAATTACGGCTGCGTTCCGTCAAAAGGGATCATCTCGGCTGCGAAGGCATTTGCGCAGGTCAAAAATTCACACCGCTACGGAGTTCAATTGAATGGTGAGCCAACCCTCGATTTTGGGGCGGCTATGGAACGTATGAGAAAAATGCGTGCAGAGATCAGTCACCATGATTCCGCCCAACGATTTACCGACTTGGGGGTCGATGTATTTCTGGGGCAGGGGAGTTTTGTCGGTTCCAACATGGTTGAAGTTGAGGGCCAAAAAATTACCTATAAAAAGGCGGTTATTGCAACCGGCGCACGTGCTGCGAAAATCCCCATTCCCGGGATTGATCATGTCGAATATCTCACAAATGAAAATATATTTTCTTTGACAGAGTTACCTGATCGATTGGGCGTCATCGGAGGTGGACCGATCGGTTCCGAGTTGGCGCAAACATTTGCCCGCTTTGGATCTCAAGTGACTCAATTTGAAAAAGCGGATCATATATTGAGCCGCGAAGATGCTGATGCCGCCAGTGTTGTCCAACAATCATTGATTCGAGATGGAGTCCAATTGCGTCTCTCTTCATCTGTGAAAGAGTTAAGACAGGACGGGACGGAGAAAGCAATTGTCTTTGAAGTTGATGGCGTGACACGGGAAGAAAGATTTGACGAAATTCTGATAAGCATTGGGCGACAACCGAATGTCGAAGGACTGAATCTGGAAGCCGCAGGTGTGGACTACCACGAGCGGAATGGCGTGACGGTTAATGATTATCTCCAAACGACAAATAAGAATATTTACGCAGCGGGAGATATTTGTTTCCCTTATCAATTTACACACACGGCAGATTTCCTGGCTCGCAATGTGATTCGCAACTCATTGTTTATGGGGAGAGCAAAAGCAAGTTCTCTCGTCATTCCCTGGTGCACATATACCCAACCGGAAATTGCACATGTTGGTCTAAGCGAGAGAGACGCCAAGGAGCGGGGAATTGAAATTGATACTTACAGGCAAGAACTTTCTAGTGTAGATCGTGCGATACTGGATGGAGACGTTGAGGGGTTCGTCAAAGTTCATACGAAACGGGGCAAAGATGAAATTGTCGGAGCGACTGTTGTTGCCACACATGCAGGTGATTTGATTTCCGAAATCACGGTTGCCATGAATCACGGAATCGGTCTTGGCGGAATCGGAAACACGATTCACCCCTATCCCACACAAGCAGAAGCAATTCGAAAACTGGGTGATCAATACAGTCGAACCCGGCTCACCCCATTTGTTGCGAGCCTCTTCAAGAAATGGATGAAATTCACCCGTCAGAAAGCTCTCGTATTTAGTCGTCGCTACTAGCCTGAAAATATAACGCTCCTCGGCAACTATACAGAAATATCTATGCTACGTTATTGATCCCAACTAGAGCCGACTAACAATTAGGGATGTGAGTTGAAAGTCTCTATAGGGCCGACTATTCTGTGACTCGTGATTGAGAGTGTTCTGTTCTAAGAACGAATCAATTTCACAATAAAACCATCTCCCAATAATGCTGAATAAGGATAATTGGCTATGGCAAACGCATCCAACATGTCGTTGGCTGAACTCGAGGCAATGCTGAAAGACCAAAAGAAACGCCTCGAAGAACTGAAGAAAAAACAAGCTGCTTTGCAAAAAGATCTTGATGGTGTCACTCAGGAAATTGCTGTGTTAGAAGGTAAGGGCAAAGGGAGTGGCCGTCGTGGTCGCCCCGCTGGAAGTACTTCCACAGGGAAGAAGACCGTTCGTCGCCGTCGAGCGAAGAACGCCAAGCCACTCAAAGGCTATGTGCGTGATGCATTGGCTGGGAGCAAAAAAGGTTTGACACTTCAGGAAGTATTGGACAGTGTTAAAAAAGCAGGATATAAGAGCAAAAGTAAAAACTTCAAAAACGTGCTTTATCAATGCCTCTATCACACAAAGGAATTTGTTCTGGATTCTAAAAAGGGAACATACTCAGTCAAGTAAGACCATTTGTCTGCAACGATCAAGTGGGAGGAAGCGTTCATCGCTGCTCCCATTTTTTATGCGCTGTGATATGACGCCAATATCTTTATCTCAGTAGGAGAGAATCATGGAGCCAACTTTTAGCGAAAAAAACGCATTAGCCTTATTGATGGATTTGCTTTCCGTACCTGGGAAAAGTGGCGACGAAAGAGCTATCGCCGATGTCATCATACAGAAGGCAAAATCGGCTGGTGTTAAATCCTCTCAAATCAAAGAAGATGATGTTCAAAAGAAAAGTCCCTATGGTGGAAATTGTGGCAATTTGATTGTCAAACTGCCTGGGACATTCCGAGCCCCTCGTCGCATGTTGATGGCTCATATCGATACGGTTCCTCTTTGCGTTGGTGCGCGTCCAGTTCGTGATGGCGATGTGATTCGTCCCAAAGACTCCGATACCGCATTAGGTGGTGATGACCGGGCTGGTGCTTCGGTTGTGCTTAACACTCTACTGACAGTTCTTAACTATAAAATGCCGCATCCACCATTAACTTTTTATTGGCCCGTGCAAGAGGAAGTGGGATTAGTTGGCGCTCGATATGTTAGCCCCCGAAATTTGGGACAACCCAAGCTTTGCTTTAATTGGGATGGAGGCTCAGCCGATGAAATCTGTATTGGTGCCACGGGAGCTTATAACGTCAAAATCACCGTTCATGGAATTGCCTCTCATGCCGGATTGCACCCTGAAAATGGTGTTTCAGCAATTGGGACTGCTTCGTTGGCAATCAGTGACCTCATCGAGAACGGTTGGCATGGATTGGTTGTAAAAGGAAGAAAACGGGGGACTTGCAACCTTGGAATCATTAACGGTGGAGACGCCACCAATGTCGTCACTGATCGATGTGAGATTCAAGCCGAGGTGCGTAGTCACGAAGAGGCATTCCGACAACGCATTCTGAACGAAGTGAAAAAAGCTTTTGAGCGAGCCGTTAAAAAACAGAAGAATGCTTCCGGCAAAAAAGGAAGCATCGATTTTGAATGGAATCTCAAATACCCGGCGTTTTTACTTGATCGAAAAGAAGCCGTTGTGCAATCGGCAGAGAAGGCTGTTGAGTCATTGGGGTTGAAGCCAACATTGGTCGTCGGAAATGGTGGAGTGGATGCGAATTTTCTGTCAGATCGGGGGATGCCAACCGTCACTTTAGGATGTGGAGAGAAGAACGTGCATACGGTCAATGAAGTCGTCGTAATCGAGAATTACTTGAAGGGATGTCAACTGGGGCTAGAGCTTGCCTGTGGTCAACGATAGGCGGTAAGGAGAACCAAACTTAGATCAAGGATTCATCTCGCTCGGCAATTGATTGCGCTGTGGCTACCAAGCCGTCGACATCCATTCCGAGATCGGCAAGCAGTTCTTCTCGGTCGCCATGCTCAACAAAATGGTCGGGAATACCGACTCTGCGAACACGCTGGCTGTTGAGTCCCTTCTGTGCGATTTCTTCAAGAACGGCCGAGCCAAAGCCACCCTGGAGCGTGTTTTCCTCGACTGTGATCAGGAAACGGTCGTGTTCCAATGCTCGCTCGACCACTTCAACATCGAGTGGTTTGACGAATCGAGCATTAATCACACCCACATCGAGACCTTGCTGCTTGAGTTTTTCGGCGGCAACGACACAGCGCGGGAACATGGCTCCAATCGCGAGGAAGTTTCCATCTTCTCCGAAAGAATAGACCTCGGCTTTCCCACATTCGATGGGAGACTCTTCACGAGTGACTTTTTCCAGCTTCGTTTTTGGATAACGCAACGAAACGGGAGCTCCATAATCGATGGCAAAATCAAGCATCGGAGCCACATCTTGTTCGTCTCCAGGAGCCATCACCGTCATGTTCGGAAAGACCCGCATATATGACAAATCAAAAACGCCATGATGAGTCGGGCCATCGGGGCCACAGAGACCGGCTCGATCCAGGCAGAACACAACCGGCAAGTTCTGTAAGGCGACTTCCTGAAAAATGTGGTCGAAACTTCGTTGCAGGAATGTGCTGTAAATATCAACAATCGGGACTGCACCAGCTTTCGCCATTCCTCCGGCAAATGCGACCGCATGCCCTTCACAAATCCCCACATCAAAAAAACGATCTTCAAAGTCGGCACGAATCTTCTGCAACCCATTTCCGGCACACATTGCCGCCGTCATGACGGCCACCTTCTTATTGCGAGACATTACATCGTAGATGGAATCGGCAACAGCATTCGTGTAAGCCCGCGATTTGCTTTTCTTGATTTCGACAATCTCGTTCTCATCGTTTCGCGCAAACGGAGGAGGTGCATGGAACTGTACTGGGTCTTCGCAAGCCGGCTGAAATCCGTGCCCTTTCTCCGTCAGGACATGTAGCAGGACGGGGCCTTCAATCTCTTTCACCATTTCGAGATAGCGACGGAGTGCTTTCAGGTCGTGTCCATCGACCGGGCCGATGTAGCGGAAACCGAGTTCTTCAAACAGCATTCCTCCATGAAGGAATCCCTTGAGGGCATCTTTGAAATTCGACAGGACATGCTCGACCGGTTCACCCACAACGGGAACCTTATTGAGCAACCAGGCAATATCTTTTTTCAAGCCGTTATAGAAAGGAGCCGTACGCGCTTTATCCAGATATTCGGCCAATCCTCCTACGCGTGGGCAAATACCCATTTTGTTGTCATTCAAAATGACAAGCATATCTTTGTTGACGCCGGCCGCGTTATTGAAGGCCTCGAAGACCACGCCAGAGGGAAGGGCGCCATCGCCAATGACGGCGACCGCTTTTCGTCCTTCTTCAGAATGAACAATGTCGTCCCCCGCCTTGAGCCCCAAGACTGTCGAGACACTGGAGCCTGCATGTCCTGTCACAAACAGGTCGTACTCACTCTCTTGTGGGTTTGGATAACCCATCAACCCACCTTTGGTGCGTATCGACTGAATTTCATCAAAACGACCCGTGATTAATTTGTGTGGGTAAATTTGATGTCCGGTATCCCAAATCAATCGGTCTTTGGTGAAATCAAACGTGAGATGCAGGGCCAGACAAAGCTCGACAACTCCGAGGTTACTGGCAAAGTGAGCAGACCGATCCGAGACGATATTACACAACGCCTCTCGCATTTCGGAGGCGACTTCTTCCAATTGGTCGTCAGAGAAGCCTTCCAAGTCGCGGGGGGAACCGATTTGAGGGAGGTGCTTGAATGTCATACAAATCTCACAATTCAGTGATCACGATCAACGATGAAATCCGCGAGCGCCGCCAGACGCTGGCCTTGTTCACCTAGGGGTTTCAGTCGTTCGTGAGCATCTTGTATCAGTTGTTTTGCCTTATCACGACTGTCTTCTATGCCCAGAAGTGAGGGATAGGTGAGTTTACCGTGATCGGCGTCCTTTTGTGTTTGCTTCCCAATAGTCTCGGAATTCCCCGAAACATCTAATAAATCATCCGCAATCTGGAAGGCTAATCCAACAGACTTACCGTACTCAACTAAATGATTTCGTAATTCCCAGTCTGCTCCTGCGATCCGAGCCCCCAATGACAGGGCACAACTGAGAAGCCGACCAGTCTTCCTACGATGAATTCCTTCCAAGTATTGAATATCTTTGATTCCTGAATCTTCTGCTTCTAAATCGGCCACCTGACCGGCCACCATTCCGGCAGCACCGGCGGCACCCGCCAAGTCGGTACAGCAAGCAGCGGCAACATCCTGTGGCTGAACATCTTGGGCAACAATCTGAAATGCCAGCGTGAGAAGTGCGTCGCCAGCCAAAATCGCCATCGCCTCGCCAAATTGCTTATGATTTGTGGGCTTTCCACGGCGAAGATCGTCATCGTCCATCGCGGGAAGATCATCATGAATGAGCGAATAGGTGTGTATCATCTCAATAGCACAGGCAGCCGGCAAAGCATCAACGGCTTTACCACCACACGCTTCACATGCAAGCAAAACAAGAACAGGCCGCAGTCGCTTCCCACCCGCCATCAGTGAGTAACGCATGGCTGCTTGTAGCTGCTCCGGGCAATTTGGCCCGAGATCTAAATATGATTCCAACGCCGCATCGATGTCGGTGCGATAGTCGGTCCAGATTTCCTGCAACATTGAGACTTCAGACATCGGTGGGTGTTCCGTCACCAGAACTTCGGAATCCGTCAGAGTTTACGAATAATAAGAGTATCGATATTTGCTGTCCGATACAAGCAGATTCCATCGAACAGTCTGATCTCAACCTCGGTGAGAAAATCAGGTTAACTCCTTTTCCTGAACGATGTTCGATATCATAATCACCAATTGGCGTACCCTGTGTAATGACTGGAAGGAATGAAATGTCGTCTTCTCGACGGATCAAGATCGGCTTGGTTCAGATGAAATGTACATCTGACATCGAGCGAAATTTCAATCGTGCGATTGAACTGACTCGGGAAGCCGCCAGTCATGGAGCTAAAATTGTCTGCTTACCAGAGCTTTTTCGCTCTCTCTATTTTTGTCAGACTGAAGATCATCGGCATTTTGATTTGGCGGAATCGATTCCAGGACCATCGACAGAGATTCTTGCTTCGCTGACCAAAGAGTTGGGTATTGTTCTGATTGCCAGTCTTTTTGAGAAGCGTGCAGAAGGGCTCTATCACAACACAGTGGCGATGCTTGACAATCATGGCGAATATCTCGGTCTGTATCGGAAGATGCACATTCCCGATGATCCGCTGTTCTATGAGAAATTTTATTTCACACCGGGTGATTTGGGCTTCAAGTCTTTTGAAACGGAATTCGGAAAGCTGGGGACTCTGATTTGCTGGGATCAGTGGTATCCTGAAGCCGCTCGATTGACAGCCTTACGCGGGGCGGAAGTGTTGTTCTATCCGACTGCCATTGGCTGGCATCCTTCAGAGAAAGCCGAATATGGACAAACGCAACATGAAAGCTGGGAGTTAATCCAACGGTCCCATGCCGTCGCGAATGGATGTTATGTGGTCTCCGTGAACCGTATTGGACACGAAGGAGAAACCGATGGTGGAATCGAGTTCTGGGGACAAAGTTTTGTGGCCGATCCGACGGGACAGATTCTCGTTCGTGGAACGATTGACCGGGAAGAAGTTTTGATCGCAGAAATCAATCGAGATCAGTCTGATGTTAGCCGGACTCATTGGCCATTTCTTCGAGATCGACGCATCGATGCGTACTCTGAGATTACGAAACGGTTCATCGATGAGTGAATCTTTGCGAGATCTGGGATATCGAATGCCGGCGGAATGGGAACCGCATCAAGCTACCTGGTTAAGCTGGCCCCACAATCCAAAGAGTTGGCCGGGAAGACTTGAAAGGGTCTGGCCCCGTTACGCAGAAATGGTCGCGGTGTTGGCACGTTTCGAAACCATTCACATTAATGTGAACGATTCCGCAATGGAGAGACAGGCTCAAAAAAATTTGCAGGAGGCGGGCGCTGATGGGGAAATCGTGTTTCACCATTTCCCGACGAACGATGCCTGGTGTCGCGATCATGGGGCGATCATCGTCAGGAACTCTCTAGCCACCTCGTCATTAATCGCTACGGACTGGCAGTATAATGCGTGGGGAGGAAAGCACCCGCCGTTCGACCTCGATCAAAAAATTCCTTACCAGATGGCGAACGAACTACAACTTCCCCTTCGAGAGGGAGAGATGGTTCTGGAAGGGGGCTCAATCGATGTTAACGGTGAAGGGTTGCTGCTGACAACCGAATCCTGTCTGCTGAATCCCAATCGAAATCCGACACTGACTCGGGAACAGATTGAAACACGACTGCAAGAGATGCTGGGAGTGGACACCGTTTATTGGTTGGGCGATGGAATTGTTGGTGACGACACCGATGGACACATAGATGACATCACTCGTTTCGTCGGCCCGAATACAATTGTCACGGCGGTCGAAACTGACAGCTCTGACGAAAACTTTTTGCCCTTGCATCAAAATCTTGTACGACTGAAGTCGTTTTTGAATCCAGCGGGACAACCGTTCGAGATTCACGAGTTACCGATGCCACCTGCGGTTGTTTATGAAGACCAGCGATTACCGGCCAGTTACGCGAACTTCTACATCGCCAATGATGTGGTGTTGCTACCGACCTATGCGAATCGGCAAGATGAACGGGCAAAAGAAGTTTTGCGGCAATGTTTTCCAACTCGGGAGATTGTTGGTATCGATTGCACTGACATCGTCTGGGGGTTGGGAGCGTTTCACTGTCTGACTCAGCAGATCCCACAAGCATGACTTCGATCAGGAATCGTTTTGATCATCGTCGTTATCGTCTTTTTCTGTTTTTTTGCGGATAATCACAGTACGGCCATCCCCGGTCACAGTTGTTGTTTCGGTGACAGTGAGTTCGCGAATCTGGATTTTGCGAAAATGAATTTCCGCGCCTTCGCTCTGCAAAGAGATACTGCCCGCCGTGGGGGTGCATCCTGTGATTTCTCCCAGCAAGCGGTCGTTGACGGAAACCGTAATTCGACCGCTTTGGCTTTTAATTCCAAGCTTATTCCACTTTTGGGGAGTCAGCGACAAGTCGCGAACCTGGAGATTATTCGCGGACATCGCACTTCCCAACGGAAAAATACTGCCCGTTGTGGCACCGTGAAGCTGAACCTGAATCGAGCTTGGCCAGATTTTATCTTCGTGGCCGGTATGAATCAGGACTCCACTATTTCCATTGGCGTCATTCGGAAAACGCCACTCCATCGTAAACTCAAAATTCTGATATTTCTTTTCAGTCCTTAGATAGCCATGAGGCTCTCCCGTACACATGAGTACGGCATCTGACTGATCATTCCCTGGAGTGACTCGCCAAACCTGATTGATGGGGACTTTTTTATCAGCAGTGTATTGCACCCAACCTGTTGGAAATTTACTCAGGTCGAGGGTCGTTCGAGAGACCGGTACCTTTTTAGCCGTCACGGATTGAGGACCAGCTTCGGAGATGACCGGTGGGGGAGAAACTTTTTCGGAAGGTGCTTTTTCTTGTGCGCTGATCTCTAGGACAATCAAATTCAGGCAGGCTCCGCCAACAATGATCGCGCAGATTCGGCTCAATTTAGCCGGTTGCCCGATGCGGATATCCATACCAACGCCTTTCAGTAGGCAACAAGAGATAGGTCGTTTCGAGAAAAGTTGAAAAAGAGATCGCAGAATAGGATGCTTAAGACTTCTACATTCTAAAAGCGGGAATGTCTGCATTCAACGGTCGACGGGGTATTTCTTTGTGGTCGTTTGTCTATGTCTCTGAAAGCAGCCCCGAGAACCTGGCAACATCACGGTCGGCAAGTTTTGTGTTTTCGCTTCGTAGGACCGACAAAAACGGTAAATACTGATCGAAATCGCCCGGTTGCACAGTGAATTGGGAATTCCTGAGATGGTTATCTAAACGGTCCATTTGAGTCGAAGAAAATGTTTCGTAACAGAAAACCCCTTCCACATTCAGTCCCTGCTGGACAATCGAAGGAATCGTGGCCCAATCCAGGAATCGGAACAGCACAATGAGGTTATAGGATTTATCTGGAATCCAATGATCCAGATCGGCACAAACCCAGTTAATTTCGAGCCCTTGAGACCGGGCATGTTGAGCTGCTAGGTCCAAGCCTGTTTGCGAGATATCAACAGCATCCACATCCCAACCAAGATTTGCGAGCGCCATGGCGTTTTGCCCCAGTCCGCAAGCCAAATCAAGTGCTCTTCCCGGTGTCAGTTCCTCGACACACTCCAACAGCCAGTCATCCACAGGAGGAATTGTAGTAGCGGATTTCTGCGAATATATTCTATCCCATTTTTCGCGGTCGGCAGAAGTCATGAGTCCTGCACAATTTTGAGAATCATCTCTCGCACCATTTTGGCATCGGCCCCTTTCACTTCCTTCATCACTTGCCCAATAATCGGACCGGCGGCTTGTTGTTTGCCACCCTTCAGATCTTCGACAGATTTTGCATTCTGATCGCGAGAGAGCACTTCTTTGATGGTAGCTTCGATGGCTCCGGTATCTTTGACGACAGCCAATCCTTTTTCCTCAATAATCTGGTCGACAGTTGCAGGGGAGAGGCTATTCCCAGACAGCCCGGTTTCCAGCAATGCGGCAAAGACTTCACGCCCACTCTTGACGGTCAAATCGCCATCCACGATTTTCTTAACCATGGCACCTAGAACAACCGGGCGAACTGGGAATTCGTCAATCGCGAGATCACGGTCATTCAGCTCCCGAAGCACATCCTGTGTAACCCAGTTGGCGGCTTGTTTCCCGTCACCTGAGATCTTTGCAGTCTCTTCAAAATAGTCAGAGAGTTGCGGCGAATGATTCATAATCACTTCGCGATCATAATCTGAAAGTTCGTAAACGGTTCGCATCCGTTCCCGACGATCTGCGGGGAGTTCGCACATGGTTTTACGAATCGCATCGATCTCTTCATCCGTCATCGTGACCGGTGCAAGATCGGGATCGGGAAAGTAACGGTAATCGGCGGCGTCTTCCTTGCCACGCTGCGCGAATGTTGTCCCTCGATTTGCGTCAAAGCCGCGAGTCTCTTTCATGACGCCTGGGTCGCCCCATTTACGCCCTGTCAGTTGAAACTCTTCCAGTTGTCGTTCGACCTCAAAATCGATAGCCGCTTCCACATTGCGGAAACTATTGAGATTCTTGACTTCCACCAACGGAGTCGGCGCAATCTGGCCATCCTCCTGAACGATATGAAGATTGACGTTGGCATCACAACGGAGTGAGCCTTCCTGCATATTGCAGTCGGAGACTTCCAGGTACTGCATGATCAATCGCAACTCGTCAAGATACTGCCGAGCCTCTGCGGCGGAACTAAGGTCCGGTTCAGAGACGATTTCCAGTAAAGGTGTTCCGGCACGATTCAGGTCCACTTTACTGTCTTCGCCTCGACCGCTTTCATCATGAATATTCTTGCCAGCATCTTCTTCCAGATGTGCGCGAAGGATACGAATCTTCTTTTTGTGGCCATCTGCGTCATCAACTTCCAGCCAGCCATCAAAACTCATCGGCATATCGTATTGGCTGATCTGGTAGCCTTTGGGCAAGTCAGGATAGAAGTATTGCTTGCGATCCCATTTCGTGAACTTGGCAATCGAGCAATTGAGCCCCAATGCCGCCTTGACGGCCAGCTCATAAGCATGTCGATTCAGCACCGGCAATGTGCCGGGCAGGGCGATGCAAAGCGGCTGAGTCTGCGTATTGGGGGCATCAGGATTGAACTCGGTGGTGCAGGCCGTAAAGAGTTTCGTTTGGGTCAACAGTTGAACGTGGACTTCCAGTCCAATGACAATTTTGTAGTCCATCGTGAATATCCTGCAGGGAGGCTGAGGTCTCTATCTGTCATTACTGTGCGACGAGTTCGGGGACTTTCTGATGCCAGTCGGTCGCCTGCTCAAACATTCTGGCGGCTCGTAGCAGTCGTGCTTCTTCCAAAGGCGGCCCCAACAATTGCAGGCCAATCGGAAGCCCTTCGCTGCTCATGCCGGCGGGAATACTGATTCCCGGTATCCCGGCCAGATTTGCCCCCAATGTGAACATGTCCGAGAGATACATGGCCAGAGGGTCATTGATCAGCTCGCCAATCTTGAAAGCGGGAGTTGGGCACGCTGGAGAGGCGATAAAATCAACTTCCTGAAACGCATCGTCGTAGTCATTTCGAATCAGTCTGCGGACTTTGAGAGCTTTGACGTAATAGGCGTCGATGTATCCGGCAGAGAGAGTGTAGGTTCCCATCATGATTCGACGTTTGACTTCGGGACCAAATCCCTCTTCTCGCGTTTGGCGATACATGTCCGTCAAATCTTTAAACTCTTCCGCTCGGTGCCCGTAATGAATTCCATCGTAACGCGAGAGATTGCTGGAGGCTTCCGCAGGTGCGATGATGTAATAGGTGGCCACACCATAGCGAGCATGCGGTAATGAGACATCTTTGATCTCTGCTCCAAGCGAGCGATACACATTAATCGCTTCGTCAGTCGCTGAAATCACATCTTCGTCGATACCGTCAGCTTGAAACTCTTTCACAACGCCTATCTTCAGTCCCTCAAGTGGTTGATTAAGATCGGCTAGCAGGTCTGGGGTTGGTTTATTGATAGAAGTAGAATCAAGTGGGTCATGTCCTGACAAGGCTTGCAACAAGGCTGCCGTTCCGGTGACATCGGTTCCAAACGGACCGATTTGATCAAGAGAACTGGCAAAAGCGACTAATCCATATCGAGAGACTCGGCCGTACGTTGGCTTCATTCCCACAACACCACAAAAGCTGGCTGGCTGCCGAATGGAACCCCCTGTGTCGCTACCAACTGCAAGTGGTGCCATGCGAGAGCCGACTGCAGCCGCAGATCCTCCTGAAGATCCTCCGGGGGCATAATCCTGCTTCCAGGGGTTGTGAGTCTTTTGAAAGGCAGAGTTCTCAGTGGATGATCCCATCGCAAACTCATCCATGTTCGTCCGACCAAGTAGAACAGCATCGGCGGCTTGCAATTTCTCGATAGAAGTGGCCGAGTAGGGCGGGATAAAATCCTTCAGGTACTTACTACCGCAAGTGCAAGGCTGCCCTTTGTGGCAAACAACATCTTTGACGGCTACCGGAATCCCCGCCAAAGGGCCAACAGATTCACCAGCCGCCCGTTTGTTGTCGACAGCTTTCGCCTGTTCAAGCGCATAATCCTGATCGATATGTAGAAATGCACCGACATTCATATCATTCTGAGAGATCTGATTCAGGCAAGCCTGTGTCAACTCGACGCTGGTGATCTCGCCTCGATTAAGCTGTGCCAGCAATTCGCCAGCTCCGGTGGAGAGAATCGACATGTCGCTTCACACCTGTCTTAAAAAAGTTCCAGAAGACGAAACGCTTGTAGATGTACTGGTCAAACACAGTCTGAGCAAATTTTGACCGACATTGAACCCATTTGAATCAATGTTCAATGATCTGTGGCACAAGGAAGTATTTCCCATCGGTTTTGGGAGCATTGGCAAGTGCGCCTTCGCGAGGCAGGGGAGGGGATCGAATATCATCACGAAACACATTGGTCTGTTCGATCGCATGAACCATTGGCTCAACCTCGTCCGTGTCCACCTCTTCCAGCACTGCGACATAGTCAATGAGCTTGGAAAGCTGTGGACGAAGCTCGGAGATCTGCTGCTCAGAGAGGTTCAGTCTGGCCAATTCGGCCACTTTGTGGATATCGTCTTCACTCAGCATGAGTTACCAGCCCGGAATTAGACGCTATATCAGCTCTCGGGATTCGAGATGATCAGTGAATCGGATCAATGACTCGGAACAGTGAAAGGCTTGCGAACCACAGCCTTTTGAACCTTGCCACTGCGAATACAACTGGTGCATACCCGTTTGCGAATAACTTCTTCGCCATCTTGCACACGAATACTTTGCAGATTCAATTTGAACTGACGTTTCGTAATTCCGGTGGTTTTGCGCCCGTTACCGCCAAGGTACTTTGGCTTTCCACGTTCTTCTTTTTTGTTTCCGCGACCCGGTTTCTTGCCGCAAATACTGCATTGTTGTGACATCTCGCAAACTCCAGATATTTCGAGGCGGCCATTGGCCGGTTAGTGATCTTGGGAGAATCGATGAGTTTAGTCGTTTTGGCGGGGAATTCAAGGCATACGGGTGAATCTCCATTCTCTGCGGAACTACCGTTGACTCGCTTCTTTCTCAGCCCTCTTTCTCAGCCAGAGTGTGACATCGTCGATGTGTAATCCCGCATAATCGGCACAGTTTCACAGATTGTAATTATGGGAAATCAATATGACAACACTTCGGGTGGCAAGGATTGCAGACGCGACACCATGCAAATCGACAATATCTAGCAGTTATTACAAGATCATCAGAATCGGCATATCCTGCCGAATGGATTATCTTTCATGATAGAAATGACTTACGGAGTATTTGTTGGAATTATTTGCGTTGTCACTGTTTTGGCACACCAGATGTATTAATTGTTTCTATGTGATGACAAATTGATTTGGTTTTTATTGAACCACAAGTTGACTGTCATCGTAATCAACCACAACAAAATGATTTTCAAGGAGACAGAAACATGTTGGTACTCACACGGAAGCGTAACGAAATGATTCGAATCGGTGACGACGTTGTGATCAAAGTCATCAAGACTGGAAAGGGAGCTATCAAAATTGGAATCGAAGCACCAAGCAATGTTCGAGTCCTTCGTGCCGAGTTGGCGACCTTTGAGGAAATGCAGGCTGCCGAGGAAAGTGCTGAAGAAGACGCGGGGCTTCGTCCCGACCTTATCATGATGCCTCAAGCTGTCTAATTCTCAATCAATGTCACGTTTTTAGTTTTACGAAACCCAAACTTTTCAACATTTAAATCCTTCGGCAAAGATGTCGGAGATCAAACACAAGGAGACTTAATCATGAAGACCTCAATTTCAAACGGACGAAATACAGGTATGTGGACAAAATGGATGTTTGCTGTTCTGGTCGTGCTGGGAGCTGCTTTCACTGCGGAAGCCCAGGATCCTTACGGTTCAACGACTCCCTTTCCAGGACTAGATGGCAACTATAACTCCACATCACCTGCAACGACCCCTGATTACCTGAATGACGGGTACCACACACGTTACCCTTCTCGCACAACACCCGCTTACGATGACTTCGGCGACCGCTGGTCTCCACAGGACTTCGACTCGGGAAGGAGGCGACCAATGCGGGATCGATTCAATCGAGACCGCTACAATCAACCCGTTCCGATACGGGATTACCCACCTCGGACAAGCCCTTCAGATGGTGAGTATGACTTCCCCGTCAGCACACCGACGTACCCGTCAACTCCTTACCGAGATCGGATGCCGGTTGTCGATCCAGAAGTGGAACAACTTCAGAAGCAACAACAGAGTATCTCCTTTCGATACAGCAACCCTGTGCTGATGCGATTTATGCAGACTCTCGATGTGAATCGTGCGGTCACTTTGTATCGCGAAATCAGCGATATGGTTGATCGTCGCCACATGAAACCAACCAGTTATGCCGAACGTGTGGAAAAGAGTCTTGGTAATTTGGCAGCCGCTGCCGAAAACTCGGACTTTCAGCGGGCAAACAGTCTGCGATTATCGGCAGCCGGAATTGAAACATTCCAACAGGCCATTGTGGGAGTGTCTCGTCAGGCAAATGTCCGAAGTCGTTCGGATGCAGAGCAAGTGATGTCTCAGTCAATGAGCGTTGCTCGTCAGTACCTGGGATTACCTTCGGAAGTTGTAGCGATGGAATTTATCTTCGGAACCACAGATACGCTCGACAAATACTCCGCTTTCGTGCCGGATGATGTTCGGCAAGGCCCCTCCGCTTCTGCTGTGGAAGACTCGGTGGTCGGGATCGGTGTCGAAGTGAAGCCGACGGAAGGTGGAATCCTTGTTGAACGTGTTCTGCCAAACGGACCGGCTCACGAAGCAGGTTTGGAAGCAGGAGACGTGATTGTAAATATCGATGGTCGTACTCTGAGCGGAATGTCGTTCAGTCAAGCTGTTGACATGATCGGTGGCCCTTCAGGAAGTCGTTTAAGCCTTGGCTTGAAACGGTCATCTGGGCCAGCCTTCGCTGTCAGCATGATTCGACGTCGAGTGGACATTCAGTCGGTTTCCGAAGTGCGGATGCTCGATTCGACAAACAGCGTTGGTTATGTTCGCTTGGACAAGTTTGCCGAAAAGTCGTCAGCCGAAATGGATGCCGCATTGTGGAAACTTCACAATGCCGGAATGAAATCGCTGGTCTTCGACTTGCGAGGAAACCCCGGAGGCTTGTTGACCACGGCGATTGAGTTGTCTGACAAGTTCTTGCCGCAAGGTGTGATCGTGTCGACTCGTGGACGATTGGCTCAGGACAACATGTCTGAATCGGCCAAGCGATCACGAACTTGGAAGGTGCCACTGGTGGTGCTGGTCGATGAAAACTCGGCTTCTGCTTCGGAAATTTTCGCAGCAGCAATCCAGGAAAACCAACGTGGTGTGATCGTGGGACGAAAGTCTTACGGTAAAGGAACCGTGCAAACGCACTTTCCGCTGCAAAGCGTGTCGGGTGCCTTGCGATTGACCACTGCCAAGTTTTACTCACCAAACGACCGTGAGATGGCGGGAGCCGGCGTGACACCTGATGTGGTGGTGGACGACTTCAAACTGGAAAGTCGTCAGTTGAACTCTGGAGATAAAGATATCCAGGCAGCTTTGAGACTCGCCTCGCGACCAGAGCTGGCTCAAATGGCTGAGCGTTCGGCTAAACCCCAGACTCCCGGGTATAGCATCTCGGATGGACGTTTTTAATCACCATTGATTGACGGCTGAGAAGTTGAGGCACGGCTCGAAAGGGTCGTGCCTTTTTTTATGCGCTGGGCCACAACATGATAGACCGTGAGATATTGCATTCTGTCCATTCATGAGCACAGCATTGTCAGGTTCTCTTTCACAGCAGTTGCTGAATCAGTTCGCCTTGAGCAAGTGCCATCGGCCGGCCAATGGGAGTGATGAGTTCTTGTTGGTAATCAATGCCGAGTTGATGCAATACTGTTGAAAACAGATTCTCGACAGGAATCGGATCTTTGGGATCTTTTTGATCGCCATTGGGATCGGTTTCCCCGATGACGATTCCGCTCTTCAATCCACCACCACCGAGCAGACACGAAAACCCGGTTGGCCAGTGGTCGCGACCATCGAGAGGATTAATTTTAGGGGTGCGACCAAACTCTCCCAAGCACATCACCACTGTTGAATCGAGTAGATCACGCTCCTTGAGATCGCGGATTAAAGTCGAGAGTCCGGGATCGAGAATCTCAGCCTGGGTCTGCATGCCTTCATAATTATTGGCATGAGTATCGAAGCCTGTCATGGAAACTTCGATGGCACGAACACCACTCTCGACCAGACGGCGAGCGACCAGGCAACCTCGACCGAGCCGCGAGTCACCATATGACTTCTTAAGAGTTTCAGGTTCATCGTCCGTCTTGAAAGCCTCAAGTTGCTCGGACGACATCATGGTCAATGCATCATCCAATGTTTTTCGATGGAGTGATTGACTGGCGGCGGGGCGACGGTTGGGTTCAAACGCTTGGGAAATCACTTCGAGATTCCCCAAGCGACGTTTTTGACGCGGTTTGTCGACTCGCGTACTCATATTATTTAATCCGTTGCCAGGATCATAAATACGGAAGGCATCGTACTGGTCTCCCAAATAGCCGCCTCGAGCCGGCCATTGTCCATCTCCAAATGAAACATGCTGCGGTATTTCGAGATTACTATTGGGGGCTTGCTGAGTAATGATTGCGCCGAGAGAAGGATGTAAAGTTGTCGGATCGGGGCGATAGCCCGTCTTCAACATGTAGGTTCCACGTTCGTGATCACCTTCCTTCGAGGTGAGTGAACGAATAATGTTTAGGTGATGGATCTGTTCCGCGGTTTGAGGAAACAAAGACGCAATGTCGATGCCGGGAATTTTTGTAGAGAGGCTTTGTGTCGGACCACCAATTTTCGTTCCGGGATGAGGATCCCAGGTCTCCAGTTGCGAGGGGCCTCCCGCCAGCCAGACGACAATCACCGACTTTTGACGTTCAGAACCGCGTTTTTCCGCAGCTTTGAGATCAATGGCCGGTAACAAAAAGGAAAGACCGAGTCCCGCAGAGAGGCGGAAGGCATCACGGCGTGTCATGGTGCTAGCGTGCGAGTTCAGTGGTTCCATGAAAACTCCAATGAGTTAAAGAGACTCCAGTAGAGATCGACAACCGCTTGCGTGCGTTGTTTGCCGTTGAGTTCCGCAAGCTGATTTTCGAAGTAAGCCATCTCGTTGGCGGTCGGATGTCGTGTTAAACAGACGAGATAACTGTTGTCGATACACTCGCGATCATTGTCAGAAAAATTGGCGACTCGTCCCGTCGAATTGAACGGATTGGCTTCGATGAGCTCTTTTGTCAAATTTCCATTCATCCGCAACAAAGCCTGCGTAATCGTCCCAGACCGTTGGTCGAGTTCATCGGGGCCTAAGTCACCGTAATCACGTACGAAGTCCTGTTCACGGAAGAATCGCATGGCACGAAACAGCAGGTGTGAGTTTTGGTCGATGGTCTTAATCGAAGAGGATTGTAGCATCGATCCGATCAATTGTTCTGGCCTCAGGCGGGTCATGGGAAAGACGCCCCAATACTCTTTGTGGATCGCATATTCCTGCTCGGTTTCGGCAGAAGACTGCGACGATGAGCGGAACAGGTCGGTTGCCGTGATCACTCGAACTAAACGACGCAAATCGTAATTGTGTTCGCGAAAATCGTCCGCAAGCATGTCGAGCAAATCAGGGTTTTCAGGTGGATCAGGAAGATCGTCGACAGAAATGTTTGTGTAATAGGGAGCCCCCAACATGAGTGCCCAGATTCGATTTGCGATGGCGCGACTGAATCGGCGATTCTCTTTGTGAGTGATCCATCCGGCGAGTTGTTGGCGGCGAGAACCCTGTTCGGGCAACCATTCGAGGCCAAAAGGAACGGCAGGGTCAACTTGTCGGGTCTCCAAAGAGAGGCGATCTTCAACTTCGTATTCGAGGGAAGGCTTGTCCTCGATGCCGACGAGTGTCAAATTCACTTGCCCGTAGAACGCTGCGAGGCCTTCAAAGTCGGACTGTTTCCAGTCATCGAATGGGTGGTCGTGACACTGAGCGCAATCGATCCTTTGACCTAAAAACGCACGAACGGTTTTCCCCGTCAATTCTTCGTGATCTAGGTCATCACCGGCGATTCCGGCAGTGATGAAATTTACGGCAGGCTTGCCAGTCCACAGCCCTTTGTCGGCGATCACATCGCGAGTAATGTCATGCCACGGGCGTCGGGCCTCCAATTGCTCAGCGAGCCAGTCTACAAAACGGTCGCGCCGATAAACAACAAACTGCCCCCCGTCGGTTCCGACGAGACTGCGTGCCAATCGTTCTGCAAAATAGTCGGAGAATCGGCTATCTGTCAAAAGCCGCTCAGTCCATCGAGTGATCAAATCCGGTTTCGAGTGAGAGGACGACTGTTGCACACTCTCAAACTGACGAATTTCTTCCAAGGAAGGAATCGTGCCGTGTAAAGAGAGGGAAAGTCGTCTGAGGACGGTGAGATCGCTGGCGGGCTGAAGTTCGCCCAGTCCGGCAGATTTTCGACGGAGTCTCAGCTCTTCATTGACCGTATCTCCAATTGATTGAAAGTCATCAACATCGGGAATGGAAGAGGGTAAGGGAGCGGGATCGGCCCCCGGACGAATGGTCATGCCAACCATGATTGAAATTAGCAGGACGACAATCAGAGGAGACAGGATGATGCGTAGTTTTTTCATCGGGCTGATTCCTCGTGAGACCTGGACATCTGGCTTACCGAAATAGAGTCCTTACGTCAGTTTACCCGGCCTGACGAGAGCCGGTTTCAACTGATTCTCGCATTTTGGAAAGAAACCTGAAACGAAAATTCCGAAGGAAAGGTAAGGATTGGCAGATCTTCACGAAAAAACATTGTTCCGGCACTCAAACCGGTGATAATCATGAGCATGACCTCGCTACCTCCCACACCTTCAGACTCTCCTCTGTTTGAGGAAGAGGCGTCTGTCCCGATTTTTGCGGAGGAGCCTGCCGAAATTGATGTTTTTCTGGACGATGATGGCTTTGGACAACTAGCGAGCTGTCCACATCCCTTCCGAAAACCGATTCGCGCAATTGGCTGGCTGATTCGCCATGCCTTCGGGGTTGCGAGCCTTGTATTGTTACTCGCGGTACTTGCCGTGATCCCGATTGTCAACTTTTTTGTGCTTGGCTATCTGTTGGAAGCGGAGGCTCGTGTCGCGAGAACTGGGAAATTGCGATATGCGTTGCATCTGATCGATGTCGCTCCCCGTATTGGATCAATTGTACTCGGTTGCTGGCTATGGATGTTCCCGCTACGGTTATTGTCTGGGGTTGCCGGCGACGTGGCAATCATCAGCCCAGGCAGCGATCGTTATCTCTTCTTGCAAGGAGCCACTTACATTGTGGCGATTCTGGTGGGATTGCACTTAGTTTTTGCTCTGGCTCGGGGAGGATCTCTGGGTTCCTTCGTTCGACCGCTGAAAAATGTCTTGTGGTTTTCAAAACAAATGCGCGCTGGTTCGTATTGGGAACAAGCAGAACGGCACCTGCGATCCTATTTGCATACATTCCGTTTCAAGCATCACTTTCTGCTGGGGCTCAAAGGCTTTTTGGGAGCAATGCTTTGGTTGGTTCCGCCGACACTCCTTTTTGCCTCAGCCAATAGCTCTGAAGGAGTCCGCATCATCGTGACGATCATTGGCGGTCTTTGTCTGGTCGTTGTCTTTGGTTGGTTGCCTTTCTTGCAAGCTCACGTTGCCGCAGAGAACCGTTGGAAGGCTATCGGAAATCGAAAAGTTGCCAGTCGCATTTGGGCACATGCTCCTATTGCCGCTTTTCTGTCAGTGCTCATGACTTTCGCGTTGGCATTGCCACTTTACTTATTGAAGGTGCGGTTGCTCCCCGAAGATGCAATGTGGGTGGCGACATTAGTCTACTTGGTCAGCATCTATCCGGCGAGAATCATCACTGGATGGGCCTACTCACGTGGCATGCGTCCTGATAAACCTCGCTCACGCTGGTGGCTACGCTGGAGCATGAAGCTGTTGAGCTTTGCCGCAATTCTTGCGTTTACAGTTCTGCTGTTTTTTACGCAAGACATTAGCGAACACGGCAAACTGGCACTCTTTGAACATCACGCTTTTCTACTCCCCGTGCCGTTTTAAGAGAGATTCTCACTCGTCCTCGTCGGTTGTTTCTGTTTCTGTCGAAGGGGTGGAAGGTTTCTTTTTGGTTGTTTTTTTCTTGCGGCGTGTGGGGGTACTCAAAAGTTTGAGTTGTCGTTTCATATCACGCAAATTGATGAGCGTATGGGACAACTCGAACACAGGTTGAGGAGAGTTCCAAACGGCTCCCTGCTCACGATCAGCGATTTGATCGAGTTCTTTTTCCAATGTTTTTAGCCATAAGGGAATATCGACGGCCGATCCTGCACTCGTTGCCAGATATTCTTCGATCTCTTTTCGCAAGTCCCGGAATGCCGCGGACGTTTCTTCACCTTGGGGAACCTCCTCAACCGCACGTGGAACGAGAGCCAACATCCGGTTGACGGCGAGCGGCTTCACAAATCGTTCTTCCAGATGATCTGCAAGAGAAGGCAAAGTCATGCCGTAACGGGATTGCAAATCTCGCAGTTTCTTGATGTGGCGTTCCGCTATTTCGGCAGAACGTAAGCGGAAGATATGTTCCCACATCAGCGCTGCTTCCCTCTTGTCCTGACGACAGAGCACTTCGTGAGCGATGGCAACAGGTGCCATCTTCCAGGCATCGCGTTCATAATCGGCTTCGATGCGCAGGAAGTCGAGAAAGCAGAAAAATTTTTCGCCGTAATCGGAATGTGTCGTGGTCGAATTGTATTCGAGAAAACGGTCGAACTTATCGACGACAGACCCGTAAATCAGTTCGAGATAATCAATCGCATCATCGCGATTAATGGCGCCTTCTTGCAAATCTTCGATGAGTCGGACGGGATGTAAAGGATCGGCATTTTCTTCGAGATGATCGAGGAACGGATCAATTCCACTGTGCAAGATGGCTCGCACATTGCCGAGAGACAGCATGCGGGCATGAAAAAGCTCGGCTCCATATTTGATAATGAACTCGCGAACTTCGTTCATCGTTTCATCATCGCTGAGTGCTTCAACGGTCGAGAGTCGCATCGACCGAGAATGCTTCAACCAGAGTTCCAGGTAATGTTCGACGATTTCAGAGACAAGGTCGGTGAGTTCCTCGTTACTGTAACGGCCCGATTTCCATTGACTGGAAGACGAAATCACACATTTTAATGTGCTGCTGATAGCGGTACGAAAGAGTTGATCGAATTCAGTGACCGGAGGACCAGCGGGACGAATTTCCCGTTCCATTCTGTAAGCTGTATAGAGGACTTCGTAAGTCTCGTAAACAAGTCCCATCTGTGGGAGTTGAGTCAGTAGAAAACGGAGAAAGGTCTGTAGTTTGCGGGCAGCAAGAACGGGGCCCGGTTGGCCTCCATTTTCGAAGGGGACGTACAACAAAGGTTGTTTTCGGAGACGTTCCAGCAAACGTGGTGTTAATGCACGAACCTGTTCGGGTTGACGACAAAAGATCGCCCGAAAATAATCAATCATTAGTCGTTCGTCGGGATCTTCGGCGAGTGCAGAGGACTCTTTTCCGATCAGGCATAACAATGACCACGACGCGAAATACGCATTCACATAAGAATTGATGATCGCGTACAATAGGTGGAACTTCGATTGTAGTTGAATGTCGTATTCGACATTAGAATCGTGGTCTCCTTGACCACCTTCAATGTCCTGCTCCCAGACAGCAACCAGCAAGCGAGTCAACTGTTTCTGGAGATCGATGGTTTTTTTATACCAGTTAAGAACGGTAGCCCGCTGCGTGTCATTGATCGAGGAGTGATCTGTTTCGGTCGAAGAATCTTCCTCAGTCGGAGAGAACGATTCGTTGAGAGACGTGGCCGCCATTTGCCACATCTGCGATAACGAAAGCACAAATTTCAAGTGGGGCTCGAGCTCTCGGTATAACAGCTCAAATTCCGTCGGTTCAAGATTGTACCCACCATCGAGAGTCTCCCCGGAGACACCATCTTCTGCCGAATCCTGAAAAGGAACATCTCCAAAGGCAGTTGCGAAAGGATCCTCGTCTTCGTCGTCATCCTCATCATCGAGGAAGGAATCTTCAAAATCTGGATCGAGGAGATCATCGATGTCGTAGTCATCATCGTCATCATCAAGATCCAGGTCGAGCGCCTGATTCGTCGGAACGTCCCAATAAGGCCCTGCGTTGACTTCGATGTAGTCGAAGAAACGACTCAGTAATGACCACCGATCTTCGGGGGCTGCATGTTCAGTGACTGCCTTGACCCAGTTGCGTAACTGGTCATGAATCGAATGAGTTCCCGATTCGAGACCGATGGTGTCGGCTTCGCTCATCCAGTGGATACAGAGCGCCATTGCGGCAACGTAATCCTGTTTACCAATCAGTGCCGTGACCAAGAGTGAATAGGCTTTTGCCGATTCAAATTCACTGACTTTAGTCCGCCAGAATGAAACATTGCCGGCTTCTTCTCCGGCGTCCCGCCAATCGAGTAACCCACTGGAGACTCGCGAGGCTGACAGGTAACTTTCGTTGCCTGAAACTTGAGGAAGATCGTCGATAGTGGTTGTGGCGTAGCGGTCCCAAAAATGTGCCAGGACGTGGAATTTTTTCTTGATGGAATCCTGGAGTTCTGTTTTTCCCTGAGCGGCCGCTTCTCCCATCACTCGCGCGTACACACCGAAGATAGATTCCATCAAAGAAAGTAAAATTTCGATACGATGATCGGGAACACTATCTTCCCGAGCGCTGAACAGAGGGAACTGTGCCTGGAATCCGAGAATGTTCCAGGGGTCCACAAACGCGCCACATTCGATTCCTCGATGCAGCAAAGCTTCAAGCTCACGGGCATTCTCGGCGGCTTCTTCTAACTGTCCCGCGTCGAGTTTCAAGTGTGCCGAGGTGACAAGACATTCCATCTCGGTTTCAAAACGAGCGGAAGTCGAGGGAATCACGTCCGCTTGCTGTCGGGCTTGCTGTGTGAAACCCATACGAGCATAGAGATTCGCAATCTGGCGATGCTGGACCTGAGAAGCTCCGTATCGAGCCAAGTGCATGTTGAGATATTGTCGCACGTGTCCGAATGGTTGCTGTGTTCTTTTGGCAGCCTCCATCAAACGTTGTTCACGATCCCCTTCTGCCTGATCGATCAAACGGTCGTAAAAGGCGTCTCTTTGTCGGGCGACTTTTGGTAACAGTGAGGTGAGTGAAACGTCAGATGAATGTGTATCAGGGCCAGCTCCACTAATCGACGAAGCCATTAAAGCAGTACCACACAGGACAGCCGCGGCATCGTAAAGCAATTCTTCTCGCGAAATGTCGTCGTTGTCCGCCATCCAATGCAAAAGAGCATCCAAGATGATTTGGCGAATAATAAAACGAGTATAGAAACCACTGTTGTCGATCTGATGAGGATCCCATTCGCCAAACATATAGTTGGTGCGTTTATTCACCGGGTGCATATGATCGTGGGCACGCACATCGACGGCAAGTTCCTGCATGCGGTCGAGATCAAAATACGATTCGGCCAGAATTTCGCGAGGAGTTTGCTGAAAGAATTGAATCGTCCCCGAGATCAATTCTTCGTAGGGCCCGTGAGCGACTCCCGTTTCTTTCAAATAGATGGGAACTGGTCGATATCGCTCGTGTTCATAAGGTTCCATCTGCTGTTCGTTCTCAAGCACAGCGACCGGTCGATAGCCGATAAAATTATTGAGAGCGTGCCGAGCACCTTCCACAATGCGGTCAGTCTCGTCCCACGGACCTTGTTGTGAAAGCACAGCTTCAAACAGACGCGCCAAGAAGTAGGGCTGATGAAACATGACCTCCTGAACGTGGAACAGCAGATCCTTATGAAAATCTCGGTATTCGGGATACAGGTGGTCGAAAGTGATTTCAATGACGCGGCGAGCCTGCGTCGCGTTCGAGAAAGTCTCTGAAGACTCTTCAAGGTTGCTGAGCGATTCTAAAAGATGGTCTCTGAGAAGTGGCTTATGGAGTCGATCAGCATAAAGCACCGATAGCTCATTCAAATGAGTCTGGAAGCTGCTATCTGGTTTACCTTCCGAAAAGTTCAGATATCCGAGCAATTGACGGAAGCGGTCGGCTTCCCCCTGAGGATAACTGTCAGATTGTGAACTTCGGGAATCTGCCATGGAGAGGAGTCAGTCCGCTGGAAGCATCCGTAAGGTGTTCAATTTGTTGCAAGGTATTGTCGCGTAAAGAGAAACACCTCTTTACCACGAGAGGAATCGAGCATCCAAGGATACGATTTTACGAGAAATATCTCCAGTCAGTCGGCTCCTGCCAAAAGAGAAGTTTCACGAGAGTCCTCCAGCACATTGCGACGCAGAATAGAAACTGCGGGAATATCCTTATCTAAACCGTAAACCGCACACAGGAAATACTTTATGAACTCCCAAGAGCACTCGGCAGGAGATGCACGGGAGGATTTTAAGGAAAAGGTCAAATTTGACGGTTTTAACGCCGATTTGATTGATAAGGGGTTTCCCCAATGCCTACGGAGAAGATGCGTACCGATTAGACACATGAAGTGTCTGGTGCGAAGACTCTTCCATCAAGGACGGATCAAAGGAGTGTCCAAAATGTCTGCCAGTAAGAAAACCTACTCTCACGAATCCTCCTCGGCATTAGCGACGATTTCGCAATCGCCGATTTTATGGGGCGGTGCGTTCACTGTCGGCTTTTATGCAGCAATCCCGTATTTGCCACGATATCAAGAGATGGCGCAGCGATACTTCTGTAGCCATCCTTTGGAATATGCAACCACCTATCTGTTCTTTGTGGGAATCGCCGTGCTGGTCTTCAAAGCACTGGCGGTCGGAACGGAGAAAGCCGCGTTAAGGTTTGAGCTTTTCGAGAAAATCGACGAGGCTGACCTCGAATTCGCGGACGAACTCAAGAATCGCATCCAATCGATACCCGGACAATTCCATAACTCCTGGTTTATCTCACGCATGCGCGACATCGCCCATTATCTTCGCCCCGGACAAAGTCAAGAGTCTGTGGAGGAACACATTCGGTATCTGGCAGATCGGGCGGCTGACAAATTACACGGTAGTTATGCGTTGGTGCGAACGGTGACTTGGGCAGTTCCGATTCTCGGGTTCCTGGGCACTGTCATCGGTATCACGATGGCGATTGCCAATATTTCATTGACGGAGTTACAAACTTCTTTGTCCGAAGTTGTTGGAGGATTGTCAGTCTCATTTGATACAACCGCACTCGCACTGACACTCTCTTTGATTTTGGTGTTTGCCTCTTTTCTTGTCGAACGGATGGAGCAACAAATTTTGAGCGAAGTGGAGGACTTGGGGATCGAGGAAGTGGCCTACCGAGTTGTTTCGAAGGATGCTCATTCTGCGAGTCCAATGGTTCAGGCGGAGAAAGAGGCAGCCGACGAACTCTTAAAGCAAACTCGCAGAATGGTCAATGAGCAGATCCAAATGTGGTCACACGCATTAGAGGGAATGCGAAAATCATGGGTCGAGAGTCTACATTCACAGGAAAGCCAATTGAACCAGGCGATTCGACAATCTCTGGAACAGACTCTCGAATCTTGGCAAAAAGAACTGCGGTCGGGTTCCAATCAATTATCCGATCATCAAGCAGAACTGGTTACACAAACAAAACTGCTGACACAATTACTTGATCGGGAGGAATCTCTGGCCTCCGTCAGCGATCGGCTCAATGAAAACCTGACGGCTATTACTGCCAGCAATAAATTGGAAGAAGTTTTGCACAACTTGAATGCCGCCGTTCACCTGTTGACTTCAAAATCTTTAAATCGTGCTGCTTGATCGCACCTCTTCGCTGTTATGAATGACCGTTTTTGATTTCTGGAATCGTCCATGAGTCGTCGTGCTCGTCAAAATACATCCGTATCACTCTTCCCGTTTCTGGCGGTGTTGTTGTGCGCGATGGGAGCACTGTTGGTTCTATTAGTGATTACGACAAGACAAATTCGAGAAGATGCGATTCGAGTGGCAGAAGAAAAAAAATCTCAACCGATTGTCAAACAAAAGGCAAAACCAGCGCAGGAAGAATGGCCCGATTGGAGTATCGATCTCGGGGAATCGACTCTTTTAGCAACGCGAAAACACCCTCAGCCTGCAGCCGCCCCTTTACAAGCTCCCAAACCGATTTATGAGAAAACCGAAGGAACACCGGCTCCACCTGATCTTTCAGCAGGTCTGAAACGCCTTCGTGCGAAACTCAACCGCCTCCAAGAGACGCAATCGGGAGCATCAGCGGATGTAAAAATGATCGTTGATCAAACCACTGCGATACAAACCGAGATCATCAAGCGGGAAAAGATACTCAAGTATGCCTTAACTGCAATGGACCAGATCAAAAAGCGAGATCAGCAAACGAGTGCAGAGTTGAACGACTTACAACAAAAAACGCTTCAGCTTTCTCAGGATCTACAAGCAAAACGTGCCAAGAATCAAAAACTGGCGAACGCCCCTCGTAACACCCCTAATGTCTTAAAAGTCGTCCCTTACGAAGGTCAAAGCGGAACAACGCGACGACCAATCTTGATTGAATGCACGGCGGGAATTATTCGATTTGTTCCTGAAGGAATCGAATTGAAAGAAAGGGACTTGGTGGGATTTTCCGTCCAAGACAACCCGCTATTATCTGGCGTTTTAGCTGCTGAAGAATATTGGATGAAACGGGATCAAAGCGTGGGAGACATCAATCGTCCTTATGTCTTGATCGTGGTACGTCCCGATGGCATTCCCGCCTACTACGGTGCGAGACAGCTTCTGCAAAATTACAAGCAGCGATTCGGGTATGAGCTCGTTGATCAGGATCAAAAACTTGCCTCTCCACAAATTGATCCCGTTGCTCAAACGGCGATTCAGCGTGCCGTCGATGAAAACATCAAAAAACGCGGCGCTCCACCGCGAATGGCACAAGCTTTATTTCCTAGCTACGACCCACGAGAACTGGAACAGACACTGTCTGGTGGTTCTCTGTCAGGCGACCGTATCGGTGGCACTTTGAATGATTCATCGTCGGGAGACTCTCGACCGAATGGGATGGGGCAGACCGGAAGCGGCAAGGATGGGGAACAACAAAAGGTCCCGGACAGAAGATTCAAGTTCGTGCAAACGTCCCAAGGATTGGTGAAAGTTCCGCTTATTGATGCAGATATGAAATCCTTTCGGCGAAATGATGGTTCTTCCACCGGTTCTGAGCGTGGGTTCAAAAGCACGACAGGGCCGAATAATGATGGACCAACGGAACCGAAGCTGATTAAGCCGGGAATTCCGTCTGCTGGAAGTCGTCAAATCACTGAGTTTCCCCGCTCGACTACCAATAGGACTGACCGTCCATCGGGAGAACCGTTATCTGGAACTGGAAGTCAGACCACAACCCAAGGTGCGAACTCTCAAAACGATAGCCAGAACATTTCGTCGGGTGAGCCAACCAGCCAATCAGCATCTGCCGAACGTTTGTCCTCGCTTCCAGCAAACGCACCGGATGCTTTGACACCGATTCTCCAGGAACGGGCTCGTCAGCTTGCCAACGGAACTGGGCAGGGTGAGAGCAACAACTCGTCAGGACAGAATGATCCCCAAACGTCACAAGGGGAGGGGGGGGCAAGTTCATCTGGTCAACCCGGTTCTCCGGGGCAGGGGAGAGGGCGCCCATCACAACCGGTCAAAAAAATGCCATTTGAACGACCGTTACGCGTGGCAATATCTGATCGTGGTTTGCGAGTCGATGAACGAGACGCGATTGCATTACCATCCAATTTGAAAACTCAGCAATTGATGAATCTTACGGTCGAAGAGCTACGGAATCGTGTGAAGGAATGGCCGGCTCCTCCCGAGCAGTTTTACTGGCGACCGATGGTGAAGTTCTACGTCTATCCGAATGGTCAGAAAAACTACGAACGACTCAAGCCATACTTCGAAAAACAAGGACTTCTGTCTGACGTGAAATACGTGGAATCGATTCCGAATCAGGAAGGAAGCCGAAACTGATATGTCACGACGACGTTCCCAACAGCAAAGTGACGCCGAGATTAGCTCGGATTCCTTTCTCGATATCATTGCCAACATTGTCGGCATCCTCATCATTCTGATTGTGGTGGCTGGAATGCGCGTCAGTCAGGCTCCTATTTTTCAAGAGACCGCGCCGCCAGATGCAAAAGATATCGGCGTTCCAGAATCGACATCCGCAGAAGCTCCCCGAGTGATCATAGGAACTACGAATGCAAAATTGTGGAGTCCCTCACCAGCCCTACAAGCTGAGCCCATTGAGCCAGCAGAGCCAGTCGTTATCAAAATCGTTGATAATCCTGATCCCGAACTCTTTGCGGTTCACAAACGACAAACTCTCGAACTTCAAAGGCTGTCGACCGAAATCACTGCCATTCAGTCAGGTCTCACCGACAAACAACGCTCCACCGCAAATGCGGAAGAGGAGTTTTCGCTCGTTCAAGCGCGACTCGGAAATCTTCACAACGAACTGAGAGAAGCAAAATCGAGATATGAAGCTGCAAAGATGTCCTCTGAAGATAAAAAGAAAATTATCGAGTCCCGGCGACAAGACGCGGAACAATTGGTTTCACTGATCGAGAAGGCAGATGCCGAACAGCAGAAGCTGGCGAAGACAGCTCCTCCCGATGCTGAAGTCTTACGGCACGACATGACTCCTGTAAGCAGCTTTGTGAAAGACGACGAAATCCATTTTCTCGTTTCAAACAGCTCTGTCTCGCAAGTTCCGTTGGATGCTTTTTTGACACAGTTAAAAAGCCGCATACAGACCAAGCAAAGCTGGCTACTTCGAGCCAATTCTCATACCGGAGAAATAGGTCCGCTGAACGGGTTTGTGATGAAGTATGTGGTCGAAAAAGAACAGCAGTCGCATTTCGATCAATTACGAACGGGGAGTTCACAGATTCGAATTGTACTCTCTCAATTTGCGATGATCCCCGACGAAAAAACGATTATTCGAGAGACGGTCGCGCAAGCGACCAGTTCGACATCGCGTTTTTTGATCGCGATTCGATCCGCATCACCGGGAACAACTTGCACGTTTTGGGTTCATCCTGACAGTTTCGAGACTTATCAGAAACTCAAAACTTTCGCTCACGAAAGCAACCTGCAAGTCGCGGGTCGCCCTTTGCCACAAGGAATGCCGATTACTGGCTCACCTTCGGGATCACGCTCCGCAGCACAATAAAACTCCACACATTGCGAAATGGATTAGTCGGCTTCGATTTTGATCGATCCCCATTGACCAAAGTTTTCTTCGACTTCGAGAGTGAGAGAATTGATAGCAGACTTTTGTTCTTGGGTGAGGCTGTCGAGAAACCTGTAAGCCATCCAACGGGCGATTAGTTCTGCCGTCGTATTCTCCACCGGCAACAAGATGCAATCTTCGTCAGGAAAGACCCAACGACGATTTTCAAATCTTGCTTCCACTTCTGTACCCTGTTGTTCCACACTGATGGAATGGTGTTTTGTTGGCAGGAGGACTCGATGATCGAGTTCATCAACAATCGTCTGCAACCCAGCTCGTAACGCGATAAAATCGAAAACGTAATAGTTTTCGTCTAAAGAGCCTTCGATTTCTGCCGCGACTCGCCAGTTGTGTCCGTGCAGACGTTCGCAGATATTGCCATTAAATGTAATAAAGTGTGCCGCGCTGAAGACCAGATGGTCTTTGGTGACACGGACTTTCCAAGATTCTTTCGACATGAGACCTCCCCTACGAGTGTGCAGACGCCAATATAGCAGATTCGCTCAGCTTCAGCTTTCCAGCGGTAACGAATCCATGGGAGGTGGTGTAATAATTCCCTCTCGAAAACCGGCATACAAACAGGCGACGACAAAATCTGCGGTCGTCCCCGGGTTACGCCGATTTCCGTCAGCTCTTAGCCAGTCATCAAATTCGCTGAGAATTCCCCAACAGATTTCATAATCGGGCCAGTCCGATTCCAAGACGGTCCGAGCACGCAGGCTGGCTTCTTCTGCCAATCCTGGACCACATTTTCTGGCGATCAGTGAGTCGGGAAGATGTGCCATCAACTTCAGATGGAGATGGATGATGGAATTTTCCCACCGGTCGACGAATCCTAGTTCTTGTGCGAGTTGTTCCAAACCATAATGCAAGATTTCGTCGAACTCGTTGGTATATTGCAGAGCAATATTGTCTCGATCTTTCGCCAGTGCCATGACTTCGACCAAGGGTACGGTCGGGGAGTGAAGGATGTCTTGCTCATGAACCTCACCCAGTCCACTAGGAGAGGCTAGACGAATCGCTTCATAGACACATTGGCTATCGTGTACCGTCAGGTTGGCCAGTACATCGCCGATTCCTTCAAAGACAGGAATATGTAGAGGGACAGCGGTCAACGGAGCGAGTAATAGAATGACTCCCAGATTCGTGTTCCTTCCGACAGCTTCCTGCGTTGCTTTGACCGCTTCCAAAATTGTCGGTCCGACACCACGCTCGATGGTTTGTTCAAACAGGGGAGCAATCACCTCGGCAGACTTAATGAAATCGTGATGGTCGAGGTCTTCGAACGATTTTTCGCGGTGGACATTGCCCGGTTTCCGCGCGCAAACTTCCAACAGGCACGCAAAGCGAACCCAGCGGGTGATTGGATGAATAGTTTTAAGATCCGATTGATCCATCGGAACGAATTAGCTCTCAAGAAATCTTTGGAATTGTCACACTAGGCTATCCGAATTTGGGTTGCGAGCAAAGACCTCTCGCGACAGGATTTTTCATTCTCTTTCGCCTCCATCTCGGTTAGGCTGCAACTTCACGCCCAATTCAGGAGATTTTCATGCCCGCTGCGATAGATATCAACCTTCTTCAAAATGTTCATTTAGTCCCCTTAACTGCTTACAACAGTGAAGGGACACTGAATTTGGAAAAGCAGACCGAACACATTCAACATCTGGTTGCTGCCGGAATTCGTGTTTTTCTTCCCGCAGCCGGAACAAGCGAGTTCCACAGTCTTTCCGACGATGAAATCGTTCAATTGGTTCGGGTGACACGAGAAGCGACAGGGCCAGAAGCGACGATCTTCGCACCGGTTGGTCGTCAAATCGGTTCTGCCATCAAGGTGGGAACCGAGGCAATGGAAGCGGGAGCCGATGGCGTGATGTTTATGCCGTTCGAGCATCCATACCTCAGTGATCAAGGGGCACTCTCCTATTATCGAGATGTGATGAAAGAACTGCGTTGCCCCGTGATGATTTACAAGAAAGCAGAGATCCCAACAGATAATCTGCTACTCAATTTGGCACGCGACCCACGAATGGTCGGCGTGAAATATGCGGTCAACAACATGGCTCAGTTCCGACAAACCGTACTCGCCGACAGAACCGACACTCAATGGCTGTGCGGTTCGGCAGAACGCTTCGCCCCATTCTTCATGCTGGCAGGCAGTACGGGTTACACCACCGGAGCCGGCAACCTGTGTCCTCGACTTACTCTGGCAATGTTTGATGCTCTATCTACTGGCACGTATGAGGAAGCGATGAAGCTGCAGGAACTGATCCTTCCCATTGAGCATTACCGTGCGAGGGAAGGGGACAGCTTCAACATTTCAATGCTGAAGCATGGCCTCAAGCTGACAGGATTGGATTTCGGTCCGCCGAGATCACCCGGTCGAGTTCTCACTTCAGACGAGGAACAAGAGATCGAAGCAATTCTCGAACCGATCTTTACGGCAGAAAAGAAGCTTGGTGAAGAGACGCTGATTGCAGGGGAGTGAGTTGTGGTCGGAGATTTTACGAAAACTTGTCGCATAGACGCCGAGACGCAAAGAATCGCAGAGTCCAAATTATCTGTGCAAATAATGGAGTACGAACAACAGCAAGATTACAGATAGCTTGGGTACAAACTCAATATCCCGGTAGGTTACGGTTTGCTTTGCTCAGCTCATGATCCTCATAAAAAATTCATTCTTAACGAGAATTATCGGAACGGAGTGTGAGAGGTGAATTTCAGTTTCCAAGAAGGGCCAATACTACAAGTACATATGGAACCAAGCTGAAAGCGAGCAACCACCAACTCGATCTACTTACAAAATAGACAATCCATGAAAGAACAATCAGAGGCAACCAGAGAATCAACGCACTATTAACTATAGCCGCACCAAATTCATTTTCTGAATCCAACGCAATTTTTCCTACACTCAAACCGAACGGGATCAGGAACAAGGGAGAAACCAATTGCAGCATCGCGGCGAGCCAGAATGGTCCGGTAGTACCGGTGTTTTTTCGAGAAGAGTGTGAATCGGAGGAGTCAGCCATTCATTGATGTTATCTGAGACAGGTAGAGTAGTGGAGAAAAATTCTGCCTAGAAATCAAATTGCAATTCGACATCCAGCAAAAAAACACCCCGTGGAGCTAATGCTCCACGGGGTGTTGTCATAATTAACTACGAGAACAAGGCTAATTGTTTTTATCTTCGTCGTCGCGGCGACGTTTTTCGATCACTTCGTCCTGCAGGCTCTTCGGCACTTGTGAGTACTTACAGAACTCCATGCTGAATGTTCCTTTTCCTTGCGTCATGCTGCGAAGTTCGTTGGCGTAATCGAACATGGCCGCCAAAGGCACTTCAGCCGTCAAGTAGACCGTTTTGGCTTTCACTTCAGACGAATTCACGAGTCCGCGTTTCGAGGAGATGTGACCAGTCACCGATCCCTGGAACTCTTCCGGGGCTTCGACTTCCAGAAGCATAATCGGTTCTTGCAAGGCAACTTTGGCTTCTTTGTCGAGCAATTTTCGCAAACAATCGAAGCCAGCAATATTGAACGCCATTTCCGACGAGTCAACATCGTGGTAACTACCGTCTTGCAGCTTCATGCGGACACCCACCACTTCGGAACCGATCAGCGGTCCTTTGACGATGGCCCGTTGGAAGCCTTTATCAACGGCGGGGATGTACTCTTTCGGAATACGTCCTTGAGAAATTTCATTCACGAATTCGTAGGCAATGTTATCTTCTTCTGGAATGACTTCCATTACGCCACGCACATCGGCGAACTGTCCCGAACCACCAGATTGTTTCTTGTGACGATAACTGTATTCGACACCCACGGTGGGACGTTCTCGGTAAGAGACACGAGGCTCACCAATTTTGCATTCGCATTTGTATTCGCGAAGGATACGTTCAATGTAGACTTCGAGGTGTAACTGACCCATCCCGGCGATAATGGTTTGCCCGGTCTCTTCGTCGGAAGCGACATGAAACGTGGGGTCTTCGCGACGAAAACGTTCGAGAGCTTTGGCCAATTTGTCGGCATCATCACGATTTGCAGGTTCGATTGACAGCCGGATCACTGGGTCGGCAACATAGATATTTTCCAGTGTGACGTTGATGCCATCACCCAGGAACGTGTCACCAGATGCACAGTCCATACCCACCACGGCGATAATATCTCCGGGACCAGCTTCTTCGAGGTCTTCCCGATCATTGGAGTGCATACGGACCAAGCGACCGAATCGGGTGGATTGCCCGGTACGGGCGTTAATGTAACTTTCACCCTTCTTGATCGTGCCTTGATAGATACGAGTGTAAGTCAACTGCCCAAATTGTTCGACAACCGTTTTGAACGCCATGCAAACTAATGGGTCATCCGCATTCTTGGAAAGTGGGACTCGTTTAGGCTCCCCACCGTCTTCTTCAAGAGAGCTAACATCGAGTGCCGACATGTCGCGATCCAGGGGTGATGGTAGATAAAACTCCACACCATCGAGTAACTCTTGAACGCCTTTGTTTTTGTAAGCCGACCCCATCATCACTGGAACGATGGTCTGATCGATGGTGGCAAGCCGAATGATCTTGCGAAGATGCTTCTCATCGACTTCTTCTTCTCCGAGAACGGCTTCCATCAACTTGTCGTCAAACATGGAAACTTCTTCGAGCATGTGAGCTCGTGCCGCTTTTGCTTTTTCGACCAAATCTTCGGGAATCTCTTCGTAACGAATATCTTCTCCCTGTTCACCATCGAAGAAGACAGCCTGCATTTTGATGAGGTCCACAACGCCTTTGAAATCGGCTTCATTGCCTATCGGTATCTGCAATGGAACAGCATTCGCGCCCAGCTTGTCTTTGATCTGTTCAATAACGCTGTCCGGGTCGGCACCGGTACGATCCATCTTGTTGATAAATGCAATTCGGGGAATGCCGTAACGCTTCATTTGACGGTCAACCGTCAATGATTGAGATTGCACTCCACCGACAGAGCAGAGAACCAGAACGGCACCATCGAGAACGCGAAGTGAGCGTTCCACTTCGACGGTAAAGTCAACGTGGCCTGGCGTATCGATGATATTGATCGAGGTGTTTTTCCACTCGACACTGGTGGCTGCTGAAGTGATCGTGATTCCACGTTCCTGCTCCAGCTCCATGTGGTCCATTGTTGGACCTCCACCGCCGCTGCGAACTTCCACGATTTTGTGGATACGACCCGCGTAAAACAAAATCCGCTCGGTCAGGGTCGTTTTCCCTGAGTCGATGTGGGCCGAGATACCAATGTTCCGATGCTGGGCCAGTTTCTTCATAACTCTGTGGCTCTACTTAACAAATACATACGAATTCGTCTGTCACCCATGTGACCGACAGGATTGTGTTGCGGCTGCCACCCCATTTAATGTGCGATGACTTCATCAATTACTTGCCGTAGCCTGATTGTGTAAAGACCGTGTTTGCAAATGTAATACATGGGACCGGGGCTCACCCGGAAGCAATCAGACTTGCAAGGTCTTTCTTCAAGATCGTTGAATTTGATCATCGATGACCAACACACAACAGACCTACATATCGTAGCGGGGATCCCGAAATCTGGAAAGGGGAACGAACCCCCCAAGAGACGGTCAATCCTTCATTTTTCGGGATTTTCTCAATGGGAACTCATGAATTTCGCATGAATTCAGATCTGCGCACAAAAAACGGGATAGAGCCAAGATGTGCGGCTCTGTCCCGTGGACATTTTCACTTTAAACCAGCAACTAACGGCTCTCAGCCTTCCAGGGCTTGTTGGGCGGCTGCAAGTCGGGCAATTGGAATACGACGTGGTGAGCAACTCACATAGTCGAGGCCAATTTCATGGCAGAAGAAGACTGATTTGGGATCACCACCATGTTCTCCGCAGATACCAATTTTCAGGTCAGGACGTGTCGCACGACCACCATCGACTCCAATTTTCATCAATTTACCAACACCAGACTGATCGACTGTCTGGAACGGGTCGGCCGGCACGATGTCGTTTTCAAGGTAGTAGCCAATGAATCCTTTGTAGTCATCGCGGCTCATACCGAGAGTCGTTTGCGTTAAGTCATTCGTTCCGAAGCTGAAGAATTCTGCGTTCTCAGCAATTTCGTCGGCAGTGAGTGCTGCACGAGGAATTTCGATCATTGTTCCCACAGTGTAAGAGACTTCGACGCCTTGCTCTGCAAAGACTTTGGCAGCGGTGTCTCGAACGACTTGAGCCTGATTGTCGAACTCGGTTTTGAAACCAGCCAATGGAATCATGATTTCGGGATAGATTTCTGTTCCCTCTTTCTTCAATCCACAAGCCGCTTCCAGAATCGCTCGGGCCTGCATGGCGGTGATTTCGGAGAACACAATTCCCAATCGACAACCACGATGACCAAGCATTGGGTTGGTTTCTGCCAATTCTTCGACTCGTCGGCGAACTTCATCAGGAGAAACACCGAAGGCTTTTGACAGCTTTGGTCCGAGTTCAGGATCGTCGTGCATGTGGTGTTCTGACAGGAACTCGTGCAAAGGGGGATCGAGAAGACGAATCGTGACAGGGCGGTCGCCCATCGTTTTGAACAAGTGTGTAAAGTCATCACGCTGGAAGGGTAACAATTTCGCAAGAGCGTCAGATCGGTCTTCCGGCTTGGTTGCGAAGATCATTTCACGAATTTCGTCGAGGTGATCGAAGAACATATGCTCGGTTCTACAAAGGCCGACGCCTTCGGCTCCCAGCTTCACAGCGGCTTCCGCGTCGTCTGCTTCGGCGTTCGCACGCACTTTGAGGCGACGGTTTTCGTCGGCCCACTGCATGAGTTGTGCGTAACGACCGTAAGTATCGGACTCTTCGGGCTTCTTTTCACCCATCAAAACGTCCATCACTTCGGACGGTGAAGTTTCGATTTTTCCTTCAAAAATTTCTCCGGAGAAACCATCGATCGAAATCCAGTCGCCTTCCTTGAGAACGGTGTCGCCGACTGTCAATGTTCCCGCTTCGTAATTGATGTTCAAAGCCGAACATCCGCAGACGCAGGTTTTACCCATCTGGCGACTGACGAGTGCAGCGTGAGAGGAAGCACCACCGAAGGCGGTTAAAATTCCGTTGGCGACTTTCATACCCCGAAGGTCTTCCGGGCTGGTTTCTTTACGAACCAGAATTAATTGTTTGTCGTTGTCGGCGTTCCATTGTTCTTCAGCATCTGAAGCATGGAAGACAATTTGACCGGTTGCAGCACCAGGGCCGGCGTTGATTCCCTTAGCGAGAAGTCGTTCCGATGATTCCGCAGCCTGCTTGGATGCAGGGTCGAAAATCGGTTGCAACAACTGATTCAGGTCGTCAGCCGGGATACGTTTCTTTTCAAGGGCTTCTTGTGGAGTAATGAGCCCTTCGTTGACTAAGTCGACTGCGATACGAACGGCTGCAAAACCGGTTCGCTTCGCGTTACGAGTCTGTAACATCCAAACTGTTCCGTCTTGGACGGTGAACTCGATGTCTTGGACTTCTTTGTAATGCTGTTCGAGTGTTTTGCCGATGCTATCGAGTTGCTCGAAGGCTTTGGGCATGACATCGGCCAAAGTTTCTTCAACACGTTCTGGCTTGCGAGTTCCGGCAACAACGTCTTCACCTTGAGCGTTGATGAGGTAGTCGCCGCAGAATCCGGGAGTTCCGTCTGAGCAGTTCCGTGTGAGCCCCACGCCGGTCGCACATGTGTCTCCCAAGTTTCCGAAGACCATTGCTTGCACGTTGACAGCGGTTCCCCAACTGTGAGGAATTCCATACTGACGACGATAGACCATCGCCCGGTCATTCATCCAGCTACCGAAGACGGCACCGATACAACCCCAAAGCTGTTCCATGGGATCATCGGGGAACTCGACGCCTGCATGTTTTTTGATGACTGCTTTGAACTCACCGACAATCGTCTTGAGTTGATCGACCGAAAGGTCTTTTTCGTGGTCGACGCCTGCTGCATGCAATTCGCGTTCGAGAATATCTTCAAAGAAATCCGGGTCGGTTTTCTTTTCGGGCTTGAGTTCCAGAACAACGTCTCCGTACATCTGGATCAAACGACGATAACTGTCCCAGGCGAAGTGCTCGTTGCCAGACTGTTTGGCCAACGCAAGTACAACACTTTCATTCAGACCGATGTTAAGAACCGTGTCCATCATTCCGGGCATCGACTCCCGAGCACCAGAGCGACAAGAGAAGAGGAGTGGATTTTCGGCATCGCCGAACTTTGCTCCCATGGTCTCTTCCACCATGGCGACGGCCGCATTGACCTGATCAGCCAACTCGGGCGGGTAGTTACGCTCATTGTCGTAATAATAAGTACAAACTTCTGTTGTAGCAGTGAATCCGGCAGGAACCGGCAGGCCGATATTGTTCATTTCGGCCAAGTTGGCTCCTTTACCACCCAGAAGCTCTTTCATAGTGGTGTTGCCGTCAGCTTTGCCACCACCGAAGAAATAGACGTACTTATTATCCGACATTGAAATTTCCTTTTATGCTGTCTCTAAACAATGTCCGCCCGAACCCTCCATTTGGAGGTAATACAGATCGGGAGCGGATCCGAATGGTCTCACTCGAGGTTCCGAAAAGCTGGTCTACTCTTGCACGATTGTCTCATCACCAGTGACGACAGGAGGTTGCGTCACCCGTGCTGCCATCGGAACATGATGTGGCATCGCTCGTAAAAGCAGCCACTCAAGAGGTTGAGAGCCTAGCTACCAGCGTATCCGTCGTCAAGGGAACGGGATTCGAGTGGATTATACCGATTTTTTGGTCCACAAGAACAAAACGGCGGTTCTGATCAAAATCAGCCGCTTGACTCAAGGCCGTTTGGAAGCAAGAATAGTTGTGTCAAGAGGTTACGCATTCTCGGCCCTTGGCGCTCCGTTCTCATTCCTGTTCAGGAAAGATTAAAAATGCTTGCGCAGCTTATCTCCACAAAAGGGGATCGCACAATTCGGATCACCGATGATGTGACCGTTGTAGGCCGCAGACCTGAAGTTTGTGACTTGGTGATCCCCAGCGACAGCATTTCAAAAATTCACAGTGTCATCTCAAAAACGGACGGACTGTTATTTGTTCGTGACTTGGGAAGTACCAATGGCACTCGTGTGAATGGGCAACGTGTGACACGGGGAGCGTTGTTGCCTGGAGATGAACTGGCTTTTGCCAGTGTCAAATTCAAAGTCCACCTCGGCCCCTCAGATGATTCGGATGGCGACTTGGTCGGTCACGGTGATCGTACGGAAATGCTTCCCGCGTTTCCGTCTTTACAGGAAGAGTTCGACGAAGACAGCGTGGCAGACATCCCCTCCGTGGAAGACAGCAACTAAGAGGCAATTCTGAGCTCCGACTCATTGGCATTGAGCGAGACGATGGAAATTCCCAGCTTATTTGCCAGGGCGTAGACTTCGTCCTGATCGAGAACAATTGTCTGTCCGCTTTCGATGGCCAAGACCCGCCCGCCCGCTTCATGCATCGTCTGAATGGTTTGCAACCCAATCGTTGGTACATCAAATCGCATATCTTGCTTCGGCTTAGCAACCTTGACCACAGTAAAGCCACCCTTTCGGCACAATCGTCCCGCCCGGCGAATACACTCATCGGTGCCTTCGATTGCCTCGACAGCGACAACGGCCCGCTCAGAGACAACGATTGATTGACCGACATCGAGGCGTCCCATCTCCTTAGCAAGCTCCCAACCGAAGTTGATATCTTTCCACTGTGAGGATGACGGGTGTCGTTTGGTGAGAAATCCGTGTGTCACGAGTAGCTCCGGGCAATAATCAAGGGCAGATTCAAAATGAAATCCGTCGCGTGAAAACTCTTTGATCACGGCGAGCAGCATAGTGTCATCTTTACGATCTCGTCGAGCGTACTTCCACATCATGTGGATGGCTCTCCAGTCGGGGAGATGCCGAACCCAATTGAAGGGATGCAGCAAAACTTTTTTTTCTATCTTTCCTGCCATCACGATAGACTTGACCTGCTTACGCTTAAAAACGCTGATCGCTTTGCCGATTCGCCCCAGCGACCCCACATACATGTAGTCGCTATATTCGCGAAGCTCTTCAGAGACCATGCCGGTCGGGCCGAACGTAATTATTTCGTGTCCCTGACGTCGGGCGGCTTCTGCAAAGACAATTGGAAAACGCCCCGCACCGGCAAGTAAACCGATCCGTTTTCCGGGTACGCGATAAGGGTTATGTTGAGTATCCTGCGACATAGGAATCACATCAGGCAGCAGGTTTTTGTGTTTGGTCATTATCAAGTCGTTGCTGCATTTTTTGCAGCTGCTTTTCCAAATGTTTTAGTTGAGAGCGCATCTCAGGAAGTTTGCGGGCGGCCATCACCTGTCGGATTGCTTCCGATTCAGGAATCGCAGGGGCTCCCAGGTAGGTCTCTCCTCCTGACAGGTCTTTATGGACTCCGGCTTTCGCGCCGACTACGGCTTCATCGGCTATGTGAACATGATCGGCTACTCCCACTTGACCGGCGCAAATTACATAAGCACCCGTTGTGACCGAACCAGCAAACCCAACTTGTGAAACCAAAATATTATGTGGCCCAAGTTGACAGTTATGGGCAACCATTACCTGGTTGTCGATTTTGCTGCCAGTTCCGATCCGTGTGGAATCGAGAAAGCCGCGATCAATGGTCGAGCAAGCACCAACTTCGACATCGTCCTCTAAGACGACATTGCCGTAATGTGGGATTTTAGCATGGCGTCCGTCTTTCTGCTGATAGCCAAACCCATCCGCACCAATGACGCAATTCGCATGTAAAGTCACTCGGTTTTGAATTTCCATGCCGGGGTAAATCACAACATTCGGATAAATCAGGCAATCGTCGCCGATGATTGTTCCACGCCCGATGACTACTCCTGCAGAAATTTCGCAACGCTCGCCAATCACCACATCGTCTTCAATGGTGGCACCCGCATGAATGTTTGTTTCAAGACCGATTGAGGATGAATCTGCGATATTCGCTGTCGGTGAGATTCCAATCGTAGAACGATCAGGAACACTGACAAACTCAGGGATCACTTCCAGAAATGCAGATTGAGGGTCAGCAACGAGTATCCAGGTGCAATCGGAGTTACGCTTTTGAAGCTCTTCTGCCCAAGAACTGGCAATGAGAATTGTCCCTTCCTGGCACGACTCCACACCTTTGAGTGATTTTTTGTCTTTATAAAACGTAAGACTGTCAGGCCGGGCATTCGCCAGTGTGACAACATCGGTAATTTCCCGACTGGGTGAACCCAGACATTGAGCCTGTAGCATTTCGGCAATGTCTGCGGCGGTACGAGGCATCAGATGACATCCTTGTCGATCACTAGGGGAGGGCATATACGCAGTCAATATGCCCGAAATACGCTTCCTTGCGCATCGAGCTTCACCTTAGATACCCCAAATCGATAATTCTCTGCAAGGTCAATCCAGTAAAGGGGATGGATCTGGTCAGAATTGTTTGTAGCAGTCCTTCAGGGGGATCTTGGTCGAATGACTTTGCGACTTGGCCAAATTTGGCTATTCTGGACTTTTCAGTGGTTAGATCAGCCCGCCTCTTAGCGGCTTAAATCCTTATCTCGTTGTAAGATAGGATTGTATTAGAATTTTGACGTGGAATTAGAAACATGAGTTTGCGCGGGATTCGGGGAGCCACATCTGTCGAAGGGGATCGGCCAGAACTCATTTTAGAGGCCACCCGGGAATTGCTTCAGGAGATTCTGGATCGAAATGAGATCGATTCGTTTGAGGAGATCGTCTCGGCAATTTTTACAACGACAACCGATTTGTGTTCGACGTTTCCCGCAGAAGCCGCTCGAAGCCTTGGTATGAATCATGTTCCTCTGCTGTGTGCGAGTGAAATATCTGTTCCAGGAAGCTTGGCCAGTTGCATCCGAATCTTATTGCACGTAAACAGTGAAAAGTCCCAACAGGACATCGTGCATGTTTATTTGCGCGAAGCCAAAAAACTTCGTCCTGATGTCGAGAGTGCTCAGTAAGAGATTTACGGCCTTCGAATGCTCATACAGAAAATCCACTCATCGCGGCGACTGTGATCACACTTACGATCATTTGTAGCACCAGCAATCGAAACCCCGACTTGTGACGCCAATGATCATCTTGCACGAGAGTCTCCAGAAATTGAGCCGCGAAAAGCAAAGCGATCGGAAAAAAAACCAGCCACAATCGTGCAGCTTCTCCTGAATTTTTCCCACTGACCCAAATCGCTGCCCAGACCAGTGCTCCCGCCCAAAGCAATTGGGAAGTCTCCCTGGATGACTTCCAGCAAACGCGCAATCCAAAGAGCGCTGCAATGAATATCGGGGCACCTAAAGCAAAGTAAGTTTCGATGAGATTCGCGATAAGCCATTTGTCATATGTACGAGTGAACTGTTCATAGAAGCCGGCATGGTTTTTGTAGTTCCACACCCAGACCGCAAACAGGTTTATTTCACACAGCACTCCCATGGCCAGGGTTAGTCCAAAGAATGTCAACAGACTACCAACCATCGTCAGGAGTACGGCTTTCAACTTGATCAGGTGTTGTTGATCAGAGTTCGTCGACTTGCTGAAGAGAATCAGAAGAGAATATACGCCAGCAACTAACCCCATCGGAACGATGGCCAGTGATAGTAAAGATCCACACCAAAAGGCCACTCCGGCCGACATCGCCCTCGGCCAACTTTGTTTTTCGAGAGAGGAGACCCAGCACCACAAAAACAGTAATCCAAGAGTTGGAAACAGTACATCCGATTTCGGCAGAAAGATAATCAAAGAGGGAAGGAGGGGCCAACTCGCAGAAATCCACCATGCGGTTTCTGGCGAGACTTGGCGTCTCAATAACAGAAACAACGGGATCAAAGCCGCCACTGCCACCAACTCCGTGAACGATTGTGAAACCCACAGCGAGACACGATCCGAGGTTTTCAGTGCAACCCCCGACATGGCGAGTGTTTCTTGCAGCGTGTCAAACTCTTCCTGAGTCTGAGAGGACATCAGTGTCAGACCAATGTCTGTCAGGGCAGGGGAGGATTCGCACGCACTCCATAACCAACGGTTCAGCAAAAATAATCCTGGAGGATGTGTGCCGACATGCAAAACGTCACCTTCCGACATCCGGTCTTCATAAGTCCTCAGGAAGGTCGCCGAATCCAGCATTTCGTAACGTGCGAGATGAAAGTATCCCGACATTCCAGGGTAGTAAAGCACCCATGATTTAGGGAAAGAGCTTCGCCCCGGTATCGATTGCAGGAATGAAGCGAGAAAAAAGGAGGCAAAAGTCAGCACGAGAAGTAGCCATTTCTGTGTCACCACAGAGCTGACTCGTTGGGATCCCCAGCGAACAAAAAGTAACCACGGAATAGCCACAAATGAAAACAGGATCACATTGGTGAAGAGTTCTGTCATCGCTCCCGGATTAAAATAGCCGATCCGATTCCAGACCCATTCGTCAGGAACACCCAGTGGTAGAGAAGTCAAAAAGAAGAAAATTGGTGTGAGGAAACTACTGAAAGTCGCGATTATCCAGAAAGTTCGAGAAGTCACCCCTGTTCCTCCCGATGATCAGATATGTTTGGCACGACTACGATAGCAGAATTCAAACCGCGTGCAGGACGATGCACGTCACATTATCCTTTGAGCCACCATCGAGCGCTGCTTGGACAATGTTTTCTGCGGCTGCTTGAGGATCATCGACTTCGAGGGCCAGCCTCTTAATGCCTTCATCATCCAATCCATCACAGACGCCATCCGAGCAAATTACATAACGATCACCGGCAATTAAATCAACTCGTTCAGCGTTTGTGCCGGCTCCACCTTCTTTGCATCCCAAGTACCGATAAAGCATGTTGCGATAACGATGATTCTCAGCTTCTTCAGGAGTAATCGTGCCAGCATCAAGAAGGGCTTGAGTGAGTGAGTGATCGGTGGTGACTTGTTCCATCGCGCCTTCGTGTAATCGATAAACACGGCTGTCGCCCACGCCGCCGATGATCAGGTGTGTTTCGGATCGAATGACAAAAACAACTGTCGTTCCCATCTTGTTCATGGTGGGGTCGATTTCCCCGAGAGCCATGATTTCGCTATTTGCTTCAGCGACTGCGCTGTCGATTAATTCAATGACTTTATCGTCGTTACCAATCAAGGGGTCGAGACGTTCCTCGAGACGTTCCGGGATCACAGTGACCGCCAAGGCGCTGGCTTTCTCGCCTGCGGACTGTCCCCCCATCCCATCCGCCACGATGAAAAAACGTTTTTTTTCATCAGCGTGGAATCGGTCTTCGTTATTTTCGCGAACATTCCCCGTGACACTCAGGAAGCCGCTAATGAGTTGAACCATAATAATTGCTTTAAGTGACGAATCTCGCTACTGGGTCTATATTGCCTCACTGTTGCGGGAATCGCAAACATCTGATCTCTGATCGAGCAAAAAAACAGGAATTAGCTTGGAGTGATCTCTGGATGAGCCGCAGGGAGAGGGGGAGGACGGCTAGTCAGTCAGTGTCTGCACCAAATCCGTGATTCCTAACGTGGTCGCGGTGATCAGTAATTCGCCAGCCTCGAAGCCAGCACCGTAGCCTAGCATTCGATTGTGGCTTTCTACCATCGTAAAAACTCGTTTTTTCTCGGGAGGAAACTGAGACTGGTAGCAGCGGATTGCTTCCAGTTTCTGTTCGAGCGTGTCTGAAATATCCGTGACAATCTGGCTGCCGCCATCGGGAATCTGTAACGTCTGAAAACCAAGTGGATACCAAACATGCTTGGAAATGCGATGAGGGGGAAGATATTCGAATTCTTCGTCCCATTTGGTGAGGCGTGAATAAAAGATGGCAGCATCGGTGATCTGCATGGCTTGCCAATGATCGGGGCTGGCCATGGGGGTTTTATCTGCAATCCCCATGACAATTTTCGGCCGGTATCGTCGAAAAACACGCGCCAAGGCAATTCGAGCATCAACACTGTCAAACAGCCAGCGATTTGGCAATGTGAGAGTTTCTCGCAAATGGAGCCCCAGAACTTTGGCGGCATTACTGGCTTCTTCTGCGCGTTGGGCGGGGCCGCTACTTCCGGGAGTTGGCTCACCGTTCGTCAAATCCACCAAGCCAACCCGGTAACCTTGTTTCACAAGTTTTGCCAAGGTTCCACCGATTGCAATTTCCACATCATCGGGGTGCGCGCCGACCGCAATGACGTCCAGCGGTTCGAGAAGTTCGGGAGAGATAGACATGATTATCAGTTTTGCCTTAAATGTTGTAGGTGTTGATGGCTGGCTCAGCTTACGCATCCCGTATCGTTTGGAATGAGAAATTCTTTGATTAACTTTGCCAGCCGGTGGGGATGGGTCAGGAAGGCAAGTTGCCCGCTTGTGTGTAGCCACTCTGTTTGTGACTGTGGCACTGCGTGACAGAGTTCTTCGGCCGCTCTGGTTTGTGTTGGGGTCTCTCCCTCAGCGCGAATGATCAACATGTTCTCAGGTAACGACTCGGCTGGCCATCTCGGTAGGGGAGAGCCGCTGAGCAGAAAGCGTTGTGAGAAAGCTCGCGTCGATTGTTCACCTGTATTATCAAGATAGAAATCAAATCGGGATGGGTCATAAGGAGGAAACCAGCTCCGATGAATTCGCTGTTGGATTAACTGTCGTCCCGGCACTCGCTTCAGTTTGCCGGGAACTTTTTTACCGAGTTTTGATAACCTTCGCTCCGACCGTGTGAGGGGTAACTCAAGATGGGGAGTCTGGCAAATGAGTGAATCGAGAAGTCCAGGATGTCGCAAGGAGCAGTATTGAGCGATCTGTAAACCAAAATCTCGAGTGATGAGTTTGATGGGGCCATCATCCTGGTGCAAACGAACAACCTCGGGCAGCAAATCGGCTAATGATTCGCGTGAAACAGTTGGGGAGTCCGGGTAGTCAAACAAGACACAGCGATAGTCTTCTCGCAATAGCCAAACGATCAGTGAATACAGTTCGTGAGTTCCCGAGAGACCATTCTGAAAATAAAGTGTTGGTCCCTTACCCCACGTTCGCCCCAAAATCTGCCCTGCAGATGTCTCCAGATACCAATGATCAGCCTCCTGAATGAAGCGAGAAAGGATGTCGTGCCATTCGAGTGGTGTCGGGCAAGGTTCGTGTTCTTCATCTGTGACGAAGTCAGCAGTCGACGGATCACCTTCAGGGATGACCTCGTGGGTCGCCTGATGCTGCTCTGAATCGGGCTGAGGAGTTTGCTGGGACACGAAGATTGGATTCTTCCAGAATGAGAGACTGTGATTGGTTTTATGATTTTTGCACGAAATATCATCGTAACCTATTGCTGGAACTCAGAAAAGTAGTGGCTGTGATGTCTCGTTTTTCGGTATGAAACGAAATTTTTTCATTCAAATCTTCCTCAAATTCACTAAATTCTGAAAGACGCCACCGTTAAGTCTTACAGAGCCAAGAAGGCGAACAAAGATACCCGGTAGGAGGCCAATCACCGATCTGACAATCGAACTCTCCTTAACATTGTTGGGAATCACTATGAATAGCTACACCACCTCGCGAATTTCGCCTTTGTGGATGAATTCACATGACGACTCTTTACCTTCAAAAAATGCGGCCATGATGTGGCTAGGCTCTCACTTCGTCTTGTTTCACGTCATGTTCCTGCTGGCTTATCAAAACTACAGCATCAATCCAAGTTCAGGTGTTATTGTCTCACTGGGTGAATTCTACGGCTTATACCTGACATCACATTCGCTCATGATCGCGATAGTGCTTTTAGCCACTCCCGTCGTTGCTTTAATTGTTGACCGGTTGGCCACTCACGATACTCCAAGACGCCCCAATCATCGTTCGTTGCCACGGATGACTAAAGTCCACAAGGCTCATTCCCAGCCAAATGTCTATGAGGAAGATCAGGAATTGCTGAACATAGAGCGAGCACTTGTGAAATTGGCTCGGGAAAATAAAGTTCAGATGCCGACATCGAAGATGAGAGAATCGCTGTCCCTGAATCTCACCGAAGACGAATTCCAATCCGAGTGGTTGGAGCGAGAGCAGTCAGTGTCTCACTGAATTCGATCTTTTTCCAGTCAGGAAAAATTGTAAAACGACTATGAGGCTCAGGGTTGGTAATTGAGGGGACCTGTAAAATTATCGCCCTGGGCCTTACGTCGTTTTTCTGTTGCGAGGGCTTCAGCTTTGCGAACCTCTCTGGCTGATTTCTTCATCGGCTGCCTGAATCACAGCGAGAGAAGATTGCGGATCGTCAGCCTCTCTTAGTTGAGTGAGAAAGTCGGGCAGGCGGATCATTTGCCCCAGTCGAGCGAGGAGATGCAGGTGGGTTGTCGCATCGCGGCTGAGAACCAGGAAAAACAAGTCTGTCATGCCTCCCTTATATCCGCCAAAGGGAATCGAATTAAAAGTTCGACCGTAAGCAATAATGGGCTGACCAATCGCATCTGGCAAAGGGTTTCGCGGATGAGGGATGGCAACACCTTTCTCAAACGAAGTCGGCATGACCTCTTCTCGGTCCTGCACCGCCTTGAGAACCGTTGCTGGTTCCCACACTTGCCACGAGCGACCAGCAATTTCCACAAGTGACTCCAAGACCGAACGCTTCGTGCGGGCTTGTAATGGGACTTCCATTGTCTCTAGCGTGATGACTTGGCTGACCGGGGATTCGGAATCAAGTTCCACCGATTGCTGATTAACTTCTAGGTGCGCCAGTTCGGGATCAGAAAACTCGCGCATTTCCTGCTCGAGCCATTGTGTGATCTCGGCTTGCGAAAAGACCCAATCATCTCCAACCTTGCGCCCTGGAATTCGACCGCGCTGAACCAATTTTTCAATTTCGCGTCGATTGCGTCCCAAATGTTGGACAAGTTCATCAAGCGTAAATGTCTCGTGGGACATGATGGTGAGTCGAATCGGAGGGAGGTTGTTGGTGTTGGCGATCACATCGCCCTAACCGAAGGCACCAATTTTACCAAACTCACCCACAAGAATCATCGCCGGATGGCAACTGTTCGGACGAATTCTTCCCGACAGGTTTGAAGCATGTCGGCATAATTCCGATTCCATACATCACGTGACCAGACATCAACCTCGAAAAAACCATCATATTCAGCATCGAGCAGAGTCTGCATGATCGCTGCCAAGGGCAAGTCCCCATCACCGGGGAGATGTTGATCCCATTCGTTTTGAGGGGCATCGCGACGATCACTCACCTGAACGCTGGCAATTCGGGAAACCAAGGCAGGATCATGAATCAAAGTCTCATACTGATTGCCAACCTGAAATGTTCCAAAGGCGAGCTTGAGCCAAGGGTGATCACACTCTTCGATCAGATCAAAGGTTTCTTTCAATGAATGCAAAAAAGACCAATTGCGGCCATAAACAGAATGCATCGGTTTCAGCGCCAATTGCACACGCATCTCAGCCGCTGTGTCGGCTAATCGCAGAAGAGCAGACTTGACCAGTCGGCGAGAGTGATTTTTCGTATGGCCAGCACGAGGGCCGGTGTAGACGGTGAGAGAATTGGCGCCGACTCGCCCGGCAAGTTCCAATGCATCGGCGGTGTCTAAAACGGAGTCAGGTAAAGAGTGGCCGTTGGCGCCCGTGAATCCACCACTCGGTCCGATGCTGGAAACGGCAAGACCCGATTCATGAATCAGATCAATCGCGCGTTCTTCTCCAAACTCAATGAGACGCGGCATCCAGAGGCCGATGGCTTCGTATCCGAAGTCTTTGCAATGCGCAACAAGATCAGGTAGAGACCAATGAAATGTTGTCACTTGGGAAATCGATAGACGAGGTAGATCATTCATGGCGAAGGTATAGCTTTTTTCTCAGACCGGGGGAATACCGAAGGAAAGCAAACAGCTTACATAGCAATTTTCAGCAACTGTTTTTCAATCGGCTACCATCCTCAAAAAAACTCTTCGCTAATGGAATAAAAAACGATGTATCAAAAACTTCACGACAGGTCGAATCAATCATTCCTGAATCGTTCCGTAAAGAATATTGTGAAATCAGAAGACCGTTTGGAGCCCCAAACGCACAAAGCGACATTCATGACAATCAGGTTCTCTCAAAAACTTAACTGGAGTTTTCATTGAGAGTGATTCGTGTAGCAATGAATGAGATTCTTCCTTTTGGTGAGCCGAATCGATTGGCTCTATAGCGTTCAAAGCATGGCTCTGATAAATACATAAATCACTCCACAGGAGGTTGTGATCGATGGGGAAATGACTAACCAATAAGTCTTAGTCACTGATCGATGTGTGTATCTAAGCAAACACGTTCCCGAAACGCAAACCGTTTTTGGTACATTCGTAGAGAGATTTTTAAGTCGTCAGATTCTTGGTGAATTACAATTGACAGACGGCATCGGAGCATTCTCATTTGGTAAGGATCCGGGCGTTCACTTTCTCGGTGAGGTTTCCCCGATTGCGTGCAAGCGAAGTAGCTAGGCTTCCACGATTTCAACCGCTTCAGTCACTCGAAAGACACCTTCGTAAATTGCTCGCCCGGTAATCACTCCTGTCAGGTTTGGGGTCGTTTGATGCACCTCGTTGAGACGACGAATATCGTCCAGCGTTGTGACACCTCCTGATGCAATGACTTTCAGTCCAAGCTTTGCAAGTGCCGCCATGTCTTGAATAGTTTGTTCGTCGACTCCTTGCATCATTCCGTCGTTGGCGATGTTGGTGTAGATCACAGCCGGCAGGTCGAGATCGACATATTGACGAGCCAACTCGATAGCCGAAGTTTGCGAAACATCAAGCCAGCCTTCAGTCGCGACCATCGAATCTTTCGCGTCGAGTCCCAGGCACAACTGTCCTGGATACTTCACCGCCATCTCGCGAAACCACTCTGGATTTTTTAGAGCAGCAGTGCCGACGATCACACGTGTGACTCCCACTTCTTCTAATAACAATCGAATCGATTCTTCGTTGCGAATTCCGCCTCCCAACTGACATGGAATATCGAGGCGTTCGACAATTTTCTTGACGACTTCATGATTGACGGGGCGTCCTTCTTTGGCACCATCGAGATCAACGAGATGAAGGATATGGGCACCTTGCGATTGCCATTCTTCTGCCATCGCGACGGGATCATCGCTAAAAACCGTTTCTTGTTGATAGTCACCTTGGCGAAGTCGAACACATTGTCCGCCTCGAAGATCGATGGCCGGCAATATTTGCATAAGTCTATTTTCTGATCAAAACGTGATTATGGTTTGAATAATTCTTACGGTCGTAATGGTCTTTCGAGCGGCTTACAACTTCCCGAAGTTGTCGAGAAGTTTGAGGCCAACCCGCTGACTTTTTTCGGGGTGAAATTGTGTCGCGAACAACTGGCCTCGTCGTATCACCGCACAAAATTCTTCGCCATGTTCGCTGGTGGCTACGATGACCGAGGGGTCTTCGGGAACGACGAAATAACTGTGAACAAAGTAGAAATGTGCTTCCGTTGGAATCTCGTTGAGCAGCGGCGTCTCTTGCTTCAGATCCAACTTATTCCAGCCCATATGAGGAACTTTCAAGCCCGGTTGTGCCGGAAATCGGACCACTTCCCCTGGAATGATGCCGAGGCCTTCGTATTCGCCATCTTCATAGCTGCGATCAAATAAAAGTTGCAGTCCTAAGCAAATTCCCAAGAATGGTTTGTTCGACTCAATATGGCGTTTAATGGGTTCCACGAATCCTTGCTCGTGCAAATGAGAAATGGCATCCCGGAACGCTCCGACTCCCGGCAGTATCAACTTTTCGGCTGTCGCAATTTCTTCTGCATCAGCAGAAATACGAGTTTCGAAACCGAGTTTTTCACACGCTTTCTGTACGCTGCGGAGGTTTCCCATACCGTAATCGATAATCGTGATCATCTTGCAGAATCTGCTTTCTGTTGATTATGTAGTCGTTTTCAGGACGGTTCATAGAAGACACCGGAGTGGGACTTTGGGTTCTCACCGGAGACCATCTTGTGGCCCGTGTCTTTGTTGGGTTGTTTGCCAATCGGATGCAGGGGGGTGATGCCATTGATCGGAAGCCAGGGTTCCTTGTCCAGAATCGATGCCGGGCCAGTCGGATGTCGTTTGACGCCATCGGCCTTGCCTACGGTCATGATTTTCAGAGTAGAGATATCCCAGTTGATCGGCCGATGTCCATTCTTCATAGTCATCTGGATAATACAATGGAATCCCCAAACAGAGCTTGGTCAATTGAATGCCATACAAAGAGATCGCAAGTAACAAGGCGCCAATGATTCCCATCACGGGGACGACAATCCCCATCGAAAATATGCGTTCCCAAAACGGCCACAGTTGGCGAAAAAACATGACGACGATCAGTGCGGCAAAACTGATGTAGGGACCATAAGGGATCTCACGCTGTTTCAAAGACACAACTGAGACCACCACTCCGCAAAGAGCACACAAAGGAGCGAGGAAAAAAATCATCACAACCGACTGCCAGCCAAGAAAGCTGCCGATCATCGCCATTAAAATCACGTCGCCGAATCCCATCGCCTCACGACGGAGCACCCATTGACCAATCAACCGAACCCCCCAGATCATTCCTCCGCCAACAATGAACCCCGCGAGACTGACCGCCAAACCGTGAAGGTGAGGAGATGATGTTGTCCAGTCTGGGACTGCAAAATCGGACTGCAACCACTCCCAGGAATCTGGCAACAAATTCATGACAACTCGAGTCAGAGAAGGATCCTGAAACCAAACAGGCACCAAATGAACATGCCCCACGGTCACAGCGACAGTGATGCCAACAAACATCGCGGGAACAGTCGAACCATCAGGAATAATCTTGAGATCCCAATCGATTAACGATGCCACTAACAAGGCTTCGATCAGAACCAAGTGATAAAGATATCTCAGGTTGACGTGAAGTTCTGCTGACCAGCCTTCAACAATTTGCGGCCCGATGGGAGTATAGAGAAAGCTCTCTTCAATCGTCTCCAGATACCCAGTGGGTACCTCCAGCAAATACAGAATGACAAACAGTGCGCCATTCACAAATTCGATAATGGGATAACGGGAAGAAATTCCCATACCACAATTTCGGCATTTCCCTTTCAGCATCAGCCACCCGAGAATCGGAACATTATCTCGGGGGGAAATTCTCTGCCTACACTGTGGGCAACAAGAAGGGGGAGAGTTGATTCCCTTTAACTGATCGAATAGCGAATCGTGTTGAGGAAACCGATAAACACACACATTCAGAAAACTGCCAATGCAGCAGCCAAACAGAAACAGAAAGGTGAGAACAATCCAGACTGGTAAATCGAAGGGAGTCATTTCGTCCAACCCTCCTTGCGTTCTAAGGCATCCCAGATGGCATCGATAATCTCGACAACAGATTTTCCTTCTGTATCGACAACAATCGAAGCGATCTGTTGATAAATGGGATTGCGTTCGGTTAACAGTGACTGGATTTCCTGGAGCCCGCCCTGATCAGTTAAGTCAGGACGGCGTTCTCCGGTCGTTGCGTCGGCGTTAATTCGTTGATGGAGAGTTTCTGCGGACGCTGTCAGCCAGATCACCGGACCAGCGGATTGAAGACGCTTACGCGTGGTTTTTCTTAACACGGCTCCACCACCTGTGGCGAGAACCAATTGGTCCTGTGTGAGAAGATCGGTGATCACTTCTTCTTCCAAATCGCGAAACAGACCCTCACCATCTTCGGCAAAGATCTTCCGAATCGTTTTTCTGGCTCTTTTTTCCAGCTCAGAATCGGCATCACGAAAAGACCACTTCAATCGCTCTGCCAACAGGCGACCGACTGAGCTTTTTCCTGATCCACGATATCCGATCAACGTGACAACCATAACGAGGGGTCAGCTTTCGTAATTGACCGGAGAGATTGTTTTACGAACAGTCATTCTCAATTGTTCGAGATCGGGCGTGAGGCCCGTGAATCGTTCAAACTGACTCGCCGCTTGTCGGATAAACATTTCCAATCCCGAAACGGTTTTACATCCACGCTCACGTGCCTCTTTGATGAGCAGGGTGTTTTCAGGATTATAGATCGTATCGAATACAAGAGTGTGTTCACCGAGCCAATTTTGGGGAAAGGGCGTATTATCCATTTCAGGATACATGCCGACCGGCGTACAGTTGATGAGAATATCGCGGAAGTCCTTTCCTCGATGTTCCCAGCGGATAAATTGGCAACCAAGTTCGCTGGCTAATTGTTCTGCCTTGGAATTAGTGCGGTTCGCAATCGTCACAAAAGCTCCCGCATTAAGCAATCCATAGACGATCGCACGGGCCGCGCCTCCTGCCCCCAGAACAATGCAATTTTTCCCCTTCAAAGTGCCACCCTCGCCAAGACCTTGCCGAACACTTTCAATCGCAGCTTCACAATCCGTATTTGTGGCGTGCCATACCCCGTCAGCCGATTTGTAGAGTGTATTGGCTGCACCAATTTTGGAAACAGAGTCGTCCTGTTCGTGAGCGTAGTTTCTTGCGGCGCTCTTGTGAGGAATGGTGACTGAATACCCGCGTATGCCGAGCCAGTTCAAGGCATTGAGTGATTCGTCAAACGAGTCACGTGGAATCCGAATAGGAAGATAGACGGCATCAATGTCATGATGTTGAAATGCCCGGTTGTGCAACAGCGGACTCAATGAATGTCCGATGGGATCGCCGAGGACAGCGAAGACTTCGGTACTCTCAGAAATATGATCGTATCGATACAGATTTTTCATCGCAGAAAATGGCAACTGACCAGGTGCCATCACACGCTCGCCATCAAAGGTTGCATAGGTGAAAGGAGCGCCATATTTTCCACACAGCAAGCGACTGGGAAGACCAAATTCGCCCATACAAAATCCGAGCGTTGGGATTTCCGACTCCGCAACAAGTTGTAACATGCGAACGCAGTCGGAAGGGGAGTTCGCCATCGTGACGATTTTGATGATATCGGGATCCAACTTTGCCATTTTTGCATGACGGGATTCCAGATCATCGGGGGTTTCATCAAAATTATGATGACTCACAATTCGCTTGGTCTTTCCGAACCGTGGAATGGCCCCTGCGATATCATCTTCCAGATCAATGTAATCGACTTCCGAGACAATCGCTGTACGCAGTAGTTTTTGACGAGCGTCTTCGTCCCACCTCCAGCGACCCCGATCCTGTTTACGGCGGCAGGTCACAACGACTGGGGTCGGTCTTTCGTGGATCAACCGATTCAGATCTGGAATTCTGGAAAGATAGTCGAGGCGTAACTCAACTAATTCAGCACCCTGTTCGGCAAGAGCGCGCTGTTCGAGAATCATCATTTTGTGGCGAGTGCGGCCAATGCTGACGCAAATCATAGTGATCGTACAATTAGAGAGCCTGGTTTTAAGAACTTTGAGCCACTATTGTACGGCTGAAGCGGCCTCTCTGCATCCTTAGAGAGGAAATTACGCGCCTAACCGCCCGAATTGTTTATCAAGCTGCTCTTGCGTCAGGACCATTGCCGTGGGCCGACCGTGAGGGCAGTGATGTGCATCATCCACCAAATGGCGTTTTGCCAAGAGGCTTTCGATTTCTTCAGGAGTCAGCCGATGCCCGGCTTTGACTGCCGCTTTACAGGACATCATGTGAAGTAAGGAATCAACTAAGTCTCGCCGACTCGGTTTTCGGCCGGGTGTATCGAGTTCGATGACCAGATCTCGTAACACCTTGGCATGATCGGCCTTTTGCAACATCACCGGATAGCGATTCAGAAGAATCGTATTCCCCCCAAACTCTTCGACGCCGTATCCGAATTCTGATAGCAAGTCCTGATGATCGAGCAATACGGCCGCTTCGCTGCTAGCTAACTCGATTGTCAAAGGCATGAGCAATTGCTGGGATTCTACAGTCCCTTCAAGGACACGGGGGCGTAGATACTCATACATGATCCGTTCGTGTAAGGCATGTTGATCAATGATCATCACACCACTGGGGTCGTCTACCAACAAATAACATTCCATGACCTGCATGGCGCGAATCTCGCCACCAAGGTATGTTTGCGGCGGAGAGGGCAGGGCAGAGGCTGTGCTCTCAGGCGTTGTAATTTCCCCATCGTTAGAAGATTGAATGGGTGAAGTGAAATCCGTTCCCTCGGAAGATGCTTGCACTGGAGGAATTGCCGCCGGCGGAACTGGTTGAGGCTCAACTCCCACTAACTCAGACTCTGCCTGTTCAAGCTGTGATTTCGCCCAGCTTGTCAACTCGAGTTTGAGTTGTTTCTGTTCTGGCGTCTCTTCGTGAGGAGTAGACGGTTTACCGGCTGGACCCGACATTGATCCATTCAAATCCATACTGAGGAACGTATCCCGAATTGCTGAGAGCACAAGACGATAGATCTGCTGAGAATCCTGAAACCGAACTTCCCACTTACTCGGATGCACGTTGACATCCACCTGGTCACTGGGCATTTCCAGAAACAGGAACACGACAGGTTGGCGGCCCACCATCACCAAACCACGATACGCTTCAGAAATTGCGGCTTGCACGGTTCGGTCCTGTATCCATCGACCGTTGAGAAAGAGGTACTGTCCTTTTCGGTTCGCTTTTGTGTGACTCGGATGGGCCACGTATCCCCACAATCGCATCTCACCCATCTCTCGCTCAACCCGAATCAGTTGCGAGGTCAAATCGTTGCCATAAAACATTCGTAATCGTTCGACCAAATTTTCGGTTGCCGGCAACTCATAAGAGACTTTGTTTTGATGCCTTAAAACCATATGCAAGTTAGGGCGTGCCAATGCCACCCGAGTGAAATACTCAGTGGCGTGTGCGTACTCAGTCGCCTTCGTTTTGAGAAACTTTCTTCGCACAGGCGTGTTGTGGAAAAGCTGTCGAACTTCGATGGATGTTCCGAAAGGGCCAGCGGCTGGCGTCACTTTTCCGAGCTTTCCCCCCTCGACTTTCAGTTCGTAAGCAGAGTCGGAATCTTGTTGGCGACTGCGAATTCGAAATTTGCTGACAGAGGCAATCGAAGCCAAAGCTTCACCACGAAACCCCATTGTATGGACAGAAAAGAGGTCTGCGTCGGAAACAATTTTACTGGTCGCGTGTGAGGAAACGGCAAGTTGAAAGTCGTCAGGATGAATTCCTTCTCCATCGTCCACAATACGGATCAACTCTGCCCCTCCGTCAATCAAATCGACTTCGATACGAGTCGAGAGCGCATCCGCAGAGTTTTCGAGTAACTCTTTGACAACCGAAGCAGGGCGTTCAATCACTTCACCGGCAGCGATCTTATTGATCACTGTGGCTTCAAGCTGTCGGATACGAGGTCCGACTGTGGTACTCATACAACGCTCCGTCGTTCGATGTCTTCAAGAAAAAGTCGAAACGGCACTTGGAAAACTTGACTAAGTTGATTCCATCTTAACTGGCTGGCTTCTCAGTACAATACGTGGAACCTATTTCTCCGAGGCTCGGCGAGCTTTGATTTCTTTAATGATCGCGGCATCAAGTTCTTTCAAACCTTCACGTGGGTTCACGTCGTAAAAGCCGACTTTGTAATGCTTAATCTTGTGATCCGCACCGATCACCACCCATAAGGGAAGTTTGGCACCACTCTGACGGGGATCGCCAAATTTTTTCAGCAGAGAGCCATTATCACGGACAATGTCATAACCAATATTCATAAAGGAAACCAGTTTTTTGACCGCCAATACCATTTGTCGACCACCTTTTGGGTCAGCGAATTCTGAGTTCACCGCAACACCAAGAAACTTCACGCCCAGCTTTCCTCGCTTTCCATTTAAGAAATCGAGATATCCCACTTGGCCGTAAGGTTCCTGAAGGGGATCGTCCTGATATTTCCAAAAATGAAGTACAATCACCTTGTCGTTGAGAGTTTCAGGATCGAGGATTTCGCCGTTCAGCAATCGCAAATCCAATACAGGAGCCTGCTGACCAATGAGTTGAGCCGCCAGCTTTTCGACGCCAGATTGGCGTTCTTGTTGAGTCTTGAGATCGCGGTGGATATCAATAGTGAGTGGTTGAAGTGGAGTGTTTTCTGTCACCTCATCCAGTTTCGGCAAAAGGGATGTTACGACGGCAATTTGTTCGGCTCCCAATTCTGGACGCACCATACGTTTGCCGCGATTAAGTTGTTTTTGCATCTCTTTTAGATGCTCTAAGCCTGCAATGACCTTCTCTCGTGTGCTACTTGAGAGTGCATTTTGTTCTGACTGTTCGAGGGTTATGGAAAACTCGTCTCCACGACCAAGAAAGAGTTTTATCTGAGCGTGTAGTAACATTCCCGTTTTGGGGTCATACCGAAGCTGTTGTGCCCGACCAAAATTCGTGGTGACTAAAACTGTGATTGTCGCCTGTTCGCGAAAATCTTTGGAATCCGTCTGCACTTCATACTTCAATCGACCGACAGTCCATGATTTACCAGTCGTTCGATGATCGGCAGGCAAATAAACCGGCGGCAGGGGGATCGGCCAAGGCTGACCATCATAGTCGTAGAGTAATCCGGGGGCGCGAACGTCTTGATTCGGATTCCCCACAGTAGCACTCCAGCCAAACGATTCGGACCATGGCCATCCCGCTTGATCATTCACGCTCCAAAACAGTGTGTTGATCGAATCATCCTGACCCTCAACAATCGAGAGTAGGGAAAACTCTTTGACGATGGTGGGTTCTTCTCCTCGTTTGTGATGGTTCAATTTGCCTGTATATTGGATTTCCGTCATCTCCTCAGCAGAGCTGGTCGTAGCAAAGCACATTAAGGAGAGTAATACCGAAGTTACTGAGCAAAGCCGGGCGGGATTGATCATGGTGATTCCAGGTCAAGAGGCCAAATTTGGAGCAGCAGAGGAGGGGAGAAAAAAAAATGTCCTTAATAAAAGCTTAAAGATCAACCCGTTGACAGTCCAGAGGTGAGGGTCTAGTCTGACCAAATTATTGGCAATTGAATTATTGGCAATTGATAGTCAATCGAAGAATTTCGGTTCTCTGTTGTTTCCCCTATGTATGAAAAAGAAAATACGCATGACAGCTCGCATTCTCTTTGTTGCCGTAGCAGCCTTGATGTCGACAGTTTTGGGGATCCCGACAGAAGCGCAACCCCCCTCTCGTAAAGAGGATGAATCGGCTCAAGCACCTCCCGAGCAAGTGATTGTGGAACGTGAAGCGATCAGCGTCATCAATCCCGAGAAATATCAAATCCCCCTGCAACTCAAACCGTCCCAATTTGTCACCGTGGTTTCACCACGACATGGCGTAATCGACGACTTGAACATCAAACCGGGTAGCACCTTAACACCACAGTCTGAGATATTCCGATTAAAGAATGAAGCGGAAGTTTTGCTGGTCAAAAGAGCCGAAGCAACCGTGGCGCTTCAGCAACTTAAACTCGAACAATCCAAACGCACGAAAGAAGCCGATTTGATTGCCGTGGCGGAAGCCGAATTGAAAGTGGCCAATGCGGAACTCGAACTTGCCAAGTTTCATCTCGAAGAGGATGTACGACGAACCGAACATCGAGCCACCGTCTTCCGAGTGTACGCGATCGAAGGAGAGTTTGTCACAGCCAATCAGAAAATCGCCGACTTGGGTGATCCTTCAGTCATGGTCATCGAAATCCCTGTCAACAGGGAAGACGCGAAGGAAGGTGAGTCAGTCAGCTTTATGGTCGAAGAGAAAGAAATCGAAGGTAAGGTGGTTTCTGTTCTGCCTCCTGCGGAACGATTTGAACCGCTACGTGATCTGTACGATTCACTCGCCTCGGCTGTTGTCGAAGTTGAAAATCGCTCCGGGATCTACAAAGCAGGGCAGGCCGTTTATGTGCCAGCCATCCCAAGGGATAATGTGGCCGAGGTCGCCAATACTTCGATCACTGCCGGTGAAGATGGAAAACGCAAGGTGCAAGTGATTCGCGAGAATGTCGTTCGAGATCTTCTCATCACAGTGCTGGCACCAATTGGAGCAGATCGTTCGTATATCTCTGGCCCGTTTCAACAAGGCGATGAGCTGATCCTGACAACCTCTCAGCCCCTTCCCGATGGAACACAACTCGCTCCTCGTACCCCCAGCGATTCCCCGGCAACGGGAACAACAACTCCCGGTGCGACTCGTAAGCCGAGTACTGGTTTTTAGACTGAAATTCTTGCAAAGACTGCTTTAGCAGCCCGGTTTTTCATCGCAACCTGTCGTTTGTAGAGGATTTTTTCAATTCCCTTTTTTTTCAGGGAATCCTGGGAACATCTCCCCATCGAATGGGTCGATCCTCTACAATAAACGCAGGCATCATTCGGTGTTTGAATTGCGATTCCTCAAACCTATTCCGAGGCGAGACCGTGGCTGAAGAAAAAACAGTACCAGAAGCGGACGTTCAAGACGATAAAATCGGTAATTATGAACGCATTGAGGTTGTTGCGGGCGGAACTTCTTGCAACATTTTGGAAGTGAGCGATGGGAACCAAACCTGGGCGATGAAACTTCTGCACGAGGATAAACTCGCCGATGCTGAGGAGCGAAATTCGCTCAAACATGAGGGGAAAATTCTTCAGCAGTTGTCACATCCCGCTTTTGTCGCTTACCGGGACATGCAGATAGGCAAGAAACTTTCTTATCTCGTCATGGAATATTTCCGGGGACCAAATCTGAAGTCCTCGCTGAAAATCAATCGCCATGCCTTGCACGCTCAGTTTGAACGCCTGCTGGAGCAAGTGTGTTTGGGACTCGGTTACATGCACGAAAAAGGTTATGTGCATCGTGATGTTAAACCAGACAATGTCCTGTTCTCCAAATCGGGAGAACTCAAAATTATTGACTTCTCGTTGACGACGAAATTCAAAACGGGAATTGCGGCATCCATTGCTGGGAAAATGAAAAACATCCAGGGTACGAGAACCTATATTGCCCCGGAAACCATTCAGAAAAAACAACCCTCTCCCCAGACAGATATGTATTCCCTGGGAATTACTCTGTACGAAGTTCTCACCGGAAAAACTCCGTTTGCCGGTGCGTCACCAAATGACTTGTTGATCAAACATTTGATGGATCCGCCCGTACCACCTTCGGTACACGAAAAAAATGTGACTCCCGAATTGGATCAGTTTATTTTGAAGCTGCTGGCGAAAAAACCAAGCAACCGATTTGCCGATATGAACGAAGCCTATGCCGAGATTCGTTCCTTGAAATTATTTAAGGAAGATCCTGAGTCTCTTTCACAACGTCAACAAGCGGAAGCGAAAGAAGCCGAGAATATTTCTTACGAAGAAGTTCTCGATAGCCGGAAAGACGCAGAACGGACAGCCGCGGGTGTCAAGTTGCCACCAAAGCCTAAAAAGAAACCAGTCCCCAAATTGGAACCCAAAAAAACTTCCGCTCAGCAGCCAGCAGCCCAACAACAACCCCCACAACCACAAATGCCACCAGGATATCAAATGCCCCCTCCCGGATATCCGCAGATGCCTCCTCCAGGAATGATGCCCTATCCAATGCCTCCTGGTGGTCAACCACAATGGGCTGGGCAGCCGCAATCTCCTGGCCAAATGCCTCCGATGTCTCCTCAGCAACCCCCTCCCGGAGTTCCCGCGGGTGGTCAGCCTCCCACACAACAGCCAAACCCTCCACAAACGCCAGTTCAGCAGCCCGCGGTGCAAGAATCTGCAGCCGAGCAGGGGGGGGAACTTCAGAACCAGCAAAAACCGAAAATTATACAATCATCAGTGATTCCGGGACGAGCCCAGGAAATTGGTTCCCATCCGTCACAACGGGGCAAAGAAGACGAGGATTTGCCCGAAATGGACGAGCTTCCCGATGTCATTTGAAGGGGCAAGTCGTTTGATCTTTGAGTCAATCATAGGAATGATGTAATATCTCAAGCTGTTACAAATATCCCATTGATGCGACCAAAGACTGTTTCCATGGCTCTTACACACGTACTGAAATTCGAAAAGCCGATTTCCGAGTTGGAATCACAACTCGAAAAGCTCGAAAATCAGCCCGATCCTTCTCCCAGCACACGCGAATCGATCCGCAATATGCGTGTTGAGATTAACCGCATGCGACGCGAGATTTTTGAGAATCTCGACCCTTCAGAAGTGGTACAGGTTGCCCGACATCCTGATCGACCACAAACGTTGGATTATATCGAGCTACTGTTCGACGAATGGATCGAGCTGCACGGAGACCGTGCCTTTGGCGACGACCGTGCTATTCTGACTGGCTTTGCAAAACTCGAAGGGCAGAAAGTCCTATTTGTTGGCCAACATAAAGGTCGTACACTCAAAGAACGCGAAGAATGCTATTACGGATGTGCGCACCCTGAGGGGTATCGCAAAGCTATCGGCAAGATGGAGATGGCAGCTCGGTTTGGACTCCCGATCATCTGCTTCATCGACACTCCCGGCGCCTATCCGGGAATTGGTGCCGAAGAACGCGGACAGGCTTACAACATTGCCAACAACTTGCGTGAAATGTCGACCTATAACACTCCCATTATTTGTGTGGTGATTGGGGAGGGGGGGTCTGGCGGAGCACTTGGGATCGGAATTGGTGATCACATTTGTGTGATGGAGTACGCCTATTATTCCGTGATTAGCCCTGAAGGTTGTGCGGGAATTCTATGGAAGTCGGTCGAACACAAAGACAAAGCCGCTCGTGCTCTGAAGTTCACGAGTAAATCGTTGTTGGGACTGGGCGTGATTGACGAAATTATTCCCGAGCCTCTGGGGGGAGCACATCGCGATCATTGGCAAACAGCCACCATGCTGAAAAGCTCGCTGATCAAAGCTCTTAAAGATTTGCAAGCGATTCCCAAAGACCAACTGCTTGATCGAAGGTATCAAAAATTCCGAAACTACGGCGTCTTTGAGGAGGTATCAGAAACCACAGAAACGGACATCGCCTAACCGCGAGCGTTCAATGACAGCGAGAGTCTCTTCTATGAAACATCATCATGTCCTCTCGCGACGAATGGCTTTAAAGCAGTCTCTCAGAGTGTCAGCCTCGATTACGTTTGGTCGTCATCTGCTAACAGAACGAGAATCGAACGCAGTAGAACTAACGTCACAGTTTGGGCCGGTCGAAGAAATACTTCTTCAAGCCATCACTCAAAAAGTGTTTCCGGGATGTTCGGTCGCCTTGGGGAACAGCAATTCCGTTCTATGGAGTTCTGGCTTTGGGTATTTGAGTCTGTCAAAGCAGAAAATGGTCAGTCCAAACACGCTTTACGATTTGGCTTCGTTAACAAAAGTTGTTGGAACTGCCTCGGTCGCGGTTCAGTTATTGGCAAGTGAATCTTTGGCTCTCAACGATTCGGTTTCGAAATGGATTCCTGAATTTGTCGCCAATCATGACGAGTCTGCCCTGCGAGAAGAAATCACCATACAACATTTGTTGACTCACACGAGTGGATTGCCAGCCTGGAAACCGATTTACAAATCGGCGTCGAATTACAAAGAGACTATAGCTGCCATCTGCCAAACCGATCTGGAACAACCACCGGGTGAGAAGTATCGCTACAGCGACCTTGGAATGATGCTGCTGGGCGAGATATTAAGTCGGGCCGGAAAATCACCTCTGGCTAAACTTGAACAAGATTTGGTTTTCAAGCCGCTGGGAATGAATCAGACTCTCAGAAATCCTCCCCAAAAATGCTGGAGCGAGGTCGCACCCACCGAACGAATTGGAGACAGCCAGAATTTCTATCAGGGCGTTGTTCACGATGAGAATGCTCGTGGCGGTGAAGGACTCACGGGACACGCGGGTTTGTTTTCGAATGTGGTTGATTTGTCCAAGTTTGCCCAAGCTTGGCTGAACGCCGTCAGAGGAGACAAATCATTGTTTGATTCCACTCTCGCTCGCCAATTTTCTTCACGTCAGAAGATTCCGGGAGATTCTCGCCGGGGATTGGGTTGGCAGTTGTTTTCACCGGGAGGATCGGGAGGGACATTGCTGTCTGAATCTGCCTTCGGCCATACCGGCTTCACAGGGACATCACTCTGGATTGATCCCGAGAAAGATCTGTTCCTGATTCTGCTTTCCAACCGCGTCCACCCAACGCGAAAGAATTCCCGACATCTTGCTATCAGGCGTCAATTCGCAGACACAATTGTCAGGGCACTGAAGCAGTCCTGAATCATCATTCACAGTTAATGAGTCCAATACCTACCGGATCTCCAACGTCCGATAATGTCTGTTATGTTAAAATCATGAATCACAAATACTCTGTAAATACAGGGGTTTTCAACTTAGAGCCATTTCACCTGCTCTGAAATGCGACGTTGGAAATTAAAAAGCCGTGGCTTGAGGCATCGTGATTTCGGAGACACTCAGTTTTACCGAATCACACTCAATCGTTCTTGCAGTGCGGTGTTGAGAGAGTTCACTTTCAGGCCTGCATATTTCACTTGATTAAAGATCCGCAGATCCAAATCGGATCGGAAATCGGTGTTCGGATCGGGATCAGGATCGAGGCCGAGCAGGTCGGCGTGCCAGTCTTCGAGAATACTGGTTTCGACCTGTAAGGGGAGCCCAATCAAGTCGTCTGAAATTTCAGATTCAAACGAGGCTTGTGCGTTGGGGGTCGTGAAATAGATACCCGAAATTTCTCTGAGCAAGCGATTACGGGTCTCTTCATGATTGGCGGCATCTGCCGGCTTTCCCCTTTGCCATTCGATGGCAATGATTTTGGTCAATGCGGGAATCCCACTCGACAACAAATCGATCAATTGCCCACGATGCTCGGGAGATGTATTCAAGAGTGCGGTGACTGCCATTTGTTGTAATTGCGGATCGTTTGACATGCCGGGAAGCTGAGAGATCAACTGTTGTAATCGCGCCCGATCACCATCATTCGTCGGAGTTGTTGGCTCTTCATCAATGAAAGGCGGACGATCACTCCCCTGCCCGTCAGCCACATGATCATGTTCGCCATGGTCGTGACCATGAAGATCAAGGTCATCACTGTCGAGCGAATGGATATACGGTTCAAGAACGGCATGTAATTCGGTCGGCATGACCGGGTGCAAGCGATCCATAATAATGGCAGCGTACTTTCCACTGATCGTTCCCATCACATGATTTCTAGCCTGTTCGGAAAGGGTCACGGAAAAGAATGTTAGAATCAGAGCGATGCCGACTCCTTTGAGCAGACCCAAGACGGCTCCCATATGCCGGTCGTATTCCGTGAACTTGGCTTCTTCAATCATCGTTTTCATCGACCGGGCAACGGCAAACGCAAGAAACGAAAAGATCAGATACAGCAGGAACATGGCCACCCAACGGTTGAGAGGCTCTTTGAGTCCGATCATTGGCGCCAGCACAATCGAGAGTGATTCGGCAAACATGAAACACAGAACGATTGAGGCGATTGTCGCCAGTTGCCAAACGAGCCCCTTGACGGCTCCGCGAATGACTGAAAACGCAATCACGCCGACAACAAGCAAATCCCAGATTTCGATGGACATCCCTGACCTTTTCTACAGAAAAAACACACGTCCTTGTGATGAAATTAAGCAAACGCAAGTTTAGCAGAAGAATAGGGCTGAACAGAAGAGCAAAATCACTTGGTTTTCGCCGTGATTTTGACTCAAAACTGTTTCGTGCTATCCACGAGTAATGTCACCGGGCCGTCATTAAGAAGTTTCACATCCATGTGGGCTTGGAAGACACCCGTTCCCACGGTGATCCCCTGCTCTTTCACGAGTGATACAAACTGCTCGTAGAGGTCGTTTGCTTTTTCGGGACGGGCCGCTTCAATAAAGCTCGGGCGGCGTCCTTTGCGACAATCCCCAAATAGCGTGAATTGGCTGACTACCAGTATCTCGCCAGCGATGTCTTTCAGTGAGAGATTCATTTTCCCCTCATAGTCTTCAAACACACGCAGGCCGATAATCTTATTGGCCAGATACTTGGCGTCATCGAGAGTGTCTTCCTTAGCGACACCCAACAAAACTAAAAAACCGGTTCCGATTTCTCCCGTGATCTGCCCATCGACGGTGACCGATGCTTGTGAGACTCGTTGCACAACTGCTCTCACGATGCTGACTCCACGACATGCGTCATGTTGATGGCAAAGTCCTGCAAATTGAGGCTTGGCTCTTCTCCGCACATTAACTGCTTCATGACGAGAGCAGTCGCAGGAGATGTTTGCAAGCCTGCGCGGAAGTGTCCCGCCGCAACGTAGGCATTATCGATTCCCGGTAACAAACCCAAAAACGGAGAACCGGTTTGTGACATGGGGCGAAGTCCCGCCCAGGTTTTCTCAACATCGACTGACTTCAAAGTTGGAATCAATTTAATCGCAAACTTTTTTAACTCGGCAATCGCCAGATCTGTGTTGATTTTTTCGTAGCCGACATGTTCTTCGGTCGAACCGACTAATAATCGCCCATCTTCTCGGGGAACGAGATATCGCTTGCCAACTTCGATCACATGACGAATGAGTGGTTTTTCCGTTCGATAGAGAACAATCTGCCCACGAACAGGGACAATTGGTAATGAATAGCCGGAAGCATTCAATAGTCGTCCGGTCCAAGCGCCTGCAGTGAAGCAAAATTGATCAGCCGAGAGAGACCCCGAACGAGTTTTGACCGCTGAAATTCGGCCATCCGCTTGCATGATTTGTTCGACAGGTTCGTCACATCTCAAATCGACCCCTCGTTGACGACACGCTGTAGAAAGCGCCTGTAAATGACGAGGATTTCGGACCTGACAGAGATTGGGTAGCCGAAATCCGTCTTCAATTTTTTCAGACAGATTTGGTTCGTGATACCTTAGCCCTTCTCCATTCAGATCCTCCAGTTCCACTCCTTCAGACATCCATTCTGCGCGATACGCTTCACATGACTCGTCTTCCAGAGTAACCGTCAATCCTCCACAGTGGCGATAGCCATTATCGATACCGGTTTCGCTGAGGAGTTGCTTGGAGAACTCTAGCCACATTCCGACGCTAAGGGCTCGGAGCTGATCGAACGATGTTCTCGCACCGGGAGAATGTCCGGGGGGTAAGATTCCGGCACCGGCCCAAGAGGCTTCTCGACCGGTTTGCTGTTTGTCCAGAACCGTGACATCTCTGCCCTGGCCTGCCAGTTGCCAAGCAAGCGAGAGTCCAATCACGCCTCCGCCAACAATCACCACATCCGTGGACATAACGTGTCTCAATCTGTTCCCGAAAAAAAACAACCCTTTGTTCTCAAAGGGCTGTTTTCCAATCTACCAACTTTATCGAATCCTGTCTCTCTTACCATGGTGAGCCAGTAAGAGATTCACTATTTCGGAAGTGCTTGAGCATACGCGAGAGCAATCGATTGAGCGTTCGCTCGATACACGGCAGTCAACGCGGCATCCACACTGCTGCCATTTCGTAATCTTGCGATGAATTGACCAAACTTGCCCGCCCCACCATTTCTGATCAGGAACGAAACGAGCGTGTAGCCAACCGCTGCTTCTTCCGAAGGCTCGAAGGCCCCATCAGCAAAGATTTGCTGCGGACGTTGAACTTTCGTCAAGGCTTCAGCAGCAACCGGGGGCAACGATTTGAAATACTCAGCTCCCCCCGATTGAGCAGCCAGATACAACCCTGTTCCTCGTGTGATCCATTCCGGTAAATCATCACCTGATTTCTGCAAGTAGGCATTGGTCAATTGAGTGACGAGGCTTATTTCCAGATTCATCTGGCCATCTTCAGGATTATCACCGACATCTTCCAAGGCGATATAGGCATCTTCCAGTGACGGTGTCACTTTCGTGTGTCCAATGATGTTTCTTTCAGGTTGGTGACGTTCAATCGTAAACAGAAACTCTTCGTATGCAATACGGTCTTTGAAAAGGAAAATCGTCAACCGTCCCGGGAATGTTCGATCTTTCGCTTCATCTTTAAACATGGCCTTCAACTGTGTGAAATGTTTGTTGGCAAGCTGATCGACTTGATTCATACGATCACCGCTGGCATTCCCCCAGACCAAAAAATCTTTTCCTTCGATGCGAGCGCCGTTCTCTTTAGGAAGAGTTCGTTTCCATTGTTCCTGACTCCGTTCGATTCGCATTTCTTCCCACTCTTCGGGAGAGAGCTTCGCGAGTTCTTCGGTTTTCATCTCATCGGCAGAAGGGATCAATTCACGCAGTGGGGTTTTAATGTTGTCTCCATCGAACTTGTTTCCCTCTTCAAACCATTTTTTCAGGTCTTCGTAGTTTTGACGAGTGATACGGGCTTGCCCTTGAGGCATGCGGGGATTTTCCAATCCCCCAACCAGTCGGAATAAACGACTGCCTTCGAGGTTTCCTGGAATAATCACACGTCCGCTATCTCCCCCTTCCATCAGGCGTTCAAACGTCTCTAAAGAGAGTCCGCTATCGGGGTTGTTTCCACTGTGACAGCCGAGACACAAACGGCTCATAAAGGGAGCAATATCTTTTGTGAAGGATACGGTTTCGGCACCGGTCGCCTTTGGAATATCAATTTTCTTCATCGCGGGTCGGCTGGCTGTGCGAATTAAATCACCAAGTAACATTTGAGGATCTTGACCGTCATATTTGGCACCCGAATCGATCCAGGTAGAGATCAATAACAGATCTTCATCAGAAAACTGCTCGCCATTGCGAGGCATTCGTTGAGCATCATCGGGATGAATGAGTTTGCCCAAAAGTAAGCTGCGTCGCGAACTTCCGGGAATCAACAGCGGTCCGTTTGTTCCACCGCGTCCCATGGCTGCATAGCTTTCCAAGCTTAATCCCCCCGACTGACGATCAATGTGGCAGCGGGCACAATTATCATTGAAGAGAGGGGCAATGTCAGTCGAAAAGCTCACCCCCTTCTCTTTGATCAATCGTCCCTTCTGATCGAACAAATATTTTTGAGCCGACACGATTGCACGGTCATTTGCATTTTCCGGTCCCACTTCTTGAACGACTTGATTGAGAGAAGTCTCAGACTCACCAATCACTTTTTGGGCTTCGTCGAATTTGTCATCGCGGAGTAGTTTCACAACATTTGCCAAGTCCTTGCGTATCTCCCCGATTTTTTCCTTGGTTTCGCGCGGCAAGGCTGCATCGAGGGATGCCAAACTGGCAAAGGAGCCAATCAAGGCCATAGAACAGAGAATCAGTCGTGAAAAACGCATGCTTCACCTCTCATAAAATAGAGAGTCAATTCGAACTTCGAGCCTCAAGAAACAGATTCTACGAGGTGGGCTAATAAGGACTCAGATAATAGTATAGAGGGAATTGGTAGGTCATGCCAACCGGAGTTGAATGAAGATCCCCTCACCAAGAACCCGGGAAACTGGCGATTGGTTCGCGAAAAAACAGAAAAATCAAAGACATCCGATTGGATTCCCACTTCTAAACTGCGAAAATCGGACTGCCGGTTCCAATTTCAGACGATCTCCAGATGACTCAACTCTCACCAGAACTTTCCGACAAACGCGATCATTTGCTAGCTCGTCTCAGAGAGTTTGAGCGAGTTGCTGTGGCATTTTCAGGAGGAGTGGATAGCTCTCTTGTCGCCAAAGCTGCTCAAATTGCGTGTGGAGAAGGTGCCGTTGCGCTCACAGCGGTCAGCCCGTCTCTGGCCAGTGATGAACTCGAAATCGCCGCTCAAGTCGCCGCGTCTATCGGCATTCGGCATGAACTGGTTCCGACAGAGGAATTTGAGAACCCCGAGTATGTGAAGAATGCATCCAACCGTTGTTTCTTCTGCAAGGACGAACTCTATTCACAGCTTGAACGTCTCCAAAGCCAATTTGGGTTCGTGGCAGTTCTTAACGGCGCCAATCTCGATGACCGGGGCGATCATCGTCCCGGAATGCAGGCCGCCAAAAATCATCAAGTGGACAGTCCACTTCTCGAAACAGGATTCACCAAACAGGATGTGCGTGAACTCGCACAACACTGGGGGCTTCCCGTGTGGAACAAGCCGGCCAGTCCCTGCCTCTCCAGCAGAATTGCTTATGGCGTCGAAGTGACCCCCGAACGAGTTCGTCGTGTGGATGCTGCCGAGCAGTTTTTGAAACAAAGACTGAACCTGAATGAACTCCGCGTCAGGCACATGGAAAATGACTTGGCGCGAATTGAAGTCCCCCGCCCTGCCCTGCCAACTTTGTTAGAACCAAGTGTGAATGCGGAAGTAACCACTTACTTAAAGTCTCTTGGCTTTCAGTTCGTGACCGTGGACTTGGAAGGCTTTCGTTCAGGGAGTCTGAATGAGGTGATACCGCTGGATCAATTGCAGAAATTATGATCGAGCGTTCCCGGAGCGTCTCGCTTCCTGCACGAAATTGACAACCAGATAGCTTCTCTTTCGATTTACCCTAGCTTGTGCAAGACTATTTTCGCACGCCTAAACTGTCGCACGCCTAAACGGCGTCGATACCCGGGACGGGGAACGGCTTCGTAAACTGAGCGATCTCTTCCTTGATGCGAGAGATCACTTCGTCGCTATCGGCATTCTTCAAGGCTTCGAGAATCCAGGCTCCTACCTGTTTCATCTCGTCTTCTTTCATGCCGCGAGTTGTCAAAGCGGCCGATCCAATACGAATACCGCTGGGGTCCATCGGTTTGCGTTGATCGAACGGGATCATGTTCATATTGACGGTGATGCCTGCTCTGTCGAGAGTCGTTTCGGCAATCTTGCCAGTGAGATCAATCGCGGTGACATCGCACAGCATGAGGTGATTGTCGGTGCCTCCTGAAGCGAGACGAATGCCGCCTTCCATCAAGGTTTCTGCCAAGACACGGGCGTTGTTGACAATTTGTTGGCCATACTGTTTGAACTCAGGTTTGAGAGCTTCTCCGAAACAGACGGCTTTACCGGCGATGACATGCATGAGCGGACCACCCTGCATCCCGGGAAACACTGTCTTATCAAGGGCTTTCGCGTTTTCTGTTTTGGTCAACACGAAACCGCTGCGTGGTCCACGGAGAGTTTTATGCGATGTTGATGTCACATAGTCGGCCACTTTCATGGGATTGTTGTGCACGCCGGCTGCCACGAGTCCTGCATAGTGGGCCATGTCGACAACCAGTTTTGCTCCCACTTCGTGAGCGATCTCCGCGAACTTGGCATGGTCGATTTCGCGAGGATAAGCACTTGCACCGGCCACAATCAGTTTCGGTTTGTGCTCTTTGGCAAGAGACGCGACTTGATCAAAATCGATGCGATGATCATCTTCCCGAACTCCGTATGGAATGACATTGTACATCTTCCCGGAGAAGTTGACCTTCGAGCCGTGAGTAAGGTGACCACCGTGAGCCAGATTCATGGCCAAGATGGTGTCTCCCGGTTGCAGTTCGGTGAAGTAAACCGCCATGTTGGCGGAACTTCCGCAGTGAGGTTGGACGTTGGCGTGCTCGGCTCCGAACAATTCACAGGCCCGGTTACGGGCGACGGTTTCGACATCATCCACGAACTCGCAGCCGCCGTAATAGCGACGGCCCGGGTAACCTTCTGCGTATTTGTTCGTGAGAATCGTACCGGCAGCTTCCATGACGGCAGCCGAGGTGTAGTTTTCGGAGGCGATCAGTTCGAGCCCTTCGGCTTGTCTCGTCGACTCTTTTTGCAGAGATCCCCAGATTTCGGGGTCAGACTGTTGTAAGTGCGATGTGGCAGTGTTTTGATCGATTGTCGACACGAGTGATCCTCCCAAGTTAAGCAGTCCGCCTAATGTCGAATTTCTGGCGGTGAAATATGGTCCTCAATGACTGAAAGGTTACGCAAACCACAAAATTCGACGGATTGTGGCCTCTTGTAAAACTTTAGTCATCAATCGGCAGAATTGCTACCCATGCCGCCTCCGACCCGATATTCTGGAAGGAATTCCAGTTGTCCTCCAAACCCCGAGTCTATCTGATGTCGGACCTGAATGTTCCCGACCATCTCGATTTTCTGAAAAGCTCGCCCTGTCTTAAGGGAGAACGAGTGACCTTTACCGGTACGCTCGCTTCTATGACTCATCGGCAAGCTCATGACTTAGTCGAAGAGTACGGCGGCCAGGCAACGCACAGTGTCAGCCGGCAGACAACGATGCTGGTCATCGGAGAAGAAGGTTGGCCTCTCGAAGAGAACGGCCAGATTTCGCAAAAACTCGGCCTCGCTGAAGATCTACAAGCCGCCGGACAATTGAGAATACTTCACGAATCCAATTGGCTGTATTTAATGGGAATACAGTACAACCGCGATGAAATTCGTCGGCTCTACACTCCCGCCATGTTACAGCAACTGCTCGACATTCCCACGCACACCATTCGTGCCTGGGAACGCGCGGGATTGATTCGACCGGTCAGAAAGATTTATCGGCTTCCTTATTTTGATTTTGAAGAAGTCACCTCGGCTCGCAAGCTGACCGAGATGCTGAAAGCAGGTGTGAGTCGGAAGGAAATCGAAAAGAGCCTGCAATCGCTCGCCAAGCACTTGGGAGACATCGACCGACCTCTGGCACAACTCGATATTCTCGAACGCGATTCGCATTTGTTTTATCGAGATCATGCCGGCTTGTTAGAGCCACGGACCGGTCAGCGAGTTTTCGACTTTGAGAAATCGGAGACCGAGGAAGCTGAGAGAGAAGAACTCGTGGCTCGCGAAGAGAACGATATACTCGCTTTTGAAGTCCCCGAACATCTCCCCGAGCGATTATGGACACCCGAAGACTGGTTTGACGAAGGCTGCCAGCAGATGGATGAAGGCGACCTTGCTGCCGCCATCGAAGCGTTCCGTATGTCGTTGATTGAAGATTACAATTCCCCGGTCACACACTTCCATCTCGCCGAAGCACTCTATCGGCAAGACAAAGTTGACGCCGCGTTGGAACGGTATCACGTCGTCGTGGAACTTGATCACAATTACATCGAAGCCTGGACACAAATCGGCTGTCTGCATGCCGAGATGCATGAGTACGAAGAATCGCTCGATGCTTTTGATCTTGTGATACGCATTCATCCCGATTGCCCGGAAGCTCACTGGTTTCGCGGCGACACGCTCCGCGAACTGGGACAGATCGACGAAGCGATTGAATCGTGGCGGTCGTATCTCAAATTCGATCAACGTGGACCGTGGGCTGAAATGGCCCGGCAGTATCTGGAACAATACGCGGGAGACACGAGCGAACCCTCAGAGCCCCAACCGACAAAGATCGAGAGTACAGACAACGGCGACACTCCCGCGTGATGCTTACAAACGGGCCAAAGCTTTGATTTCTCCCCACTTCAATTCGTGCGGCATCACGCTTTTCTTCACCGAAACAGCGGCTGCAAGTCCCGCGGCTTCTCCCATCGGCACCGAATTTCCCGTCACTCGATAACTCGAATGGGCGATGAAGTCGCCGCTGATACAACGACCGGCCATCAGTAAGCCGTCAACATCCGCCGCGACTAAGGAGGGATAGGGAATATCATACGGCTGTTTGCCTTTGGCTTTGAATTTGCGACTGATTTCTTTGTTGCCACTCTCGTCCAAGGCATGGACGTCAATGGGGAAATTTGCGCGACAGACCGCTTCTTCATGGCGTAATCCGTTCGCGAGATCGTCGGCTGTGAGCAGATAACGTCCACGGATTCGCCGCCCTTCTCTCACTCCGATCTGCTCAGCAGTGGCAACAACCGAGAGGTCTTTCCAGACGCTACCAAGCAGTCGTAGCCCGTTGATAATTTCGTGAACTTCACGACGGGCGTTAATGGTGGCTTCCGTGATGGCATCGGCGTCAAACGCGGAGACGCCGTATTCGTGGTTGGTCATTAAACTGTAAATACCGCTATGCAGATGTCGCAACGTGGGAGCACGGTAGGAGGGCTTGATGCCGTTCTCTTCCATCAGTTGCAGCAGGTTTCGTTTCGCGACCGAGCCTGTTTCACGAATGTAAGGTTTGATCGCGTCTGGTTCGACTCCAGTGAGTAGTGCCAGCATGGACATTGGTTGACAGGAACAATCGGTCCCCACCCCGACATCAAATTGACAGCCAGCATGAGCGGCCAGATCCCCATCACCACTGCAGTCCACAAATCGCTCTGCCAGCCACGCTTCTCGCCCCGATTTGGATTCGGTGAGGATGGCAATGACTCGGCGATTTTTGTCGAGGACAGTGCCCACAAGTCGCGTATGCAGTCGGATTTTGATGCCGGCATCTACACAGAGTTCTTCCAAAACGAGCTTGGCGATTTCGGGATCGTAGACGGTTCCATTCGTGGATCGTGCGACATTACTCCCCTGCTTTGCGAACCTTTGAAGCAGTTCCTTCATGATTCCCGATTTGTTCTCGGCATCAAGAATTTTTGTGAGGAGCCCTGCGGTCCAAACTCCCCCGAGGCATCCCGCCACTTCGATCAATTGGACCGATGCTCCCGCACGAGCAGCCGCTAATGCCGCGCCGATGCCTGCCGGCCCTCCTCCACAAACCAAGACTTCTGTTTTTCCGGCGACCTGAATTTCTCTTTGGGATTCAACAATTTTTAGGCCATCATCAGAGAGCCGCCCTTGAGTTCGTAACACATCACCAGAGACAGGATTTGCCACGCGTGTTTGCTCGTTCGCTTCTGCCAGCACAGTGTCTGGGGATGCGAGTGAGGAAGAGATGATGACTCCTCCGGCGGCGACTTTTATAAACTGGCGTCGTGATTGCCTCTTTGGCTGATTGTGTGTCACGAATGGATCCTTGATCGATTCAGTTCTTCAGTTGTCTTTTTCGTCATGTTACATGATCGCTCTCGGCCATGACAGTTTTCTTGCCTCTGTTTTGGACTCTCAAAGGCACTCTGGATGATGATGGGAAATCGATGTTTTTCGACAAGTCCGAGTCGGGGATTTGGTAGAGTTGATGAACTTTTGAGTAAAGTTAAATGTCATCACATCAGCGAAACATGCCGAATGCGATTCTTTCTCTGGTCGGTAAGAGGATTACGAGATGGCAGTTCGTGGGAGAGATTTGCCGATGCCTAATGCTCCAGACTATGAGGAGAACTTCATTGATATCCGGTCTTTTTTACGCTGAAAATTTTATTTCTGTCGCCAGCGAACAAGAACTGCTCGATGGTGTTGATCAATCCGAATGGCTTCCCGATTTGAAGCGTCGTGTTCAACAATATGGTTATAAGTACGACTACAAGTCACGATCCATCGATCACACGATGTTTCTGGGACAGTTGCCAGTTTGGTCCACAGAGATTACCAAGCGGCTAGTCGATGAAGGATATTTTGAAATCAGCCCTGATCAATTGATTGTGAATGAATATCAATCCGGCCAGGGGATCTCGGCTCATGTCGATTGCGAACCCTGTTTTCAGGACACGATTGGTTCTGTGACAATAGGCTCGGGATGTTATATGGAATTAAAGTCGCTTGAAACCTGCGAGAAGAGGTCGGTCTACCTGCAACCGCGCAGTCTGATTATTCTCTCTAGTGAAGCCCGGTATCAATGGACTCATGCCATCGCCAAACGGACGTTCGATGATGTTGATGGCGTGCGAATTCCTCGCAGCCGAAGGGTGTCGCTGACCTTCAGAAATGTTGTGATCGACGAATCGGAGTAAACTTAGAATGTGATCTCAGAAGTGAGTCGGAAGTTTTCATTCTAATCGTGCGTAGCCGACCCATTTCCAGGTGGTGGATTGCTTTTGCAGGCTGCAAGACAACAGTGTGACTCGTTCGCGACAGGCCCAAGCTGGTAATAGAACTGGAGTGAACTCGGACTCTTCACGGGCACGCATCTTTTCCATCCATTCGAAATCGTGAATGATGCAACGAGTTCCATCTTCGAACAGAATCAATTTCCGCTCAAAGTCGATACGGAACGGCTCGACGACGAGCAATGATTCACCCACTTCGCCAAAGCGGGGCCGAATTTCGCGATGAGATTTTCCGACTCGCCAGACTCGTCCATCACACACGACAATGCCGTCGGCGTGACCAAGATCGGAAGTCTCCAAGTGCGGTTGCGGGACGACGTCCCGAACGATTTCGAGGACTCCCGTTCGGCGTAGCCTGGAACGGTCTCCTTGACTGAGCAGCAGAATTCTTGACATAGTTATCACCTTGAACGAACAGAGGGGGGATTCGTACAAAATGACTAACGAAGTGGTCTTTCAAGAAAATCGGGATTTTTTAAGCCTGAGTTCAAAAATCGGGAAAATCCCGAGTTTGGTGGCAAAAGTTGCGACCGAAGCGATCTGATCGGAGACTGTCAATGAGCCGAAGCATCACGTCAACTAGGCAGTACTGAGGCAATTTAATACCTTCATCAATCTCCTTGGGCGAAAGTCCACCAAGCAGAGATTGACATTGCGACAATCGTGTACAGAAAGAGGGTCGTCAGCAATTTACCAATGGCGCTACCAGCCACGGTGTCGTCAGCCGTGAACTGATCAATATCCACCGGTCGGAAGTGGTCGTCAAATGGCTCGGCGACGGCAGTCGCCGTCTCATTGCTGGTTGAGCTTTCTTCAGTTGTTGAATCGTCGTTGGGCGTGTTTTCTTCGGTCATGATCAATCATCTGTGATGGAGTTGAGATCGGGTTCACTGACTGTGAGTTTGGTCGATTTTGGTGAAAATGTCGAGTCTGATTTATAGCTCCAGCGAGAGCTTTTTACCGATTTTACGCTTCCAGTAGCTCTTTCAGCAGGTTGTCGTGTGGATAGGGGTGCCCCACATGCTGACGAAACGCTTCGCCGTATTGCGCGTTGATTTCTTCTCCTCTTTTCGCGGCCCATCGTTTGCAACCCTCTAGGTATTCGTCGATTCCGTGCTGTTTTCGCAGCCAGTTTCGTTGAGAATCGTGACAAGCCAACATTTCGAGTTTCAAATCAAATGTCTTGGTGATGTCAACAATGAAGTCTGGTTCGATGGTGTTACCGAAATAGTCAATTCCTTCGAGAGAGTCGACATAGTAGAGATGCGGAATGTGATCGTTCGGCGTGGCGGGATCCCACTGGTGAGTGCGGTAATTGGGGACGGAGGCGTTGAAGCAGGCATCTTTGACCAAGCGGCTGGTGATTTCATGATCGCTCATGTAATCAACGGGAGGAGCCGTGATGACGATATCGGGTTCAGCGCGGCGAAACAGTTCGGTGACACGTTGTCGGCTGGGGTTATCGTGGGTGATGCTCAGATCGCGAAATTCGAGGCAGTAAAAGTCGGCTCCCAGCAGATCAGCAGCGGTTTTTGCTTCCTTCCGACGAACTTCAGCGATCTCTTCCGGGCCCATTTCTGCCGACCCTCCATCACCGGGCGACATGGTGACGTAGGTAATATGGTGCCCTTTTTTCTGTAAAAGCGCGAGGGTTCCAGCGCACTGAAACTCAATATCGTCAGGATGTGCATGAATTGCCATGATTCGACATGGTTTCTCAGAGGTTGACATTGATATTTACCTATGCCGGGAGTTTGATAAAGGCTCTGGATTCTGCGCGTTTGAGTAAAGAACGCATGACGCAGGAAGACTAAAATATACTCGAAACAAGCACTTCGAGGAACCGACACGATGGCGACCGAGACAACTTCTTCACGAACCCGACCAACACAATCTGGACCATTGGTACGGCATACCAAAGTGCCAACCCTCGTTTTCGAGAATGCTCGCGATGTCGACAAGCACGTTGCGCTTGTCGTGGAAAGCCTGATTCGCGAACGTAGTTCGGCGGGGCAGCCAACTGTTTTAGGGCTACCTACCGGCTCAACGCCCATTGGTGTCTATCGCGAACTGATTCGCCTTCATCAGGAAGAAGACCTCGATTTTTCGAACGTGATCACGTTCAATCTTGATGAATATTGGCCGTTGGATCCCGAGTCCATCCACAGTTATAACCGCTGGATGCACGAAACATTCTTCAACCACGTCAATATTCCACCCGAAAATATACATATTCCCAAAGGCAATCTGGCTAGAAAAGAAATCGATGCTTTTTGTGATGAGTACGAATACCTGATCGAGAAAGCCGGAGGAATCGATCTTCAATTGCTCGGCATCGGTCGGACTGGGCACGTCGGATTCAATGAACCTGGCTCGGCAAGAAACTCGGGGACGCGGCTTGTTACGCTCGATCAAAAAACTCGTCTCGACGCCGCCGCAGGCTTCTTTGGTGAAGAAAATGTTCCTCTTCGAGCCATCACGATGGGAATCGGCACGATTATGTCGGCCCGCAAGATCATCATCATGGCTTTGGGCGAACATAAAGCCAAGATCGTCTACGACGCCGTCGAAGGCGAAGTGACTGAAAAAATTCCAGCGACATTTTTGCAAGCTCATCCTCAAGCCATTTTCGCCGTGGATTCTGCCGCTGCCGGAGAACTGACGGCCTCCTTGCTACCTTGGATTGTCGGCCCAGTCGACTGGACCGATGCTCTTGAGAAAAGAGCCGTTGTCTGGCTTTCAGAAGCGATTGAAAAGCCACTCCTGAAGCTCGATGAGCGCGACTTCATGGCCCATCATCTTCATGATCTTCTTAAAGAGCGTGGCCCGATCGATTCGATCCGACAACGAGTGTTTGACAGCCTGCACGAAGGCATTTGCACGATTCCTGCCGGAACCGATCGCAAAACGGTCATTTGTTTCTCTCCTCATCCCGATGACGATGTCATCTCAATGGGGGGGACACTGATCCGTATTGCCGATCAGGGACACGATACGCAAATCGCTTATATGACCAGCGGCAACATTGCGGTCTTCGATCACGATGCTCTGCGACACATCAATTACGTTCACGAGTTTGAAAAAATCTTTGGTGTTGCCAACGAAGAGTGTCACGCCTTGTACGAAAAACTTCGTGACGAACTCGCCTCCAAGCAACCGGGGGATCCCGACTCTCAAGAGGTGTTGAAAATTAAAGCATTGATTCGGCAAACCGAAGCAACCGCCGGTGCCGAGACGGCAGGCGTACCTGCTGAGAAACTCCACTTCCTTGACCTTCCCTTCTATCGAACGGGGCAGGTTTCCAAAAACCCCATCGGGCAGGAAGATGTGGATATCATTGCCGACTTGCTTCGCACACAAAATCCCGATCAGATTTATGTGGCAGGAGATCTCTCCGATCCGCACGGCACTCATCGTGTCTGTGCTCAGGCAATTATCAAGGCACTCGAAGTGGTCAAGCAAGAAGGGATTGAGCCGGTTGTTTGGCTCTATCGCGGAGCCTGGCAGGATTATGAACCCTACGAAATTGAAATGGCCGTACCGATCAGTCCCGAAGTCTCTCTGAAGAAGAAGATGGCCATTTTCAAGCATGAGTCACAAAAGGACCGCGCGTTGTTTCCTGGAAGTGACGAACGTGAGTTCTGGCTCCGAGCGGAAGAACGGACGAAACAGACCGCACGACGATACAATTCTCTGGGACTTCCCGAGTATTACGCTTTGGAAGGCTTTGTGAGATATACTGGCCAACTGTAGGCCTCTTAATCGTTTGAGGTCCTGTCTTTTTGCATGTGATCAGGTTTCTCCCCAGTTCGCCTTCCGCTATTGGGCAGAATTTTCTACAACTGCTGCACTTGTGGATCGCACTCTCATTGCGCGGCGATCTGCACAGGTTGACGGACCCCGCAGGACTCTCAAAGGATGGAGAGACAATGACTTCAGTCAGATTTACACTCGTTTTTGGGCTTTGCAGTTTTACCATGTTGATGGTTGTCGGATGCGGAGGAGGCGACGAAACCTCGCCCGTGGCGTCCAGTTCTGCTGATTCACCAGACAGAGAAGAGGTTTCTTCCACGGGGACATCCACACAATCCAGGGATGATTCATCGGAGTCCAAAAAGAACGTCCCACCACCCCCGGCGTCGATCAGTAGTGGGGAACAGATGGAGATGCCCAAGGAAGGAACGCCTTTGTGGTATCTACTGCAGATTCGCGAACTTCGTGGGCAACCCGCTCCCAAAACGACCGATCTTGCCGAACTGCGAAAATATCGTCATGAGCGTAATGAGAAGTTTATTGAACTGGCGACTCAAACCATTGCAAAAACACACTCCAATCCTGAAATGAGTGAAGCCTTCAATCTGGCTGTTCAGGAGTTGATGGAAGCACGCTTACAGAATGCTCTGCAAGGGAGTGAGGAAGATATCGCTCTGCTCTATGAAGAAGTGGACATGTTCATTCAGCGTGATGCCAAGTCCTTTTCAGCAATGACCGCCTCGCACACTCTCGTTCGCTTTGCTCACACAAACGCCATGCGATATGCGGCTCAAGAACCGAAATGGATTACTGAATTCAGCCGTAAGGCTCGTCAGTTTGCGGGGAGTTTCCCCGAAGAAAAAGCGAAATCACTCCCCCTGCTCTCTGCGGCTGCCCTTACCGCAGAACTGCACGGCCAGCAGTCGGAAGCCGTTGCTTGTCATACGTTGCTGGCTGAGAAATTCACCGATTCGCCACAGGGCAAGTTTAGCGTGGGTGTCCTGCGTCGCTTGAATCTGGAAGGGCAAAAACTCGAATTCGCTGGCCCGACACTCGAAGGAGGCTTTCTGAATCTCAAAGATTATGGAGATCGTGTTGTCCTGATCACATTCTGGGAGAGTGATGACGAAGAGTTTTCCGCTCAACTTCCTGAATTGAAAACACTGCACGAAAAGTACAACAAGTTCGGCTTCGAAATTATCGGTGTCTGCATGGATGAAGAAGAAGGTGCTCTCAATTCCTGGTTAGAAGAGGAAGGCGTAGACTGGCGGCAAATCTTCTTCGTGAACAAGGAAGAACGAAGTTGGCGAAACCCGGTCGCTCAATACTACGGAGTGCGCAAGATTCCGACGATGTGGTTGGTTGACCACAATGGTGTCGTACAGGAAGCCGAGGTGAACGTCGACTCTCTGGAAGAATTGTTGCGAACCCAGCTTCTCAGTTTGCGAGAAAAATTGAAATCAGCATCAGTTGAGGCAGATGGACCTAAAAATTGAGCTATCGGCAACTCAGTTTTGCTTGAGAGTCCCGTCTGACTCTGCTATTTAAGCTTAAAGAATCTCTAAACCACTGTCTTCGGGCAGTGGTTTTTTTGTTAAGAAATTGCGCAGAAGGTGTGTTTATGACTGTCAATGCACAAATTGCTATCTGAAAATCTCTCCAGATAGTGTGACATTTGTTTGACATCCATACCGATGTATACAATAATCGAATGTTAAGTCGGTTCTCACGGAAAGACGACTTTCAGATCATCATATCCTGCTGTTGCCGATTTTCAATCAAATCGCAGGTCAGTCGAGGCAAACCGACGGCGATGATCGCAAGTTCATTTCATCGATTTCAAATTTTCACAAGGGACTCAATCCATGGCTGAATTACAAACTTCTGATAAACCTGCAATGACGGCTCGTCAGAAGGTTATTTACGAATTCATCAAAGACAAAATCGTCAATCGCGGTTATGGCCCGACGGTTCGTGAGATCGGTAACGAGTTTGGGATTCGCTCTCCGAATGGCGTGATGTGTCATCTCAAAGCACTCGAACGTAAAGGGCTCATTACTCGCGAAGCCCACATGTCGCGTGCGATTCAGTTGACCGAGCAACCACAAAAAAGAATGTCTTTGCCACTGGCTGGATTGATTGCTGCCGGTAGTCCGATTCTTGCGGTTGAGCAAGACGAACGGATCGACTTCGCTGATCTGTTCGACAATGAAGATCACTATTGTCTGAAAGTCAAAGGGGACTCGATGATCGAGGACCAGATTGCTGACGGCGACTTTGTGATCATTCACAAGCAATCGACCTGTCGTGAAGGCGAAATTGTCGTTGCATTAGTGGAAGGCCAGGAAGCGACTCTCAAGCGATTCTATAAAGAGAAAAACCGAATTCGCTTGCAACCTGCCAACTCCAGCATGAAGCCAATCTATGCCAAAGAAGTTGACGTTCTTGGTGTGGTTGTCGGCGTGGTTCGCAGCAGCTTCTAACTTGAGGCTGCCATCAAGACAAATCCTGTCACAGAAACGCGGTGTTCGAGCTTGCTCGACGCCGCGTTTTTTCGTGCGCTGATGTGCAATACTTTTTCGATGTGGAATTATGTTGCGTGTGTCTTCCTGAATAGGTAGGTTCGGGTGAACAGTTCGTACCAATTAAGGGTTTTGTGAAAGTTGATATCAATGCGGTTTTGGAATGATGACTTGAGGTTTTGTCGCAGGTGTAAAAATCCATGTGAACTAGATGGAGAGATTGAAGCTGACTGTCCTCACTGTGGAAGCAAGGTATGGTTCTTCAATTACAAACCGATTCCGAAGCCCCCGGAAATTCCCTCGCCAACTGATGATTCATTTTGGAACGAGAAAATTACCTGGATTGTCCTCTCTTTGTTGATGATATGGGGGATAGTGGCGATCATCCAAATCAGGGATAGTGTCATTGTGGGAAGTGTCAGTGCTCTCTCCTGCATTGGCTTTGGGGTGATTGCGATCTTCAAACATTACGAATCATCACGTTTTGAGATGCAGTTGAAGCATCAGGAAAGAGTTCGTGAATATGGACAAATCCAAGCTGAGCGAATTAAGGAGACCATCAAACGCTACCAACAGTTACTAGAGCCTGTCCTATAACCCTTTGAGAATAGTGAACACGCAGCCGAGTTGCCAGAACCCTTCAAACAAAAAAGCATGATACTCCCAACGCATCCCCAATCGCCGCAGATACTTCAACCAGGCGAAGGTGCGTTC
>Ga0222718_10000060_pt1 | contig 111559 bp, 101 predicted proteins | sample C33_27DmetaG_FD_165045 | JGI IMG/M metagenome (GOLD analysis project Ga0222718, IMG submission 165045) | Estuarine water microbial communities from San Francisco Bay, California, United States - C33_27D | ecosystem: Environmental > Aquatic > Marine > Unclassified | place: USA: California...
CAATTTTTGGTGAAATCTTAAGATCCAAAAAGTGCTTATCTATCAACTGACGGTTTTTCATATTTGGCGTTAATAAGCATAACGGAATTTGTGCAACTTCTGCCCAGGTAATTTGCTTTTTGTTCGATGTTACAAGGACCTTAGGCGCAATAAAAACGTATCTTTCTTCGTATAATTTAACGGTGGTTTCACGATCGCCACCATCATAGTAAAGTATTCCAGCATCGAGCGAGAAATCGTTGATTTTCCGCGCTATTCTTTGGGTCGACTCAGAATAGATTTCTATTGATATATTTGGATGTTCCTGTCTGAGTTTTGCTGAAACTCGCGCCGCAAACGGCATTGCTGTTGGTATCACTCCAAGTGAAAGAGTCCCATTAAGATCGTTACCAAGAGCGGCAATCTCTTGCCTCATGCCTTCCTCATCAGCCAAAAGTTTTCGCGCCCATTTGAGGACGACTTCCCCCTCTGATGTGAAACCCTGAAAGCTGTTGCCACGTCGCACTAAAGCCAAATTTAAACGTTCTTCCAATTTTCTAATTCGGGTCGAAAACGCAGGCTGTGAAATGTTACAATCTAATGCAGCCCTAGCGAAGTTTCGCGCTCGGGAAAGAGATTCAATCAATTCTAAGTCTCGAAAATTTGCCATTAAAGCTTTCTCTTTACGCGTGATCTTTAATTAGGCTGTGGAAGGTTTGTTCGAGTAAAAAAAACCGAAAATTAAATTAGTTGGCTTAAAAAGTGCTGTAGTCGGGTTTCTAAAACTTAGTTTTGCTTCATCAGTGACTAATCATCCAGGATCTCTTTGTGGGAAATGTTTTACTTCCGTCAGGCAAATGCATAGTTGTTGATCTTTTGTTACCCGAACTACAGCAGGAACAGTTTGACCCATGACCATTAGCCTTTTTCTTATTTCCCCCTTTAATTCTATTTGGCTCATTTGCACTTTTTTCGTTTGTAGAATGTGCTTTTCTTTTTTCATCGCTGAGGGAATATAGCGTTGGAGTAGCGAGAGCCCTTTCTGAAAGGGCTCCACACTTTGTACATGCACAGGCCTCACCCGCCCGTAACATGGACTGTAAATTAGTAAAGGTGCCACATTTTTTACAATTGTATTCATAAACTGGCATGGAGGAAATCCTACTAACTTACAGATCTGGTGCTATACAGACCGATCCAGATCCCAGATCTTGTTTTATTGGTCCTGCCGCATTCGGCGATATGTCAAAATCAAAAATCTGAGTGGGTAACCATAAGGTTGCGCAGGCGTTAGGGATGTCGACGACGCCGCTTATGTGTCCCTGACAAGGTGCAGTACCCAAAATTGCATATGCCTGAGCACCGGAATATCCAAATTTTTTCAAGTACTCAATCGCGTTCAAACAAGCCTGTCTATAAGCTATATGTACATCTAAGTAATGCTGTTCTCCGCCTTCATCAACTGAAATTCCTTCAAATATAAGATGATCGTTGTAAGCAGGGGTTATTGGGCTAGGTTTAAATATAGGGTTTTTAATTCCATATTTTGCCATTCCATCTTTAATTATATTGGCACGCATGTGTATCCACCCGGCCATTTCGATTGCTCCACAGAAAGTAATTTCTCCATCGCCTTGACTGAAATGTAGATCACCAACGGAAAGTCCGCCACCGTCCACGTATACGGGGAAATAAACTTTGCTACCTCGAGACAAGTCTTTAATGTCGCAATTTCCGCCATGCTCTCTTGGCGGTACAGTTCGTGCGCCCTCTGACGCTGCCACTTCTCTTTCATCGCCCTTCATACGACCCATGTGCGCGCAGTACTCGTTGGGTAAAGCAGCCAAAGGTGGTGTTCTATCAGGGTCTGTATTGAATAACTTTTCTTCTCTTGTATTCCATTTGTTTAACTCGTCACGTGACGGCAAACAGCCAATTAAGCCAGGGTGGATCAGGCCCGCAAAGTTAACTCCAGGAACATGACGCGATCGCGTAAACATACCCTCTATATCCCAAATTGACTTATGAGCATCAGGGAAATGTTCAGTCAGAAAACCTCCTCCGTTATTTCTGGAAAAGAAGCCGTTAAAACCCCAAAGACTATTTTGGAAAGCGCCAATATCTAAAATATCAACTTCGAGTAAATCGCCCGGTTTTGCACCATTTACGCCTATCGGACCGCTTAAAAAGTGAACCTGTTCAAGAACAACATCTCTCACATCGGCGGCACTATCGTCATTCTTTATTTGTCCACCAGTCCAATCCATGCACTCCACGATAAAATCGTCTCCAGGATTAACAGTAGCTACTATGGGAATATCAGGATGCCATCGGTTATGGATATTGTCATGTTCGTATGGTGATTTATCTAAATCAATTTTGATTATTGTATCGGCCATTTCTTGTCTCCCATAATTAAAAATAGTTATTTCTAATTGTTAAATTGCTCTTGGCTGTCTTATGAGGCTTCGAACCTGATTGTTCTATTTGCCGCAAGGTAAAGACTATTTCTGGAAAATTTGTTAGTATTTTAGAGATACTTAACATGATACCCAAAAAACCTTGCTCACAATTCTCTTCCAGCGTACCTGACCGTACTTGTATGAACACCGAATGCGCCATACGTCATATAACTTATCTACTAAATTATAAGTATCTTTATTAACTTTGATATGTTATACTATAACGTCTTTTCTGCTTAGCTCTGCGGTTCATGATTGGAAAGGTATTTTTACAAAATATTTATAGCCATAGCTGCTGCAGAGGTGCGGTTTTCGACCCCAAGCTTTCTGTGTATGTGTTCTAGATGTTTGTTTATTGTACGAGGACTTAATTCCAGAATAGTCCCGATATCCCTATTTGATTTTCCATTAGTTATCCAAGTTAAAACCTCCGCTTCTCGGGCGGTTAAGCCAAAAGCGTTTGATAGCTTTTCCAAGTTCTTAGAAAAACTTTCCTCAATTACTCGTATTAAATGTCCACTTTGGTCAGTTTTACCGATATAACAAAAGCTAACTTTGAGGTTTTTGTTTTCACAAATTTTTATTTGCCGTAAGCCGGTAAAGTTGTCCTTATTAATTTCTTTTATCCATTTTTTTAATTTCACTTCGAAATTAAAATCATCCAAGTTTTCGGTTTTTTTAACAAAATTAATAATTTTTCCTGCTTGTGGTGTTGACCATATTATTGATCCGTCGTTTGATATTTCCGTCAAAAATCGCTGGGAAACATCCATTGCTTGATAAGCTTGCTTAGTAAGTCGGGAAACTTGTAAATGGGATGCTATCCTTGCCATAAGTTCTTTGGGGATTATTGGTTTCACCAGATAATCTGCACCTCCAGCTTGTAAGCCTCTGACAATATCTTCTGACTCACTCAGTCCAGTCATGAAAATTATTGGTACATGCTTAAGATCCGAATTAGCTTTTAAAAGTTTACAGGTTTCGAACCCATTCATGCCTGGCATTACTGCATCTAATAAAATTACATCAGGAATAATTTCATTAACGACTTCCAAGGCTTTTTCTCCAGTCATTGCAATTAAAATATTTGCGCCTGAAGGCTCTATTACTTCTGCTAAGAATTTCAAAGTATCAGTTGAATCGTCAACTATTAGTATATTTCCATCTAACTTATTGATCGTCATAATGCTCTCCATCTTTACAGAGTAAATGATTTCCATTCTCACAGAGTAACGTTTTGAAATTTGCAAGATTAAAGTTATTCAACTCTTTCTGTAATTTGCTGATGAAAAAATAGACTGATTGGTCTTCATCTGAAATTTTTTCGAGTTTTGATTGTAGCCCGCGTATATCGCCAGCCCGAGCTAATTGTATTAAATTTTCATGATACTTTTCAGGAATAGTTACTGCATTAGCTTTATCGTTTTTAATATCATTTTCTTGTTTATTGCTATTTTCTAGTTCCTGAAATCTCCAACTTATATTTAGTAATTTCTGCATTAAACTTAGTAAATCAGAGTGCAAGAATGGTTTCATCAAATAAAAATCAAAAGGGTCCTTTTTTATTGGGTGATCGAGATCGTCTTGAGAATTTGCCGACAGCATAATTATTTTTGCTTGATTGCCATATTTTTCTTTAATAATTGATGCCAGTTGGATGCCGTCCATTTCTGGCATCGAAATATCAAGCAGAAAAAGGTCCACTCGATAGTTTTTGATCACATCTAGACACTCTTTAGCACTTTTTGCAATTTTCACCTCGAAACCTAATGGTTTCAGCATATCAAATAAAAGATTGCAGTGGTCATCATCATCATCAGTGACAACAATATTTAATTTTTCTCCTGAATACCCTATAATTTTGGTCAGTGGACTTTCGATATTTGTGATAACATTAGTGAATGTGTTTGATACTGGGATATCTACGATAAACGTGGTTCCAATTGCTACTTCACTTTCTACTAATAGTTTACCATTCATCCTTTCGACCAGAAGTTTGGAAATAGATAAGCCAAGTCCAGTGCCCACGATCTCATCTCTGAAATTATCAGATTTAATTCGATTAAAAGGAATATATAAATTTTTTATATCTTGAGCAGATATCCCAATGCCAGTATCTTCAACGCAGAACTTTAAATGATTTTGTTTGAAGCTAACTGTAACTTTAATACTGCCGCTGGGTGTATACTTAAATGCGTTTGATAAAATATTGAGATAAACTTGACGTAATCTTTTTCGGTCGGCTAAAATCAATTCAGGAAGTGGATCTTTTGTTAAAAAAACAAATTTTAATTTGTTTGAAACTACATCTAGCTTAAACATTTGGGCAATATCATCTAAGAAATCTCTTAAATTTATAGTATTTTTTTCGAGGACAAATTTTCCAGTTTCAATTTGTGATATATCAAGGAGGTCTTTTATCAAATCTGCTAAATGTTCCGACCCCTTTCTTATAACTTGTACTGCCTCAGAGCGGTTTTGGGGAATATTTTCATCTGAGTCCAAAATTTGTGAATACCCAAGTATGGTGTTTAGTGGAGTTCTGAATTCATGGCTCAAACCTACGATAAACTTACTTTTTTCTTGGCTAGCAGACTCAGCTATTTCTTTAGCCAACTGAAGCTTCTTGTCCGTTTCAGTATGTGCAGCTATTTCTTCATAAAGTCGAAATGTCTGTCGGGAACTTTCTTCTTGAGCTACTTTTGTACTTTCTCGTGCTAGAACAAAAAGCCATGAAGCCACAGCGCTGATTATGAGCATTATGAAGAATGTATCCCAAAGCATATTAGACAAGTAGGTTTTGGGTGTATTTGGGTCGCTACTACTTTCCAAATAAATCAAACCAAGAACAGACGCAATTAATGCAGAAACAAATATTTGGATACCAATATATCTCGCGATTATTGGATTAAGATATAGTGTTAGTTTCTTCGGCAGTAGGGCGAGTAGAAATCCTGAAATTTGGTCAACGTATCTTGCATTTTCCTTGCATGAGTCGTGGCACCTTGCGTCCAAAGAACAGCAAAGTGAACAAATAGGAGCGTCGTAAATTGGACAGCTTGCCATGTCCTCCGATTCATATACGGTTTCACAAATGCAGCACTTTACTTCCGTAAGGTTCGAGATCTCAATTGATGGCTTACGTGCGATATAATATTTTCCATTTGTTAAGTATGCAATTATTGGAGCACAAAAAAACGAGACCCCTAGAGCCACAAAAGAGAATAATGCTGTCATTGTCTCACCAAGCAAGCCTGCGTAAGAAATAGATGCGGCAAATACCGCTAACGCTACCGAACCAACACCAACAGGATTAATATCGTACAAGTATGCACGTCTAAACTCTATATATTTTGGGCTTAATTTTAAGGGCTTATTTATAACTAGGTCTGATGCTAATGCCCCCACCCAGGCCACCGCAACTATCGAATAAAGTGCCAATATTTTTTCTAATGCATGATATGCGCCTAAAGTTATCAGTAAAAAAGCAATTCCTACATTGAAAATTAACCATACCACTCTTCCAGGATGGCTGTGTGTTAAACGTGAAAAAAAGTTCGACCAAGCAATAGACCCAGCATATGCATTTGTTACGTTTATTTTTATCTGTGAAATAATTACAAATGTTGCCGTCACTAAAGCGGCGAGCCAGGAGGATGCAAATACAAAATTAAATGCTGTTTGGTACATAAAGCTTGGTTCGGTGGCCATTTCCACAGGAATTAAAAACTTTAAACATACAAAAAGTAAAAATGAGCCCACAAATATTTTTAATGCTCCGACAAATATCCAGCCTGGACCAGCACTTAAAAGGGAAATCCACCAAGCTTTTGCGTTTAGATTTGTCTTAGGTGGTAAAAAACGCAGGAAGTCTACCTGTTCTCCAATTTGGGCTGATAATGAAAACAGTACTGCAGAAGCAGCACCAAAGAGAAGAATGTCAAAAGTACCATCTCGGTTGCCTAGTATTCCGGTATAATGTGTCCATTCTCCAAATAAATATGAGTGATTTGCCGCAATGAAAATAAAAGGCAGAGAATGTAGTAGTAACCAAACTGGTTGGGTCCAAACTTGTAGACGACTTATAAAAGTAAAACCATTGATAACTATTGGGATGATTATCAGTGAACTTAGTAGGTATCCAAAGAACAGTGGGATATTGAAGAAAATCTCGAGTGCTTTTGCCATGATTGCGGCCTCGAGTGCGAAAAATATAAATGTAAATGAAGCATAAATTAACGAAGTTAATGTTGAACCAATGTAGCCAAATCCTGCACCTCTTGATAGCAAATCAATATCAACTCCATACTTGGCGGCATAATAACTAATTGGTAGGCCTGTCAGAAATATTAGAATGCCCACTGCGATGATTGCAGCTGTCGCATTTGTGAAGCCATAACTGTAAGTTATCGTGGCCCCTATCGTCTCAAGAGCTAGGAACGAAATAGCTCCCAGCGCAGTATTTCCAACTCGATAAGGAGACCATTTACGGGCACTTTTTGCAGTAAACCGTAAGGAAAAATCTTCCATAGTTTGGTTTGCTACCCAAACATTATAATTTCGCCTTATTTTAACAATTTTCTGAGGAAACATGGGTTTGAGATCCAAATGGTGCACGAGTAAGTGAAATCTTACCTAGCCTTTAATATTTTTCCAGTTTTTGAATAACCTTTTAAATTCCGTTTTTTATATTTTTTTGTAATACATTGCGACCAATTCGCATGAATATTTAATCAAGCATGCCGTAATGATGTTGGGGCAATTTAAAAGCGTATATTAGGTCATACTATTGCGAATATTGATAGCATTATTTATTTTTTTAATGCCTACGTCAAATGACGTATCGTTAATTGACGTATCCCGATGAGATAAAAATCATGATATTTTTCTAGAGTAGCCCAGGTCTTTGAGGGCATGCGTTTAGTGCTTGTAGCTAATCGATCCCTATTTTGCCGCTCAAAGATCTGCGTGCCTACGGAGACACTAACTCTATGGGAGGAGTGAAAAATGAAGAAACTTTTTAGACGAGGAATTGTATTCGGCATTGCCGTGTTGCCAGCGTTAGCAGCGTTGAACACTACAGCATGGGCGAATTCACATCTCGAAAAATGGCCAACAGCTAAAGTGAATACGACAGGGTTGGCTGTTACAGACGATACTGTAACAATAGGTATCTTACATTCCATAACTGGTTCAATGGCAATCAGTGAGTCTGGATCGGTTCAGGCCGAAAAATTAGCTATCAAGCAAATAAATGACGCTGGAGGCGTTTTAGGTAGAAAAATCGAGTGGATTCAGGAAGATGGAGCTACAGATTGGCCAAATTTTGCTGAAAAAGCTAAAAAACTTATTGTGAATGACAAAGTGGCCGCAGTGATGGGCTGCTGGACGTCAGCTTCAAGAAAAGCTGTTTTGCCCGTATTTGAGCAGTACAACAACATGCTTTATTACCCAACTATGTACGAAGGTTTAGAGGCTTCACGAAACGTAGTTTACACCGGTCAAGAGGCTACTCAGCAGATTCTAGCTGGTATCGACTGGGTTGTTAAAGAAAAGACACCAAAAACATTTTATTTCGTTGGGTCTGACTATATTTGGCCAAGAACATCATTCAAAATTGCGAGAAAACATATTGAGAATGTCTACAAATTAAAAGTGATTGGGGAGCAATATTATCCTCTAGGTCATACTCAATTCAATTCTGTTATAAATAAAATGAAACTGAAGAAGCCGGATGTAATCTTCTCAATAGTTGTGGGTGGTTCAAACGTTGCTTTCTATAAGCAAATGACTGGTGCAGGTGTCGATCTAACCAAACAGACTGTGATAACAATTTCCGCGACTGAGGACGAAGTCCGAGGTATTGGTGGGGAGAATATTCACGGTACTTACATGTTTGCCAAGTATTTCCAAAGCTTAGACAATCCAAATAATAAGGCGTTTGTCGAAAACTTTAAAGAAATGTGGGGTGATGACATTGTGATTGGTGACGTGACAAATAATGCTTACTTAGGTCCTTGGTTATGGAAAATGGCCGTCGAGAAAGCAGGAAGTTTCGACATTGATAGGATTAAAGAGGTTAATCCTGGCATAGAAATGGCTAATGCCCCAGAAGGTTACGTTCGAATTCATGAAACAAACCACCATCTATATAGCAAGCTTCGAGTTGGGCGTGCAAGAATGGATGGTCAATTTGATGTTGTTCATGAGTCTGGACTGATGGAGCCTGATCCATTTCCGGAAGGTTACCAATAAGAGTTGTAGCTTCTATTAACCAGAGTATTCACTGCAGGTGGGTGCTCTGGTTAACCCAGGATATTAAGATATAAAAAATTTACCTCTGAAAACTTCAGATCTCGAGTGGAAGGCAAGAAGATGTTAGGATATACGTTTGGAGAGTTGGGATCAATTGTCGCCATGCAGGGTTTCGCTGGCTTAATTTTGTTTTCAGTTTTCGTATTGATGGGGCTCGGTCTGGCCATAATATTTGGTCAACTTGGGGTTATTAACATGGCTCATGGCGAGTTTATGATGATAGGCATGTACATAACATATGTTGTGCAGATGTTATTTATCGAGTTTGCGCCTGCTAGCTTCATGAATTTTTACTTTTTTGTCGCAATGGGTGCTGCCTTTGTGTTCACCGCTATAATGGGTGGGTGTGTCGAATTTTTAATCATACGCCATTTGTACAAGCGTCCGTTGGACACATTGCTCGCTACGTGGGGTATAAGTTTAATTTTGCAACAAAGTATTCGGGTCGTATTTGGAACTAGGGAAGTCGGTGTGGTAAAACCTGACTGGATGATGGGTTCCGTGGCCGTAACCGATATGATTGATATTCAAATTTATGGTTTGGTTGTAATGACGATAACAATCATACTTACGGCTTTAGTCATTTACCTTATGCTGCGTTCAGTGTGGGGAAAACATGTTCGTGCTGTTGTGCAAAACAGAGAAATGGCAGGTGCCGTCGGCATAAATACTGCGCTTACCGATAGAATGACATTTGGCGTTGGATGTGGAATAGCTGGAATAGCTGGTAGTGCTTTCACTATGATTAGCTCAACCGCACCAGACGCTGGGCAGCACTACATAGTAGATACATTCCTGGTTGTGGTTTTTGGAGGTGCCGGAAGTTTGCTAGGAACTGTTGCATCAGCTTTTGCAATATCTCAGACGCAGTCTACTCTTGAATTTTTTATCACCGGTTCCATGGCAAAGGTCTGGACGCTGTTGATAGTAATTGGGATATTAATGGTGCGTCCGCAAGGATTGTTTGCTGTTAAAATCCGCCGTTAGGGAGATATTCACAATGATTAAAATACTTAAGGGCGATACAAAATATCATTTTCTGATATTGGCAGTGCTTTTATTGGTAATATTTCCAACATTTTTGGATATATTTCGCTTAAATTTAGTCGGTAAATACTTGACGTTTGCATTTGTCGCGGTTGGCTTAGTTATTTGCTGGGGCGCTGGGGGCGTCTTAAGCCTTGGTCAGGGAGTTTTCTTTGGCGTTGGCGGATATTTGATGGCAATGCACATGAAATTAGAAGCAGCTCAGGCAGATATAGGCTGTACTCGTGAACTGCAGGAGACTGGTGTTTGTATTGTTCAGTCAACTCCAGGTATACCAGACTTTATGGATTGGGCGTCTATGACTGAAATACCATTGTTTTGGGGTTTCTCGCACAGTTTATTTCTTACAATTGTGATGATTTTGACTGTACCAGCTATCCTGGCTTTTTTCTTGGGGTATTTAATGTTCAGGAATAGGGTGGGTGGTGTTTATTTTGCAATTATCACACAGTCTATGGCTGCTTTGCTTAGTATTTTAATCATCGGGAATGCAGGCTATATCGGTGGCTTTAACGGTATAACCGACTTACGTACTCTGAAGGGGTGGGATATTCGGACTGATGACGCGAAATTTTATATATATTTTGCCACTGCTATTTGTTTGCTTTTGGTCATTCTGCTAGCGCAAATTGTTTTAAATTCTAAACTTGGTCGAGTAACGGTCGCCCTCAGGGGGCAAGAAGACAGAGTTCGATTTACTGGTTATAGTGTGACGGCATTTAAAACCGCGGCCTTCTGTTTTGCCGCCTTCGCTGCTGGTATCGGTGGAGCATTTTTCACAATGAATGTGGGTTTTATGCATGCAAATTTTGTTGGTATCATTCCATCTATTGAAATGGTGATCTTTTGTGCGGTTGGTGGTCGTTTCTCAATATACGGGGCGGTTTATGGGGCTTTGGCTGTAAATGCTGCAAAAACTTTATTTTCTGAGGCTTACCCAGAATTATGGCTCTTCGCCATGGGATTAATATTTGTTGGCGTGGTTCTTCTATTCTCAAAAGGGCTTGCTGGATTTTATAGTGATACAATAGAACCCAAATTTAGAAATAAAGGAGCATTGAGTAGTTAATCGTAAAAAACGTCATTCAACTACTCAGAATAGGAAAACAAAATGGAAAAAAGTGTTCTTTCAGTTAAAGATCTCACAGTCTCTTTTGATGGCTACAAGGTGGTAGATAATCTTTCTTTCGATATTGGGGAAAATGAACTTCGTGTGATAATCGGACCAAATGGTGCGGGCAAAACAACAGTTTTAGACCTTATTAGTGGAAAGACCAAGCCAACGGCGGGCTCGGTTAAATTTCTTGGTCAAGAAATAATGGGTGTGTCGGAAAACCAAATTGTTAAATTGGGCCTTGGAAGAAAGTTTCAAACACCGTCAATTTTTGAGGATCTTACGGTTTTTGAAAATCTGGAGATTTCATTTCCTAGAGGAAGGGATGTCATTGGCGCACTTTTTTTTAAGCGTGATAAAGAAGTGCTAGATAGAGCGGACGAAGTGGCGAACATAGTGTATTTGTCGGAAGTTCTAAATAAGGATGCTGCGTCTCTGAGTCATGGGCAAAAACAATGGCTCGAAATTGGTATGTTATTGATGCAAGAGCCAAAACTTATGATGTTAGATGAGCCAGTGGCCGGTATGACATTAAATGAACGCAAACAAACAGCGAAGCTTCTTAACACGATAAGTCAGGGTAGGTCAGTAATCGTTGTCGAGCATGACATGAATTTTGTTAAGGAAGTCGCTCAGACGGTTACAGTTTTGCATCAAGGCGCAGTTCTTTCAGAGGGGCAAATGGCAGATGTGCAGAATGATCCCAAAGTTATTGAAGTTTATCTAGGACATTAAATAGGATTATAATATTATGCTTAAAATCCAAGATTATCATGTTTCTTATGGGCAAAGTGAAATTCTCCATGGCCTTGATATAGAGGTTGGTAAAGGAGAAATATTGGCTCTTGTGGGTCGAAATGGGATGGGTAAGACAACCTTGATGAAGTCTCTGATGGGCATTGTTCCTCCGAGTGTGGGGAAAATTACATTAGATAACACTGATATTACCCAGCTACTTAGTCATGAAAGAGTTGCTAATGGGATAGCCTATGTTCCACAAGGTAGAATGATTTTTCCTACCATGACAGTAAAGGAAAATATTGAAACCGGTCTGGCATCAACTGGAGAAAAAATAGTTGCAGAAGAAATTTATGATCTTTTTCCAGTGTTAAAGGAGATGGGTGGTCGTCGTGGCGGTAATTTATCTGGAGGTCAGCAGCAGCAACTTGCGATAGCGAGGGCATTAGTTTCTAAACCAAAAGTTCTCTTGTTGGACGAGCCGACTGAAGGTATCCAGCCTTCGATAATAAAGCAATTAGCTCAAGATCTCAAACGTATCAGAGACGAACGTGGTCTCAGTATTTTAGTTTCTGAGCAGGTACTTAGTTTTGTTATGGATTCTTCGGATAGAATTATGGTCATTGAAAATGGAAGAATTGTGCACGAAAATAGCCGAGAGAATGTGGATCAAGATACTATTATTAAGTATCTTGCGGTTTGATTTTGCCAATATGTAAATATAAAATTACTGGGTAATTTTTTGTGGGAGTAAAAGGTTATGAAGAATAGAATTTTGTGGGATTTGGTAGCATTGGGTTACATTGTAGCTTTCTTTCTAATGATGAACTTTATAAACGCCAAACTTGGGCTTGTTGCATAAAAAGTATTAAGATGAGTATTAAAGCGCTAAATGTTATTTTTATATTTGGCGCTGAATCAATTTCTTCTTTTTGCCATGTAGCCTTTAACTAACCCATAAATCGCCCCACCCATTGAAAACCATAAACCAGTGCCAATAGCACTATGAAGGTTCAAATCTTTTAAGTTTGGCTCAGAAAACGTTATGCTCAGATAAATCCCCATAGCCCAACAAAAAACAAAAACGATTACTGCAAAAATGATCATAATATAGAGCTTTGGGGTTAGCTTTGTTAAATTGAAAGTTATAGTTGCGGCTATTATTAGCTGGACTGTTAATTCTATTAGACCCATGGTTTTGATTGATCGATCATGATTATAACAGCAAATGTTTTCATGTTATGTGAAACTTTGATTAGTTAGAGATAGACAAATTAGTTATAAATCAACAATAAAACTTAATTCATAAAGCTACAACATTTGAAAAAAAATATTATGACTTTAAAGTATCGACCCCTAGGTTTTATTTCGAACATAAACTGCTCATAAAAATCACGTTGAATAATAGTCTGATCTTAAATCAGTATCAGTAGATTAAATTATTTATTTATTTAAAGATTAGTGTAGTATAATTAATCATTTCATTTTAGCTATATTCTTCATTTTAAGTTGTCAGATGATCAAAGGTAAGAAAAATCGTAAAGCTTTTGTTGGAGAAATTTCAGGTTTGCAAAATATTATTGCTAACTTCAGTTCTTCCGATCAGTATTATGCCAATGGAATGAAGCGGTTATTGGAATATGCTCAGTCTAATGAAAAAGAAAAGCTTCGAGTGCTTTTACGGATATTCCACGCCTTTCCTCTAGTAAAAAGGGGTGTAAAACGAAAAGAGCTTAGCGTCTTTCTTCTAGATTTCGAATCTCAGCTCGCGAAACTTGGAATTACAGACCAATTTCTAAGCGAAGAGCTCAACGAAAAAGAACAAAAACTGATTGATCTATATAGGGACGAATACATTACAAAAAAACTCCGTATTATTGAGTTTTTAAACTCCGACCAAGCCAACCCGTCTCAACATTCATCGCTCGGTAAGTCAAAAATTATAATTGATGTTTTGCAACGATTAAAAAACTCGTATGACAATTCTACTGATACTCTTCTTGGCGTAGAGCAGGGTATAAGCTTTGAAGAGTTTCAAGAGGATTTATCGGTCTTAGAGGAGGAGAAGCGAATTCTTCTATTTAGAATCGTGAATTCCCTCCGAGGTGGTTTTTTAAAAAATGAGCTAGCTACTTTCATCAGCCAGGAAATAATCAAATCTGGCATTGATGAAAATAAAATTTATAAAGACGAACTAAGCGATGAGTCCAAAATTATTGAGAAGCTTACTGTTGCTGAAAAATCTAATGAATTCCAGCATTCTAGAGAAATAGCCGAGAGAAAAAAAAGTCGAAGCCCGGAGCCTCGCTACGATAGTATCTTTTGGGCAATTGTCATGTCTGCTTTCGCAATAGGATTATGGTATTTTATAAATTCATTGTGATTGCCGTTGCTTTATTTTAGAAGCTAATAGGCTGAAATTTTTTGAGAGTACTTAGATGTCTATTAAGTCCGAATATAGGAAATCTTTAGCAATACGTGGGTTCCAGATGCTGGTTATTGGCATTATTTTTAATTTTGGCATAACCATTATTGGCTTGCTTGCTTTTATTCAGTTTTTTTGGATGATTTTTACAAACGAAAAAAATAATTTTATAGCGGATCTTGGAACGACTATGAAAAACTGGTTTGGAGAGGCATCCGAATTTCTTTTAGGATCAAGCGAGTATAAACCTTTTCCTTGGTCAAAGTTTTGAAATTTTTTCATCCAAATTAAGAATTTTAGTTGCCGGTATGATTTTATTTCCAGTGGGTTTATAATTTTTTAGATCATTATGGCTTAGAAATCATTCGATTGAGTCGCTTTTTATCAAGTTATAATGAAAGTCCTTATCACTTATAAAAGTGAGGGAATTAATCGTATATAAAAGCTAGTGAAAGCGATTGAGCAGGAAAAAGCAGCTGAATTCTTCCCTCACTAGATAGAAGTTCTACGACTGTTCAGAGTAAGTTTTGGTCGTGACTTGACCCAACACTAATAGTTTGCTCTCGCTATATCCTAAAGAGCGTCCATGTATCGAAATTCTCTTTTTGCAGCACCATCCAAAACCCGAATAGCTTCCTGATAACTGGCGCTGTTATAGCCTTCATCAGCTGCTTGCCTTGATGGCCATTCTATTAATACAGTTCTTGATGCAACACCGTCTTCACGAACCAAGTAAGGAATACCTCTTGCCAAAAATGTTGCTCCTGCTTTCTTCATGGCTGGACCAGCAAGTTCAGCGTATGCTGCTAATTTTTCTTGGTTGCTTATTTCATGGTATACCACAACTTGATAAACTTTTGTCACCGTGATGCCCTTCTATAAATTATTGTCTGTTTATGTAGCAAAAGTTTAACATTTTTGTTTTTGATTAATAAAGTGAAATTTTTTATTTGCATTTTTGTAAAAAATTAGACCAAATAGTAAAAAATTGACCGAACGGTAAAATATTTATCAAAAGAATTTTAAAATGTGGAGATTTTAAAATGTCTAATCACTCAGAAACTGAGGGTCTACTTTCTGGTAGGCTTAATCAGTCATCACTGAAAAATAATTTTTCTGACTTACACCCACCATTGAACAAACACGAGGCATCTGTCGCCGCTGATAGGTGCTATTTTTGTTACGATGCGCCATGTATAAACGCTTGCCCAACAGATATTGATATTCCACTTTTTATTCGACAGATAGCAAGTAATATGCCTGCTGCGTCTGCCAAAACAATCCTTGAGCAAAATATATTGGGTGGTATGTGTGCTAGAGTTTGTCCTACTGAGACGTTATGTGAAGAGGCCTGTGTTAGAGAAAAAGCAGAAGGCAAACCCGTACAAATTGGCCTATTACAACGCTACGCAACTGATGCTGTTATGGATGTTGGTGAGCATCCTTTTGATAGGGCGTTATCTACTCACAAAAAGATTGCAGTAGTTGGGGCGGGCCCGGCGGGACTAGCGGCTGGTCATCGGTTGGCGATGTTAGGTAATGATGTCGTTATTTTTGATACGAAGGAAAAATCCGGTGGTTTAAACGAATATGGAATAGCTGCGTATAAATCTACAAACGATTTTGCTCAAAAAGAGGTGGCTTGGTTGTTAAAAATTGGTGGTATTAAAATCAAACACAATCAATTGCTAGGTGAAGACTTTAGCCTTTCTGGTTTGTCAGAAGAATATGATGCTATTTTCCTAGGAGTCGGCTTAGGCGATGTTCGTCGCTTGGATATCGATGGAGAAGACCTAAACAATATACAAGATGCCGTAGAATTTATTTCCTCATTACGACAGTCAAATGATTTGAGTAAGCTTGAAGTAGGTTCCAACGTGGTTGTAATTGGTGGGGGAATGACAGCGATAGATGCTGCAGTTCAGTCAAAGTTATTGGGAGCAGGCGATGTTACCGTTGTTTACAGAAGAAGTCTGGAAGAAATGCCAGCTTCGAAGTACGAACAAGAATTAGCTAAGACTAAAGGAGTTAAGTTCGTCTATAACGCAAAACCGGTACAAATTATAGGCAATGAACAAGTTACTAGTATTAAGTTCCAAAAAAGTGACAACGGTTCTGAGTTTATATTACCTGTCGATCATCTTTTGAAGGCTATTGGGCAAATAATGGATGAACTACCCACAAAGCTTTCAACCGAAGGGGGTAAGATAAAAGTAGATAAAGACTTTAAAACAGATTTAGCCGATATATGGGCAGGTGGAGATTGCACATGTTTAGGGGAAGATTTGACCGTAACAGCAGTAGCACAGGGTCGTGATGCTGCAATAAATATTCATGCTTCATTAAGTGGAGAAAAATGATGGCAGATTTAGCAAGCAATTTTTGTGGAATAAAATCACCCAACCCATTTTGGCTAGCCTCAGCACCACCAACGGATAAAGAGTATAATGTCCGCCGAGCCTTTGAGGCTGGTTGGGGTGGTGTTGTTTGGAAAACTCTTGGGGTAGAGGGGCCGCCAATAGTAAATGTGAATGGGCCTAGATATGGTGCCATCTGGGGGGCCGATAGACGACTTATCGGATTGAATAATATAGAACTTATTACTGATAGACCTCTAGAGGTAAATCTAAAGGAAATGAGACAGATAAAAAAAGATTTTCCGGATAGAGCTTTGGTTGCGTCCGTAATGGTTCCTTGTGAGGAAATGTACTGGAAAGATATTATTCCTCAGATCGCTGAAACTGGAGTAGATGGGTTCGAATTAAATTTTGGTTGCCCGCATGGTATGTCGGAACGTGGTATGGGCTCTGCTGTCGGTCAGGTTCCTGAGTATATAGAAATGGTAACCAGGTGGTGTAAGGAATCAACAGAGCTTCCAGTGATAGTAAAGTTGACGCCAAATATCACCAACATAATTCACCCAGCAGCTGCGGCAAAAAATGGTGGAGCGGATGCAGTTAGTTTAATTAACACGATAAGTTCTATTGTCTCTGTGGATTTGGATAATATGGCTCCAAATCCGACTATTGATGGTAAAGGAACTGCCGGTGGATATTGTGGTCCAGCAGTAAAACCCATTGCTCTAAATATGGTTGCCCAGATAGCCAGAACGGATGCAACAGTAGGTCTTCCAATATCTGGAATCGGTGGTGTTACAACATGGCGAGATGCAGCGGAATTTCTAGCGTTAGGTGCTGGAAATGTACAAGTATGTACTGCGGCGATGACTTATGGCTTCGATATAATTAATGAAATGACATCTGGATTATCATCTTGGTTGGATGAAAATGGTTACACCTCAGTTGACCAGCTAATAGGAAAGGCCGTTCCTAATGTTACGGATTGGCAGTATCTTAATCTAAACTATATCACGAAAGCACGAATAGATCAGGAGAAATGTATTGGTTGTGGGAGATGCTACGCGGCATGCGAAGATACATCCCATCAGGCGATTACGATGAGTGAGGATCGTGTGTTTGATGTAAAAGATGATGAATGTGTGGCATGTAATTTATGTGTAAATACATGTCCAGTGGAAGATTGTATTACAATGGTTGAAATTCAACCGGGTAAAATGGACGAAAGAACTGGTCAAGTGGTTTCTGAGGCATATGGTAATTGGACGCAACACCCTAATAATCCAAGTAAGGTTGCAGCTGAATAGTAATTTTTTAGTTCAGAAATTTAGTAGGAAATTTAATCTCTTGTTAAACATCTTGAGAAAAAAGTTAATAAGAAATGTTCTGCATCCTTGAATATTGTCGCATGGTTTTTATGACTTAGAAGCGAGTGTACTTGTATATCAAAGTCTGCATAATGCTGTGTCATTGACCAAATTGAAAAGATTAGATGATAGGGGTCAACAGGTGCAATTTTCTCCTCTGAAATCCATTTATCAAAAAGTTTAACCTTTTCATCCACAGCTTCCTTTAAGCTTCCAGCAAGAATATTTTGTGTTAATGGCGCACCATGTAATATCTCCGTAGCAAAAAGTTTACTCTCTTGTTTTCTAGTTTTGGACATTATTAGCTTTTTTTGAACATATTGGAGGATTTCTGTTAAAGGATCACCTTGCTCCGAAATATCTTTTAATGGCCGTATCCATTCTTCCAATAAACTTTTTAAGACTTCCGTATAAATTTCATCTTTGCTTGCGTAATAATACAAAATATTTGGTTTTGTCAGTCCGCATGTTTGGGCAATTTTATCGAGAGTCGCCCCCCTAAGTCCAAATTCTGAAAAAACTTCAAGTGCTGCGTTTTGAATTAAAAGTCGCTTTTCACGTTGAATTCTAGTTTGTTTAGTCTGAGTAATTTCTTTCATAAAACTAGCTTACTATTTTTATATCAGCTCTATTTTGCGTAAGAACTTTTGTACAGAAGTAAATACCTGTTACTCTAACCTTAACGGTTGGTCGTCTTTTCAGTATGATGTATTTGATCGAATATTTTATGGCAATCAAGTGATATCCGTAAATAATTGTCCATTTGATCAAAAAAATATTGACCCACTTCGCTTATATGATCAACTGTTTTGGTATGCCCTGGAATCGCATAGGCACACTTGGTACGAGAAGGAGTATTATTATGGATAGCGTCAAAAATTTTAGAATTGATCCTGATCGGCTTTGGGACAGTCTAATGGAAATGGCAAAAATAGGTCCTGGTGTTGCAGGAGGAAACAATCGCCAAACTTTAACAGATGAAGACGCAGAGGGTCGATCATTATTTGAAACCTGGTGTAAAGATGCTGGAATGACTATGGGGGTCGATAAAATTGGAAATATGTTTGCTACTCGTCCAGGTGCTGATCCAAAAGCTCTTCCAGTATATGTAGGGTCACATCTTGATACACAGCCGACTGGGGGAAAATACGATGGTGTCTTAGGTGTTTTGGGTGGATTGGAATTAGTACGCACATTAAACGATTTGGATATTAAAACTAAACATCCAATTACTGTTGTGAATTGGACTAATGAGGAGGGCACGCGGTTTGCTCCAGCTATGCTCGCATCAGGAGTGTTTGCTGGAAAGCATAAGTTGGATTGGGCTTACGACCGCGTGGATAGTGATGGAAAGTCATTCGGTGCCGAACTTAGTCGTATCGGATGGGTTGGCGAAGAAGATGTCGGTTCGAGAGAAATGCATGCGATGTTTGAACTGCATATCGAACAAGGTCCCATTCTTGAAGCAGAAAAGAAGGATATTGGGGTTGTGACTCACGGTCAAGGCTTGCGCTGGATTGAATGTAAAATAACTGGTAAAGAGAGTCATACCGGATCAACACCAATGTCCATGAGAAAGAATGCTGGTAGAGGATTGGCACTTATAACGGAACTTGTGCATGAGATCGCAATGGATAATCAGCCAAATGCTGTTGGTGCGATAGGTCATATAGATGTTTATCCAAACTCCAGAAATATAATTCCTGGGCAGGTAGTATGTACTGTAGACATGAGGACCCACCTGTTGGATAAATTGAACGGAATGGTGTCTGAATTTCAGAAAAGGGCACCTAAAATATGTTCAGACATTGGAGTGGAGTTCGAATGTTCAATTGTAGGTCAGTTTGATCCCCCCGCCTTTGATGAAGCTTGCGTAGGTGCAGTGCGAAGTGCGGCTGAGGAGCTGGGTTATAGTTATATGGATTTAGTTTCTGGAGCGGGGCATGATGCCTGTTGGATAAATGATATTGCTCCGACCGCCATGATTATGTGCCCTTGTATTGATGGTCTTAGCCACAACGAAGCTGAAGAAATTTCCAAAGATTGGGCACAGGCCGGCACTGATGTACTTTTACACGCCGTCCTCAATACAGCTATTATTCAATAGAAAAGACCGGAGAGTGAAAATGTCTACTGTTATTAAAAATGGAACTATTGTTACACACGATCTAACATATAAATCAGATATTTTGATTGATGGCTCCACTATTGTGGAGATCGGTTCAAAGTTAAAGGGAAATGATGAACTGGATGCATCTGATTGTTATATAATGCCAGGAGGAATTGATCCTCACACACATCTCGAAATGCCTTTTATGGGTACTTATTCAAGTGATGACTTTGAAAGTGGAACAAGGGCTGCTCTCGCTGGGGGGACAACTATGGTCGTAGACTTCGCTCTGCCAAGCCCAGGTGAGAGCCTCTTGGACGCAATAAAAAGGTGGGATAATAAGTCAACAAGGGCTAATTGCGATTACTCGTTTCATATGGCTGTTACTTGGTGGGGAGAAAAAGTTTTTAACGATATGAAAACAGTTATTGAAACCAAAGGCATAAATACGTTTAAGCATTTTCTCGCGTACAAAGGTGCTCTTATGGTTAACGATGACGAGCTTTATGCCTCCTTTTCGCGTTTGGCTGAGCTTGGTGGAATAGCAATGGTGCACGCCGAAAATGGCGATGTTGTGGCTGAATTAAGTGCAAAATTATTAGCAGAAGGAAATACCGGTCCTGAGGCTCATGCTTATTCTCGTCCATCACAAGTTGAAGGTGAGGCAACTAATAGAGCAATTATGATAGCTGATATGGCAGGTGTTCCATTGTACGTTGTGCATACTTCATGTGAGGAGGCACATGAGGCAATACGGCGCGCAAAGCAGTCAGGAAAAAGAGTGTGGGGAGAGCCCCTCATCCAGCATTTAACTTTAGATGAAAGTGAGTATTTCAATAAAGACTGGGATCACGCTGCCAGGCGCGTAATGTCTCCACCATTTAGAAATAAAATGCACCAGGATAGTCTCTGGGCTGGACTACAATCAGGATCCTTAAGCGTGGTTGCTACAGATCATTGTGCGTTCACTACGGAACAAAAAAGATATGGTGTTGGTGATTTTACAAAAATTCCAAATGGGACTGGCGGTCTGGAAGATCGCTTGCCTATGTTGTGGACACATGGGGTTCGCACCGGAAGGCTCACTATGAATGAATTTGTAGCTGTAACATCAACAAATATTGCTAAGATTTTAAATTGCTATCCCAAAAAAGGTGCCATTAGGGTAGGGTCTGACGCAGACTTAATAGTTTGGGACCCTAACCAAACAAAGGTTATCTCAGCGAAAAACCAACAGTCAGCAATTGACTACAATGTCTTTGAGGGTCAGAAGGTTTTTGGTTTACCACGTTATACTTTGACAAGAGGACAAGTTGCTGTAAATGATGGGCAAATCAACGCACAAGAAGGTCACGGAGAATTTGTAGCAAGATCAGGAAATACTTCAGTTAATAAAGCTCTATCCAATTGGAAGGAGCTAAATGCACCGCGACCAATCCAAAGAAGTGGCATACCTGCCAGTGGTGTGTGATTTTCAGAGTAGGTAATTCTAAGCATGAGCCCTAAAATATTCTCTAAATCGTTAGATCTAACATTTTCAACAAATGATGGGCCAGTTCATGCTCTTAAAGACGTAAATCTTGATATTAATGAGGGTGATTTTGTTAGTTTCATTGGTCCATCAGGTTGCGGTAAAACAACTTTTTTGAGAGTTCTTGCTGATCTTGAAAAGCCGACAAGTGGAACGGTTCAAATTAATGGAGTTACTCCCACGGTAGCAAGGGAAAGTAGGGCTTATGGTTATGTCTTTCAAGCCCCGGGTCTTTATCCATGGCGGACCATAGGTAAAAATATTAAACTTCCTCTAGAAATAATAGGTTTAGGTAAACAGGAGCAAAAAGCACGTGTTGAAACCGTCTTAAAACTTGTTGATTTACTAGATTTTGAGCATAAATTCCCTTGGCAATTGTCTGGCGGTATGCAGCAGCGAGCCTCCATTGCAAGAGCTTTAGCATTTGATGCAGATATTTTGCTTATGGATGAACCTTTCGGTGCTTTAGATGAAATAGTTCGTGACCATCTTAATGAGCAGTTATTGGACTTGTGGAAAACAACGAGTAAAACGATATGTTTCGTTACCCATTCGATACCGGAGGCCGTTTACTTGTCCACAAAAATAGTGGTTATGTCACCTCGCCCTGGTAGGATCATTGATGTTATTGAGAGTACACTTCCTAGTGAAAGACCCCTAGATATTCGAGAATCCGCCGAATTTATAGCTATCGCGCAACGGGTCAGAGAAGGACTACGTTCGGGACACTCCTATGAATGATATTGCCGCTATTGCGTCACTTCTAAAACTTACAACTGTGGGATATTCATGCGTTCTTTAGTTTCAATATGTGTTGTAATTGGTGCATTAATCTTCATATGGTATCTCGCCGCATTTTCACTAAATTCAACTTGGGCACTAGATAAAGCAAAAAGAGGTGGGTTAGAGTTAAGCTCAAAAGAGCTAATATTTGATACGTGGTCACAAGACAAACCGAAGCTTCCCGCGCCCCACCAAGTAGGTGTAGAGCTTTGGAAAACGACAGTTGAAAAAAAGATTACATCAAAGAGAAGTCTGATTTTTCATAGTTGGATAACTTTATCTTCTACTTTGTTGGGTTTTTTAATTGGAACCTCACTGGGAATATTGTTAGCGATCGGTATTGTCCATAATAATGCAATGAATATGAGTGTTATGCCATGGGCAATTGCGTCCCAAACTATTCCAATTTTAGCTATAGCACCCATGATCATCGTGGTGCTTAATTCTATAGGTGTGCAAGGTTTATTACCAAAAGCAATAATTAGTTCCTATCTCTGCTTTTTCCCAGTTGTTGTTGGAATGGTGAAAGGTCTAAGAAGTCCAGATAGAATTGATACAGATTTGCTGCATACCTATAATGCTACAAACGTTCAAAAATTCTGGAAACTTAGGCTGCCAACTTCAATACCATTTTTATTTGCATCTTTGAAAGTTGGAATCTCAGCTAGCTTAGTTGGCGCTATTGTTGGAGAACTTCCGACAGGTGCTGTGCGAGGTTTAGGGGCACGATTATTGGCTGGGTCATATTACGGTCAAACGATTCAGATATGGTCAGCTTTGATAATGGCTGCGATGTTGGCTGCAGCGCTTGTTGGGATCTTGGCGCTACTGCAAAAATTAACGCTTAAAAGGATGGGTATGACATGACCTTAATCTTTGGTGCTTTAATTTTTTGGTTTTCTGCATGGGCTGTAAATGCAAAGTTGGCAGATAGTGCACTGGCTGAAACAAGAGCCGTAAAGCTCTTAGTCCCAGTAATTTTTGGATTGACTATTATTGGAGTTTGGGAACTTTTGGTACGTGGTCTCAGTGTTCCTCTCGTTATACTACCTCCACCAAGCCTCGTTATTGAAACGGCTTCACAAAATTTAGAAATATTATGGAAGGACTTAGTTCAAACTTTTATTAAGGGGGCCTTTCGGGGATATGTCATAGGATGTGTAAGTGCAGTTTTTGTTGGGATTTTACTTGAACGGTTTGAATTTTTACGTCTTGGTCTAATGCCAGTGGCTAGTTTTATGGCAGCACTTCCAATAGTTGGAACGGCGCCAATTTTGGTTATGTGGTTTGGTTTTGGCTGGCAATCAAAGGCAGCAGTTGTAGTTGTCATGGTTTTCTTTCCGATGCTTATTAATACTGTAGCTGGCCTGAGAGAAAACTCTCAAATTCAAAATGATTTGATGAGAACGTACGCAGCTAATAATTGGCAAGCCTTTTTGAAATTGAGGCTTCCAGCGGCTATGCCATTTATATTTAATGGTCTAAAAATCTCCACAACTTTGGCTTTGATTGGAGCTATAGTCGCAGAATTCTTTGGATCACCCACTGTTGGAATGGGGTTTAGGATATCAACATCAGTCGGCCGATTAGCTTTGGATATGGTGTGGGCTGAAATAGTTGTTGCGGCGGTGGTAGGAAGTCTATTTTATGGTATAATAGTAATAATTGAGAAAGGGGTAACATTTTGGCACCCCTCGCAAAGAGACTAACGAGCAAAACATTTTAAAAAATGGAGATAAATATGAAAAAGTTATTAATTGGTATTATTGCCGCGATGATGGCCTCTGCAGCAAGTGCAGCAGACGAGGTGAAGCTACAGTTGCAATGGGTAACCCAGGCACAATTTGCTGGATATTATGTGGCTCTAGATAAAGGCTACTACAAAGACGAAGGTCTAGATGTTACGATACTTCCTGGTGGTCCAGATGTAGCACCTCCACAGGTATTAGCTGGAGGTGGAGCAGATGTAATGCTAAATTGGATGCCATCAGCATTAGCTGCCAGGGAAAGAGGCTTGCCAGTAGTTAATATTGCCCAGCCATTCAAATCATCTGGTTTAATGTTAACTTGTTGGAAAGATACAGGGATAAAAAGTCCAGCTGACTTTAAAGGTAGAACTATTGGTGTTTGGTTTTTTGGAAATGAATACCCTTTCTTAAGTTGGATGAGCCAAGAAGGAATATCAACAGACGGTGGGGCTGACGGAGTTACAGTTTTGAGACAGGGCTTTAATGTAGATCCTTTGCTTCAAAGGCAAGCTGATTGTATTTCAACGATGACTTATAATGAGTACTGGCAAGTTATAGATGCAGGAGTTTCACCAGACGAATTAGTGACCTTCAAATATGAAGAGCAGGGTGTCGCAACACTCGAAGACGGTATATATGCTCTCGAAGACAACTTGAAAGATCCAGCGTTCAAAGACAAAATGGTGAGATTTGTGCGTGCATCTATGAAAGGATGGAAACATGCAGAAGCAAACCCAGATGAAGCAGCAGAAATAGTTTTAGACAATGATGCATCCGGTGCTCAAACTGAAAAGCACCAAAAGCGTATGATGGGTGAGATAGCAAAACTTACAGCTGGATCAAATGGAAGTTTGGACCCAGCAGACTTTGACAGAACTGTAGCAACCCTTTTAGGAGGTGGATCAGATCCTGTTATAACTAAAAAGCCTCAGGGTGCATGGACGCATGATATAACGAATGCGGCACTGAAATAAATGCTTTTGCATTTATAGGTTAGATGAAAATCTAAATGGGCTAGCTATAAGCTGGCCCATTTACATTCATAAAAAACGAGATGTTTTTGCCTAATAATCAACTAAATGACGCTGCTACTAGTTAGAAAGTAACTTAGGGTTGAAAGGGTTAATAACGTGAATTAATGAATTTTTTGTTGCGAGAAAAGATATTTAGTCACTGTTCCATGCTAGCCTTCTCTATTTTTGTTTCAGGTTCTTTTACTTTTGGAAATCTGATTGCAGATCAAATTCATCCTGAGTTATTGACTTTTTTCAGATTTTTGTTGGCAACTTTTATTCTTGGCACAATCCTGCATTGTAAAAAAAGTATCCGCCAACATCATATCAAAAAGATTTGGAGATACTTTGTATTAGGCGCTATATACTCAATATATTTTGTGTTTATGTTTATAGCTCTGAAGTTCACCACTACTGTCTCAATAGCTGCAATCTTTACACTTCTTCCACTTTTTGCTGCTATTTTGGAACGACTATTTCTTAGAAAACATTCTCCATTATTGATTTGGTTTGCGTTGATTGTAAGTGGTTGCGGGGCTGTTTGGATTATATTTGAGGGATCGCTCAGCGAACTTTTACAATTCCGGTTTGAGAAGGGCGAGGCTATTTTTCTAATTGGAACCATTTTTTACGCTTCCTATGCTATTATGTTTCCCAAATTATTCCACGGAGAGAACATTTATGTGGTAACGCTGGGTGTCTTAGCTGCTGGTTCTATAATTTTAGCTATATCTTTAATCTTTCAACAGATTCCAATTACATTTAATAATATTACTTTTGAAATAGCTTGGGTAATATTGTACCTTGCTATTTTCGCAAGTATCGGATCTATTTCATGTTTAAATTACGCCTCGCCTAGATTGTCAGCTCCAATTGTGAGCGCCTATACATTGCTTGTGCCATTCTGGGTTATACTAAATGATTTTATATTTTTTAAAATTGAGCCAAATATGAATTTGGTGGTCGGAGCGATGTTAATTGCGTTTGGTCTTGGAGTGTTGATTTATAAAAGTTGAATATAGTTTTCTGAGCTAATGTTTTTATTATATTTTGATGGAGGTCATTATGTCGATAACTTGTGTCTCTGAATTTCCTTGTGCACCTGGCAAAATAGATGAACTTATAAAAATTTTCCATGAAGCTTTACCACTTGCAAGAGGGATAAGTGGATGCGAGAAAATTTATTTTTCAATTTCTGAAACGGATCCGAACGTAGCGGTTACTTTTGAAATTTGGAATAGTAAAATAGATCACGAGAAATATTTATCTCAACTTACGGCAAATGGAACCTTATCTGACATACAGTTTTGTTTAAGTGGATTTCCAAAGTTTAATTTTTTTAATAATTTTAATAATTTTTAATTATTAAATGCATGGATAGTTTTTCAATTCTATTTTACTTTCTTACTGTTATCGTTAAGAGCTAATGGATCAGCTGAGTTTAAGACCTTCTGGAAACGATATGATTTTAAAAATTTTATTACGAACGTCATTAATTTTTACTTCTTTTATTCTGGCTTCATGTCAAACGTCGGAGCTTAATAAGACTACTCCAGAAAATATTGATGCGAACATTATATCTCGGAAAAATATTTCGTTTACGGAAATTAAGACAAAAGTTAAGAGTAATTACGACTTGAGTTCACGTTCAAGTTCGAAATTAATAGTAAATATTGCTCTAGATGGAAGTGAAAACATTTCTGTCTGGCAAGACACCCTAGATTTTGCAGAAGGGAATAACGTTAAGTTTACATTTTTTATAGTGGGTGTTCATTTGCTTCAGGACTCATTAGCAAATTTGTATGAACCACCAGGACGTCAACGAGGTCGGTCTGATGTGGGTTTTGGGGGAGATAAGGCGAGTGTTGAAAGTAGACTGAATATGCTCAGAAGAGCATACAGAGAAGGGCACGAGATTGCTGGACATGGTAACGGTCATTGGGATGGAAGTGAATTTACTTACGAAGATTGGATTTCAGAACTAACTCAGTTTGATTATTTTTTTCGAAATGCATACAAAATCAACGGTATTGAAGATCCTGATCCACAGGAGTGGCGTATTATTTCAGAAAGTATAGTTGGATTTAGAGCACCACTGCTTGAAAATAATAAATCGATGTACAAAGCTCTTAAGGATTTGGGCTATATGTATGATACCTCTTCGGTCCTCGCATTAAACTCTAAATATCAATATCATTATAATGATGTCATCATATTTCCCTTAAACTCACTTAGTACTGATCTGGGTAAGACTATTTCGATGGATTATAACTTTTTCATGCTAGACAGGGGTAGAGAAACTGGCGCTGGAGTTAGGATGCTAAATGAATATAGACGGTATATTTCTCAGGCGGTAATGGAGGGAAATGCCCCAGTGCATATTGGTCACCATTTTGCACGCTGGAATAAAGGTGAATATTGGTGGGCTCTAAAAGAGTTTATTAGGGAGCATTGCAGAGATAAATTTGTGAGTTGCGTCAGCTTTTCTGAACGTATTAAACTTGAAGCAAGTCATTTTTTTAATTAAAATACCGAACACAAACGCAATATAAATTAAGCCTCATTAAATTTAACTATTTTGCAGGAAAAAATGTCCTACGATCCGATACCACTTCCCCATCGTATTAAAATAGAGAAAAATGAAGTATTAAAAGTGGTTCATGATTATTATGACCATATGAGCAAACGGCATTCTGTTAGAAATTTTTCAAAAGAATCTGTATCAAGTGAAATTCTCGAAAAAATAATAGAAACGGCTGGTAGAGCTCCATCAGGTGCAAACCAACAACCTTGGCACTTCGTAGCTATTAAAAACCAAGAAATGAAAGCCAAAGTTAGATCTGCAGCAGAAAATGAAGAACAGGCATTCTATACTGGGAAAGGCCATGACGATTGGATTTCCGCATTAGAACCCATTGGTACCGATGCATCCAAGCCGCATCTAACAGACGCGCCGTGGTTGATTGTAATATTTGCAGAACGCTATGGTTTTAACAAAGATGGCTCGAGACGAAAAAACTATTACGTAAACGAAAGTGTTGGTATTGCTACTGGATTTCTAATTTCAGCCATTCACAATGCCGGCCTGGTTTGCTTAACACATACACCAAATCCAATGAAATTTTTAAATTCTATGTGTAAGCGGCCCATTAATGAGAAGCCAATTATGATATTACCTGTCGGTTATGCTAGTGTAGATGCAACAATTCCAAAGGCTTCTACAAACAAGAAACTAATAAGTGAAATAATGACGGTCATCTAAATTTATCTTTATCTGCCCCACATTCTAACTGGGCCACAATCTAAATGTACAAAGTTAGATTTACTGTATCTCCCAACACCGCCAGATTTACACGCCTGAGCAGCTTTAGCTAACTGTTTCACTGAACGTGTTCCAAGTCGCACATCGGCAGCCTGCCCAGTAATATGTAGTGAGTTTTTAGATACAGATCTTGATTGTCTTCGCAGCATCGCATTAGTTTTGGCGCTTCTGTAGCCAGACATCAATCTGAATGGTTCACCAGTATCCAAGATAGAGTGGGATGCGGCAAGTATATCAATAGTTCTGAGATCAATTGGTTTTACTTCATTTCGGCGCCAATCTCTCATTAACACATCTATTTCGTGCAGCGCTTCTGGGATGTACGCTCCATCTATCCAGTAAATAGTATCGATTCTTTCACCAGTTTTGTACGAAATCATTTTAATTTTGCGTATATCGCCGGCGCCTTTTATAAACCCTGTAGTATTTGCAAATACTGGCGCAGCAGAGATAACCGTAGCACCAAATACGCCAAGCAGACTACGACGAGAAAGTACATTCGTTTTTTTAGAAAAGAAATCTGACTTCAATTTAAATAACTCTGCCTTACTATTAAAGTTTTGTCGGCTAGCTTATTGCACAAAATTCATATTAGTCCAACAAAAAATATTATTAAAAACCCTATGTATCTATAATCGAAAAATTTTTATGTGTCATAAATAATCAATGTTGGTGAAATTATAATCTGATCTAGTCTTCAAAGTTCTAAAATTAAATATTATATTATTGCTATGACCCTATGTAAAAATGTTTTCTTTGCTTCTATTATTTTTCTGTCTTTATTTCTAGAACAGGTAATGGCTAATCCATTTTCTGAAGTTAATCTGAGGGCGGGTTTGATCTCAGCACTAAAGCAGCATCCATCAATTTTAGATTTTTATGAAGAAAACAAATATGAGTTTATTTGGTTGGAAAATAACGAATTGTCAGAGCAAAGACGATCTGAATTAATCAATTCACTTCAAAGTGCATCTTTCCACGGACTTCCCATAAAAAAGTATGGAGTAAACAAACTGGTAAGTAAATTATCTTCTAGTGAAAGTTTATATGATAAAGGTTTTCTTGAGGGTATGTTCATGATTTCGTTTACAGAATATGCTTCTGATATTAATAATGGAGTTTTAGTGCCCTCTGATATTGATAGTGATATAGTTCGGCAGGTTGAGTCAGAAGAACCAATTTTTTATATTCAGGATCTCATTTCCAGGAATCCATATGACTATTTTCGTTCTCTTGGTCCTGACTCGAGAGAATATGCTCGCCTTCTCATGGAAAAGCAGAAATTACTTAAAGTAGTTGAAAATGGAGGTTGGTCAGCTCTATCATTTAGTAAAGTCCTCCGTTTTGGAGATTTTGGAGATGAAGTAGTGTTCCTCCGAAATCGCTTGTTTGATCAAGGTTATATTTCAAACTCGCTATCTACTGAATTTAATAGAGAGCTATTAAAAGCAGTCCAAAAATTTCAGTCTGATCATGGCTTAATTCCTGATGGAATAGTTGGGCAGGGTACTGTTTTAGCGCTCAATGTCTCTGCAAAGCAAAGGTTGTCTTCAATTATAGTCGCTATGGAGCGTGAGCGATGGCTTAGTGATGAACTTGGTAAAAGACATATTTGGGTCAATCTAACCGATTTTAAAGCTAAAATCTTTGAAGACCAGTCAGTTATTTTTGAAACACGCACAGTACTTGGCGTTAACGATGAAGCCATGCGAAGTCCTGAATTTTCGGACAAGATGGAGTATATGGTTGTCAACCCAACCTGGCACATTCCAGTTTCGATAGCAAAAAATGAATACTTGCCTGAGTTAAAAAAGGATCCCGAAGCCTTGCCGTTTATACAAATCTTTGACAGTGAGGGATTTATGGTTGATCGATCAAGTCTAGACTTTTCGATTTTAGGAAAAGATTATTTTCCATATGAAATGAAGCAATTACCCTCTACAACTAATGCATTAGGGCTGGTTAAATTCATGTTTCCTAATCAATATAATATATACTTGCACGATACTCCTGCTAAAGATTTATTTATGAAGGAAGTGCGGGATTTTAGTCATGGTTGTATCCGTTTGCATGAACCGTTTGATTTTGCTTACGCTCTTTTGGAAAAGCAATCTGAGGAACCACGAAATGTATTTCAGAATGCTCTTAAGAGTGAAGAAGAGACCATAATCCTCCTATCCAAAAGTGTTCCAGTGCACATCACATACAGAACTGCATTTACTAAGGCGGGTGGTGGCATTGAATTCCGTCGTGATATTTATGGGCGTGACGAAAAAATATATAATGCTTTGGTGGATCAAGGCCTAGATCTTGGTGAAAATATATAACGTTAGAGATACCTTACGGAATTAATATGGGTTTTACATTAAGAGAAGTTAGTGACGCAGTGGGTGGTTACACTGAAGGGGATTCAACTATCGTAGTTACTTCTGTGTCGGATCCAGGCCTAGCTAGCGCGATGGACCTTGCTTTTGCGGCTGACGAGAAATTTGCTGATCAAATTAAAAATGGTAAAGCAAAAGTTGCAATTCTTTCGCCAGGTATGGATTACAGGGATTATGGATTAGAGGGAGCGGTGTTTGTTAAAAGGGCACGATTTGTGATGTCTACTTTAACTAAGCTCGTTGATAAAGGGCAGCGATACCCGAAAGGTATTCATAGAACAGCTTGTATTTCTAAAAAGTCATATATACCAGAAAACGTCACTGTAGGCCCTTATGTTGTGATATCTGATGGTGTTCATTTGGGGGAAAATTCGGTTATCGGTCCTATGTGCTTCATCGGCGCAGATACGAAAATTGGTGCTAATGCCTATTTGCGTGAGGGTGTGAGGATAGGTTCTGATGTCTCAATTGGCGAAAGATTTATAGCTCAACCGGGGGCAGTTGTGGGTAGCGATGGTTTTTCTTTCGTAACAGAAGAGGAATCTGCTGTTGAAATTGCCCGAGAAAGTTTAGGCACAGCTAAAATTGCAGAAAATGATAATGCTTGGTTACGAATACATTCGCTCGCAGGGGTAGTTTTGGGTGATGATGTCGAGGTCGGCGCTAATAGTACTATTGATCGGGGAACTGTACGTGCTACCCGGCTTGGAAATAATGTAAAAACGGATAATCTTTCGCAGATAGGACATAATGTGTCTATTGGCGATAATTGTTTAATTTGCGCTCAGGTTGGGATAGCTGGATCATCCCAAGTAGGAAAGAATGTAGTCTTAGGTGGTCAAACTGGAGTGAGTGACAATATTTCAATTGGAGATAACGTGATTACTGGGGGCGCTACCAAAGTTTTGTCGAATGTTCCAGCCGGCAAAATAATGCTTGGTTATCCTGCTACCAGTATGGATAAACAAATAGAGAGTTATAAAGCTTTTAGAAGGTTGCCAAAACTATTGAAGCAGTTATCTGATCTACAAAAAACTATTTTAAAGACAAAAAAATGATAATAAGTGGTCATTTGGAAGCTGAAATTAATGGATCAATATTATGGATATTCGTGGTAAAGTTATAGAAATTATAGCTGATCAGGCAATAGTGGAAACTTCAGATGTAAATGATGAAAGTACCCTTGAGGGCCTCGGTATAGATAGTCTTGGCTTAGTTGAAAGTATATTTGCGATTGAAGAGACTTTCGAAATACAGGTTCCTTTCAATGCAAATCAACCTGATGACAGCTCGTTTGATTTGTCATCGGTAGCGACAATTATTCAAGGGATCGAGACTTTAATTCGGGAGCAATCGTGAAAAGGGTTGTGATTACTGGTTCGGGTACGATTAATTCGATTGGCCAAAATATCTTACAGACTATAGACTCTTTAAAAGAGGGTCGATGCGGTATAACAGATCTAAAATTCAAAGATGTGGAAAGGCTATCTGTTAAAATTGGTGGGCAAATTCATGATTTCGAACCAGATAAGCATTTTAACCGTCAACAGTTGTCACTTTACGATCGTTATACTCAATTGACCTTGCTTGCAGGTAAAGAAGCAATTCATCAATCTGGTTTAACATTCAGTGGAGAAATCGCAGAATCTACTGGCGTTGTTCTCGGTACAGCCGGTGGGGGAGTAAGTACTTGGGATGACAATTACAGAGCCGTTTATGAAGATAGAAAAAATAGAGTGCATCCGTTTGTGGTGCCGAAACTTATGAATAACGCGGCAGCAAGTCACTTATCTATGAAATATAATCTAAAAGGTCCCACTTTTACTGTGTCTAGTGCCTGCGCTAGCTCTAATCATGCAATGGCTCAAGCTTTTCAGATTGTGCGTTCAGCGCAAAGCTCAGTAATGGTGACTGGTGGTTCCGAGAGTATGTTATGCTTCGGTGGTGTAAAAGCATGGGAAGGGCTTCGAGTAATGAGTAACGATGCTTGCCGTCCTTTTTCTTTAAATCGTAGTGGAATGGTACAAGGCGAAGGAGCAGCGATTTTTGTATTTGAAGAGCTTGAGCATGCAAAGCGTAGGGGAGCAGATATTATTTGCGAAATAAAAGGTTTTGCAATGTCTGCAGATGCAGCTGACATAGTAAACCCGTCTAAACGGGGCGCAGGTCGAGCGATTTCTGATGCATTGCGGGATGCTCGAGTAAATGTTGAAGATGTCGGCTACATTAATGCGCATGGTACCGGCACAGCTGCAAATGATAAAACTGAATGCGCGGCAGTAGCTGACGTATTTGGTCATCATGCCAACAAAATAATGATTTCTTCAACCAAATCTATGCATGGTCACATTATAGGGGGAACGGGTGCCGTGGAAATTGTACCCTGTATTTTAGCACTTCGAGAAGGAGTTATTGCACCAACTATAGGATACCAGGAGCACGATCCCGAATGTGCTTTGGACATAGTGCCTAACAAGGCACGAGATGCAAAAGTAAACGTGGCTATTTCAAACGCATTTGCATTCGGCGGTTTAAACGCAGTTCTTGTGTTACAAAAAATATGAAATATTTGAAGTCGAATATATTTTTTAAACTTTATATTGAGTATTATTTGGTCTTGAGAATTTAACTTTTATTTCAAATTCTTTAAATTGTTCGACAAGGTGGTGTATTTGAACTTCATATCATTTTTAATCACAAATAAATTATGGTTACTGGCTGGATTTCTATTAGCTTTGTCTTCTAGTTTTGGACAAACTTTTTTTATTTCGATATTCGCTGTTGAAATAATGTCTAGTTTCAATCTTTCAAATTCTGATTGGGGTACAATTTATGCTTCTGGGACTCTTATGTCTGCTGCAGTAATGATTTATACTGGTGGGCTGGTGGATGATTACAAAACTAGAAATATTTCCTTCTTAGTTTTAGGGATATTGGCACTTGCAATGGTTAGTATGGCTGCAGTAAGCTCCATTTCAGGGCTAATTATTACTATTTTTCTACTGAGACTAATGGGTCAGGGAATGTCCACCCACTTAGCCCAAATAGCGATGTCTCGATGGTTTTCCAGATACAGAGGTAGAGCGTTAGCAATTGCTAACTTAGGCTACTCGTTAGGGGAATCCTTTATTCCTATGTTTTTTGTTGGCTTTTTATTATTTCTCCCTTGGAGGTCAATTTGGTTATTTTCTGCATTTCTCCCAGTTATTGTGGCCGTAGCAATATTTTTCACCCTTAGGTCTGAGCGGTCTCCAAATTCTTTTAAAGAAGATAAAATCACTCTCGGGCTTGGAATGCGCCATTGGTCTAGATCACAGGTACTGAAAAGTAGTATTTTTTGGTTAGCTGTACCCGGATTGCTAGGGCTTTCTGCCTTTGGAACGGTTCTCTTTTTTCAACAAGTCAATTATTCTAATTTGAAGGGCTGGGAGCACCTATCTTTGGTGAAAACTTATCCACTATTCACTTTGATAGCTGTTGGCATTTCATTTTTTTCGGGTTGGTTAATTGATAAGTATGGTGCTATTAAAATGATTGGTTTTTATCAAATACCAGCAATTTTTGGCTTCTACATGTTTTCTATTTGCGAAACATTACTGGGCTTCTCAATTGGATTGATCTTTTTTGCGATAACTGCAGGTTCGAATAACATAATCCCTAATGCTTTTTGGGCTGAGTGTTTTGGGACTGCTCATCTCGGCCGTATAAAGTCTTTAGCTGGTGGTGTAATGGTTATCGGCTCGGCTCTGGGTCCGTTGATAAGTGGTTATTTAATAGATTTGAATATTGATTTAAATTCACAATATTTGGCATGCTGCCTTTATTTTATTTTTAGTTCATTTCTATTATTATTGGCTACTAGAAGAGGATTAATTAGTATCTAATTTTAGACTTGCATCATGAAATTTCTGCACCCTTTTAAAGCAGAAAAATCATCTTTTACAAGTTGGACAGAAAATTTTTCGTTAAATTTTGAAAACTTCCCCTTATCACGAAATGCTTTAATAAAGCTCTCTGATTTCAGGTATTCTTTTAGGGATCTGGAAACACCACCAATTAGATAAATACCACCAAATGGTAGCAAAATTAGCGCAAGATCTCCAAAAAAGGATCCCGCACAAGTTGCCAAAAAATCTGCAACATTTTTAGAGTTTTTATCTCCGTTAGATGCACTTTCCATTATTTGTGCTGCTGTTTGATCACTTCCTAAGAGTACTCTGCCCGCCGCTTCAAGTCCGCGGCCCGAAAGAATATCTTCTACAGAGGTAAAAGAGGGATCTGATGAAATCTTGTTTAAGATGGTTTGTTGATTTTGATTTGCTATCGATATTTGCGAATGACCTGCTTCTGATGGTGGAACAAAGATTTTGTGTCCGACTTTAAATACTGGTGCGGCATTGAAACCTGTACCCATACCGCATACTAGCCGTGTATCATTTGAATTTGACTTCTGATTTCCAACCATTATTGGCTCCAGATCTGACTTATCCAGGCTTTTCAACCCGTAACCTTGAGCTTGCAAATCGTTGATAATTCCTACATGCTCTGCTCCCGTTATAGAAGCTATTGATCTCTCGCTGAAACTCCATGCTAGATTGGTCATTTGGGCAGCATTTGCCTCGACAACTCCCGCCACAGCAATTCCTGCGTGCTTAACCGACCTTACGCTTTTTGAACGTAAATAATCGGCTACGAGAGTTTCAAATGATTCATAATTGTTATTGGAAAATGTCATACAAGAGCTGTTCAATAATAATTTATTGTCGAAAAGTGCGACTCTTGTATTCGTACCTCCAATATCAGCGGTTAAACATAGCCCTTTTCCCATGACAAACTTTCTAATTTCATTTTATTAGATAATCCAATAAGTCTATTTTATTGCTGCTGCAACAATAAATAATACAATAATATTAATAGGTTATCTTATTTTATCAATTACATATATGTCTTTGAAAAACTCTAAACCATTTGAGTCAAATAACAATTTCACAAAAATTTGTGATAATTTAAATTTGTGTTGGAGAGTTTTTATAATGAAGCTATCTCTACTTACAGGAACGGAGAAACATAATGACTGAACTAAAATTTATTGAGGTTCGCGGTGCTAGGGAGCATAATCTTCAGTCAGTCGATGTTAATATTCCCAGAGACAAACTTGTTGTAATCACTGGTCTTTCCGGATCAGGTAAGTCGTCCTTGGCCTTTGATACGGTATATGCAGAAGGTCAGAGGAGGTACGTTGAAAGCCTTTCAGCATATGCCCGACAGTTTCTCGACATGATGGAGAAACCCGATGTAGATCATATTACAGGGTTGTCTCCAGCAATTTCCATAGAGCAGAAGACCACTTCAAAAAACCCTCGATCAACAGTTGGTACTGTAACTGAGATATACGATTATTTAAGGTTACTCTATGCTCGAGTAGGAACTCCTTACAGTCCTGTAACAGGCCTACCAATAGAAGCTCAACAAGTTCAGGAAATGGTCGATCAAGTTTTGTGTCTTAATGAAGGGACTAGAGCATTTCTTTTAGCTCCCATCGTTCGTGATCGGAAAGGCGAGTACAGGAAAGAATTCCTAGAGTTGAAAAAACAGGGATTTCAGAGAGTAAAAGTTGATGGTAATTTTTATGATCTTGATGAACCGCCAAAATTAGATAAGAAATTCCGACATGACATCGACGTTGTTGTCGATCGTTTAGTTGTAAAAAAGGATCTAGAGACACGTCTTGCCGATAGTCTTCGTACGGCTTTGGATTTGGCTGACGGTATTGCCATATTAGAAACCGTTGTCGAAAAAGGAGATCCTCAGCGCTATACCTTTTCGGAAAATTTTGCGTGTCCAGTTAGTGGCTTCACTATTCCTGAAATAGAACCTCGACTATTCTCGTTTAATGCTCCTTTTGGAGCCTGCCCTGATTGTGACGGACTAGGTGCAGAATTATTTTTTGACGAAAGTCTCGTAGTTCCCGATGTTGAGTTGAAAATAAGTGACGGAGCACTGGCACCGTGGCGGAAAGGTAAAAGCCCATATTTTATTCAGACTATTGAGGCTCTTTCAAATCATTATAATTTCGACTTTCATGCTAAGTGGGCAACTATACCAAAGACTGTTCAACAAGTTTTTTTGTATGGTTCTGGCGAGGACGAAATTTTATTTCGATATGATGAAGGTGGGCGAGTATATCAAGTAAAGAGAACATTTGAAGGTATTATTCCAAATATGGAGCGTCGGTATAAAGAAACAGATAGCAGTTGGGTAAGAGAGGAGTTTGAGAGCTATCAAAACAAAAGATCGTGTAAGGCTTGTGATGGTTTCCGTCTTAATTCGCAAGCGCGCGCGGTCAAAGTCAATGGACTGCACATTGGTCAAATTGTGGAAATGTCTATAAAGGAAGCTTTAGAATGGTTTTCAGCAGTTAAGGACACACTCTCTAATCAGAAACAAGAAATTGCCTCTACTATTTTAAAAGAGATAGTAGAGCGTCTTGGCTTTTTAAATAATGTTGGGCTTGAATACTTATCGCTATCGAGAAATTCTGGAACGCTCTCAGGTGGAGAAAGCCAACGGATAAGGCTCGCTAGTCAGATTGGAAGTGGGTTAACAGGTGTTCTTTATGTATTGGATGAACCGTCCATTGGATTACATCAAAGAGATAACGGAAGACTACTACAGACTTTAAAAAATCTTCGTAATCAAGGAAATACGGTCATAGTGGTTGAGCATGATGAGGAAGCTATTTTGGAGGCAGACTATGTGTTTGACCTTGGGCCAGGTGCTGGAGTTCATGGTGGCCAAGTAGTTGCTTGCGGAACGCCCAGTGAAATAACTGCGAATTCAAAGTCTATAACCGGACAATACTTATCTGGAAAAAAGTCGATACCAGTACCTTCGCTCAGACGAAAGGGCAATGGTAAAAATCTCGAAATTATTGGCGCTACTGGCAACAATCTTAAGTCAGTAGATGTAAAATTCCCTCTAGGTAAATTTCTGTGTGTGACTGGTGTGTCTGGTGGCGGTAAGTCGACATTGGTCATAGAAACATTATTCAAAGTTGCCTCAATGAGACTGAATGGAGCTAAGCAAACACCAGCACCTTGCGAAAAAATTATTGGATTGGAGTATTTGGATAAAGTAATCGATATCGATCAGAGACCAATTGGACGTACACCCAGATCTAACCCAGCAACCTATACGGGCGCCTTTACTCCAATTCGAGAATGGTTTTCTGGATTACCCGAAGCAAAAATACGAGGATATAAACCGGGAAGATTTTCTTTCAACGTCAAAGGTGGACGCTGTGAGGCGTGTAAAGGTGATGGTGTTATAAAAATTGAAATGCATTTTCTCCCTGATATCTATGTAACATGTGAGACCTGTGGGGGCGCTCGTTATAACCGCGAAACACTCGAAATTAAATTTAAAGAAAAATCTATTTCGGATGTATTGGATATGACTGTGGAAGACGCTCAATTATTTTTCACCGCTATTCCAAGTATTAGAGAAAAAATGGACGCTTTGGTGCGAGTGGGCCTTGGGTACATAAAGGTGGGTCAACAGGCTACTACTCTGTCTGGTGGTGAAGCTCAAAGAGTGAAATTATCGAAAGAGCTGTCAAAGCGAGCAACTGGCCGTACACTATACATTTTGGACGAACCAACTACTGGATTACACTTTGATGATGTACGCAAACTTCTCGAAGTACTTCATGAATTGGTCGATCAAGGCAATACAATTGTCGTCATAGAACACAACCGTGGCGTAATTAAAACTGCGGATTGGATAATTGATATTGGCCCTGAGGGAGGAGACCGGGGTGGCCAGATTGTTGCTGAAGGGTGTCCAGAAAAAGTTGCGGCAAATTCTAACAGTCATACTGCACACTACTTGAATGAACTGATTTATAAAAAGGAAATTACTGCTGCCGAGTAAAATATTGTAAATAGTGAAATCAAATAGGAATTACCTTTATCGATGTTATTCGATTTGCGTGTCTTTCTATAATCTCAAAACGGTAACCGTGAAACCTGAATACTTGTCCAACAGTTGGGATCATCTGTGCCTCGTGAATTACTAATCCGGCCAGAGTATGCGCTTCATCGTCAGGAAGTGACCATTCGTTAGCCCTATTAAGATCTCGAATAGTTGTTGACCCTTCTAAAATGTAAGAGCCATCGTTTGACTTTACTATGTCATTGGAGTCCTTTGGGTCAAACTCATCTGATATTTCACCTACAATCTCTTCCAAAATATCCTCAAGTGTAATTAAACCCTGAAGACTACCATATTCATCGACTACAAGTGCAAAATGAGCTCTGCGATGCAAGAATTGCCTCATTTGGTCATCTAAAGAAGTAGTATCAGGCACGAAATACGGCTTCATGGCGACATGACCAATATCAAAATTGTTCAAATGGTTTATATTTGGGGTCTCCTGATTAATTAATTTATACATTTCTCTAGCCAAATCTTTAGCGTGAATAACTCCGACTATATTATCGGGATCATTGAGAAAAACTGGTAGTCTAGTATGAACACTTTCTAAGCACTGGGTTAATATTTTGGTTGGCTCATCACTTGAGTTGATCATTTCAATGTTTGACCGATGGAGCATTATTTCCTCCACGGTCCTGTCCGAAAGATCTAACGCTCCCAAGATGAGATCTTTATCCTCTTTTTCAACAAAGCCTTCTGAATGGCCAAGCTGAATTGCTCCTGCTATTTCCTCACGTACCGCTAGTATGTGACTGTTAGGATCTGTTTTTACGCCAAAAATTCTTAATATTAACCTTACAAGAAACCTTACAGAGGCTACAATTGGCGATAAGGCCTTAATTACCAACTGAATGAAACCCGCTACTCTTGCTGCAGCTATTTCAGCATTTGTTATGGCATAGGTTTTTGGCAGAACCTCTGCGAAAATTAACACTAGAATAGTCATAACTAAGGTGGCTAAGGCAATGCCACTTTCCCCAAAAGCTTGAGTAAATAGTGCCGTCGTCAAGGAAGTTGCTAAAATATTTACTAAGTTATTACCTAGAAGTACGGATCCAATCAATCCTTCGGTATCTTCAGTTATTTTTAACGCCTTTGAAGCACCTCTAGACCCTTTGTCTGCATGTCTTCGCAGCTTTCCGCGTGAAGCTGCGGTTAATGCTGTTTCGCTGCCTGAGAATATAGCTGAAAGAAGCAACAGAAACAAAACCGCTCCCATCGTTATCCAAAAACTCTGATCGATAAACGTTAAATCACTTTCCATGCTGTTTCCCAGTTTAAATACGTAACGTAATACAAAACCCCGTTATACTTATTATTTTATAAAAAATAAAACACAGTATTTTAAAATATTAAAATATAGAAGCTTTTTTGCTCTAGGTATTCTGACTTCCCAGAAATAGTTATTTGTTAGATAGGGGGTGGTGATTGAATACTAACTCTTTTAGGCGGTCATCAACTACATGTGTATAAATTTCAGTTGTTCCTAGATCGGTGTGGCCTAACAAAGTTTGTATTACTCTTAAATCCGCTCCATTGGCCAAAAGGTGAGTAGCAAATGCATGCCTAATAACGTGTGGGCTAATCTTAGTAGGATCTATTCCGGCAAGACTTGCCCATTTCTTCAACTTTTTAAACAACCATTGTCGAGTTAGGTGACCCTTTTTACTATTTGATGGGAATAAATATTTTGAATTTAATCCATAATACGGAGTATTGTTATCTTTCAACAAAAGCTTTCTTTTTTCCAACCATTTTTTTATAGCTATTTGAGCCAGTTTTGATATTGGAACTAGACGCTCCTTGGACCCTTTACCAGTTACTAGGATCATATTTGGATCACCCTTAACAGCATCGATTGGCAGTGACATCATTTCTGAGACACGCATTCCACTGGCATATAAAAGCGTCATTAAACAAATGTTACGAGCTTTAAAAGTGGAGTTCTTTGCTTCTTTTTCTGCCGCATCCAAAAGTGTTTCAATAGACTCTATTGTGATTGATCGAGGTAGTTTTTTTGACTTGCCCGGACTAGAAACTTGTATCGCTGGATTAGTCTCGGCCCAGCCTTCCTCTACGGCAAATCGATAGAACTGCTTAATTGATGATAAATGACGCGCACGACTTGATATTGAAAGGCCTCTATCTTTGAGCTTAACTAAGTACTCCTCAATGAGACATAGTTGTGCATCTAACACCGACACTTTTTTAGTAGAGATCCATTTAAAATATTTTTCTAAGTCTGTACTGTAAGCTTTAATCGTATTTTCTGATGCATCTGTATCTACAGATTTCGCCTCTAAAAAAGTAAGTATGAGATCAATACTCATACCTAAGTTGTACTCAGTAAAAGCCACAGCGCAGTTCGCTGTGATACCCTATCTAAACCAACATGCCGCAATGTCGATATTGATTCTAGCAAATCTTGCATGTCACCGTTTATACCCCTTTCTAGTTGTATTAGTGCATTTAATATTACTTCACCTAATTTTCCATCTGCAAGTTGTAATCTCGCATAACTTGGTACTCTTGGGCGATAAAATGCGTCTAAAAGAGTTTTTTCGAGAATGGTCTTGGGCTTCACATATTGCGTCTCCGGATTTGTAAATGCGAAAACAATTGGATCTAAAGTTCTAATAGCCACTGGCTTGGATGTTATTACATCGTAGCTTGATGAAAGCATCCCAATCTTTATAGCCAAAACCTCTGATTTTGGGGAAAGTTTAATTTTAAAAAGTTTTGGCGTAAATATCTCTGCAAAAATTGATGAGTTAGAATCGTATTGAAATAATTGCCAGGCATTAGCCAATACAGTTTCCAGCTCTTTGGTTCCAGTCTGCCTTGATATGGCTTTATCAAGACTTTGTACGGCATTCACTTTTTCCCAAATACCGTCAGACGAGGGAGCCTCATAGGCTGTGAAAATTCCCAAAAATCTATTCGAGTCAATTACACCATCTTTTGCTAATCGTTCGGCGGCTTTAATTTGAGCGTACCAGCCGTTATCTCCCGATAAATCACCAAATAGAAAAGCATTACCTAAATTTTCCCGAAACAATGGGTATCCTAGTGTTTCGTAGAGGCGAAAATCTAAAGGTTTCAAATCTTTTTTATTTTTAGGTATATTTCTTCCACTCGGTTCTTCAATCTCCAGAAATTCTCCCAGAATATCCAAAGTAGAGTTTTCAATACTATTAAGCGCTTTTGCTGTATTGTATATCAATGATGCGGTAAGCCAGTCGCCTGTAAGTGCATGACAGTAAATCCGACCAGCGTCATTTTGATAGTTAGCGCCAAGGTTCAAGACTTGCTCGCATGCTGGATCGTATTGATTGCTAAGCAATGACGCTTCAAAGAGTTTAGGTACGAGCTGTGGAGGCAAAGGCGACGCTCGTTCTAGAAGTGCTATTGCAGGGTCAATAGCTCCTGCGTCAATCAAAATAGATATTCTCTCAGATAGAAACTCTTCTTTTTTTTCTGTTGAAATAGGGGCCTCGGCCTCTGCCAAAAGCATTTGAAACAACAGTTTTTGGACGGCTGGTGAACTTGGCGAGCCGACCGTCCGTAGTAATCTAACTAAATCATCTGCTTGGCTCTCCTTCCAAAGACTATTGGGAAAACCAGTAACAGTCGGAGGTAACAAGCCAACTGAGCTACGTTCGGCACCGTCTAATTTAGTAACTTCAATTTCAGGAAGAAGTGTACCCGTAACAACCGTTGGTTCAAGGACATTAGTGGTACTCAATCTGTTATCTGAGATCTGTCTATATTCAAAAAATTTTGATGATGAAGTTGCAGAAAACATCGCTGTGGCTGCAACAAATGTTATGATGAAGCAGTAGTTATTTTTCATGAATCTCCACTGGTATAATTATATTTTTTTCCTCTGGAGTGAAGTCAAATCCAAAAAAAGGTCCAAGATACGCAAAGATAATTAATCCTAATGCTCCGGTCACTATTAGATAGAAAAGCCACTTAATAATTTTGCTCATATTATCACCCTGTCATTCTCTTGGTATTGAATTTGGTACTATAACTTTTGTCAAGTTTATCCAGTAACAAACAGTTATTGAAATTTGAACCTAGTTTCTTGATAAAGGGTTTATGACCAGACCAATAAAAAAAACTATTGCATTCATTGGAATGATGGGAGCAGGAAAAACGGCTGTGGGAAGAGCCGTTGCTTTAAAGTTAGGCGTTCCATTTTTAGATGCAGATACAGAAATTGAAAAAGCCGCTAATATGTCAATTCCAGAAATTTTTACTCGGGATGGAGAAAAGTTTTTCAGAGAACGAGAAGCACAAGTAATTTTGCGGTTGATGAAGGGTTCGCCAGCCATCCTTTCCACCGGTGGTGGAGCTTTTATTGAAAAGAAAAATAGACAGGCAATAAGTCGCTATGGTGTATCCCTCTGGTTGGATGTTGAGATAGATCTCCTATGGTCGCGGGTGAAAAATAAAGATACAAGACCTCTTTTAAAATCCCAAAACCCATTTGAGACCTTGAAAACGCTTCACCTTGAGCGTGAGCACATATATAGACTTGCTGACATTACAGTCAGATCTTCAAAGAACTATACTGTGGATGATATGGCTCTAAAAGTCATTGATAAGTTATATCTTTATCCAAACTTATTTGAGGGATAATTCAATGCAAAAGGTTAGAGTTAGATTAGAAAGACGTTCATATGATATTATGATTGGGCACGGGTTAATTACAAATTCAGGCCCAATAATTGCACCGTTTTTGTCGCAGAGCCGTGTGGTGATAATTACAGACCAAAACGTAGCACCATTACATTTACGCTCCTGCGAAGCTTCTATGAGATCAGCAGGAGTATCTGTTTCTTCGCTTGTTCTTCCTAATGGCGAAGGAACAAAGTCTTGGAACTTTGTTATCCAAGTCGTTGAATGGATGTTGGAACAAAAGGTAGAACGTAATGATTTAGTGGTTGCTTTAGGTGGTGGTGTTATAGGTGATTTAGTCGGGTTCTCTGCGGCAATCTTAAGACGTGGAGTACAGTTTGTACAAATTCCTACTTCGTTACTAGCTCAGGTTGATAGCTCTATTGGTGGTAAAACAGGTATTAATGTTAGCTTTGGTAAAAATTTAGTTGGTGCATTTCACCAACCGTCAGTAGTTTTGGCAGATATTCAAGCTTTAGATACACTTCCTAATCGTGATTTTTTATCTGGTTACGGTGAGGTTGCTAAATACGGACTACTTGGCGACGAAAATTTTTTCTGCTGGTTGGAAGATAATGCTGCCGCCTTAATCTATGGTGATGTGGAATTGCGCATAGAGGCTGTAAAACGATCTTGTCAAATTAAGGCCAAAATCGTTGAAAATGATGAGAGAGAGCAGGGGGAGCGTGCTCTTTTGAATCTTGGACATACTTTCTGTCACGCATTGGAGGGAGTAACAAATTTTAGTGATGCTTTATTACACGGCGAGGGTGTGTCGATCGGTTGTAGTTTAGCTTTTGATGTTTCTGCAAAACTTGGTTTATGTTCGCAGGAGGTACCAAGCAGAGTTAGAGAGCATTTTAAATCTATCAATGTTGCAACTGATATTTCGCAAATAAATGGTTTTGTGGGGACCGCCGAACGCATATATGAATTGATGGCTCAAGATAAAAAAGTTGTCAAAGGAGTAATACGTTTTATTTTGGCTACCGATATAGGAAAAGCTATTGTGCAAGAGAACGTTAGCAAAAGTTTGATATTAGAGGTGTTACAAAATTCGTTAGAACGGTAATAAAATTTTAAAATGGAATTTCATCGTCCATATCAGGAGACGAATATTGTTGTTGATCATTATTTGAAAAGCCATCATTTTGTGAACTATTTTCCAAGCGTGAATAGTCCGATCCTTGTTGCTCAGAACCTGAGTTTCTACCATCTAGCATTGTAAGTTCACCTCTATACGGACGTAAAACTACTTCGGTTGTGTATCTATCATTTCCTGCTTGATCTTGCCATTTACGCGTCTCTAATTGACCTTCCACATAAACTTTTGATCCTTTTTTCAGGTATTGCTCTGCAATTCGGACAAGTGCTTCATTTGTAATTGAAATATTGTGCCATTCAGTTCGCTCTCTTCTTTCCCCAGTATTACGATCTTTCCATGTCTCAGACGTAGCAATACTAAAATTTGCAACTTTCCCACCATTTGGAAAGTTACGCACCTCCGGATCGCGCCCTAAATTACCCAATAGTATTACCTTATTTACTGATCCAGCCACAATGCTTCCTTCTCTGATAAAACCTTAAATAGAATACAGCATTTCCAAGATGAGAATGGAAGTATAAAATTGACTGTCGTGTATATTCAATATGATGTGCTAAATTGAATTTCTAGTCTTGTACTTGCTCAGTCTGAGAAGGGAACTATTTAAATTGTATGAGCAGTTACATTAAACTATACCTATTTGTCCTTTGGCTGTTGAGTCCTGCTTTCGCGCATGGAAGCCCCGACACTCAAAGGCTTTTAGACGAACTTGGACGCGTTCAATCAATTGAGAAGGCAAATCCGATAGTTGAAAAACTATGGAAGGAATGGACAACAGCACATAACAATGAAAATGAAAAAGCTTTAATGAATGAAGGTATTGAAGCAATGTCTAGTGGCAACTTAGATCGTGCGGAAAATCTTTTTACTAAATTAATACAAGCCAACCCCTCTTTCACCGAAGCATGGAATAAAAGAGCTACGCTGAGATTTATGCTATGGGATTTTGAAGGTTCTTTAAGGGATGTGGAAAAAGTCCTTGCATTAGAGCCTAGGCATTTTGGGGCTTTGTCCGGTTTGGGGATGATACACCTTCGTTTGGGAGCCCCTGAAAATGCTCTGAAAGCATACGAAGATTTGTTAAATGTGTTTCCAAGTAATGTGGATGCAATCCAAAAGATTATTACACTCAAGGACTATTTAGGCATAAATTCTCTTTAGTTATTACTTTATTTATGACATCTGTTTTCAGAACTTAGTTTAATTATTGAATAATTTGAATAATACAAATGTCATAAAGATCATAAAAAGAAATCCTCAATTAATAGTTTTTGCAGGTTTTTTTATTTATGCATTTTCCTTGGGAGCTATGTTTCCGAGATTAGATGATATTCAAAGATCACTGGAAATTGATAAGGCGGAGTTGGGATTCTTACTCCTCTGCCTTCCTCTTGGACTTCAAGTTACACTTCTATTTGCTGATAGATTAGTCAGAGTCATACCATTAAAAAGTATTATTTGTTTAGGTATACCCTTAATTTGCTTTACCCAATTTGCCGCTGCGGTGATTAACCAAATTGCTTTTTTCGCGTTTTTTTTAACGGTTTGTGGTGTTTTTGTCGCCGTAGTAGAGGTGGCAATTAATCTTGAGGCGGATCGAGTTGAGCATGCTTTAGGCACCCGCATAATGAATAGAAGCCATGCTTTTTGGTCAATTGGATTTTTTGCAGCCGCAATTATAGGGGCGGCTTTTTCACAATTTAAAGTGACACTCGAAATCCATTTTCTGCTTATATGCATCATATCATTCATTATATCAAAAGTGTTTTTTGAGGACTATATTGTCGCTTCCCCACGGCATTCCAATATTAAAAAGCTTAAAAAAATTTCTTTACCCAACGGCCCTATATTAGTAATGGTCTTATTCGCAATGTCGGCAATGCTAGTAGAGGGCGCTAGTATCGACTGGTCAGTAATATTCATGCGAGAGATACATTCAGCATCTCCGATTATTTCAGGGTTTTCTCTAGCCATGGCTGCTTTTTCTCAAGCCATAGTAAGGTTTTTCGGTGACAATTTAATAAATAGGTATGGACCTACTTTGATTAGCACGGTGAGCCTTGTCTGTATGTTTCTTGGTGTTTTCTTAGTTTCTTTATCGCAGTCAAGTTTATTGGCAATACTTGGATTCTTATTGATGGGAGCTGGTAGTGCAGTAATTTTTCCGATGGCTGTTTCGATAGCGGCGTCTAGGAATGACCGTCCCGCAGAAACGAATGTTGCTTCGCTTACACAATTTGCCTTTGGAATGTTTCTGCTCGGTCCTCCTGTCTTGGGCTTTATCGGGGAGACTTATAGTTTGAGATGGTCATTTGCAGTTTGTTTTCCCTTATTATTTTTGAGCTGTTTTATGCTTTTAGTTATGATTAAAAAAGAACCATACTTTTCTAAACAGTTTCGCTAGCCCTTAATTTGGTTTTGGAGGAGAAAGTAAATGACAGTTGTTTGGACGCCATCACAAGACCAAATTTTGAATTCTAATCTAAAAAGGTTTGAGAACTTTGTCTCAAGAAAAATTGGCAAAGAATTCAAATCGTACCAAGAATTACACGAATTTTCTATTTCAACTCCTGAATTCTGGCGCTTATTAATTGAATATTGCGAAGTCATAGGTGATTGGCAGGGTCCCGTATATGAGGGTGAAAATATTATAACTGCAAAATGGTTTCCGAAGTCTAGGTTAAATTTTGCGGAAAATATGTTGAAAAACCGCAGTCAGGATACTGCTTTGGTATTCAGATGTGAAAATCGTATTTTTGAGAATGTAACTTTTACCGAACTTTATGATCAGGTGAGTAAAGTAGCTCAACATCTCGGAGCGCTTGGTGTCAAGAAAGGCGACCGCGTAGCTGGTTTTCTTCCAAATTTTATTGGCTCAATAGTTGCAATGCTTGCGACAGTTTCAGTGGGTGCAATTTGGTCCAGTTGCTCACCTGATTTTGGGGAACAGGGAGTGATTGATCGGTTTGGGCAAATTGAACCCAAAGTACTATTTTGTGTGGATGGATATTTCTATAATGGTAGGTCTCATAATTGCCTTAGAAAAATTAAGTCGTTTTCAGCTAAATTACCAACTGTGAAGCAAGTAGTTATGTTTGATTACGCCTCTTTGGATAAAATTAGCATTAAAAATTCAATTTCATATAATGAAATTTTAGATAATTATAACCCAAAGAAAATTGAATTTAAGCGTGTAGATTTTGATCATCCTCTTTATATAATGTACTCTTCTGGCACTACTGGAGTGCCGAAGTGTATCGTACATGGACATGGCGGTACATTGCTTCAGCATCTGAAAGAACATCAACTTCACACAAACATATCGTCAGGCGATCGTGTCTTTTATTTCACAACATGTAGCTGGATGATGTGGAACTGGTTGGCCTCAGCACTCGCAACACAAGCAACTATTATGCTTTATGACGGATCTCCTTCTTATCCAGACGACACCGTTCTTTGGAGGTTTGCAAATGATGAACAATTTACCCACTTTGGCACTTCTGCCAAATATATAGAAACTTTAATGAAAAATAATGTTAAACCACGTACAAACTTCAAGCTCAAAAATCTAAAGACTATTTGTTCAACAGGCTCGCCACTAAGCCCAGAGAGCTATGATTTTATTTATAAAAATATAGGACCAGTCCACTTGGCCTCTATTTCAGGTGGAACAGACATAGTGTCATGTTTCGTTTTGGGAATTCCCACTCTTCCCGTCAGACGCGGAGAAATTCAGGGTCCTGGGTTGGGTATGGCAGTAGAGATCTGGAATGATACGGGCAAGGTCAAGAGAGGGAGAAGAGGTGAGTTAGTTTGCACAAAGCCTTTTCCATCTAGACCAGTTAAATTCTGGAATGACGCAGATAGAAAAAAATATTATCTGGCTTATTTTGATCGTTTTGAAGACGTATGGGCTCATGGTGATTTTGCAGAACAAACATTAGACAGTGGATATATTATCCATGGAAGATCTGACGCGACCCTAAACCCTGGTGGAGTGAGGATTGGAACTGCAGAGATCTATCGACAAGTAGATAGGGTTGATGAAGTTTTGGAGAGTATTGTAATTGGGCAGACTTGGGAAAATGACATTCGAATAATCCTATTTGTTAAGTTAAAGAAAGGTATTAATCTCCAAGAAACTTTGGTTAATACCATTAAGGAAACTATAAAATATAATTGTACTGTTCGCCACGTACCATCAAAAATACTGCAGGTGAATGATATACCAAGAACAAAATCAGGTAAAATTGTTGAAATACCTGTACGTGATATTGTTGATGGTAAAGAGGTAAAAAATAAGGAGGCTTTGGCCAACCCGGAAGCCCTAGATTTCTTTAAGGATCGTCCGGAACTAGCAGTGAAGTAGTCCTATTAATTAATGGTTAATTCAGAAGCTGTTTTAATAACTGGTTCCATTTTATCCAATTTAGATTTGTCTAAGTGGCATTTGATCTGATGTTCATTTTCTAAAATACTTATTGCCGGGGTTTCTTTTTCACACAAGGAACCTGGTACGTCTTTCTTCCAGCGACATCTCGTTTGAAATGGGCAGCCTGAGGGTGGGTTCATAGCTGAAGGGATATCTCCCTCAAGAACTATATGTTTTTTCTCCACGCTTGTATCGGCTATTGGTACCGCAGACAACAAAGCCTCCGTATACGGATGATACGGTGGAGAAAAGACTTGATCTGTTGTTCCCAATTCAACAACATGTCCAAGGTACATAACCATTACTCTATCTGAAAGATAACGCACTATTGACAGATCATGACTTATAAAAAGCAGAGTTGTTTTTTCTTTTCTTTGAATTTCCATCAGTAAATCTGTAACAGCGGCCTGCACCGATACATCGAGTGCTGATACGGGCTCATCTGCTACGACAATCCTTGCACCACCGGCAAAAGCGCGCGCTATTCCAACGCGCTGTTTTTGACCTCCAGAAAGTTGCCGAGGCATTCGAGTTGCGAATTCACGAGGCAATTTCACCAAATCAAGTAACTGAAGCATTCGGTCACTTCTCTCGCCATCGCTCTTCCCAAATTTAAACACCTCAAGCGCTCGTACTATTTGACGACCTACCATCATTGATGGATTGAGGGTGTCAAATGGGTTTTGAAAAACCATTTGGATATCTGCGACAGTTTCCGTTTTGCGAGCTTCTATCGGGATCGAACCTATACTTTTATTATCCAAAAGGATATTGCCATCTGTTGCTGTCTCCAGGCCCATCAATACTTTTGCAAAAGTTGATTTTCCACAGCCAGACTCTCCAACTATTGCCAATGTTTCACTTTCTCTTGCTTCAAAAGATAGTGTTTCGTTTGCTTTAACAGTTTTATATGTTCCGCTCGATCCGAATAATGCGTTAGCAGCTACCTCGTAGTATTTCTTTAGATTATCTATTTTTAGAACGACATCGCCAGGTGGTACCTTTTCCTGCTGTGACGTAATAGACATTGGCGCTTCCCAATCGATTTCATCTATTCTCAAACAGCGACTGAAATGTCGTTCAAAGCCTGTAATTTTGTTCATTGGAATAGGTTGAGAATTACATGAGCCATCTTGAAAATAGTTACACCTTGGACCAAAATTACAACCATCTGGTCGTTCATGAGGTAGCGGAAAATTACCAGGAATAGCGATAAGTGGTCGAGTATTTTTATCAGCACCTGGGAGAGGGATTGAGCGAAATAAAGCTTGAGTATATGGGTGTTGCATTTTATCAAAGACATCCGAAATTGACCCAGTTTCGACAGCTTCACCGGAGTACATGACGCAAATTTGATCACAAGTCTCTAGAATTAGCCCTAGATTATGGGATATAAACAACATGGAAGTGCCATATTTTTTACCCAGATCTTTAACGAGATCAACCACTGCTGCTTCGACAGTTACATCCAATGCTGTAGTTGGTTCGTCTAGGATTAGCAAAGCAGGTTTTGACATTAAGGCCATTGCTATGACAATTCTCTGTTGCTGACCGCCAGAAAGTTGGTGAGGGTATGATTTCAAAATCCGGTCTACATCAGGCAGTTTGACGTCTTTAATAACTTCCTCAGCTCTAAGATATGCCTCTTCCTCAGAGATTCCTTCATGTATTATTGGGACCTCAATCAATTGCTTCCCAATCTTCATTGCAGGATTTAGCGAAGCCATTGGCTCTTGGTATATCATGGCTATCTCATTTCCACGAATATCTCTCAATTTTTCAGGACTAACCTTACTCAGATCTTGACCTTTAAATTTTATTTTACCGCCAACTACTCGGCCGTTGACACCTAAATCCTGCATTACACCAAGAGCTACTGTTGACTTTCCACAGCCAGACTCTCCAACCAGGCCCACTGCTTCTCCTGGTTGCACTGTAACTGAAAAGTCCATTACTGCAGGAATTTCTCTCAACCTTGTGAAAAATGAAATTGAGAGCTGGTCAATTTCAAGAATAGGTCCTTCATATTCAATTTTAGACATTTCACTCTCTTTCTAGGAGCAACTCCAATATTAGTAATACTGGATTTACTTCGAAATTAACTCAATCTTTCAAACTTTCTTCTCTTAGGCCGTCTGCCAACAGGTTCAAGCCTAGTACTAGGCTTAACAACGCAAATGAAGGCACCAAGGCGGGGTGTGGATAAATTGAAAGCAATTTACGACCGTCATTAATCGTTGCACCCCAGTTAGGGTCTTCGGGAGCCAAACCAAGGCCGAAGAAGCCAAGTGTACCAAGTAAAATTGTTGTGTATCCAATTCGAAGACAGAAATCGACTATTAGTGGTCCCCTGGCATTGGGCAGAATTTCCCACAACATAATATACCAAGCACCTTCACCTCTTGTCTGGGCGGCTGCCACATAGTCGCGCGTTTTTATGTCCATAGTTAACCCTCGAACAATACGAAAAACGGTAGGAGAATTTACAAAAACAACTGACACAAAAACAGTTAATAGTCCTGCATCAACGTCAAAAAGGTCTATAAAACTTAGAAACGATATTCTGCTTCCTTTTTCGTTGATAAGTGAGATGTATAAAATAGCGAGGACTGCCAAACCCACTCCAAGTAACAAATTTCTTCTCACTGGGATAATATAAAACCGTGAATTGATTAAGACAGTATAAAATATAAGTGGAAAGAGAAATAATACTACTGCCATGTATTGTGGTAATCCCGTGAGCCGAATTTCTGGAGTGACGAGAAGGTAGAAAAGTAAAATAACAGGAAAAGCTAAGATTAAATTAGCTATAAAGGAAATTATCGTATCGAGGCGTCCACCATAATAGCCTGCAGGAACTCCTAGGGTTATACCCACCATAAAAGCAAATAACGTTGCCATAGGTGCAATTATTATAACTATGGTGGAACCGGCGATCATTCTGCTGAAGACATCACGAGCCAAATGATCGCCACCAAATAGAAAATGGCTATAATCCCCATCTTCCGCTCCCCGAAGAGGTGTGCCGGGTACTTTATTCTTCATTCCGGAGAACTGAGCTAATGGGTCATGGGTTATGATCCAATCCATGGCTCCAGCAAAAAAACCTGCAAAAACCCAAAACATAACTATCGCAAAACCAATCATGCCAATTGTTGAGTCAAATAGTTTTCCGTACAAGCCTAGAGAACGTTTGTACCTAAAAGAAACAAGAAAAAGAATAACCAAAGCAACCCAAACTGGGCCAAGCCGAATAAATGCCTGAGTAATTATGTCAGTCCAAGTTAGCAGATCCATATCAATTACCCCTACGTGACACTGATACGTGGATTTAAGTATACATATCCAATGTCAGAAATTAATTGCGTAACTAATACTACGATCACTGATACAACTGATACGCCTAATAATAGTTCTATGTCATTGTTTCCGGCTGCTTGAACAAGGGCCCATCCGAAGCCTTTGTAGTTAAACAATGTCTCAACTATAACTACCCCATTTAGGAGCCAAGGAAATTGTAACATTATCACTGTGAACGGAGCTATCAAGGCATTTCTAAGTGCATGTTTGACTACGATATTTGAAAATGAAACGCCCTTTAACCTAGCTGTTCTTATATATTGTGCTGTCATGACTTCCGCCATCGAAGCCCTTGTCATCCTTGCTATATAGCCCATTCCGTATATTGCAATGGTCAGAACTGGTAATAAAAAATTTTCCAAGTTTGGGTTTTCCATTGCAGATGTTGCTGTACCTTTAAACCACTTGAGACCAAAAGCGCTTGAAGCGAAGACTGATATTAATATTACACCTGAAACATATTCTGGAGTGGCTGTAGTAACGATTGCAAAGGTAGATAAAGATCTATCAGTTCTACTACCCTCGCGCATTCCAGCTAATATGCCAATTATTAGCGCCGACGGGACCATTACAGCCATGACCCAAAACATTAGCATGCCCGTTAAACCTAATCTTGTCGTTACGATACCCCAGACGTCACTTTTGAATCGAGTAGAAAATCCCCAATAACCTTGCAAGATTCCGCAAAATTTCGGTGCTTTTGCAGGATCTTCAGCAGATTTAAAACATCTACCTCTGGTTTCTCCATCAGAGCCCTCCTTTACGTAGCCAGGGTAGACACCAAGCCATTCACCGTACTTTACTGGCAACGGTAGCAAATACCCTCGATTGTCTAGAAAAGATAATACTGCAGCATCATTCATGCGAAAATTCCCTTGGGTTTTCGCCATTTTTTCTAAATTGGGATAGAGATTAGTAAGAAAAAATACTACAAAAGTTAGGCACAAGGACGTAAACAGCATTATTGCTATCCGTCGGATTATGAACAATGCCATTTAAGTACCTGTTTCGTTGTTTTTAATATTTATGTTTATAGATAAAAAAAGGCCGCGCAGGTTAGCAGCGCGGCCAAAATTTTAGTAAGTATTAAGCTTTAAAACCCCACTTGTATACGTGCGGATGATAAGCAATATGCTGTTCGCACTGTAGGTTTGGTCTATGACTTCTATACAGGTTTCTCCAATATGGCTGTATAGTCACGCCTTCATCTCTGATCAGAGCCTGACATTTTCCTGCAACCTTACGGCGTTCATCAGCATCTGCTATCGAGTTTGCTTCTGCTAAAAGTGCATCAAACTCAGCATTGCTCCAAGCAAATTCGTTCCATGCTTCTCCCGATCTGTAAGCCAACCCCCACACTTGCGTTGCAAACGGACGGTGGTTCCAGTTGGTTGAGCTGAAAGGATACTTTGTCCAATCATTCCAGAATGTTGATCCAGGTAAAATGGTTCTTTTTACTTTGAAACCAGCATCACGAAGTTGCGCAGCGACTGAGTCAGTCGTATTCTTGCGCCAGTCATCATCGATTGAATGTAGTTCGTGTTCATAGTCTTCCATACCAGCTTCTTTCATAAGCTCCATTGCCTTCACTGGATCGAAGGGAAGTCTCACTACACTCGGGTCATGTTCTGGATGCATGGAACCAGCATGATGATTGTCCGCCGGAGAACCTTTTCCAGCATAACCCAATTCAAGACAAACTGACCCATCAACTGCCATGGCAAGTGCTTGGCGTACGCGTTTGTCTTTGTAAGCGTCTGCATCTTGGTTTGGACGAACAACAATAGTTGATCCAGTAGAAATTGTTGAATTTTCCCATCCAATTGATGGCATAAGGTCAACGTACTCGCCAACGGTTTCATAAAAAACGTCTACTTCGTCACCTTCCGCAGCGGCAACATAAGCAGATGGATCCGTACCATAATCAATAAATTCAATTCGATCCAATGGTACAGTGCGTCCTACAGAATAACCCCACCAGTCATGCCCCTCATTTCTTACTACTGTACCTGCCACACCAACTTCATAACTTTCAGGAATGAATGGGCCGGTTCCTATAGACGCACTTGTCCCCATATTATCCGGGTTAAAGCTTGAGTGAACGACTGCTGCTGGGTAATCTGCCATACCAGCAATTACCGTAATATCGGATGCAACACATGTTAACTCAACAGTGTGGCTGTCTGTGACCTTAATAGCCCCCGCCGCTGCTTTTCCAGTATCCGCATCAATCAATGAAGCCATGCGACCCGCCATGGAGTTACCTTCTACTGATTTGTCGCACCACCCCTCAATGTTTCTGGCAACGTCCTCTGCTGTGAAATCTTCCCCATTGTTCCATTTCACACCTTTGCGAACGTTCAAAGTATACTTTGTAGCGTCCGCGTTGGCATTCCAACCCTCTAATAAATTTGGCGTAATTGAGCCGTCATTGTTGTATTCTACGAGATATTCCAATGTACCGGCTGTGAAATGGGCAAGCTGTGTCCAATCAAAAGTTCTTGGATCTTTTAATGCAATGCATTCCATTGCCATACGCATTGTTCCGCCTTGTTGAAGATGTCCTCCTGCAAGTGCTGGCTGGGCAACTCCAATCAGCCCATAAGCTCCAGCAGCAGTGACACCGAGAGCTGTTGACCGAGAGATAAACTCTCGTCTGTCCATATCTCCGTTTTTATGTTCTCGGGCATACATTTCTGCTACCGGATGTACACTTTTATTTTTCATCTTTTGCGTCATCATTTTCTCCCTATTTGAGACACTTTTAAACCAGAAGTTTTGTAGTAACTTATTACTAAGTGAAATTCAACCTATAGTTGAGTGTTAAAAGCTGGAGAACCTCAGCATTTGGTGCCGTCACTCTATCATTAATGTGTGTTAAGTTCATATTTTGTTTTACACCCTCGATTCTCTCAGTTTTCGAACTTTCTGATAATAATTCCCTAACTATCAGATTTTAATTTTTTCTGATAATAACCGGTTATGTCTTCCCAGTCTGCCATTTTGGATTTTATCCAAGTTTTTTGCCTTTTTGCATACTGACGCGTTGCAATTGTTGCCTTTTCGATGGCGGTTTCAAGTGGGATTTCTCCGTTCAAATGCATTATCAATTCCTTAGCGCCTATTGCTTTGTTTGCGGCCATATTTTTCTCCCATGTTGGAAGATTTTGCTTGGCTTCTTGGATTGCTCCTTGTTCTATCATGCGTTTAAAGCGATCTTTTATCTGTTGGTTAAGAATTTGCTTGTCGGGATTGATCACCAGCGCCTTGCAGCTTTCCTTCTCCAAAATCGGCGGGGCTATATTTTCATGCCATTCTAATAACGACTTTCCCGTGGCTTGTGCCACCTCCCAAGCTCTCGCAACCCGCATTGGATTTTTAATGTCGATTTTACTCAATGTAGCATCATCCAAATCTGCTAAAAGAGCATGGATACCCTCTGATGAAAGTCTCTGCCTTGCTTCCTCTTTTAAATCATCTGAAATTTCTGGGATGTCAGATAAACCACTGGTTAATGCAGAAAAATATAAACCGGTTCCCCCGACAATAATTGGTGTGGGATTATTTTCTAGAATATCTTTAATTTCCCGAAGCCAGTGTCCGACTGAGTAAACCGTTTTTGCCTGCTTGTGCCCATAGAGATAATGTTTGACCATCTGCTCATCCTCCAACGATGGGCGAGCAGTCAAAATTCTCCAATTTTCGTAAATTTGGATAGCATCTGCATTGATGATAACACGTCCCAGTTTCTTTGCTAAAAATAGAGCTAATTTGGATTTCCCAGAGGCAGTCGGGCCAACCATGAGAATTGGTTTATTTTGAACTTGATGCAAAAAAGCGTTGGTTAAAAGCTGGTCCATGCTGTTGTGCTTTATAAATTATTCTGAAATAAACCAAGTGATATTTTACAGCAAAAAAAAATAATGTTAGGTTTGATAGTTTTTTTGCTCTAATTGTTCAAGAGAGAAACACGGAGTAAACGATGGTATCATCCAACAGCGACAGTCCTAAATTTAAGCGAGTAATGCTAAAAATTTCTGGTGAAGCATTGATGGGTGACAAAGGGTTTGGTTTAAATCCTCCGACGGTGGAGAGAATAGCCCGTGAGATAAAGTCCGTTCATGCTATCGGTGTTGAAATCTGTATGGTGATTGGGGGAGGTAATATCTTCAGGGGTTTACAGGGTAGTGCTCAAGGTATGGAGCGCACAACGGCTGACTATATGGGGATGCTTGCCACAGTAATGAACGCACTCGCAATGCAAAGTGCGCTGGAGAGTGTTGGAGTTAATACGCGGGTTTTAAGTGCTATTCCAATGGATCAGGTGAGTGAGCCGTATATTCGTAGAAGAGCAGTCAGACATCTTGAAAAAAAGCGCGTTTGTATTTTTGCAGCAGGAACTGGAAATCCATACTTTACCACTGATACAGCAGCCACACTGAGGGCCAGTGAAATGGCCTGTGATGCAATATTCAAAGGCACCAAAGTAGACGGTGTATATGACAAGGATCCGTCAAAGTTTCATGATGCTGAAAAATTCGAGTCAATTTCGTACGACGATGTTCTTTCAAAACACCTAAAGGTCATGGACGCTTCCGCTATTGCACTGGCGCGGGACAACAAATTACCAATAATTGTTTTTTCTCTTGATGAACCACTTGGTTTCAGAGCCGTTCTGGCAGGTGAAGGTGCTTACACCAAAGTAGTTGAAAATCCCTAGGATAGTTTCCTGGAATATGTAATAAGTTACTTAAATTTTGATAAGAGCAGAATAATATGTCAGATGATTTTTTAATAGATGTCGATGATCTTACACGTAGAATGGATGGAGCAATGTCTGCTCTAAAGTCGGAGTTTTCCTCTCTGAGAACGGGCAGGGCTAGTTCTTCTATGCTTGATCCTATAATGGTTGATGCTTACGGTCAAAGGACACCAATTAATCAAGTTGGCACGGTGAACGTTCCCGAACCCAGAATGGTAACCATAAACGTATGGGATAAATCTCAAGTAGATATGGTTGAAAAGGCAATTCGAGAAAGTGGGTTAGGAATAAACCCACAAACAAATGGTACGCTAATAATGCTTCCGATCCCAGAGTTAAATGAAGAGCGCAGACGGGAGCTTAGCAAGGTCGCAGCGCAATACGCAGAGCAAGCTCGAATCTCAATTCGTAATATTCGAAGAGATGGAATGGATCAAATTAAGAAGTCTAAGGCGGATGGAATGTCTGAGGACGATCAAAAGTTTTGGGAAGATGAGGTTCAAGAGCTAACAAACAGTTATGTCGGTAAAATAGATAGTTTATTGAATAATAAACAGGACGAGATAATGCAGGTTTAACTGACTCCACTATGCCAAAAGATAAAGATATGAATCGGACTGCTGAACATGTTGCAATTATCATGGATGGCAATGGGAGATGGGCTGCAGCTCGTGGAAAGCCACGTCTGTACGGGCATCAGGCTGGCGCAAAGCGAGTAAGGGATATAGTTGAGGCCTGTCCTCATCTTGGTGTTCGTTACCTAACTGTTTTTGCGTTTTCTACAGAGAATTGGAAGCGCACACAAACCGAGGTTGCCGGTTTGATGAGACTCTTTAAGAAATATATTTTGAGCGAAGCGAAAAGATTAGTTAATGCTGGTGTGTGTGTAAGGTTTATTGGTGATCGTTTGCGTCTTGAGCCAGGGTTAGTTCAGTTAATGGATGAGCTAGAAGAAATGACTGCAAAAAACTCGCTCGTAAATTTAACTGTTGCTATAAATTACGGGGGAAGAGATGAGGTTGCTCGAGCGACGAAGCGCATGGCGCAGGACGTAGCAAAGGGTTTTCTTAATCCTGAAACGGTGAATGAGCAAACGTTGGCGGGGTATCTTGATACTTATGTTTTGCCAGATCCCGATCTGGTTATAAGAACATCGGGAGAGGCCAGAATATCAAACTTCTTGCTCTGGCAATCAGCATATTCTGAATATGAGTTTGTAAAAACTTTATGGCCAGATTTTACGGTGCAGGATTTTCAGAAAATCGTGGCTATTTTTGCCAGCAAGGAACGTCGTTTTGGCGGGTTGCTAGCGTCATGACAACAGCGCGGTGGAGCGACCTGCCTTCACGCCTATATTCTGCTTTGGCATTGATTGTAGTCGGGTTTTGGGCAGTGTTTTATGGTGGTGTATTCTTACTATTTGCAGTGTCCATTCTAGTTTCAGTGATGCACTTTGAATTAGCCAAAATGCAGAGTCCTCATAATTCTGGAGCACCACATTTTTCATCGCTTGTTGGGCTTGTGACCCTCATCATGCTAAATTATTTGACTGATTGGTTTTTATCTTTTTCGGTATTGGTGTTTTCACTGTTCTGCCAGTACTTTTTATTTAGAACCCAAAAATTGGCTGGGGTATTTTATTCGATGATCATCATCCTTGGAGGAATTTACTTTGTAGAATTGAGAGCAGATTTTGGGATTTTATTTGTAGGATGGGTTATTTGTGTTGCGGTCGTAACAGATACCTTTGGTTACTTCGGGGGACGCTTGATTGGTGGCCCAAAATTTTTTGCTAGTATCTCTCCAAACAAAACTTGGGCAGGGATAGTTTCCGGTTGGTTAGGGGCTATAATTTGTACTTACTTGTTTATGGAGCAAAAAGTTTTTATTGATTTTTTGTTTGGCGCGCGGACTTTGTTTTTATTTGCGATACTACTATCCTTCTGCTCTCAAATCGGTGATATTTTCGAAAGCTTTATAAAAAGAAAATGTAATGTGAAGGATAGCTCAAATATTATACCGGGGCACGGTGGGTTCATGGATAGATTTGATGGTATTATTGTTGCAATATTAGTTTGTGGAATTTTAGGGCCCATATTGATATGATCAAAAAACGAATTTCTATTTTTGGTGCTACGGGTTCAGTGGGTCAAAATACGCTTGATCTAATATCTCGCGATAGAGAGTCTTACGAAATTGTGGCGTTAAGTGCAGGTTCGAACATTGAGTTACTTATAAAGGCTGCCCTAGAATTCCAACCAGAGGCTGTCGTGGCTGTTAGTAATAGTGATTTGGAGCAGTTGAGATACGCATTAAAGGATACTCAAATTGAGGTTGGCACAGGTAGAGCAGCGCTTCTTGAATGTGCTGCTCGAAAGTGTGACCTTGCTTTTTCTGCTATTGTAGGCGCTGCAGGTCTTGAGCCCGGTTTGATTGCTTTGGAAAATGGAGCTGATCTTGCTTTGGCAAATAAGGAAAGTATGGTTGCAGCTGGGAAACTTGTTAAGCAAGCAGCAATCTCTAACGAGTGTAATCTAATACCGGTAGATAGTGAGCACTCTGCTGTTTTTCAGGCCTTAAATGGGGAAGAAATAAACACAATTGAGCGAGTAATCTTGACTGCTTCTGGAGGGGCTTTTCGTGATTGGACTATCGATAAAATAGCAAAGGCTACGCCAGAGGAGGCATCGACACACCCAAATTGGAAGATGGGTCAAAGAATTACTATTGATAGCGCGTCTATGTTTAATAAGGCTTTAGAAGTTATTGAAGCAAAAGAGTTATTTTGCCTGGAGCCTAATAAAATTGAAGTTCTTGTACATCCTCAGTCGTATGTACATGCCATAGTAGGCTTTTGCGATGGTGGTATGATGGCTCACTTAGGTCCACCCGATATGCGTCATGCCATAGGTTATGCTCTAAATTATCCAAATCGTAAAACACTACCGTTAGAAAAATTAGACTTTGCTGGTATTGGTGCTCTGACATTTACTGAGCCTGATCAGAAACGCTTTCCTGCGATAAGTCTAGCATATGATGTCATGTCTCTAGGAGGTATGTCTGGTGCAGTATTCAATGCAGCTAAAGAGACAGCTCTAGATGCATTCCTCTCAAAAAAAATTGGTTTTCTGGACATGTCTGCGATAGTTGAGAAAACAATTGCTAAAATTTGTTATTTGGATAACTGCCACATAGACGAAATAAATTTAGCAAATATTCTTAACATTGATGAAATGGCAAGAATTGTGGCAGGTGACTTAATTAAAATTCATAGGAGCATTGCATAGTTTTGGACTTTTTTCCGTTTTTTAATGTAATCTTACACCCAATAGTCTCGTTCGTTGTGAGCTTATCTATAATTGTTTTTGTTCATGAGTATGGTCATTATATTGTGGGAAAATGGACTGGAATCAAAGCAGATATATTTTCGGTTGGGATGGGACCTGTAATTTTATCTCGTGTCGATAAAAATGGAACAATTTGGCAGTTAGCGGCTATTCCATTTGGTGGGTTTGTAAAATTTAAAGGTGATGCAAATATATCAAGTAGTCATGCAAATCCGAGAACTAGAGAGTTAAACAAAGGTGACTTGAGAGCAACTCTGCATGGAGCTCCCTTGTGGGCGCGGACTGCAACAGTAGCAGCGGGCCCGATATTTAACTTCGTTTTCTCCATTTTGATTTTTTTCTCGTTATTTGTGTCCGTTGGGCAGGTTCGAGAGCCTCTAACGGTTGGTGAGATTAATCCGTTACCATTTGTTAACCAACTTGAAGTTGGAGATGAAATAGTAAGTATATCGGGCTACAAAATAGGGTCGGCGAGTAAGTTGAGCGCTCTCCTAGAGCATGTGAAAAATAATCACGAAAAATCAGTAAATTATGAAGTAAAGCGAAATGGGGAAATGATTTTTGTCGTTGGTCCTCCGATTGATCTTCCGCGAGTTTCCGGGTTGGTCCCTCTGTCGGCTGCTGTCGAAGCTAACTTAACTGCCGGAGACGTAATAATAGGGATTAATAATCAGCCGATAAATAAATTTAACCAACTAAAAGAAGCAGTGGAAAAATCTAATGGATTACCCACAGATCTCACGGTGTGGCGCGAGGCAAGGACTTTTCAGACAACAATTATTCCAAAGAGAGAGGATATACCTCAACCAGAGGGAGGATTTATTACGACGTGGAGAATTGGTATCATCGGGTCAATTTATCCGTTTGAATTGTTAACTGAGCCCATTCCGATTTTTCAAGCAATTCGGCTGTCAGTATTTCAGACTTACTCAATAATCAAGTCATCGATTAACGGTTTATATCATATTATCGCAGGTAACATCAGTACATGCAATTTATCTGGTCCAGTTGAAATAGCGGAAATTTCCTCTCATATGGCAAAAGAAGGCTTCGAAAGTTTTATTCACACTCTCGCCCTATTTTCGGCTGCTATAGGTTTTATGAACCTGCTGCCTATTCCAGTTTTAGACGGAGGGCATTTGGTGTTTTTTGCATACGAAGGAATTTTTAAACGACCACCAAACCAAAGAGCATTGAGTGTTTTGATGACTGCTGGATTATTGCTAGTATTGTGTTTTATGATCTTTGCCATTTTCAATGATTATTTTTGCTGAAACCGAGAAAATAGATTTATTCGATGATTATTTGGATTTGATTGCCTTTGACATGATAAATATTTGTAGGTACTCAAATAATAGCGGCGCAAGAATTATTACTTAGGAAATCTTATGAAACTAAAAGAAATTCTGTTTTTTGTGTTTTTAACTGCACCGTTATGTTTATTTTTATCGTTGCCCAATTTTTTGAATGCTCAAACTATTTCAATTTCAGAAATTGAAATAGTTGGAAATCAACGGATTGAGGTAGACACTATTAGGTCGTATATTTCATTGTCACCAGGCAATGTTTTTGAGGCTGACGAAATAAACGCAGCTTATCAAAGAGTATTGAAAAGTGGACTATTTGAGAGTGTAGATTTCAAGGAAATAGATGGTGTCCTAACAATAAATGTCGTTGAGTATCCTACAGTAAATCGAATATATTTTGAAGGTAATGTCCGTATAGAAGATGCAGCTTTGGAAAAAGCTTTAGAATCTAGAGAAAAATTCGTACTAAATGCACAGACGGTGGAACAGGACCGAACAAATATCGCTGAGACATATGCATTAATGGGGCGTTTGGCAGCCAGAGTAACTCCAAAAGTAATTAAAAAGTCTGACAATAGAGTGGACTTGATTTTTGAGATTTTTGAAGGTGGCGTAATTGAAATAGAAAAAATTGGAATTGTTGGAAATAAAATTTATTCCGACCGACGCCTTCGACGTGTCCTTTCTACCAAACAAGCTGGCCTATTTCGGACTTTCGTAAGGTCTGACACTTTTGTAGAGGAAAGAATTGAATTTGACAAGAAACTCTTGAGCGATTTTTATAACTCAAGAGGCTTCGTTGATTTTCGAATTAACTCAGTAAATGCTGAACTTACAGAAGAAAAGGATGGTTACTTTGTAGTCTTTAATATTACAGAGGGTCAACAATTCCTAGTAGGAGATGTATCTGTCGAAACCAACTTAAAGGCAGTAGATGCAGACGAGTACTTCAATATCTTGAAAGTTAAGGAGGGCATGACATATTCTTCAAAAATTGTGAACCTGGATGTAGAGCGTTTAGAGCGTCTTGCTCTAAAAAATGATCTGAATTTTTTTACAGTAAAACCTAAGATTACTAAAAACCCCTCATCGGTATCTCTTAATGTGAAATATTTAATTGAACGCGGTCCGAGGGTCATTCTTGAGCGGATAAACGTGACAGGAAATACTGCTACTTTAGACAAAGTTATTCGAAGACAATTCCGAGCTGCAGAGGGAGATCCATTCTCTGCAAGGAGTATTAGGCAAGCTACAGATCGTATTCGCTCTTTGGGTTTCTTCGAAAGTGTAGACATTTCAGCTCGTCAGGGGAGTTCAAAAGATTCCGTAATCGTGGATATTGCAGTAAAGGAAAAACCTACTGGTTCTGTTAGTTTAGGTGGTTCTTATTCTACCAGTTCTGGATTTGGTGTGCTTCTCGAATACGCCGAACGAAATTTTTTGGGCAGAGGACAGGACTTTCGCTTAAAGTATAATTCTGGGGTAGGCAGTCGAACATATTCTCTTGGTTTTGTCGAGCCAGAATTTTTGTCTCCAGACTTAAGTTTGGGATTTACAAGTAAATTTACAGAAACTGAGAAAGAAAACTCTAATTATGACACCACTATTTTAGAAATTTCTCCAAAAGTATCATTTCCAATTAGTGATAATAGTAAGATTGCCGTTAGCATCGGGTATAATGAAACAGAGCTTCGAAACCCTGTTAACGTAGGAAGTATTATTCAAAGTGAGGTGGATTTGGGTCAGGAGGAAAGTGCGTATTCAAGAGTTACATATACTTACAATACTTTACGCAACGGTTTGGATCCAAACTTTGGGCTATTGGTAAGGTTGTCGCAGGAAGTTTCAGGATTTACTGGTGATGGCGAAGGTTCAAAAACAAGTGCTTTAGCAATGCTTCAAAGAAAGGTGTTAAACGAAGAAGTTTTGGTTAAAGGTACGATTGAAGGTGGTGTATTAAATTATGGCAATAGCAGAGTAACTGATCGATTTTTTCTTGGCTCAGCCCTGATGAGAGGTTTTGAACCTGGTGGTATAGGTCCGAGAGAAATTGTTGATGACGGCAATTTGATTAACGACGCCTTAGGGGGTAATACTTTTGCTGTATTAAGACTGGAAGCTGAATTTTCTCTTGGTCTTCCAGAAGAATATGGGATTGATGGTGGACTATTTTTTGATGTTGGAAATTTGTGGTCGTTGGATAATCTAAATGATGATGTTATTTATGAATCTGGGTCTTGGCGAAGTGTTATGGGGGCATCTTTATTTTGGAAAACGCCCATAGGGCCATTGCGATTTAATTTTTCTCGACCACTGAAAAAGGAAATATTTGATAGAGAGCAAAATTTTGATCTCACTATCCGGACGCAATTTTAAAAATGCGCCTTTTATTCATCCTAATTTGGTTTATTACTTTCAACCCAGCAGGTGCTTTTTCACAGGAATCTGTCCGTGGTGGAGCAGGTTTCTCAACTGTTTTGACAATAGATATTTCGCGAATTGCCCGAGATACACTATTTGGTCAGCGAGTTATTAAAGATTTTGAAAATGCTCAGAATGAGCTGGTCGAAGCGAATACAACCATACAGAATGATCTGGAAGCAGAAGAGCAAAGTCTTGTCGAATTACGCAAAACCCTTGCGCCTGTCGAATTTAGAAAATTAGCGGTAGAATTTGATGAAAAAGCAAACTCTATACGAAAGGAACGTGCAGAGCTTGAAAATGAACTATTTCAAGCGCGAGACGAAAGCATTAGTGAACTTTTAAAACTTTCTGTTCCTTACTTGCAGGAAATAATGCTTAGTTACCAGGCCAGTATAATTGTAGACAGAAGAAACATAGTTCTTTCTAATCCAATGACAGATATTACAGAGCAAGCAATTCAATTAATAAATGATAACTTAGGGGACGGACGAAAAAATACTGACTAACGCCAACATTAGTAAACCTTTGGTTTAGTTCGAATAATGTTCCATTTATTTGTTAATGAGTAGGACGATTAATGAATTTTGATAACAAAAGTGCAGATATAAATTTAATAAAGCGTATTTTGCCGCATCGGTATCCATTTCTATTGGTTGATCAAGTAATAGAAATAAATGGTTTTGATAATGCAACCGGCATAAAAAACATCACTTTTAACGAGCCTCAATTTCAGGGACATTTCCCGGCTACTCCAATTATGCCTGGCGTTATGATTATTGAAGCTATGGCGCAAACTGCTGCGGTAATGGTTGGGGTTGGTTTGAATTTGGCAGACAAAGATATGCTCATCTATTTTATGGCAATAGATAAGTGTAAATTCCGAAGAAAAGTAATTCCTGGTGATCAATTGATTATGAAATTAAATACCCTAAGAGGAAAGCCTGGTAGCAAGGTATGGAAATTTTATGGAGAGGCAAGTGTGGGTGGTGAAATGGCAGCTCAAGCAGAGTTTTCTGCTATGATGGATTTAGAAAGTACGGAGGTATAATATTGGGAAATGTAAATATCCATCGAAGCTCAATAATTGAAGAAGGGGCGCAAATTGGTGATGGTGCATTTATAGGCCCGTTTTGCTTTGTTGGAAGTAAGGTGAAAATTGGAAAAAATGTAAAATTGAAAAGCCATGTCGTTATAAAGGGCGATACATTTTTAGGTGATAATAGCATTGTTTTTCCATTTGCGGTATTAGGTGAGATACCACAAGATAGAAAATTTAACGGTGAGGATACTAGCCTTAGAATAGGTGAGCGCAATCAAATTAGAGAGCACGTCACGATGAACGCAGGCACTAAAGGCGGCGGTGGCGTAACAGAAGTCGGAAGTGGCGGTTTATTTATGGCTGGTTCCCACATCGCACATGACGTAAAAGTTGGGAATGATGTTGTTTTAGTTAACAATGCTTCTTTAGCAGGGCATTGTATCATTGAAAATAGTGTCATTATAGGTGGGTTAAGCGGCGTACATCAATTCGTGAGAATAGGCGAAGGAGCTATAATTGGTGCCGTTACAATGGTAACTAATGATGTTATACCATTCGGTCTGGTTCAGGCACCCAGGGGTGAATTAGATGGTTTAAATCTCGTGGGTTTAAAGAGGAAAGGAGTGCCCAGAGTTGACATAATGGCACTAAGAGCAGCTTTTCAGACTCTTTCACAGGGAGATGGTACTTTCCAAGATCGAGCTCAAAGGCTTACAGATGATAGTGACAGTGAATATGTAGAAAAAATAGTTAGCTTTGTCTTAGGTCGCAGTGACAGATCTTTCCTTACCCCAAGATAATGATAATCCATGAAAAATTCAAAGAATGTTGCGATAATAGCGGGTGGGGGTAAATTACCTGGACTAGTTTTTGAACAACTTTCTGATGCCTACATAGTTGGATTTGAAGGAATGGAATGTTCTTTGACTGAACATGCTAAATTCCATAATTTTAATCAGCTGGGCGTTTTTTTTAAAGATTTAAATAACCGAGGCATCTGTCACGTCGTTATGGCTGGTAACATGCAAAGACCATTATTGGATGAAACTAAATTTGACGAATATGTGAAAGCTAGGTCTCAATCAATTCTTTCTGCTCTGGAACAAGGAGATGATGCACTTTTAACTTATATAGTATCCTTATTTCTTGAGGAAAGCATTACCCCTATCGGAGCACATGAAATAGTTAGCAATTTAACATTGCAAGCTGGCGTTTATAGTGGGTCTATAAACCAAGTAACTCGTAATAATCTTAAGCGCGCCGATCTAATTTTGGAAAAAACAAGTAGTCTTGATATAGGCCAATCTGTAGTTGTCGAGGCAGGACAAGCCTTAGGAATTGAAACGTTGCAAGGTACCAACCAGATGCTTGCAAACGTTCGTGATACTCTGAGACCTCTACGGGTATTAGGGGGAGGGGTTCTAGTCAAAAGGGAAAAAATAAAACAAGATTTGCGAGTAGATATGCCTACTATCGGGCCAGACACAATTCTTCAAGCACATGCAGCGAAATTAGCCGCAGTCGTTATAAGTCCAGAGAAAGTTATAGTAATAGATCAGGATGAATGTTTTCGTCTTTGTAATGAACTTTCATTGTCCTTTATCGTCAAGGAGCGAGAAAAATGAAAGTGTATTTGGTCGCGGGCGAACCTTCTGGTGATAAACTTGGAGCTGCCTTAATGGCCGAACTTAAAAACTTTGCTACTTTCGATTTGGATTATAGTGGGGTAGGTGGTCCTTTAATGGAAGATCAAGGTCTCGCAAGTTTATTCCCAATTGATGATATAGCAGTTATTGGGGTTGGCGAAATTTTAGCAAAATACAATTTTCTGAAAGAACGAATAAATTATACTGTAGATGACATCCTAAGGCTTAAACCTGATGTGTTGATAACAATTGACGCCCCTGAGTTTTCCTTGAGGGTCGCTAGAATGGTTCGCAAACAAATATTCGTTAATACGATTCACTATGTTGCACCAACTGTTTGGGCTTGGCGGCCCAAAAGAGCAAAAAAAATGTCGAACTATATCGATCATATTTTGGCTCTCTTTCCATTTGAACCTCCTTATATGAAGCGGGAAGGGATAAGTTGCGATTTCGTGGGACATCCAGTAGCAGACGAAAAGTTACCAGATCGGCGATTGGTAAATAAATTTCGGAAACAGTATAAAATAAACGAGAATGATACTCTTGTAGCGTTCCTTCCAGGTTCAAGGCACTCAGAAGTTAGTCGCTTAATGCCAATATTCAATACCGTTTCGTCAGATCTGACTTCTCAAAGATCAAACATAAAAATAGTAATCGTAGCGGCCCCTACAGTCAAAAAATTGTTAGAAGAAATTTTGAAAAAGTGGGCCAGTAATGTTATTTTGGTAACTAATGATGATCTTTCAAATAATGAGTTTCAGAAACTAAAGCGTATTGTATTTGCTTCTTGTGACATCGCACTTGCAGCTTCTGGCACAGTATCATTAGAACTGGCTTCAACTAAAACTCCAATGGTAATTGCGTATGATATGGGTTTCTTATCAAGAATTGTGTTTCGGTTATTTATTAGGGTAAATAGCGTAAACCTCGTAAATTTGATTTCCAATCAAATTACAATACCGGAATTCATTGGAAATAACTGTAAGCCGGATAAAATTTCTCAAGCGTTGTTAAATGAGTTAGATAACCCCTTGACTCAAAAAGTGGCAATGCAAAGATCTTTAGATCTTCTAAGAGCTGGGGAAGTTAGTTCAGGCGTTGCTGCTGCTAATTCTGTTCTGGATTTTTTGAAAGCGCAGGAAAAGTTGTAGCTTTAGGGCTGCGTAGCTTTAGAAAATGTTGCTGTAAAACCAGAGAGAGAAATAGGGATTATAATTTGTTGATCGCCAGAGGATAAATGTTTTAGAAAGATTGAAGCTTGTCCTTTACTTTTAAGTGCTTCTAGCTCTCCGTTAGTCAGCCCAATTTGTGAGTAACAACCAATACTATTGCAAAACTTAAATTGATATTTTTTTGGCTCTAAGTCTTGCATCTCTAAAATTAACCCCTCATTTAGAACAGTCTCCAATGGGACAATTATTGTTGCTGCTGCAGCTGCGATTTGGCCCTGTGGTAATTTGAATATCGAGATTTCTGCCACGGGCTGCTGTTCTTGATTAAATATTATCTGGTTTGCCTCGCAGCGTTCAATAGAATTAAGTGGCTCAATACACTTTAGGTTCCAATCTTTAATTCTTTCCTTAATATAAGGTTCTATTTGTTGGGTTTCTCCTGTTATTGAGTCGTCTATAGAAAGACTTTCAGCATCTTGAGCGTTAATGATAGAAATATCAGAAACAGATAAAACAAAGCAGAAAACTATAGCCTTACGTAAAAATGAGTACATATTTTTAAGATATATATGGGTATTTTGCAATATTAGGGGCCCTTGAAATAATAGGGTTTTATAATACCCTTGCGATTTTAGAGAATTGAATGACAATATGATTTATACAGAAACAGGTCAATGGTATGTAACCTGTTTATACTGAGTGTTAATTATTTTTCAAAGGTTTTGATGATGGCAGAAAAATCCAAACCAGATCCGTTTGAGCTTTCTACAAATTCTTTATACAGCCGCATTGCAAGATCCCCCATCGGTGTATTAGCCTGTGTCTCACATGCTGCATCTTGAGATAATAGAAGGTCTTTTAACATCAAATCAGACGAAAAACCTGGAACATAGTCGTTATCAGACGGAGCTTTTGGTCCAATTCCGGGAGCGGGACAATATGAATTCATCGACCAACTGCACCCTGATGAAGTAGACACCACTTCGAACATAGCTTCACGGTCTAGCCCGAGTTTATCTGCCAATACAAACGACTCGCAAGTTGCTATCATCGTAACGCCAAGTATCATATTATTACAAATCTTTGCTGATTGCCCACTTCCAGTCTTACCGCAATAGACCGCTCTATTCCCCATGTAAGTGAATAAGAATTTCACTTTTTCAAACACGTCTCTATTTCCGCCCACCATAAATGTAAGTTCACCCGATTTAGCTCCGTGGACGCCACCTGAGACAGGGGCATCTAACATATAAACTTCATTATTTTTATCGAGAGTCTCAGATAATTTTTTTGTTATCTTTACATCAATAGTCGAGCAGTCAATTAATATGCTATTTGTCTTAAAGTTATCAATAAATTTGGTAATTATGTCTCTTACAATCAGTCCAGAGGGAAGCATCGTAAATACGACGTCTACTTCCTCTAGAAGAGACGGTATGCAGGACATCATAGTTATTTCTCGTAAATTTATGGAGTTATCTTCATCAAATCCAAAAACTTCATTTCCACCTTTCGCAAGATTTATAGCCATGGGTGCTCCCATGTTGCCAAGACCTATGAAGCCAATTTTCAAATTTATCTCCATATATTTGAATAGAATTTAAAACCGATATATTTCTATCTCAGTTAAAAATATATTTCTTAATCCATCGCTTTAAAGTTAAATTCTCCACCTTCTTTTATTCCTGATGGCCACCTGCTGGTTACAGTTTTTGTTCTAGTGTAAAATTTGAACGCATCCGGTCCGTGCTGATTTAGGTCACCGAATACAGATTTTTTCCATCCACCAAATGTATGATATGCAAGTGGCACTGGAATAGGCACATTAATTCCAACCATGCCTATATTAATTCTGTTTGCAAAATCTCTGGCAGTATCGCCATCTCGAGTAAAAATAGCCGTTCCATTACCATATTCATGATCCATAGCTAAGCTTATTGCCTCTTCATATGAGCCAGCCCTGACAGTAGATAAGACTGGCCCAAAAATTTCCTTACTATATATATCCATATCTGGCGTCACTCGGTCAAATAAATGTGGGCCAACAAAAAATCCATCTTCATATCCTTGAAGGCTAAAATTTCGCCCATCGACAACTAAATCAGCACCTTGATCTATTCCACTTTGAACAAGACTTAAAATATTCTGTTTTGCTGCACTAGTGACCACCGGGCCAAAATCAATATCGTCCCCAGCTGTATAGGGTCCTACTTTGAGTTTCTCCACACGCGGCACCAATTTTTCGATTAAGCGATCAGCTGTATCTTCGCCTACTGGAACGGCAACTGAAATAGCCATACATCTCTCACCAGCGGCACCATAACCAGATCCAACCAAAGCATCTGCTGCCAAATCCATATCTGCGTCTGGCATAATAATCATGTGGTTTTTTGCACCACCAAAGCATTGCACTCTTTTTCCGTTAGCACATCCAGTTCCATATATATACTCGGCAATTGGAGTTGATCCAACAAATCCAATTGACTGAACTGTGGGATTAGTTAGCATGGCGTCTACACTAACTTTGTCTCCATTTACTACCTGTAATATTCCTTTTGGCAACCCAGCTTCCTCCATAAGTTCTGCCAACAAAATTGGAACGGAAGGGTCTCTCTCAGATGGTTTTAGTATGAATGCATTTCCACAAACTATAGCTGGGGTAAACATCCACATTGGTATCATTGCTGGAAAGTTAAACGGTGTTATTCCTCCACAAACACCAAGTGGTTGTTTCATTGAGTACATATCAATACCTGGGCCTGCACTGTCGGTAAACTCACCCTTAAGCATTTGCGGGGCTCCAATACAATATTCAGCAACTTCCAGTCCTCTTTGCACATCTCCTTTCGCATCTGGAATTGTTTTACCATGCTCTCTGCTTAAAACTTCTGCTAGTTTGTCCATGTCTCGATGAAGTAAATCGACAAATTTCATCATCACGCGCGCGCGGCGTTGTGGGTTTACTGCTCCCCATGCGGGTTGTGCTTCAGCTGCAATTTTAACAGCCATGTCAAACTCTTCTTTGGACGCAAGCGGTACGCGAGCCTGAACTTCGCCAGTGGCGGGATTGAAGACATCTCCAAATCTGCCTGAACTTCCAGAAACATGTTGACCATCAATATAATGTTTAAGCTCTGTCATCTTATTCTCCTAATTGTTGTCAGCATTATGCTCGTGCAAAAAAGCTAAATCCAGAGCTATTTTTGAAAAAACGGATATTAATTGAGCCATAGTATTTTGCTTTGATGATATTTATGGACGTAAATGTAAAGTTGCATTGGCGCGCGCGCCTCTTCATTAAAAAAAGTGGCTTTTCTGAATTAATCCTTGATATTTTATTTTAAAAATGGGATTCCGTTAGTTGCGTTTTTACTGAGGAATATAAAGTGCTAGTTGGACTATATCCCGGTACATTTGATCCAATAACGTTGGGCCATATTGATATCATAAAGAGAGCATCAATGTTGGTTGATAAGCTGGTAATAGGTGTGGCGATTAATCGAGATAAATCTCCACTGTTTAATTTAGATGAGCGAGTGAAGATGATTGAGGCGGAGTGTTCGAACCTCAGCTTAAGAACAGGTACGGAAATAATCGCACATCCTTTTGAGAACCTACTTGTAAATTGTGCTAAAGATGTAAATGCGTCGGTTATATTTAGAGGACTGCGTGCTGTAGCTGATTTTGAGTACGAGTTTCAAATGGTTGGTATGAACCGTGTGTTGGATGATAGTATTGAAACAGTATTTTTAATGGCTGAGGCAAAACATCAAGCAATTGCGTCAAAACTAGTAAAGGAAATTGTGCGATTAGATGGAGACGTTACAAATTTCGTAACACCAACGGTTAAAAAACAGCTTTTAGACAAATTTAGACGCAAATGATCTCAGAAACTCATTAAATATACTTCGCCATCTCCACGGCTGTATCACCCATTCTATTAGAAAAGCCCCATTCATTGTCATACCAGCAAAGCACCCGCACTAAGTTCTTATCCATGACCTTAGTTTGGTCTGCGGCAAAAATTGATGATCTAGAGTCATGATTAAAGTCCGATGAGACAAGCTTTTTCTCTGTATATCCTAAAATACCTTTGAGAGTTGTACCTGCGGCTTTTTTGATTTCATTATTAATCTCAGTATTGGAAGTCTCGCGAAGTGCTTCAAAAGTGAGATCAATAACTGATACATTTGGAGTAGGTACACGAATTGCAAATCCATCTAGTTTGCCATTTAAATCTGGTAAGACTAAACCGACGGCTTTTGCTGCGCCAGTGGTAGTCGGTATCATGCTCATCCCAGCAGCACGAGCACGGTACAAGTCCGTATGCATTGTGTCTAAGACAGGTTGATCACCAGTATAGCTATGGATTGTAGTCATAAACCCTCGCTTTATACCTATCTTTTCATGTAGAACTTTCACAATAGGTACTAAGCAGTTGGTGGTACATGACGCGTTTGAAACAATCAGATCATTTTTTGTGAGTGTCTCGTGATTTACTCCGTATACTATAGTTTTGTCAGCATTTTTTGCAGGGGCACTGATCAAGACTCGTGAAGATCCATTTTGTAAGTGTGTAGCGGCCTTTTCTCTGTCAGTAAAAATACCGGTACATTCCATGGCGATATCAATATTTGTCCACGGCAAGTCAGCAGGCTGTTTAATGGCGGTGACTTCAATATCCATATCTCCAATTATAATAGAATTTTTAGTTGTTTTTACGTTTTTAGAAAATTTTCCATGTATGCTATCAAATTCTAGCAAATGAGCATTTACTTCTGTGGATCCTAGATCGTTGATTGCAATGATTTCCAAGTCTTCCCTACCAGACTCTATTACTGCTCTTAGAATATTTCGTCCGATCCGGCCGAAACCATTAATTGCTATCTTGACTGTCATAATTACCCTTATAAAAAGTTAGCGCTAACATTCATAAATACAGTAGAAAAGTCAAGGGAAATCAGATCTAGATAGTACATAATAGTTGATGGGGTCCAATTAATAATTGGATTAAAAATTACGAGTGTAAAGCTTATCTCTTGAATGTTTGATCACATTAATTTCTGTCCAAGGTGTGAGGCCACATCGGTCATTCTGCATGAAAATGCCCACTCATTATCGTACCAAGCGAGAATTCTAACTAGGCTCTCACCCACTACTCTAGTTTGATCCGGGGCAAAGATCGATGAATGTGTCGTGTGATTGAAATCAATTGACACTTTAGGTTCGGGATCAAATGCTAGAACCTTACTCATGTAACCTTTGGAAGCACCTTCCATAATGTCGTTAATATTCTGCACTGACACTTTCTTTTTCGATTTAAAAGTTAAATCGATTGCTGATACATTTGGAGTAGGTACCCTTATTGCGGTTCCATCTAGCTTACCTTTCAATTCAGGAATCACGCTTCCTATCGCTTTTGCTGCGCCGGTAGAGGTTGGAACCATAGCCATTGCGGCTGCTCTACACCGATACAAGTCATCGTGTCTTTTATCTAGCGTTGGTTGATCACCGGTGTAACTGTGTATGGTGGTCATCATTCCATAATCAATACCCACTGTATCATTCAAAACCTTAGCGATAGGTGCTAAACAGTTTGTAGTGCATGATCCATTGGATATAATTAAGTCTTTTCTAGAAATTTCGTGATCATTAACACCAAATATAACTGTTCGGTCTACATTTTTTGCTGGGGCTGAGATTAATACGGATTTAGCGCCATTTTTTACGTGAGTTAGAGCCTTATCATAAGTTGTAAACTTTCCCGTGCACTCCATTACAACATCACAACCCGACCAATCTAATTCTTCCGCATTGTAAGATGATGAGACTTCAATAGGCCCTCTTCCAAGATCTATATTATTATCGTAAACTTCAACTTTTCCTGCAAACCGACCATGCACACTGTCATACCTCAAAAGATGTGCGTTTGTTTCAATTAGACCAGGTGCATTAATTTTTGAAACAATCACATCATTTCTGGCATTCTCAATAATACTCGTTAAGGTTGCTCTTCCAATGCGACCAAAGCCATTGATTCCCAGTGTGGTTGTCATTTCATCCTCAAGCTATTTGATTCTCTTATAACCAATATCATGAGAAAAAAAACAATAATTTTATTTAAAATTAATATGTTAGCGGTAAAATTGTATGTTTGCGCAAACAGTTAGCGCAAACTTATCGTGATACTTTCCAGTACTAATGATAATATAAAAAACCGGTGCTTCTTATTTACAAAAGATTTTTTGTTTCTGAAACAATCTCATCAGGGGTAATACCAAAATGGTTGAACAAAACTTCTGCTGGAGCAGATGCGCCAAAACTTTTCATACCAATAAAAGACGATTTATTTGCTTTAGCTCTTTGACCTAAAAGCCATTCATCCCAACCTTGTCTAACTCCTGCTTCAATACCAATTCTAATTGATTGCCCGGCAGGCAATATACGTCTTTTATAGGTTTCATCTTGTTGTGAAAATAACTCCATGCATGGCATCGATACCACTCTTGTTCCTATTCCTTGGTCTTCTAATAATTCGCGTGCTTTTAAAGCGATCGAAACTTCAGATCCAGTTGCGATCAGTATAACCCGTCGGGTTTTAGTGGCTTCCTCCAAAATGTATGCACCTTTAGAAACTAAGTTTGCCATCTGGTGTTTGCGTCTAAGAGTTGGAAGGTTTTGTCTAGATAAAGCTAAAACAGATGGTGTATTTTTCATCGAAAATGCGATTTCCCAACTTTCGGCAGTTTCAATAGTATCTGCAGGTCGAAATACTAAAGTATTGGGAGTGGACCGCGATATAGCAAGATGCTCTACAGGCTGATGGGTCGGACCGTCTTCCCCAAGTCCAATACTATCATGTGTCATAACGAAAATTGTTGGTATTTTCATCAGAGCTGCCAGTCTCATTGCCGGTCTTGCGTAGTCGGTGAAACACATGAACGTTCCTCCGTAGGGCCGTATGCCTCCATGAAGCGCCATACCATTCATTGCTGCAGCCATGGCGTGTTCGCGAATTCCGTAATGTATGTAACGACCCCTCCTATCATTTCTATCAAAAATTTTCATATCAATTGATTTAGTATTATTTGAACCTGTAAGATCCGCAGAGCCCCCAATTGTTTCGCCCATGATACTATTTATAGTATTTAGGGTTAGTTCGCTGGCTTTTCTTGTTGCGATTGTAGGTGATGCAGCACTATTCTCTTTTTTAAATTTCCGAATTACCGTGCTCATTTTCTTGGGGATGTCTCCATTAAAAACTCTTTTAAACTCAGACTTTTTTGAAACTGATAAGTTTTCAAGATTGGACTTCCATTCTTTGAACGTTTTGTCACCTTTCAAGCCAGCTTCTTCCCACTGCTCTTTTACAGATTTGGGAATATCAAATGGCTTGTGGCTCCATTTGTAAACTTCTCTAGCATTTTTAATTAATTCAGGATCGGTTAATGCACCATGTCCTTTAGAAGTATCCTGTGCTGCTGTACCTAAAGCAATATGGGTTTTACAAGCGATCATTGTAGGTTTTTGGGAGATTTTAGCAGCCTTGATAGCCATGTCGATTGCCGAAGGATCGTGCCCATCTATTTCAATGACGTTCCAACCTGAGGCTTCAAAACGAATTTTTTGATCTGTTGAATCCGTGAGATCAACAGGCCCGTCTATAGTAATATTGTTATCGTCCCAAAAAACAATAAGGTTGTTAAGACATAGATGTCCTGCCAGACTTATAGCTTCCTGGCTTACACCTTCCATTAAGCATCCGTCACCAGCCATAACATAAGTATAGTGATCAATAATACTGGGGCCAAATTTTGCTCGAAGACTTTCTTCAGCAATCGCGAAGCCCACTGAGTTTGCGAGACCTTGACCGAGAGGCCCTGTGGTTGTTTCGATAACATCCGATAAAAAGTTTTCCGGATGCCCAGCCGTTTTCATGCCCAGCTGCCTGAAATTCTTGAGTTGATCGATATCGAAATCTGCATAACCACAAAGATACGCAAGGCTGTAAAGAAGCATAGAGCCGTGACCGGCTGATAAAATAAATCTATCCCTATTTGGCCATTTAGGCTGTAAAGTGTTAAACTTTAGATGTTTTTCAAACAAAACAGTTGCAACATCGGCCATGCCGATTGGCATGCCAGAGTGACCGGAGTTTGCGGCTGCGACAGCGTCTAATGTGAGCACACGAATAGCATTGGCTTTTTCCCAATGCTTGGGATGAAGAGTTCGAAGCTGTTCAAGTTCCATAGCCGACGCGTTCCTTTAGAAAGTTTGTACTCTTCATTGCATAACACGAGTATTTCGAAGTTCAAGTAATCAGTGACAAGATGTTCCATTAGAATAAAATTTTAATAAAATAAGCAAAGTTAATCTATGAAAAATTTCTAAACAGGTTTATAAATTAATAGTATATCAATAGTTTATCTGCGTGGATTTGATTAAAAGGTGAAATATGGACCAAATAGTCGATTTTGAGCGAAGAATAGGGTTGGCTTTGGATGAAATAGAGCGTTTTGTATCTGAATATTCAATAAGTCCTAGTTTAAAAACAGAACGAGATAATGACAGATTACAGGACCTTGCTGCTGAGAACCAACTGCTAACGGCTCAGATTGAAAGCTTAAAAACCCAACACAATAATGAATTACAGGCTTTAATAGCCGAGAGAGAGGAAGAGCGAGAAACTGTTAAATCACTTTACAAGAGATTAACTGAAGTTGTTGAAAGCCCTGGAGATTGAAGCCTATGCCAGAATTAAAGTTATCGATAGGAGAAAGAGATTTTGAAGTTGCCTGTCAAGAAGGAGAAGAAAAATTTCTTACTGAAGCAGCAAATTTATTAAATGCTGAGTCTCAAAAATTGGTTTCGCAATTGGGTAGATTATCTGAGTCTCGAATGCTGCTTATGGCAGGATTAATGTTGGCTGATAAAATGATTAATGCAGAAAAATCTTTGAATGAACGAGAAAGGCAAATTGAACAAAAAGAAATTGAATTGGAGCGATCAATTTCTGCTGCTAGAGTGGCCACTGAAAGTAAGCCAGCGTTTGCAAGCGAAATTTCTGATCTACTATCCAAGACTGCCGCAAGATTAGAGAAAGTAGCTAAAATCAGCTCAGATCAGTAATTCATATTGCTGGGCGTTAATAATCAGGCGTTGGCTTCTCTAACTTTGTCTGCAGCGTCTTTATCAAAATCAATACCATTCTTTTCAAACAGGGTGTCGAGTTCGCCAGATAAAGCCATCTCAGTTATTATATCGCACCCACCGACAAACTCACCTTTGACATACAGCTGTGGTATTGTTGGCCAGTCGGAAAAAGTTTTTATTCCTTGTCTTATAAGGTCGTCTGCAAGCACGTTGATGTCTTCGTAATCAACTCCGATATAATTTAAAACACCTGCAACTTTACTCGAAAAACCGCATTGAGGCATGGATTTATTGCCTTTCATATAAAGAACGACATCGTTTTCTTCGATAGTCTGTTTAATTTTTTCATTTACTTCAGACATACAAATTTCCTTTAACTATCAGATGGAGCTTTAGTCGTGAGAGCTAATGCATGTAGTTCGCCATTAGAACCATCCATTTTGCCTTTTAGGGCGGCATAAACTGCCCTTTGCTGCTGTACTCGATTCATATCTTTAAAACTTACATCAATAACCTCTGCAGAGTAATGATTTCCGTCTCCTGCCAGATCAGTTATTGTGATACTGGCGTTTGGAAACTGTTCACGTATCATATTTTCAATTTCATTTGCCTGCATAGCCATTATATATCTCCTCGACACATATTAAATGTTCTTTTTGGGTTTGAACAAGCCCAAAAACGGAATACTTTCCCAAATATCACTAATCAGTTGAAAAATTCACCAAAGCTGTCTCGAAATATGCGAAATAACCTATCCTTGTGGGTATAATATTCTCCAAATTTTATCTCATCACCACCAAGAACTCCTATTTTGTTTATTGTCACGTTTTGCTCACGTGCACGTACAAATAGTAACTCAGCCTGATCGAAATTACATGCGATAAGATAACGCGCCTGATCCTCTCCAAATAGGGTGGCCGTTTCGGTTATATCTATTTCAATACCCAGATTACCCTTTTCGGCCAATTCAAAGGCTGCCAATGCGATTCCTCCGTCCGACAAATCTGTGCAAGCATTTATCAGATGTCTGTTATTTAAAATAAAGAAACCATTTTGTTTCTCAACGTGTAGGTCCACTTTTGGTGGAGCTCCATCTTGCAGATTAAATATTTCATCAATAATGGCAGACTGCCCTAAATGTCCGAATGTAACACCTACTGCAAGCAATAAGTCGCCCTCGTTAATAGAGTTTACTATTGGCTCTTCGTCTTCACCTATTAGTCCTACTGCACCGATCGTTGGGGTTGGTAATATTGGTTCACCGTCAGTCTCATTATATAAACTTACATTGCCTGAGACTATTGGCATTTCTAACTGTTTGGCTGCTTCTGCGATACCTTCGATAGCAAGAACCAGTTGTCCCATAATTTCAGGTTTTTCTGGATTACCAAAATTTAAATTATCTGTTGAAGCAATAGGTTTTGCCCCAATGGCACAAAGGTTGCGAAATGCTTCTGCGACGGCTTGCTTACCGCCTTCAAATGGATCTGCTTTTACGTATCGGGGTGTTACATCTGCTGTAAAAGCTAGCTCTTTTTTGGTTCCATGTACTCTGACCAATCCTGCTCCAGTCCCAGGCGCAATTATTGTATCGGCCATAACCTGACTATCATATTGTTGAAATACCCATTTCTTTGAACAATAGTTTGGCGAACTGATTATGGACTGCAAACCCTCAATTGGATTGATGCTTTGCGTTTCTGACAATGGCTTTGGTTTTTGTGGAACCACCCAAGGACGGTCATATTCTGGAGAATTACCAGATAAAGCCTTCAAGGGTACTTGGGCTTTTATTTCTCCATCATGTTCGATGATAAATAAATCTTCTTGTATAGTCTCTCCTACAATTGCAAAATCTAAATCCCACTTTTCAAAAATAGCCCGACATTGTCTTTCCTTTTCTGGCTTTAGAACCATCAACATTCGTTCTTGGGACTCGGAAAGCATCATCTCGTAAGCGGTCATATTTTCCTCTCGGGTTGGTACCAGATCGAGGTTAAGTTTAATGCCTAAATTTCCTTTATCACCCATTTCAACCGCAGAACATGTTAGGCCTGCTGCACCCATATCTTGAATTGATATAACTGCATCTGTCTTCATCAATTCTAAACAAGCTTCTAGAAGTCTTTTTTCTGTGAAGGGATCACCTACTTGTACAGTTGGTCTTTTTTCTTCGATTGTATCGTCAAATTCAGCAGATGCCATTGTGGCGCCGCCAACGCCATCTCTACCTGTTTTAGCTCCAAGATAAACTACTGGCATACCGACACCTGACGCGGCAGAATAAAAAATCATACTATGATCTACCAAACCTGCAGCGAAAGCGTTTACGAGGCAATTTCCATTATATGACTTATCAAAACGAATTTCTCCACCCACGGTTGGAACGCCAAACGAATTGCCATAACTTCCAATACCTTCTACAACTCCATGAACTAGTTCCCGTGTTTTAAAATGGTTTATTTCACCAAATGACAAAGCGTTCATTGCCGCTATAGGTCGAGCGCCCATAGTAAAAACATCTCTTAGTATTCCGCCAACTCCAGTCGCTGCACCTTGACGTGGTTCGATATAGCTTGGGTGGTTATGGCTTTCCATTTTAAACACAACGGCTTGGTTGTCCCCGATGTCTACTATTCCAGCATTTTCTCCAGGCCCGCAGATGACATTTTTTCCTTTTGTGGGAAGTAATCTTAGCCATTTCTTAGATGATTTGTAGGAACAATGCTCATTCCACATTGCGGAAAAGATCCCTAGCTCTGTAAAAGTTGGTTGTCGACCTATAATTTCCAACAAAAGGTTGTATTCGTCAGGGTCTAGGCCATGACTTGTTATCAGTTCAGGTGTTATTTCAGGTTCGAGCATATTAGTCCGTGATTTGTTGCCTTTGCTATTAATGGATTGGCATTGGGAGAGCAATGGAAAGGTTGATCTTTGCCAGTAATTAGGATTGTAATCTTACATAACGTTTTGTGTCACATAACAAATTACGTTAAAGTCTTATAAATTCTCGTGAGTATTTGTATTGTAAAGTTTAAGCTTTCTCATTCTTGACAAGTAAAAACTATTTTTAAACTTTTAAAGTTTATATTAAAACTTTAGACTTACGAAATTAGTAATACGCGTCACCGATTAAAGATCGTATTTCCGAAGGGTAATTTTTGATGTGCTTCACATGGTCCAAAGCTAATGAGCCTAACAGTAAGCCAATAATACCCATAAATTAGAGGGCGAAAATGCACAAACTCCCGTACGAACTCGGATTACCGGTTGGCTCCAGATCAAAACTTGGCTTAATTGTGCTCCAAGCAGATGAAACTATTGAATTTGAGTTTTGGCAACTGATCTCAGGGCTCGATTTAGCTCTCCATGTCAGTCGTATTTCTAGTAGTTCTAAAGTATCCAAAGACACTTTAATGGCAATGAAGAAGGAATTGACGAAAGCTGCTAGTTTGTTTCCTGAAAAATTAAAATTTGATATTGTTGGTTATGCATGTACTAGTGCCTCTAGTGTGATTGGCTCTGAAACTGTGTCAAAAATGATTAAGAAGGGCTGTAACACTGGCGAGGTTTGTAATCCAATATCGTCATTAATTGATGCATGTAATTATATGAAAATAAATGATATTTTATTTTTATCGCCGTATGTCTCTGATGTGTCTAATCGTCTAATTGCTGAGATTCGGTCCTATGGGATCACAACTACCGTAGCAGGTAGCTTTAATGAGGAAATTGAGCAAAATGTGGCTCGAATAAAACCTCGTTCAATAGTTGAGGCAGTAAGGGATATATATTCTGGACAGACAGCAATATTTATTTCATGTACAAACCTTCAAACACTTGATGTAATCGAGGTAATTGAACAAGAATTTAGTTGTGTTTGCTTTTCATCAAACCAGGTCCTAATTTGGAATATGTTGCGATTAGCCAAAATCGATTATGACGTAACAGGCTATGGTAAGCTTTTAAGCAAAATATCTAAAGAGTAGACCGATATCCATGCATAAAGAATGGTCATAAAGCTAAGAGACTAAATTTTAATAGAATTAGTTATTCAATATCCTGGCTAGGAGTTAAATTTTTGTGTTATCTTAATCCAGATAATAGATTTCTGTCATGGTCTAGCTTAATTTTTTTTCGATGTTCTATGATTTCATTTTGAACAAAATCACGAAATGTCTCTATTCGTTTCGAATGGCGAAGTTCCTCAGGGTACGCTAAATAAACAGGCACTTCAACCGACTCAATATCGACCAATACTCTCTGAACTCCGTCAAAATCCTGAGTTACGTAATCTGGCAAAACACCAATTCCTAAATCATGAATCACTGCTTGTAAAACTCCAAAGTAGTTATTGACGGTGAGCATTGAAGGCAGGTCATATTTTATTAATTTTTGGACGAGTTCTAAACCTGCACCAACTTGTGCTGATTTTGGGTTTTGACAAATCAACCTGTGCATTTTTAGATCTTCTAGCGTCTTGGGTTCCCCATTCTGAGCTAGGTAGTGCGGCGAAGCGTACAATCGCATTTTCACAGTCATTAATCTTTTTCTAATCAGATCCGCCTGGCTAGGTTCTTTCATTCTGATAGCTACATCTGCTTCACGCATAGGTAAATCTAAAACGCGTTCTTCAAGCATGAGATCAATTTTTAGTTGCGGATAAACTTCATAAAGCTTTGGTAATCTTGGAGCTAGCCAAAGTGAACCAAAACCTATTGTAGTAGTCACTCTTAGCTCACCATATAGCTCTTCTTCGCTATCTTTAATTCTAGCAGAGGCTGCGTCTATTCTTTTTGACATAGATTTTGTAGCATCAAATAATAATTCCCCCTGTTCGGTAAGAATTAGACCTCGTGCGTGTCTATGAAATAAGATAGTATCTAAGCTTTCTTCGAGTGATCTAATCTGCCGACTTACGGCTGACTGAGACAGATGGAGTGTATCACCAGCATGTGTTAAACTACCAGCATCTGCTACTGCATGAAAAATTCTTAGTTTATCCCAGTCCATATCTCTCTCTATAAATTTTCATCAGCTTTAAACTAAACTGCAAAAATTTCAAATAATTATCTGTGAATAGAATAAGTACCCATGAAAAATTCTAACGATCATAATGCTACTAGATATTTTTTTTTCATTAATATAAATCTCGTCAAAACAATGATGTGATTAAATTTTATGTACAGAAAATTTACCTACAACGTGAGTTATGCGCAATCTGCAAAAAACGGTCTAGGTAGAATTTTTATAAAGTTATTAGAGAATGCAACGGGACGATTAGTATTAATTAAACGTATCCAGAGTTTGGGAGTAAACTTTTCTACAAGTAAAAATTTCTGGCAGTCATTAATCAATGGTTATGGGGTCAAAATAGATGTTTTACGGGGTGATTTGAAAAACATTCCTACAGATGTGCCTGTAGTAGTGGTAGCTAATCATCCGTACGGCATATTGGACGGTTTGGTTATGGGGTCAGTTTTGGCCAAAAGTGGCACTAACTTTAAAATCGTAGCAAATGATATTTTTCACAAAGTACAGTATATTCGAGATGTAATTCTACCTATCTCATTCAAAAATAATCGCGAGGGGGTATCATTAAATTTAAAAACTAGGAAAAATGCTCTTGATCATCTTAGAGATGGCGGTGCAATTGGGATTTTCCCAGGGGGAACTGTATCGACGGGCGCTAGACTATTTTCTCAACCACTTGATCCTGAATGGAGATCTTTCACTGCTAAAATGATATTTAAATCCAATGCTTTGGTTGTTCCTATTTTTTTTGACGGGCAGACGAGTAGATTATTTCAATTTGCAAGTCGTTTACACCCTATTTTCAGAGCTGGATTGCTAGTGCGCGAATTTAAATTACGTACAGATACATCTGTAGAGATAGTAATTGGTCAACCGATTTCGCGTGATAGAATGGACGTATTTAAAGACAACTCAAAGGATATGATGGATTTCTTGAGGCGAGAGACCTATAAATTATCACCAAATAAACATCTGTCTTTTGAGTACGGATACGACTTTGAATTAAAAAAATGAACTCAGGAAGAATTATAATAAATGGCTATAGGAATATTTGATTCTGGTCTTGGTGGTTTGACAGTTCTCAACTCAGTGTCAAGAAAGATGCCAAATCAATCGTTAGTATATTTTGGTGATAATGCTAATACACCCTACGGAGTGAGGGAGCATGCCGATATTTATAGGCTAACCACAAGTGGGCTAGAAAAGTTATGGGATGAGGGCTGTGATCTGGTAATACTAGCCTGTAATACAGCGTCAGCTGCAGCTTTGAGGTCAATACAAGAAAACTTTTTACCAGAGGGTAAACGTTGCTTGGGTGTTTTTGTTCCATTAATTGAGGCTCTGACAGAGCGTAAATGGGGAGATAATTCAGCTCCCAAAGAGGTGTCCGTGAAAAATGTTGCACTCTTCGCAACTCCAGCAACTGTTTCGAGCAGAGCTTTTCAACGTGAACTAGCCTTTCGTGCAATTGGTGTTGATGTGGAAGCTCAGGCATGTGGGGGGGTAGTTGATGCAATTGAAGAGGGGGATCTTATACTGGCAGAAGCCTTAGTTCGTAGCCACGTCGAAGCCCTGAAAAGAAAAATGCCCAACCCGGAGGCAGCAATTTTGGGATGTACGCACTATCCACTTTTAGAAACAATATTTAAGGCCTCTCTTGGGCCTGATGTGCAGGTCTTTTCTCAAGCTGCTCTAGTTGCAGACAGTTTGCAAGACTATTTGGAAAGGCATCCACATTTTAGTTCAATTGGAATTTCTTCTAAGTTTATTACCACTGGAGATCCCCAAAAGGCATCTTATCAGGCTACACAGTTTTTAAAACGTAAGATTGACTTCGAACGGGTTTAAATCTTAAGTTTTGTAAAAAAGAGAATATGTATGAAACATAAAATTGGAATAATTGGAGCCTCCGGGTACACAGGCGCCGAGCTAATACGGCTTATCGAAACCCATCCAAAGATGGAAGTAGCTGCACTAGTGGGAAACACTCGAGCTGGGTCCTCTATGTCAGATATATTTTCACATTTATCTCACATTAAACTTCCGACTTTGACGAAGATTAAAGAAACAAATTTCGAAGATATTAGTCTCTGTTTCAGCGCTTTACCTCACAAAGCAAGTCAGGAAGTTATTAGCCAACTTCCAAAAACACTTAAGATTGTGGATCTTAGTGCAGACTTTCGTTTAAGAAGTGCCGGCGATTATGAAAAATGGTATAATGAAACTCACACAGCGGTAGATCTTCAGAAGATGGCAGCTTACGGCCTAACAGAATTTTATCGTGAACAGATTAAGGGTGCGAAACTTGTAGCTGGAACTGGGTGCAACGCAGCTTTAGGTCAATACATATTACGGCCACTTATTAGTTCAAATGTAATTGATTTTGACAATATCATTCTCGATATGAAGTGTGCAGTTTCTGGAGCAGGTCGAGCACTTCGAGAAGATTTGTTACATTCTGAGGCATCTGAGGGAATAAGGGCCTATGCAGTTGGTGGTACTCACCGACATTTAGGAGAATTTGACCAAGAGCTTTCACTTTTGGCAGGTCGGACTGTAAAAATCCAATTCACTCCACATCTTATTCCTGCGAACAGGGGGGTGCTTGCGACAGCATATTTGGTTGGAAATTCTAAGGAAATTTATGGTTCACTTTGTAAGCGTTATAGTGATGAGCCTTTTGTACATGTTTTGCCGTTTGGTAAAATGCCCTCTACGCAAGATGTTAGGGGCTCTAATCATTGTTATCTTGGTGTGGCAGGAGATCGGAGACAGGATCGATGTATTGTAATTGGATCGTTGGACAATTTAACTAAGGGAAGCAGTGGTCAAGCCATACAAAACGCTAATTTAATGTTAAATGAAGAAGAAACCTTAGGTCTTAAAATGGCTCCTTTTTTTCCATAGGTTGGGCTACGATGAAGAATTTAAAAAAAAAACGCAGGGTTCAAATTGTAAGCATCGCCTTTATTAGTTTGGCTGTTGCTACTATTTTGATTGGCTTTGCCATGAAAGATGGCATAAATTTCTTCAAGAGTCCGACCCAAGTTATCGAAGTAACTCCTAATCCTAATGAAGTATTTAGAATTGGAGGTTTGGTTGAAGAGGGGACATTACTTCGTGGTGTTGGCGAGACCATTTCTTTTTATGTCACTGATGGAAATGAAAGTGTTTCTGTAAAATTCACTGGATTATTGCCTGATTTGTTCGAGGAAAACCAGGGTATGGTTGCAACTGGTAAATATATTGATGGGATATTTTATGCGTCGGAAATTTTGGCAAAACACGATGAAACCTATATGCCATCGGAAGTAATTGACGCACTTAAAGAGCAAGGGGTTTATCAAGAGCCTGATTAATGGTTTAACGTTTGCTAGTTCTGTTAAATTGTCTATCTTAGCTTGAGGCGTTAAATATGATTACTGAGTTGGGTCATTTTTGTTTAGTATTGGCAATGTTAGTGGCTTTTTTGCAGTGCGTGGTGCCCTTTGTAGGTACGCGTACAAACGGGTACGGCCTGATGAATTTTGGTACTGCCGCTGCAAATTTACAATTTGTACTTTTGCTGTTTGCATTCGCCGCTTTGACACACGCATTCGTTACTTCAGACTTTTCGGTTCGGCTAGTAACATTAAACTCCCACTCACTGAAACCGTTACTTTACAAGATCAGCGGAGTTTGGGGTAACCATGAAGGTTCGATGCTTTTATGGGTTCTAATATTAGCCTTATTTGGGGCGAGTGCTACCTGGTTCGGAAGTAATCTACCAATTCGATTAAAAGCCACGGTCCTTTCTGTTCAAGGGGCAGTTGGTCTTGCATTTTTGATGTTTATTGTATTTACCTCCAATCCATTTCTTCGAATTTTCCCAATCCCATTCGATGGGCAAGATCTTAATCCTTTACTCCAAGATCCAGGTTTGGCTTTTCACCCTCCATTTTTATATTTAGGTTATGTTGGTTTGAGCATGTCTTTCTCTTTCGCCGTCGCAGCTTTAATTGAAGGGAGAGTTGATGCAGCTTGGGGGCGATGGGTTAGACCTTGGACGCTCGCAGCTTGGTTATTTCTGACAATTGGAATAGCTCTTGGAAGCTGGTGGGCCTATTACGAGTTAGGTTGGGGTGGCTTTTGGTTTTGGGACCCTGTAGAGAATGCTTCGTTTATTCCCTGGCTATGTGCAGCGGCACTTCTTCATTCGGCAATAGTTGTAGAAAAGCGGGAAAATCTAAAAAGCTGGACCATCCTATTAGCAATTTTAGCCTTTGGGTTTTCACTAACAGGTACGTTCATAGTCAGATCCGGTCTGTTAACCTCGGTTCATGCATTTGCTAATGATCCAGAGCGTGGATTTTTTATCCTTTTAATATTTTGTTTTTTTGTGGGTGGGGCTTTAATACTATTCGCTCTCCGTGCAAATTCTCTTCAAGCAAAGGGTGTTTTTTCTTTAGTAAGCAGGGAGAGCTCCTTAGTGGCTAATAATATTTTGTTAGTCGTTTCCGCGTTTGTTGTTTTTGTTGGAACAATTTGGCCTTACATTGCGGAAATATTTTTTGACCGAAAATTAAGCGTTGGGCCGCCGTTTTTTAATATCGCCTTCACTCCTTTTATGGTTGCAATTGGATTAATTTTACCGATTGGCGCTATGGTTCCATGGAAGAGAGGACGATTAAGCAAAATATTGAGATCTCTTGCAATACCAATCTGTTTTGCGTTTGTACTGGCCTGTTTTGTCTGGGCCGTACAAAGTCAAAAAACTATACTTGGTCCGATGGGTATATTTCTAGGGTTATGGATAGTGTTAGGAGCTTTGTACGATCTATACACTCGTACTGGTTCAAGTCGGAATTTATTAAGACTGGTACGTTTACCCCGTTCGGATTGGGGTAAAACTGTCGCTCATGTTGGGTTTGGCACCACACTCTTTGCTATTTCTGCGCTGGTAGCTTGGGAGTCTGAAGATATAAGGACAGCAAATGTTGGAGAAACCTGGTCTTTTTCAGGATATGAGTTTACTTTAGTATCAGTTGAAAATTTATCAGGTCCTAACTATTTCTCTGTTCAAGCTTCGATTAAAGTCGCTAAGGATGGGGAACTTATAACGACTTTATTCCCAGAAAAAAGAAATTATCCTATTGCTCAAATGCCGACAACTGAAGCTGCTATAAACTACAAGTTGACGAGAGATGTTTATTTAGTTTTGGGTGACCGCCAGATTGATGGTAAATGGACTGTACGTACTTATATAAAGCCCTTTGCAAATTGGATCTGGGCGGGGTGCTTAATAATGGCTTTGGGTGCATTAATTTCGTTATCTGATAGGCGGTACCGTGTAGCGGCGGGAGCACAATCTAGGTCAAGAGTTGAATTGGAAAAAGCCTGACTATGATTTTGCAAAAAGTAATTTTCATTCTATTGATTTCTATCTGCACCACGGTAATCGCTGTTGAGCCGCACGAAGTTCTTGAAAACCCTTTATTGGAGGAGCGTGCTAGGCAAATTTCTAAAGATCTAAGGTGTTTGGTTTGTCAGAATGAAAGTATTGACGAAAGTGATGCGGCTCTTGCTCGAGATCTGAGAGTTCTAGTTCGAGAACGACTCCAGTTGGGTGATAGCAACGATGAAGTGTTACAATTTGTGGTTGATCGTTATGGTGAGTTCGCGTTGCTACGCCCGCGAATTGATGGAGTGAATTACATATTATGGTGGTTTGGCCCATTATTTTTACTTTTTTCTATTGCAACAGCTTTAATGTATGTGAGAAACCTGGGAAGGATCTCAAAGAATTCTAGTGATTTAACCGCGCCGCTAAGTGATGAAGAACGCAAAAAGTTAAAAGAAATTGTGGGTGATTGAGTTTTCATGTCATTCAATAAAGTTAGAGGCGACTAAATAAATTATGAATTACGAAAATCTACTGGTCGAATATGAAAATTCTGTGGCAACTATTATTTTAAATAGGCCAAATGTAATGAATGCTTTGAATTCACAAATGAGGGCAGAGCTCACAGACGCCGTGACTCGATATTCAAAAGAGGCGCGAGTGGTTGTTTTGACTGGTGCGGGAAATTCGTTTTGTTCGGGACAAGATTTAGGTGATGGTCATTCGTTACAGTCTTTAGATCTAGAGCGGACTTTACGGGATGAATATGAGCCCTTGATCAATTCTATTGTTAATTCTCCAGTCCCAACTGTTACGGCTTTAAACGGGGCGGCCGCGGGAGCTGGGGCAAATCTAGCATTAGCGGCTGACATAGTAATTGCAAAATCTAGTGCTTATTTTGTTCAAGCTTTTAGTAGAATTGGTCTTATCCCAGATGTTGGTGGAACGTACTTTTTACCGCGAGCTATTGGGCTAGCGAAAGCTATTGGTACTTCAATCTTTGCAGATAAAATTATGGCCGCTGAAGCAGAAAAGATAGGCCTGATTTATGAATATGTCGAAGACGACAAATATGATGCCCATCTAAAGTCTCGACTAGAATTCCTTGCTAATGGACCGACTGTTGCTTTTGCTGGAATTAAGGCCGCAATGCAGAACTCTTTAACTAACTCTTTAAGTGACCAGTTGCAGCTTGAAGCAAAGCTACAAAAAAAATGTGGTAATACCCGTGACTTTAAGGAAGGCGTTTTAGCGTTTCATGAAAAAAGAAACGCTAAGTTTGAGGGTCGTTAGAATTTCCAGTCCTGTCTATCTATTTTCTATATCGACATAGTCTCTTAAAGTTTCACCAAGATAGAGCTGTCTTGGTCTCCCAATTTTAACTTGTGGATCTGCGATCATTTCTTTCCATTGTGATATCCATCCAACTGTTCTTGACACGGCAAATATTGGAGTAAACATAGAGGTTGGGAAGCCCATTGCTTCTAAAATGATACCAGAATAAAAATCAACATTCGGGAAAAGCTTTTTTTCAATGAAATATTGGTCGTTAAGTGCCATATACTCAAGTTCTTTTGCGACCTGCAAAAGTGGGTTATTCTCGACACCAAGAAGTTCTAATACTTCATCTGCGGATGTTTTTAATACTCTCGCTCGTGGATCTATATTTTTGTATACTCTGTGTCCAAATCCCATCAATCGAAATGGATCGTTTTTATCCTTTGCTTTAGCAATATATTCAGGAATACGGTCAACACTTCCAATTTCCTTAAGCATCTCTAAACAAGCTTGATTTGCGCCTCCATGGGCCGGACCCCACAGGCATGCAATTCCTGCTGCGATACATGCAAATGGGTTAGCGCCAGAGCTGCTAGCCAAGCGAACCGTTGAAGTAGATGCATTCTGTTCATGATCTGCATGTAAAGTAAAAATTCTATCCATAGCGCGGCTCAAAATTGGGTTGACTTGGTATTCTTCAGCTGGAACTGCAAAGCACATCCTTAAAAAATTTGATGCATAGTCCAAATTATTAAGCGGATATACAAATGGCTGTCCAATTGTGTACTTATAAGCCATCGCAGCGATTGTTGGCATTTTTGCAATGAGCCTTATGGATGCTACCTCTCTCTGCCAAGGATCAGTTATGTCCGTGCTGTCATGATAAAATGCCGACATTGCACCCACGACGCCCGTCATAACCGCCATAGGATGCGCGTCGCGACGAAAGCCTCTGAAAAAGTACATCATCTGCTCATGAAGCATTGTGTGTGTTGTGACCCTTTGCTCGAAATCCTCTAACTCCGCACCAGTTGGCAAATAGCCGTACAACAGTAAAAAACATACTTCCAAATAATGTGACTTATCAGCAAGCTGGTCTATCGGATAACCGCGATGTAGTAGTTCACCTTGATAACCATCAATAAAGGTTATGGTACTATCACAGCTGGCAGTAGACGTAAAACCTGGATCGTATGTAAATACACCCGCTTGATGATATAATGATGAAACGTCAATTACATCAGCACCAGCTGATGGCGAATGAATAGGAAGTTCAACCTCATTTGTACCAATAATAAGTTTTGCCGTTTTTGATTTGGCAGCCATACTGTTCTCCAAAATGCTGTAAATAGTCTATGTTTAACTTTGCGCTACCATGAACTTGTTCAATATAGTTTACTTGTCTTTATTAACTTCAAACTCAATTAGCCGCTCAATTGTTTCTTCTCTACCTAGAACCATCATCATATCAAACACACTTGGTGTTTTCGAGCTACCGGCCAAGGCCGCTCTTAGGACAGGAGCTACAGTTCTAAACTTCAGCTCTAGCTGTTCGCTAACTAAATTGAATAGCTCTTCCAATATGTCCCGTTCCCATCTAACATTTTGCAACTGCGGCGTCAATATTTTGATAATATTCAAAGGAAATTCTGCTATTTTCTCTACTACATCAGCGTCAAGATCAATCGGACGTTTTTTCAGAATAAAGCTGTTTTTTTCAATTAGTTCTGGAAAGTTCTTTACAGAGGTTTTTGTAAAATTTAGCGATCTCAGAAGGCCATCCAATTGGACTTGTGAGAGCCTTGGCTGATCGACGACACTTAAGTATTCAATCAGCTCATGCAGCAGCGCAGCATTATCTGTATTTGCTATGTGCAATTTCGAAAGATTGGACAACTTTTTAAAGTCAAATCTTGACGGACTTTTCCCAATATTTTTAAAATCAAACCAACTTTTTGCTTGCTCATCAGTGAAGAATTCATCGTTACCATGGCTCCAGCCCAAGCGTGCAAGATAATTTCTCATTGCAGATGCAGGATATCCCATTTTTTTGTAGTCTATGACGCTCGTGGCCGCATTACGTTTGGACAATTTTTTACCATCTTCACCGTGTATAAGTGGAATGTGTGCGTAGACAGGAATTTTCCAGTTCAACGCAGAATAAATTAAATTTTGTCTTGCAGCGTTGTTTAAATGGTCATCGCCACGAATAATATGAGTAACACCCATATCGTGATCATCGACCACGACGGCTAACATGTAAACGGGGGTCCCGTTAGATCTAATTAGGATCATATCATCAAGTTGGTTATTCTGGATACTAATGCGACCTTGTACCTCATCGGTAATTATCGTAGATCCGTCTCCTGGGGCCTTAATTCTTATGACAAATGGTAAGTCAGGGAGTGCGCCTGGTGAGGCATCTCTCCAGGGACTTCGAAAAGCAGATGGACTTTTATTTTTTATCGCCAACTTTCTCAAGTCGTCTATCTCAGATTCTGATAAAAAACATTTGTATGCTTTACCTTCTTCTAAGAGCCTATTAGCTATCTCTATATGACGCGGCGCTCGCTTTGACTGGCTGATAGGATGACCATCAAAATCTAGTCCCAGCCACTCCATACCACTTAAAATTGCATCTATTGCCGCCGCAGTTGAACGACTTTTATCAGTATCTTCTATCCTAAGTAAAAATTTCCCGTTTCTACCTCTTGCGTACAGCCAATTGAAAAGCGCAGTTCTGGCAGTACCTATATGCATATCGCCAGTGGGTGAGGGGGCAATTCGCGTCACAACCTTAGACATAAATTTCGCCTTTTTTAGATTACCAGTAAAGATAGCGAGTTCTTACAGTCAGAAAGACCAATGAACAAGCATGTCTTATTTGGACTACTAATTATTCCAGTGAAATAAAATTACTCTGTCAGAAACGATTACATTATTATTAAATCAATTAATAGGATCGTATCAAACCAACAAGTCGCCCCTGAACCTTTACTTGATCACTGGGCATCACCTTTGTTTCATATGCTGGATTTGCCGCTTCCAAGGCTATTGCATCGCCTCTGTAAAAGAATCTTTTCAGTGTTGCTTCACTATCTTTAACTAGGGCTACAACTATATCCCCATTAACCGCTGTTTTGGTTTCTTTTATTACGACAATATCGCCATCATTAATACCCTCCTCAATCATAGAGTCTCCTTTAACTTCAAGCGCATAATGGTCTCCGCCATTTCTTAACATGTATCCTGGAACAGCGACATTGTGAGAAATTTGACTTATTGCCTCTATTGGAACCCCGGCTGCAATTCGCCCCATTACCGGTAATTCTTTCGCGTACACTAAATTTGAAAGCTGTTTATTGTCTGCCTCAACTTTGCCTGATGACTTTGCGGTGAAATTATTTTGAAGTTGCGTAACTTTACCATTTGTATTCAGCGAGTCAGGAAGCTTAACGATCTCTATCGCCCTTGCCCTATGTGCAAGCCTTCGAATGAACCCACGCTCCTCTAGGGCAGTGATTAGCCGATGAATACCTGATTTTGAACGTAGATCTAAGGCCTCTTTCATTTCATCAAAAGAAGGTGGTATCCCATCTTTTGTAAGGTGCTTGTTTATAAAATTTAGTAGATCGTGCTGTTTACGTGTTAGCATGCTTTCCCTCAATTTTTATTTTGTTCTACTAATGTTCCGTTTTTGTGTCAAGCTTTTATGCGATTCCATTAAATTTTTATATATTTACATGGGGTGTTTGGGGGATCAGCCTTTGCATATGGGGGTCTAATAAGAAGAGCATTTGAATTAGATAACAGTGCTAACCGAGCACTATCTTGGCTTTCTATTGGTTCGAGAGATCCGTTTGGCAATAATACTGCGCGCATATAGTGTTCTCGGGGTCCATTTTTAGGAACAGCAGTGGCGCATATCCCCATTAGTTGCTGGGTTCGTTTTCGCTCCAGTCCCAACATTGCCTGTATCAATGGTTTAATAAAGACGTAGCCACAAACTAGGGCTGAAACTGGATTCCCTGGCAAACCAACAATTACAGTATCTTTTATTTTTCCAGCCATTAATGGTTTTCCTGGACGCATTGCTATCTTATGAAAGCTTTTATCAAACCCACAATTATCAATTGCTTGATTAACAAGATCATATTTTCCGACCGAAGCTCCACCAATTGTGACAATTAGATCCGACTCTTGTGCTAAACCTATTACGTATTCGATGGATTTTAAGTTGTCCTGAGCTATCGGTAGTATTCTTGCTTGCGCGCCGCATTCCTCACACAGCGACGCTATTCCGTAAGCGTTAGAAGCAATGATTTGATCGGAGTTAGGTGACTCGCCTGGAAGTACTAATTCATCGCCAGTCGAAATTATTGCTACTGTTGGCTTCTCTTGCACGTCCAAATAGGGAAAATTCATCGCAGCCAAAAGTGAAATGTCTTTTGGTCCCAATACAAGTGGAGCGTTTACTTCATGACCGATAGAAAAGTCAGAACCTTCCAGCCTAATATTGGATTTTCTTTCAAACCCTTCCTTTAGTTTTATGAGATCCCCAAAAGTTTCCACGTCCTCTTGTATTATTACAAAGTTTGCTCCATCGGGAATTCTAGACCCGGTAAATATTCTTACTGCTTGATTTTTGTTAATCTTGCTTGGATAGGAATGCCCTGCAGAAGATTCCCCAACAACCTTAAACTCCGTTCCGGTTTTCAAGTTTTGTTTATTTATTGCATATCCGTCCATCGCTGAAGATGGGAAAGGAGGGTTGTTGCGATTTGCCTCCAGCGGTACGGCCAATACACGTCCAAGGCATTTTTTAAGCTCAACGTTTTCAACCTGCGTAACTTTTGCAAGTGCAAATAATTTCTCTAGAGCTTCGTTCACAGAAATCATGGGTTCTCTACACGTCCCGACTTTCCGCCTTCCTTCAATGTCAGTCGAATACGCCCTATTTCCATTGTTTTATCTACGGCCTTTAACATATCATAAATGGTAAGAGACGCGACTGATACGGCTGTTAACGCCTCCATTTCTACTCCTGTCGGTCCATTAGTTCTCACATGAGCTTCTATTTCCAATCCTGGGAGATCAATATTTGGGATAAGATTGATTTTTACGTTGCTTAACGGGATTGGGTGGCAAAGAGGTATTAATTCTGAGGTTTTTTTGCAACCCATGATGCCCGCTATGCGAGCAATGGACAAAACATCACCTTTCTTTGCTTTACCTTCAGTCATAATATCAAAGGTCTCACGCTTCATACTGACGTTACCTTTTGCTATAGCAATTCGGTCGGTATTATCCTTTGAGCTTACGTCAACCATGTGGGCGTCGCCTTTACTGTCAAAGTGGGTCAAAGACTTAGACATTTACTGTCTCAATGGCTTATTTAGAATGTCTTGAGTGGCTCTTTTAACATCTTCTTGTCGCATCAAACTTTCTCCAATTAGAAATGACCTGACGCCAATTCTCGCCATAGATTTAAGGTCATCATTATTAAAAAGTCCACTTTCGCTTACAATCAACCGGTCGCCTGGTATAAGTTTTGATAATCTCTTTGTTGTATCAATTGAAGTCTCAAATGTTTTTAGATTTCTGTTGTTTATCCCAATCATTGGAGATTTTAAGTTCATTGCTCTCTCAAGTTCTATTTCGTCGTGTACTTCAATTAAAACGTCCATGTCCCAGTGGACCGCGGCGTGTTCTAGATCCATAGCTTGTTGATCACTGACCGAAGCCATGATTATCAAGATGCAGTCTGCATTTAATGCTCGAGCCTCACTAACTTGATATGTATCATACATAAAATCTTTTCGTAGAGCAGGGAGGTGGCTTGAATTTCTTACGTGCTTTAAATAGGCTTTATCACCCATAAAACTAGGTTTATCTGTCAAGACAGACAAGCAAGTAGCCCCACCTTCTTCGTATGCTTTTGCTAGTTTCTCTGGATTAAAGTCATCTCGAATTAACCCTTTTGACGGTGACGCTTTTTTAATTTCTGCTATCAATCCATATCCGTCATTTTGAGCAAGTTTTATTGCTTCATAGAATTTTCTAACTGGAGTAGCAGTTTTTGCGAGATCCTCGATACTACCTGTTGATATGAGCTTTTTATCTTGTTCGATTTCTTCTAATTTATATTTTTTAATAGTATCTAAAATGGTCGTTGTCATAGCTCACCTTTTGAAACTTTCTTTACAATCTCTAAAGCTTCTTTTGCCTTGCCACTTTCTATACTTTCGACTGAGTGCTCAACTCCCTCTATTAATGAGTCGCATTTGCCTGCAATTACTAAAGCGGCAGCAGAATTTAAAAGTACTGCGTCGCGGTATGCATTTTTTTTACCTTCTAAAAGGCCTTTCAGTTCAGCTGCGTTCTCATCTGGAGAACCACCTAAAATCTCTGATAATTTATGAGTAGGTAACCCCGCATCTTCTGGATGGATTTCGAAAGAACTAATTTTCCCATCAACAAGCTCGACTACTGAAGAAGATCCAACTATAGTGAGTTCATCGGTGCCATCCGAACCGTGAACAAGCCAAGCCTTTTCACAGCCCAGGGTATCTAAAGTTTCAGCCATTGGAAAAAGTAAATCCGGTGCAAATGCACCACTTAGCTGACGTTTAACACCCGCAGGATTAGTTAATGGCCCCAAGATATTGAAAATAGTTTTACACCCAAGTTCCTGCCTAATTGGCATCACATGTCTAGTGGCTGGATGATGCATCGGTGCCATCATAAACCCTATGCCAGCATGTTTGATTTCAGCCTCCACAACCCTTGAATCCACCATTACATTTATACCAAGTGCTGTTAAGGCATCTGCAGCGCCGGACTTTGAGCTTAAGTTCTTATTGCCGTGTTTTGCCACATTTATTCCAGCCCCAGCTACTACGAACGCGGATGCAGTAGAAATATTTAAGGTACCAACTCCGTCACCGCCTGTGCCAACTATATCTATGGAGCCGAGTGGGGCTTTTACAGAAATGCATCTAGATCTCATGGCCGCCGCTGCTGCTGAATATTCCGAAACGGACTCTCCACGAGCTCTCATTGCCATTAACAGGCCGCCTACCTGGGAAGGAGCTGCTTTGCCCTCAAACAAGATATCAAATGCTAATTTAGCTTGCGCCGTGCTTAATGGCCCTTCGGACGCCGCATATATTAAAGGTTTCATTTCCTGGGTCATATTTTAATTCCCGTCTTATCAAAAAAATTATTTATCAATTGATGTCCATACTGCGATGCGATTGACTCAGGATGAAATTGTACACCATATATAGGTAAATTATTGTGGGCAATTCCCATGATGGTACCATCCTTGAGCCAGGCAGTTTTTCTTATTTCGTATGGTAAGTTCTCTTGAGACACGATTAAAGAATGGTACCTGGTTGCATTGAACGCTTGAGGTACTCCCTCCAAGATGCCCTCATTATCGTGATGAATTTCACCTAGTTTTCCATGAATAATTTCATGGCAACGTGTAATCTTGGCTCCAAATGCCTGGGCTATGGTTTGATGTCCCAAACAGACCCCAAGTAAAGGTATACTATTTTCTGCTGCGCTCAGCGTTAATTTCAAACAGATACCTGCTTGATTTGGATCACAAGGGCCGGGTGAAAGTATTATTCCGGATGGTGCCATGTCGATAGCTTCAGACACGGTAATGGCGTCATTACGCTTTACAAGAATGTTTGACGATATTTTTCCGATTAAATGAACCAAATTATATGTAAAACTATCATAGTTATCGATGATTAGGATCATACTTTTTCCTTTAGAGCGATCGGGACTAGCGCCAGAAGACTTCGTAGAGTATTACTTGTTCTGTGATAGTTGTGGGTATCGATGTGCGCAAGTGTTTTAAGAATATGCAGCCACTTTTATTCAAGGAGAGAGCGCTATAACTAAGTTTATCTTTGGCATTGCTTTTGCGTTAATCTTAGGAGGTGTTGTTCTAAGTATTCCTGCAACTGTAAAAATACTTAAAGTGCAACAGAATGAATTGCCTAGTGAAGTGATACTAGAAGTTCCCTCTGGTTCAGAATTTGATCAATCTCGGCCTGATTTACCTCCAGTTGCAATTTATCAGCTTGAACCAGTGATAATGCCATTAAATAAAAATGTTTTAGTCCTTGAAACAGATCTAGACAATAAATTAACCGACCAAATTACAGCACCAGCCCTTGAGCCAAAGGCTGATGTGTTTGGTGACAGTCTTAATGAAGTAACAGGTGAGCCCCCATCGAAACAGGGTCAGCTATTTCAACCTCAACCAAATGAATCTCGGCCTGTTCTTCCGTCATTTGCAAAAAATTTAGATAGTTCTTCGGTGATAAGTGAGAGCCTTATAGAAAATCCATCTAATTTAATCATAAACTATAGTATAGACCCGATAGAATTTGATAAGACCGTAAATCCTGAATTGGATGATTTCAATCCAAGCCTTCCAACTGAGCCAAACATACCTATTCTTGGGGCTAATCCAGTTGGTGATAACGTCCAAAATCTATCTGATAAATGAATATGAAGAGTTAATAAGCCCTCATAAGTTCTATTTAACATCTCAAAACTATCGAATTTTTATGAACTAATCTTTGGAAGTTGAAAAAATGCCTGCGTCAGCAGCAGCGCGCCTTATTGCGTTGGATTTGTGTACTGTTTCCATGTACTCGTCTTCCGGTGTGCTATCGTAGACTACACCCCCACCTGCTTGAATATAAAGCTTTTGATTTTTCAAAATAGCCGTACGCAATGCGATACACATATCCATGTCACCAGCTGCGCTGAAATAGCCAACGCCACCTCCATATACACCTCTTTTTTCAGGTTCCAATTCATCGATGATTTCCATTGCTCTTACTTTTGGAGCGCCCGAAACTGTACCGGCGGGCATGCCTGCAAAAAAAGCAGATAATGCGTCATATTCTGGTGCAAGCTCCCCAACAACATTTGAAACTATGTGCATAACATGGCTATATCGTTCAATTATAAATTCTTCTGTTGGTGTTACTGTGCCAATCTTTGATACACGTCCGACGTCATTCCGTCCTAAGTCTAACAGCATTAAATGCTCTGCTAATTCCTTTTTATCATTTAGTAATTCAATTTCTAAGGCTTTATCTTGCTCAACTGTTTTCCCTCTTGGACGAGTTCCTGCAATTGGTCTTATTGTAATTTGATTATCAAATACACGGACAAGGATTTCTGGGCTCGCGCCAATAATTTGAAAATCACCAAAATTAAAAAAAAACATGAAAGGAGAGGGATTTGTTCTGCGTAGCGATCGATACAATGAAAAAGGTGGTAAGTTAAAGTCCTGTGACCACCTTTGAGAGGGTACCACTTGAAAAATATCACCGGCTGATATGTATTCTTTAGCTTTCGCAACGGCTTTTAAATAATCGGCTTTCGAAAAGTTTGATACTGGTGGATTTATATTTTTTGGACTTCCTAAATCTCTTGTTTCTGCAAGCTCTTTTTCAAGCTTTCTAATAGCGCTATTTATTAGTTTTGAGGCATTTTCATACGACTTTTTCGCATCACTACCATCATGATGCCATGCTGGGGCCACCAATATTACTTCACCCTTGGCGCCATCCAAGACAGCCACTAGAGATGGACGCAAGAAGACCCCATCCGGTAGTCCAATTGGATCAGGGTTTAAATTAGGAAGATTTTCTACTAAACGGATTGTGTCATATCCCAAATAGCCAAAAATACCCGCGCTTGACTGTGGTAAATTTTTCGGAATATCGATGTAACTATCGGATAAAAGTTTTCTTAGTCCGGTTAATGGATCTTCATCCTGTTTTTCAAAAACTCCAGATCCATCATCGTTAACTATTTTGATATAATTTTCATTTCCTAAACACTTCCAAATTTTATCTGGGCGCATACCTATTATTGAGTAACGACCTCTAATTTCGCCTCCTGTTACAGACTCAAGAATAAACGAATTCTCTTCCTCATTTGTTAATTTCATCATTAACGAAACAGGTGTATCTAAGTCCGCAGCTAAACGGCAATAGACTAATTGATTTATGCCATTCTTATAATTTTTTTCAAAATCTTTGTATTGTGGGGTAAGTTCCATAACAGGAGCTATTGAAAGTTTAAGTGCACTGCATTTATGGCACTTTCGTCTACCGCAATCCCTCTAGACTTCTGAATGTCTGAAATCATAATCCTGAAGAGGTCTTGTGATAGTGTCGATTTTATTTGGGTTTCCAAAGATTTTAAAATTTCAAGTTCTTCTGGTTTTTCCGCACTTCCGTCTTTGATTTCTAGAAGATGGATAATTGTATGTGTATCATCTACTTTTTCTATTCTGTATTCGTCTTCACTCATCTCAAAAACTGTCGCGAGAAGGGCGGGAGGTGTTTTGTCAGAAAAGCCATCTCGGGCAATTTCTTCGAATTTGGTAGACTCCATGGAAGCGATATCACCGTTCGATATATAAAGCTGCGCCTCATTTTTTAATAGTTCATTTCTCTTATCTCTTATCCAATCGTCAGAAACTAACTGATAAACCTCATCAAGTGACTTCAACGCTGGTTCCAAAGTTTGATCTAATCGTAGGGCTACCACCGATCCATCTGCTAAAGTTATTATTTTAGGAAAATCTGTAGCTGAAATTGCTGTCGCCTCAGCTCTAAAACTTTCAAATTTAATTATTTCGTTATCTTCCATCTTCTGAGAATATGCGATGTCGTAGAGCTCAAGAGGTGTTTCATTAGCTAACTCTTCTAAGGTCGCACCGGATGCTAGAAGGTCATCGAATTCCTGAGATAGTTTGGCAATTTCAGAAGTTGCTTCAGATAATGCCATTTCTTCGACCAGCTTTGTTTTAATAGAGTTAAATGTTGAAGTCTTAGCTTCCTTAATTTCCACCAGTCTGAAAAGGCTTGGTCCCAGATCGGTTTCATATGGACCTACAACTTCATTTAAATCAGCTTCAAAAATACCATTTGCAGCATCCTTCAATTCGGATTTTGTTAAAAAGCCGATATCAATCTCATTTAGAGTGAGACCCCGGTCATTAACCAAGCTTTCAAAGGAAGTATCTTGACTTTTAATTGAATTTAATGCGTCTGCGGCCTCTTCCAACGTCAAAAATACAAGTTTCTCAGATCGTCTTTTTTCTTTTTCATTAAACTCAGAAATGCGCTTTTCATAGGCCTCTTTTAATTTACTTTCTCCAATCTCTATTTTTTGACTGAGCATCATCGGGGTTAACAGTACATAGGAGATTATTTTTGTCTCGGGTCTCATATACTGATCCGACTTATCTAAATGATATTTCGTTAATTCTTCTTCAGTTGGTTGAGGATCAGGTTTATTTAAATCTTCCCAATTTAACGAAACTAGTTCAAAAGCACGTGTCTGAAGCATATATTTTGCCAAAATTTTCAAATAACCTTCTGGAACTGTCACACCTTTAGTAATGCCTGACTGTAAGATCATTCTTGACGTTTCAGCTCTTGCTACGTCTTCGTACATGGAAGGTGTCATGCCAGCATTTTCGAGTACAAATTTGTAGGTTTCTTTATCAAAATTTCCATCCAAACCTTGAAAAGCCGTCGTCTCGCTTAAACTTGTCACAATTGTTTCGTCATTTACCGAGATACCGATACGTTTTGCCTCGTCCTCGAGGCTCTTTGCGGTGATAAGTTGGCTTAACACATTTCCTGTGATACCAAAAGCTTGCGCCTGTTCGAATTTTATCTCTTGTCCCAATTGACTTGAAAAGCGACGCAGTTCGTTACTCAGTGCTCGGGCATAATCAGTGCTGCTAATTTCCGTCTGTCCAACCGATGCTACACTATTATTTGAACTAGAAAAATTTACAGCGCCAAAACCGCCCAAACCAATTATGACAAAGGTCATAAGAATCCAGGCGAAAGTCTTTCCTAATTTACTTTTAGAACCTGCCATTTTTACCTCGAGGAATATATAAAGATCGCTGTGCTTTTTTATGTTTTTTTTCGTTTACACGCTGATAGCTTAGGTTTTGCAGTCTTTCAAGCAAAGTAGTGATCTTATTGTTATCAATATTAGCAAATGCAATTCTGAATGATCTTGAACCAAGGGGGTCCGTTTTTGGATAGAACATAGTACCTGGCATCAATAGAATACCCTCATCACGAAGAATTAATGGTGCCAGTATATTACTTTCTTCCAAGAACGGATGCTCAAGGAAAGCGAAATATGCTCCACACCCTTTCAAGGACCAGCCAAGCTCAGTCAAAGGATGAAATTTCTCTTTAAAATGTCTCGCTCTATCAAGAATTTCATTTCTACGTTCTGTTATCCAAGCGTTGAGATTGTTTAAACCCCAATTCGCGGCATATTGGCCTAATTGTGCTGGACAAACAGTAAATGTGTCCAAAACCTTTTCTATTTCTAATAAATTTTGATTACTGGTCAGCAATGCTCCAACTCTGTGACCAGTCATTCGATAGGTTTTTGAAAATGAATAAAGGACTGTAAGTGTGCTATCCCAATCACTATTTTCCAATAAATCGTGCGGCTTTGAAGCTCTTGGATGAAAATCTTTATACGTTTCGTCAAGTATTAAACGTAAATTGTTCGATCTGCATAAGTCAAAAAACTTTTGTAGAATATTATTTGAGTAAACACATCCTGATGGGTTGTTTGGGCTGACTAGAACTATGGCACGAGTTTTATTTGTTATCAGGTCCCTAGCTTTATCAACTATTGGGCTCATATTTCCATCGGTTTCAAGTGGCACAGTTTTAACTCCGGCCATTTGCAGCCACATATGGTGATTGAAGTACCACGGCGTTGGGATTATTACTTCATCGTTTTCATTAGTTAAAGCCGTAATAACGGCACAGAAAGCTTGATTACAACCGCTAGTAATAGCCACATTTTTTTTACTTATTTGACCGTTATATTGAGTAGCCCAATTGCTGGCTAGACTTTCTCTTAGCTCATCTAATCCTAAAACTGGCCCATATGTGTTTATCGCGTTGTCAGATAATACTTTATTCGCCATAAACTCTAGCATTTTTGTTGGTGGTGCTTCAGTTGGTGCTGCCTGTGATACATCTATTATTGGCTTAGATGGTTGTAAGTCAGGATTGGATATCCAATTTTTCACTTCAAGAACTGGTGGTGCATCTACGCTTGTGGTGCGAGTTGTTTTAACAACTTTTTCAGTAAATATCATGACTGTCTTAATCTGTTCCTCTATATGGCTCGACATACTGTAAAGCCATATCCCACGGGAAAAATATCCAAGTATCCTGGCTTACTTCAGTGATGAAAGTATCTACCTGATTTCTTCCAAGCGGTTTTGCGTAAATAGTTGCTACGTGTGCATTGGGCATTATGGAGCGCACTGCTTCAAGTGTTTTGCCGGTATCTACTAAATCGTCGATAACAAGCACCCCTGAGCCATCTCCAGTTAATGCTGAATTTGGCGGTTTTATGACTGTTGGTTCAGTTTGAAACTGATGATTATATGATTTTACGCTAATCGTATCGACCGTGCGGATATCCAATTCTCTGGCGATAATCATGGCTGGGGCCATACCACCTCTTGTGATTGCTACAACTGCTTTCCAAGCTCCATTGTCTGGCCCCTGCCCATCAAGCCTCCATGAAAGGGCTCTAGCGTCACGATGTAGCTGATCCCAGCTAACATGAAATCCTTTTTCATGCGGTAGGCGTTCAGACATTAATCTTTCCTTCCAGTAACAGCATCTATATCGGGAGCGTCAACAGCCTTCATACCTACAATATGATATCCCGAATCAACGTGCAAAACCTCACCAGTGACGCCAGAACCTAGTTCTGAGAGTAAATACAAAGCAGATTTTCCAACATCATCAATAGTAACATTTCTTCGGAGTGGTGAATTAAGTTCGTTCCATTTCAATATGTATCTAAAGTCTCCGATTCCAGAAGCAGCCAAAGTTTTAATAGGACCTGCTGATACCGCGTTAACTCTAATGTTGTCCTTGCCTAAGTCTTCTGCCAAATATTTCACTGACGTTTCTAATGCTGCTTTCGCAACCCCCATTACATTGTAGTGTGGCATAACCTGTTCTGCGCCATAATACGTGAGAGTTAGCATTGAGCCACCATTTGGCATCAATTTTTCAGCCTGACGAGCTACCGCTGTAAATGAATATACCGATATATTCATAGTCATGTTGAAATTTTCTAAACTTGTATCAACGTATCTCCCACGAAGCTCCGTTTTATCTGAAAAACCTATTGCGTGAACTAAAAAATCTAACTGACCCCATTCTTTTTCAATTTCAGCAAACAATTTCAAAATGCTTGAATTATCTGATACATCACATTCAATTAAGAAATCGGAGCCAACTTTTTCGGCAAGTGGGTCTACTCTTTTTTTTAAAGCTTCTCCTTGATACGAAAAGGCCATATCTGCGCCTGCTTCAAAGCATGCTTGTGCTATCCCCCATGCTATCGATTTTTCGTTAGCCAACCCCATGATCAGGCCTCGCTTACCGGTCATTAATCCAGATGACATAAATATTCCTCCGAAAAGTAGCTTTATTAACGTGTAAGCTATGGTTAGAAGACCTTCAAGCCTGACAAATATTTTTTCGGCACTAGTTTGCATTAAACAAGCAGAGATCCTTACGTGGAGTGATAAATGGTGAATAGAAGCGGTATATTTGAAGGAAATAACCCTTTTGAAATTTCAAAAAGGTGGATTTCAGAGGCAGAAGTTGGGGAATTAAATGACCCAAATGCGATTGCACTAAGCACCGTCTCTGAAGATGGCATGCCAAATGTCCGGATGGTTTTACTAAAAAATATTGATCATGACGCTTTCGTGTTTTTCACTAATTTCACTTCAAAAAAAGCTGTTGAAATCCTTGGCTGTGGAAAGGCTAGCTTTGTCTGGCATTCGAAATTTTTACGCAGGCAAATTAGGGTAAGAGGTTTCACATCGCTAGAAAGTGATCAGGCGTCTGACGAATATTATAATTCCAGGTCTCTAAGAAGTAAGTTAGGTGCATGGGCGTCATTGCAGTCTACACCACTGGCTTCTAGAGAAGTATTGTTGGATAGAGTTGATAAGTTCAGTGAGCGCTTTGGTGAGAAACCCACAAGACCAGAGTTTTGGGGTGGATTCCGGATAGCACCAGCGGAAATTGAATTTTGGGCAGAAGGCGAGTCGCGGTTACATGATCGTTTTCTATGGGTTAAGGGAGAAAAGGCCAGCCATTGGAATGTTGAGCGCTTATATCCTTAATTTTCGCAGATAAAGTATTAAGATGGAATTGCATGCAGTGATTAAAATCATATGGTGTAAGACTTCTGCTTTCATATTTGTGAATTGCATTGTCCTTTTAACCGGTCAGCTTTCTTTAGCAGACCCAAAATGCAATCGTGAAGAAGTGCAGATATATAACGGTCTTCAGCTTAAAGCCAAATTTTGCGTCGAAATTGCTATCAGTTCCGAAGAACGTCAGCGAGGTTTGATGTTCAGAGAAGAGTTGGGGCTTGGTGATGGAATGATGTTTGTTTACGATCAGCCGCAATCGGTTTCTTTTTGGATGAAAAATACCAGTATTCCACTAGACATTATTTTTGCAGATTCAAATGGCTTCATCTCAAAAGTTTTTAAAAATGCTGTTCCATTTAGTGAGGCCGCTATTTTTGGTGGTCACAATGTGCAATACGTAATTGAAATAAATGCTGGATTAACTGAAGCATTAGACATCGTTGCAGGAAATTTTATAAAAAATATAATGGTCGCTCCAATGAATTAGGTACATTTGGCATAATAGTAATTATACTTTTTATGACTAAGGCCTTTCCAAATCAATTTTGATTATATAGAGACAGCTGTATCGGGGCGTAGCGCAGCCTGGTAGCGCGACGGTTTTGGGTACCGTAGGTCGCAAGTTCGAATCTTGCCGTCCCGACCATCAAAAAAAATAAGTTAAATTGAAATTTGTTAAACCAAATTGGCTTGTATTTTGAAAAAATAGTGTTTTTTGTAAACTTTTTATAAACTGAGATGAATCACCTTGTGAGTTTATTTTAGTGATAGCGTCATTAACTTTTTCTTGTAAATGTCCAAAATTATTACATTTTAAAGTTAACAACTTTAAATCATTATTTAATTGATTTTTCTTTTTTGGCCCGAAAATAAATAGAAGCGCGAGTCAAGAAAGTTTTTCGCAAATTTATGAAATTTATCTATTGCCTTTGTTGGCAACCTACGTCAAGTTGTGGTCACTTGATCAATCACATACTACATGTAGTGTCCGATGGGTAAAGCGTCGTATCTTTATCTTGGAGCGTGGCTGGTCATATTCATGGCTTATCAAGGTAAATTGAGAGCTTAACGAAAAAAGTAAACAGTGGGCGGGACATAATGAAAATAGATAGACATTTTACGACGGTTGGGAACTGTGCGTACGAAAACATAGAGTTTTCACTGACTTCATCTGAAATAAAAAATCCAGATGGATCAATAGTTTTTCAGCTAGAAAATGTAGAGGTACCAAAGAGTTGGTCCCAGGTTGCAAGCGACGTCATTGCGCAAAAGTATTTTCGTAAAGCGGGTGTTCCCACTGAAACAAAGAAGGTTAAGGAAAAGGATGTACCTGAGTTCTTATGGCGATCGGTGCCGACATCAGACGCGTCTTTCACAGGGGAAACGTCATCTAAACAAGTATTTGACCGTCTAGCAGGAGCCTGGGCCTACTGGGGTTGGAAGGGTGGTTATTTTTCGAATGAGAAAGATGCAAGGGCTTATTACGACGAAATGAGATACATGCTTGCTGCACAAATGGCGGCGCCAAATAGTCCTCAGTGGTTCAACACAGGGTTACATTGGGCATATGGGATTGATGGTCCAAGCCAGGGTCACCATTACGTAGACTTCAAGACTGGAAAGCTCGTTAAATCAAAGACCGCCTATGAACACCCACAGCCGCATGCGTGCTTTATACAGTCTGTAAGTGACGATCTTGTAAACGATGGTGGCATAATGGATCTTTGGGTCCGCGAAGCGCGGTTGTTCAAATACGGATCTGGCACTGGGACAAATTTTAGCTCACTCAGGGGAAATGGTGAGCCACTATCCGGTGGCGGTAAGTCCTCCGGACTGATGGGATTTCTTAAAATAGGGGATCGCTCTGCCGGTGCAATCAAGTCGGGCGGGACAACACGTCGCGCCGCCAAGATGGTGATTTGCGACGCAGACCATCCGGATATAGAAGAATTCATAAACTGGAAGGTAAAAGAAGAACAGAAAGTAGCGTCAATAGTTGCGGGATCAAAAATTCACGAAGCTAAACTGAACGAGATTTTTGCAGCGATCAAAAAGTGGGACGGCGACCTTGAAGACGCTGTCGATGCGCAAAAAAATGATGCGTTAAAAGCTGCGGTCAGAGAAGCTAAAAAGTCGTTGATCCCGGAGACCTATATTAAAAGAGTTCTTGACTATGCAAAGCAAGGATATTCGGCAATTGAATTTCCAACCTACGATACTGATTGGGACTCGGAGGCTTATGCATCAGTTTCAGGGCAGAATTCTAATAACTCCATAAGAGTAACTGACGCATTTCTTGACGCTGTTAAAAATGATGATGAATGGCATTTGAAAAATAGGGTGGATGGAGCGACTGCACGCACGATCCGCGCTCGTAAATTATGGGAGGATGTTGGTCATGCTGCCTGGGCTTGCGCAGACCCCGGAATTCAGTTCCATGATACAGTTAATGCATGGCACACTTGCCCTGAAGATGGAGAGATAAGGGGATCAAACCCATGTTCGGAATATATGTTTTTGGATGATACCGCTTGTAATTTGGCAAGTTTGAATTTGCTGAAATTTCTCTCAAATGGTGAATTTAAGGTAGACGACTATATTCACGCTACAAGGCTTTGGACCATAACACTCGAAATATCAGTGCTAATGGCACAATTTCCTTCCAAAGAGATAGCGCAGAGGTCTTATGACTTCCGCACTTTGGGTCTAGGATACGCAAACATTGGTGGCCTTCTAATGAACATGGGACTAGGTTATGATAGTGACCAAGGGCGAGCTTTGTGTGGCGCTTTGACCGCTATTATGACTGGCGTGGCATACTCTACGAGTGCGGAGATGGCAGCAGAAATAGGCGCTTTTCCAAGCTACGCAAAAAATAAAAACCACATGCTAAGAGTGATAAGAAACCACAGAAATGCGGCAAGAGGCCTAGATGTTGGATACGAGGGCTTGCGGGTCAAACCAGTGGCTCTAGATCACCACAACTGTCCGGATCCTATCTTAATTGAGAAGGCGCTAGGCGCCTGGGACGAAGCTTTAGTTCTCGGTGAGAAAAACGGTTTCAGAAATGCACAAGTTTCGGTGATAGCGCCGACTGGTACCATTGGCTTAGTCATGGACTGTGACACAACTGGGATTGAACCTGACTTTGCGTTAGTTAAATTTAAAAAGCTTGCAGGGGGTGGGTATTTCAAAATTATTAATCAATCGGTACCGGCAGCTCTCAGAAAGCTTGGGTATTCAGAGGCCAATATAGAGGAAATAGTCTCCTATGCAGTAGGTCACGGGACCATAGGTAATGCGCCGGGGATAAATCATACAAGCCTGATTGGCCATGGGTTTGGGCAGCAAGAGATCGACAAAGTTGAAGGCGCGCTAGGCTCTGCTTTCGATATCCGTTTTGTTTTTAATCAATGGACGTTGGGTGCGGATTTTTGCACGGAAGTGCTAGGAATACCTGCGGAAAAGTTGGTGGATAGCAATTTTGATTTACTTCGGCACCTTGGCTATAGCAAATCCGACATAGAAATGGCTAATGACCATGTCTGTGGAACCATGACATTGGAGGGAGCGCCACACTTGAACACATCCCATTATCATATTTTTGATTGTGCGAACCCATGTGGGAAGAGTGGTAAACGATATTTATCTGTAAATAGTCACATATATATGATGGCAGCAGCACAGTCGTTTACATCAGGGGCCATTTCAAAAACAATCAATATGCCAAATGACGCAACGATAGAAGACTGTCAAAAAGCGTATGAGCTATCTTGGTCGTTAGGTGTTAAAGCAAATGCCTTGTACAGAGACGGCTCCAAACTATCACAACCACTAGCAGCAGCATTGCTTGAGGATGATGATGAAGCGGCAGAAATTATGGAGCAGGGCAATGTTCACGTTAAGGCTGCTACTTTAGCACAAAAAGTCATCGAAAAAGTTGTCATTAAAGAAATTCTAAAAGATAAAGAGCGCTCGAAGATGCCAGAGAGGCGCAAGGGCTATACCCAGAAAGCGATAGTGGGTGGTCATAAAGTATATCTGCGAACCGGCGAATATTCGAATGGGTCTCTTGGAGAAATATTCATTGATATGCATAAAGAGGGAGCGGGTTTCCGTGCTATGATGAATAATTTTGCTATAGCAGTTTCAGTAGGATTACAATATGGCGTTCCTCTCGAAGAGTTTGTCGACGCGTTCACGTTCACAAAGTTTGAACCAGCTGGTATGGTGCAAGGCAACGACAGTATCAAAAATGCGACTTCAATTTTAGATTATATTTTCAGAGAACTCGCAGTTAGCTACCTTGACCGAACTGATTTGGCGCACGTCAAGCCAGAGGGTGCCAGTTTTGATGATATAGGCCTTGGCAGTCATGAAGGCATGCCAAATGTAAAAGAAATTTCTGATACAGCTGCAACGCGTTCTCTGGAGGTTTTAAAACAAATAAGTTCTACAGGTTATTTAAGAAAAAGGCTGCCGCAAGAGCTGATGCAGCAAGAAACAAGTAGTGATTTGTCGGACCAATCGAGCGCCAACGTAGAGACTATAGTAAAAACTCAGTCTATAGCCGTAGAAGTTGATCCGTCAGCGGATGCAAGAGCGAAAGCAAAACTCCAAGGGTATGAAGGAGATCCATGTTCCGAGTGTGGTAACTACACGTTAGTGCGGAATGGTACTTGTATGAAGTGCAACACTTGTGGAGGTACATCTGGTTGTAGTTAAGCAGATAAGAGGCAAGTGCGCTTGTCTCTGACGACGTTTGGGCCGCAGGCAAAAAATATAGCGAGCAGTTCTTACATAAGAGCCCGAACGGCGAAACTTAAGGAGGTCATAAGTGGCCTCTTTTTTTTTGTTAATTGCAATATTGAATTTCAAGAAATTGTCATCTTAGCTTGAATTTCTTTTATAACACGTTTCCATAAATCTGAAGTCTGCGCGCCTGATACCGCGTAATGTTCAGCCACTATAAACATCGGTACTGCATTGATTCCCATTTGCCTTGCTGCTTGGTCTTTTTTAGAAACTTTATTATGGTCATTATCTGAATCTAGCAATCGAAGAATCGATTTTTCATCCATGAAATATTTAGATGCTAGCTTCGCCAGAATTTTTTTATCGCCTAGATCAAAGCCGCTAACAAAATAAGCTTTAAATAATTCAGAGACTATCTGGTTCTGACAGTTTTCTAGCGCTGACCAATGAATTATTCGGTGAGCATGCATAGTATTTGGGGTTACCTTTATTTTGTCAAAATTTGCGTCAATATTAAATTTTTTTGTATGCTCGAAGATCGCACCGTATGCTGTAATAATACCCTTCGAACTACCAAACTTTTTCTCTAAATATTCTTTTCGGTCCATACCAGTCTGAGGCATCTCCGGATTTAGTTGATAGGGATGCCAGTTTATCTCAAATGGGTTTTCTCTGAGAGCTTCCAAAGCTCTATCCAAATGTGTTTTGCCAATGTAACACCATGGACAAATTGGATCAGAATAAATATCCAGCCTAACCACTACGGAGTCCTTTAACTATTTTACTTAGATTTTTTCGTGATATTTTGCCATTATTTGAAGTTGGTATTGCTTCACTTTTAATAAAAACACGCGGAGTTTTGTAACTTGCAAGGCGATATTTTGCATGCTTTTTTAAGTCTTCTTCATTAAGGTCCATCGAAGTTTCAAACATTGCTGCTATCACATTGGTATCTTGTTTGATTTCCAAATTGAACACAACGATTCTATCGAGCCCTGTTAAATCCTCGAAAGCATTTTCGATTTCTGTTGGAGATACTCTGAACCCGCCCTGATTTAAAGTATCATCTGCACGCCCAAAATATTCGATAAATCCTTCAGTACTCATTTTACCTAGATCTCCAGTGGCAAACCATTCTTTGTTATTTGCTCTGATATCATTCTGGTTTGTGTATCCGATCATTAGTCCCTCATCTTGTGATGAAATACAGATAAGTCCAATTTCCCCTAGTTGTACTGGCTGGTACGAAGTTTGATTAATGATCGCTACTCTTCTCCCTTTCTGCGGTCGGCCGATTATATTTACATTTTGTCCCATTTTCTTATTTGTAGATATAAAAGTTGAACATTCACTCATCCCAAAAGCTTCATATATAAATGTATTGGTTTGTTTCTCCCATCTATCATGAATGCTTTGACTCAATTTTTCTCCAGCGGAGAGGCAGTGCCTCAACTTGGGAAATTCAAGTTTTTCTTTTTGCTCTAGTAATTTCCGATATATTCCGGGCACTGCTGCAAACAAAGTAGCTTCGGAATGTTTTATTATGTGTGGTAAGTCAGAGATAGGCGAGTTGTTTTCTAAAACGATGGAGGTTGCACCTATAGTCCAAGGGTCAAGTAGCCCTGTACCAAGTGTGTAGGTCCAATTAAATGCTCCGGAGTGAAGTAGCCGGTCATTTTGTGTCAACGAGTACCAATCAGAATACATAGATTGCCTTGCCCAAATCGCCCTATGTGCATGACGAACTGCTTGTGGTTGACCCGATGTACCTGATGTAAATACAATATACGCTAATCTATTTGGATCGCCCCTTATGAAATTTGCTTGTTCGTTTCCAAGTGATAAATTTTCAATATCCTTTGCAGAAATTATTTGAATATTGGCTTGCCCTATATTTACAGGTTTCGAGGTTATTATAGCTTGAGGTTGTATGATCTTTTCAAGTTCCCCGAATTCATACTCCGTCAAGTTGCTCGAAGTAGGAACTGGAATGATACCAACAGATATTGCCCCAAGGTAGGCAATTGGGAATGTGACGGTATTCTCAAGCCTAAATAGAATTTTATCACCAGGCATTATTCCAAGTTTAAGTAGTGCATTTCCGGTAGTAAGTACTCGCCTTTTTAGTTGATTATAGCTCAGTGATCGTTGTGACGTTTTTGAAATAATTTCAAGTGCATTTTTATTTGGATTTTCTGATGAACTTTCAAGGACATATTCAGCTAAGTTAAATTGATTAGGGCAGATACACTGTGAACTGTCTTGGTAAATAGAAGTCATATTTATGATCTCGCAATTCAAAATTTAAAGTCATCATCATTATTTTATTAATAAACTTAACTTTAAAATAAAACTCAATTTTAATGATTAATGCATATTTCAAAATAGACTTCGTATAATTAGTTTAGCCACTTCCTGCTTTTTATAAAAATATACTTGGATGATAGAGCTGAAAAGTATATACATGTATTACTGCTCGATAGGTTTCTTGCCTGTATGAAACCTGCCTCAATAACTATACGCCTGCCTAGTGCAGGCGTTTTTTTTTTATTTTTTTTATTTTTAAAAAAAATATCTCTGATTTTCTATATTATACAGGGCTTTTATTAGTTTATGAATTTAACGCAAAATAATGCGTAAAACGGATAGAATGCGTAAGGATTGATAAAGCAGTTTATGTATACAAAGAAT